>Ga0207684_10000241_pt1 | contig 81767 bp, 79 predicted proteins | sample KBSK5501metaG_FD_184342 | JGI IMG/M metagenome (GOLD analysis project Ga0207684, IMG submission 184342) | Corn, switchgrass and miscanthus rhizosphere microbial communities from Kellogg Biological Station, Michigan, USA - KBS K5-50-1 metaG... | ecosystem: Host-associated > Plants > Roots >...
AGGTCGAGGGAGGGGCCGCGTGTTCGCGACGAAGGTGGGGCCCCGCGCCGGGGCCGTGATGCGGTGGGCGGCAAGGCGCGGGATCGCCGAGTCGCGAACAGCGGCACCCGACCGAGGACACGTCGCCGCCCGAGCTTCGCCCAAGCGAGCCGCGACCCGAGCGGAAGGCGACTACCGCCAGCGGACGAGGATGTTCTCGCGCTGGAAGGCGAAGCGCGCCAGCAGGAACACCACGACGTCGAGCACGATCAGGATCACCGCGGTCTGGACGAAGGACTCGTTGTTGAGGACGACGCGGCCGGACACCTGCGCGATGCCCAGGCCGACCACCGGCACGACGACCAGACCGCCGATCTGCTGCGCGACGCGGACGTCGTTCACGCGCGTCGAGATGAGGATCCCGAGGTTCACGGAGAGCAGCGTCAGCAGCGGGACGAGGATGATGATCGCCAGGATCCAGCGAGGCGCGGTGACCGCGTTCACCGCGGCTCGGCTCCCGATCGCACCGACCGCGCCGAGGTAGATCCCGTACGCGATCCAGGTCACCAGCACCGCGGGGATCGTCGAGGCGACGCTCTTCGCCAGCAGGATCTCGCCGACGCGAGTGGGCGTCGCCAGGAGAGGCTCGAGCGTGCGCGCGCTCTTCTCGCCGATGACGGAGTAGATCGCGACGGTGAGCGGCACGACGGTGGGGATGAGCATGAAGAGGATCAGGAAGTAGGTCGCGATGAGCCCCTGCACCGCCTCCTTCGGGTCGAGCCCGACGACCGCCGGGGCCGCCGCGTAGATCGCCTGGACGTCGCGCTCGCTCGGCGGATAGATCGCGGCGGTGGCGACGGCGATGATCCCTGCGAACAGGATGACGACCGGGGGAAGCAGGGTCATCGCGACGAGTAGCCGGTTGCCGAGCGCCTCGCGCCATTCGCGCGCGCAGATCGTGCGCAGCACCACGACGCGATCCGGGTGCGTCGCGACGATCATTCCGCGGGCTCCACGATCTTCAGATAGACCTCCTCGAGCGGCACCTTGCGCTCCGTCACCCACGCGACGTCGGCGCCGGCCTCGACGAGCGCGCGCACGACGCGCGCGTTAGTGCGTGGCGGATCGTCGCTCGTCACGATCAGCGAGCCGTTGTCCTGGTGGACCGCGCGCACCCCCTCGACGCGCTCGACGCGCAGCAGGTCGTCGGGCCGGGGCGACGGCAGCAGCCGGAATTCGGTCACCTGCCCGTAGAGCTCGCTGCGCAGCTGGGCTGGCGTGTCGAGCCGGATGAGGCGCCGGCGGAAGAACGCGATGCGATCGCAGAGCCGGTCGGCCTCATCGAGGTTGTGCGTGCAGAGGAATACCGTGCGGCCCTCCGCCCGGAGCTGGACGATGAACTCGCGCACGGTCTTCGCCGCGTCAGGATCGAGGCCGGTCGTCGGCTCGTCCAGGAAGAGGACGCGCGGCTCGTGCAGTGCCGCCCGGGCGATCGCCATCTTCTGCTTCATGCCGCGCGAGAACGTCGCGACCGGCTCGCCTCGCCGGTCCCAGAGGCCCATGAGCCGTAGGAAACGCTCGACCTGTGCGTTCGCGGTCGCGCGGCTCAGGCCGTAGAGCGCGGCATAGAACTGCAGGTTCTCACGCGCCGACAGCCGTTCGTACAGCCCCGGCTGCTCGGTGAGGATGCCGACGGCTGCGCGGATGCGCTCATCGTCGTGGCCGAGGCGGTGGCCCGCGACCTCGGCCGTACCGGCGGTCGGCGCGATGAGCGCGCAGAACAGGCGCAGCGTCGTCGTCTTGCCGGCGCCGTTCGGGCCGAGGAACCCGAAGACCTCGCCCTCGCGTACCTCGAGGTCGAGACCGTCGACGGCGACGAGCTTTCCGAAGCGCTTGGTCAGGCCCTGCGCACTGAGGACGGTCGCCATCGACCGAGTGTATTTCTACAATCCGTCAATGAGGCGAGTGAGGAGCGGCTCCGCCGCGACGAGCAAGACCACCAGCCCTGAGCGCGTGTCGAGGCCGCAGGCCGAGATGCTTGAGCAATGAGCCCGACCGACGCCGAGCTGAAGCTCGGCGAGCTGTCGTTCCTGCACGAGGTCACGCAGCTCGCGTCTTCGACCCGCGACTGGGACGAGATGCTGCGCATCGTCATCGACCGCACCACGGACGCCATGCGCGCCGAGGTGTCGTCCTTGTATCTACTCGAGCGGCGTGAGGGCATCCTGCGCCTGGTCGCTACGAACGGGCTCAACCGTCGCGGTATTGGTCGCGTCACGCTGCGCCTCGGCGAGGGCATCACGGGCTGGGTCGCGAACGCGCACGTGCCGCTCGCGGTGCGCGACGTGCGCACCGAGCCGCGCTGGAAGCGTGTCCCGACGGTCGACGACGAGCGTTTCACGTCGATGCTCTCGGTGCCGCTGGTCGCGCGCGACGAGATCATCGGCGTCATGAACGTGCAGACCGTGGAGCCGCGCGATTTCGATCGCAGCGAGATCGATTTCCTGCAGACCATCGCGAACAACGTTGCCGGGATCATCGAGAAATCGCGCCTGCAGCGCGACGCCGAGCGCAAGCTGCGCGAGGTATCGGCGCTCTTCGAGGTGTCGAACGTGCTCACCTCCACGCTCGACCTCGACGAGGTCCTCGCGCTGGTCGTCGATCGTCTGGTGCGCGTGTTCCCGGGGTCATCCGGAGCGATCCTGCTGAGGACGGGAGGCGACGACGCGGTGCGCGCCCGGTCCGGCGAGCTCGGCAAGGCCGCGCATCACGCCGCGCGCCGGGCGCTGGACGAGCGGCGTCCGATCATGGAGAGCGAGCTCGTCGCGCTGCCGCTGCTCGCGGGTGATCGCCTGCTCGGCGCGGTCGTGCTCCAGCTGCCGGGCCGTGAGGAGTTCGCTGAGGAGGAGGCCGCGTTCGTCGGTGCACTCGCGAATCAGGCGGCTCTCGCGATCGACAAAGCCGCGCTGTACGCGCTGGAGCGCGAGACGGCGGACAACCTCCGCGAGCTCGAGCGCGCGCGTTCGGAGTTCGTCGCGGTCGTCACGCATGACCTGCGCACGCCGCTGTCCGTGATCCGTGGGTACCTCGATCTGCTGGGCGAGGGCGCGACCAAGCGGAATGGCGCGCAGAAGGCCACCGATGCCGCCGTGGCGCAGGTCGCGCGGCTCGATCAGCTCGTCGACCGGATCCTCGCGAGCGTCCGCGCCGACACGCCAAATCTCGCCGCGCGCCGCGAGAGGTTCGACCTGCGAGGCGCGCTGCTCGCGAGCCTCCCGGAGCTTCGCGCGATGGCGCGTCATCACGTCCTCGGATTCCCGCGCGCCGGCGGCGCGCTTTGGGTGCGCGGCGACCGGCGCCGCACGATCGAGGTCGTCGCGGGCCTCGTGCACAACGCGACGAAGTACGCGCCTCCGGACACGCGCATCAGCGTGTCGCTCGTGCGCGACCACGATCGCGCGGTCGTGCGCGTGGCCGACGAGGGTCCCGGTGTGCCTCCGCCCGACCGCGGGCGCATCTTCGAGCCCTACGTGCGGGCGGGTGATCCCGCGAGCGCGCCGGGAACGGGCATCGGCCTCTACTCCTCGCGGCGATCGGTCGAGGCGCAGGGCGGCGACCTCTGGTACGAGGAGGCTGACGGCGGGGGGAGCGTCTTCGCGTTCAGCGTCCCGCTGGCGGGCCGCGGATGACGACCGTCCTCATCGTCGATGACGACCGGGCGATGGTCGGCATGGTCGCCTCGCTTCTCGGCTCCGATGGGTACGACCTGCTCACCGCGTACGACGGCGAGGCTGCCTTGCGGCGGCACGCCGAGGACGCGCCCGATCTCGTCATTCTCGATCGCCGGCTGCCACGCCTCTCCGGCGACGAGGTCTGCCGCCGTATCCGAATGACCTCCTCCACGCCGGTGCTCATGCTGACCGGCGAGCGAGGCACCGAGGAGCGCGCGAAGCTGCTCGACCTCGGGGCAGACGACTATCTCGAGAAGCCGTTCGGCAAGAAGGAATTGTCCGCGCGCGTGCGCGCGCTCCTTCGCCGCGCGACGCAGGGACCCCGCATCCAGACCGGCCGCGCGACCGTGGGCGACCTTGAGGTAGATCCGCGCGCGCATCGCGCCACGTTCCGCGGGACCGTGCTCGAGCTCACCCCGATCGAGTTCCGGCTTCTCGCGGCGCTGGCCGCGAGGCCGGGCGAGGTCGTCGACCGCCGCGCCCTGCTACGCGCGGGCTGGCCCGAGGAGCGCGATCCCGATCCCGAGTGGCTGAAGGCGCACCTCGCTCGACTCCGCTCCAAGCTCGAGGCCGCGGGCGCGCCGCTCCCGGTCAACGTGCGGGGGGTCGGCTACAGCTTGGGCTAGGCCCAAGATGCCGCGCCTGCGATAGCACTGGCGCGGACACAGCCTCGGCTAGGAAGTCCAGCACCGAACCGAAACGCTTCCGCACCTATTCGAAGACGCTCCGGGCCGCTACGCTGGCGCTCAGATGACCGCGATCCGCATCGCGACCAGCGCTATTTCGTCCACCGCAGCAGCGGAGGTCGAGGCCTAGTCGCGCGCGTACGTAACGCGTCAGGCGACCGAGGCCTCCCGGAAGGGGAGGCCTTTTTGGTACCGGATCCAGCGAGCGTGGAGGAGGTCGGCGTGAGCGACGAGCACCGCGTGGCGGACGAGCACGACGCCTGCGCGCTGGTCTCCGTCGCGCGGAAGGACGGCGCGCCACGCCGCGAGGTTCTCGGCCTGGTGCTGGCGGGGCTCGAGCACCTCGCTCACCGCGCGGGCGAGGTCGACGGCGAGGCCGACGGCGCCGGCGTCCTGACCGACATCCCCCGCGGGCTCTGGGCCGACCTGCTCGCCGACTCGGGTACCCGCGCCGCTGTCGCGACCGATCGCCGCTTCGCCGTGGGCCACATCTTCCTGCGGCCCGAGGACGCGGAGCACCAGATGGAGACGATCCGCGGGATCCTCGCGCGCCACCGGCTGGCGATCCTCCTCGAGCGCGTTGACGAGACGCGCTCGGCCGCGCTGGGCCCGCGCGCCAAGGCGAGTGAGCCGCGCTTCTGGCAGATCGCCCTGCTGTCGCACGCCTCCGGCCGCTCCGCGGACGGGACGCTCTACCGCGCGTGGACCGACATCGAGCGGCTGACGACCGCGACCGTCGTCAGCCTGTCTCGCTCGAGCGTGGCCTACAAGCTGCGCGGCGCGGCTCGGCAGCTCGCGCCGTACTTCAGCGATCTGGCCGATCCGCGCTTCCGCACGTCGATGGCGTTTGGCCACAACCGCTACTCGACGAACACGGCAAGCACGTTCGAGCGCTGCCAGCCGTTCGGCGCGTTCGCGCACAACGGCGAGATCAACACGATCGGGCAGCTGCGCGAAGAAGCGCGCTCGCTCGGGCTCGCGCTCTCACGGCAGGGCAGCGACTCGCAGGATGTCGACGCGACCCTGCGCGGGATGGTCCACGGCCTCGGGCTCGAGCCGATCGAGGCGATCGAGCTGATCTTCCCGCCGATCGTCAACGACCTTCGTCGGATGCAGCCCGAGGAGCAGGACGCTTACACCCACGGGCGTGCCGCGTTCGGCCCGTTCGCGCAGGGCCCGGCCGCGTTCCTCGCGCGCGTCGACGAGACATGCCTCTTCGGCGTCGACGCGATGGGCCTCCGGCCGCTGTGGCATGTCGAGACCGACGAGGAGCACATCTTCGCGAGCGAGCGCGGCTTCGTCCCCCTGTCCCGCTACGTGACCGATCCGCGTCCGCTTGGCCCGGGCGAGCGCGCGGCCCTCGAGCGCGGACCGCGCGGCTGGCGTCTGCTCGACGCGTCCGAGATGCGGGCGCGATTCGTCGCCGCGCGTACGCGGCGCGGCATGGACACGGGCAGCCTTCGCGACCGGCTCGACGGCGGCGGACCGCTGGGGCCGCGCACCGACGCGCGCCCGAAGCGGTCGACGCGCCTCGAGGTCGCGCTGCCTCCGGACGAGGTCGAGGATCTCGCCGTGCGCCGTGAGCAGCTGTTCGCCGCGCTCGGCTTCGAGCCCGACGACCTGCGCTCCGCGACGTCGATGGAGCAGACCGGGAACGAGACGATCGGGTCGCTCGGCTACGACGGGCCGCTGGCCGCGCTGTCGGCCCGGCGCGTGAACATCGCGGACTTCCTGCACGAGACCGTGGCCGTCGTCACGAACCCGGCGATCGACCGCGAGCGCGAGATCGAGCATTTCTCGACGCGCGTCGTGCTCGGGCCGCGGCCCGCCCCGCATCGCGCCGGCAGGCGGCGGCCGTGGGTGGAGCTGCGCGATCCGATCCTCCTCGGCGGGCACGCGGCCGAGGCCGGGCTCGCGCCCGTCGAGGCGCGAGCGCTCGCGAACCGGCTCGGCACGTGGGTACTCGATGATCTGGTCGAGCGTTTCGAGCTGGAGTCGAAGCGCCCCGCCGTCAGGCTCGTCGCCGACCGCGACTGGGAGGAATCACCCCGGGACGCGCTCGCGCGGCTCGGGGCGCAGGCCTGTAGCGGCGTGCGGCGCGGCGCGCGCCTGGTGATCGTCGCGGATCTGCGGACGCTCGATGAGGGTCGGGCCTGGCTCGATCCGCTGCTGGTCGTCGCCGCGGCTCACGCCGCGCTCCTCGCGCAGCCCGGTCGCGACGGCGCAAGCCTGCGCCGCCAGTGCGCGCTCGTCGTGAGCGCCGCCAGCCTGCGTCATCTGCACGATCTCATGATCGCGTTCGGGCTCGGCGCCGACGCGGCAAACCCTTACCTGCTGCTCGAGCACGCGATCGCTTCCGGCGATCCCGACGCGACCGCCAACCTGGTGGAGGCGCTCCGGAAGGGGATCGAGAAGGTCATCTCGACGCTCGGCATCCACGAGCTCCGCGGCTACGGGCACGCGTTCTCGGCCATCGGGCTCGCGCCCGAGGTCGCACGATTCCTCGGGATCGCGACGTTCGCCGCGAGCGACGGGTCCGGCCTGGACTGGGAGGGCATCGAGCGCGACGGGTTCGACCGCGCCACCGCCCTGCGCGACCGGACGCCGGCGCGCCTCGAGCCACCCTTCCGCGTCTACCCGCGCGTGTGGAAGGCCGCGCTCGCCGTCGCGAACGGTGAGGCCGCCTACGCGACGTACGCGGATCGCCTCGCGGAGATCGAGCGGGAGCACCCCGTGTCGCTGCGGCACCTGCTGGACCTCGCGCCGGGCGGTCCGGACGGGGGCTCCGTGGAGGAGCGCGCCGACACGCGCTCCGGCGAGCACAGCGCGCCCTTTTACATCTCGTCCATGTCGTTCGGCTCTCAGGGCGAGACCGCGTACCGCGCGTACGCCGAGGCGGCGCACCGGCTCGACATCCTGTGCGTGAACGGTGAGGGCGGCGAGCTGCCCGACCTTCTCGGCCGCTACCCGAAGAACCGCGGCCAGCAGATCGCCTCGGGCCGGTTCGGCGTGTCGGCCATGCTCGCGAACTCGTCGAACTACCTCGAGATCAAGATCGGACAGGGCGCCAAGCCCGGCGAGGGTGGGCACCTCCCCGGCCGCAAGGTCTCGGCGAAGGTCGCGCTCGCGCGGAACGCGCGCGTCGGCGTCGATCTGATCTCGCCGTCGAACAACCACGACATCTACTCGATCGAGGATCTCGCGCAGGTCGTGCACGAGCTCAAGACGGTCAACCCGCGCGCGCACGTGTCGGTCAAGATCCCGGTCACTCCGGAGGTCGGCATCATCGCCTGCGGCGTCGCGAAGGCGGGAGCCGACATCGTGACGCTCTCCGGATACGACGGCGGCACCGGAGCGGCGCGCCAGCACGCGCTGCGCCGCGCGGGGCTGCCCGCCGAGATCGGCGTCGCCGAGGCGCACCGCGCCCTCGTTCAGAACGGCCTGCGCGATCAGGTCGAGCTGTGGTGCGACGGCGGCATGAAGAGCGCGGCCGACGTGGTGAAGATGCTCTGCCTCGGCGCCGACCGCGTCGGCTTCGGCACGCTGGCGATGGTCGCCATCGGCTGCACCATCTGCCGCGGCTGCCAGCTCGACACGTGTCACGTCGGCATCGCGACGCAGATCGACAGCGCCGCCGAGGCGGCCGCACGGGGCCTCAAGCGGTTCGAGCCCCAGGAGTTCGCGCGCGCGGTGGACAACCTCAGCCGCTTCTTCGGCGTGATGCGCGACGAGGTGGCGCGTCTGGCCGCCTCCCTGGGCGCGTCGAACGTGCGTGAGCTCGTGGGGCAGACCCACCTGCTGCGCCAAACCCGTGGAATGGAGCGTCTCGATCTCGCCGCGCTGCTGCGTCCGGTCGAGGGCTGGAGCGCGGGCGGCACACCCGTCCGTACGCCGGTCGCGGTCGCCGTCATGGCGGTGGAGGGCGAGCCGCTCTCCAGCTCCGACCGGTTCGTCGCGACGGCTGGGTCGGGGGCGCTGGCGCGCATGAAGATCTTCCGGATCGCCGCAGAGCCGGTCCGCCCGTCGTATGGGAGCGGCTCCGTCGCGGGCAACGGATTCGCGGCGTACTCGACCGACGGCGTGTCGTTCGAGGTCGCCGGCGGAGCGCAGGACGGCGCCGCGAAGACGGCGCTCGGGGGGACGGTCGCGATCCTGAAGGCGCCGAACGCGACGGGCCGATTCGTCGATGGCGCGGTGGGGAAGTGCTTCGCCTATGGCGCTCAGCGCGGGCGCTTCTTCGTGCAGGGGGGTGCCGACGCGCGTGCCGGCATCCGGCTCTCGGGGGCCGAGGTCGTGTTCGGGGGCGACCTGCGCGGCTTCGCCTTCGAGTACATGACCGGCGGCGCGGCGGTCGTGCTCGGTGATCCCGGGCGCTGGATCTGCTCGGGGATGTCGGGCGGCATGGTGTTCCTGCGACGCGATCCGGACCGCGGGCTGGACGACGACGGAATGCGAGAGCGGCTGGCCAAGGGAGCGAAGGTCACCGTGCGCGCGCCCGAGGCCGACGACGAGCTGGCCGCGCTGCGAGAGCTCCTCGCCGGCTATGCGGCCGCGCTCGCCTCGTCGGGGCAGGCCGGCGAGGCCGCCGCCGTCCGCGCGCTGCGCGACGACGCGCGCTCGGCCTTCCGCGTCATCCGCGCCGCGGGGGACCTGGTCGACCAGACCGTCTCGACGGAATAGCGCCGGGAGCGCGCCGGCGCCGATCCGCGAGGTTCGTTCGCGCTAGGTGCTGCGGTAGAGGCCGATCAGGTTTCCAGCGGGATCCGTGAACTGCGCGAACTCGGTTGTCGGGCTGATCCGCGTCGCCGGCATGATGGTCCGCCCGCCCGCGCCCTCGATGCGGCCGAGGTACGCGGGGATGTCGTCGACCTCGACGTAGAAGGTCACCTGGTTCTTCGCGCCCGGGTGGCTCGACGGGCCGATGCCGCCGCCGATGCCGGCGTCATGGTGCGAGACCTGCCCGTAGTCGTACTGCGGGTCGGACTCGATCTTCCACCCGAAGATCTCGGTGAAGAACCCCTTCACGCGGTCCGAGTCCGCCTTGTTGGTCAGCGTGATCTCCCACCAGCCGACGACGGGCTTCGACGGGGCTGCCGCCCGCCTCGCCGTCGTGGTGGCGGCTTTTCTCGCGACCTTCTTCTTCGCCGCTGGCTTCCGCGCGGCCGGCTTTCGTGCCGTCTGTTTCGTGGCGCGCCTGCGTGCGGTCGTCTTCGCCATGGATCGATCCTCCCCCGTGGCTGTTTGCCGACGTGAGACTAGCGCGCTGCTTCGGCGAGCCGCGCGAGGAAGTACTCCCAGCCGCCCGCGTGCTTGGTGCGGTCGGGCTCGGGGAGATCGCGGTGCACGAGTCGCACGCGCGTGCCGCCGGCGTCCGGCTCGAGTGTCACCTCGACGGTGCTCGCGCCCGGTGGGAGCGCGGGGTTACCGTCGAAGCCCCACGTGAAGACGACACGCCGGGGCGGCTCGATCTCCAGGAAGACGCCGCGCATCACGTCGATCGAGCCCTCGCGCGGGAATTCGACGCGGATCTCACCACCGGCGCGCGCCTCGACCGAGGGGCTCGCACCCATCCAGCGGGCCAGGAGCATCGGGTCGGTGAAGAACGCGAACACGACCGCGGGAGGCGCCGCGACGCGGATCTCGCGTTCGATCGGCGGCGCGGGCTCCGTCATGAGGCTCCGCGGCGCGTGCGGCCGCGCTCGGCGGCGTCGCGCAGCGCCACGAGGCGCTGGTCCCAGAAGCCCTCAAAGTACGCGCGCAGGTCGCCGATCCGCTCCCGTCGCGCGCGGTACAAGCGCCGCGTCCCGTCACGCCGCTCGACCACGAGATCGGCGTCCCTCAGCACGCGCAGGTGTTGCGAGATCGCGGGCCGGCTGACGTCGGGGAAACGCTCCGCGATCTCGCCCGCGCGCAGCTCGTCCGCCCACACCAGCCGCAGGATCTCACGCCGCCGCGGCTCGGCGATCGCTCGGATCGCCGCCTGGACGCTCGCCGTCACCTCGCGCCTCGGTCAGTCGAAGAGCGGCTGCGGCGTACCGCTCTCGCAGTATCCCTTGAGGCGACCCAGCACTTGGCCCCAGGTGTAGTTCACGCCGCCCCACGCGGCCTCGGGGTAGCCCGCCTTGTCGAGGTTCCCATGGCGGAATGTGACCTTGGTGTGGCCATCGGCCAGGGCTTCGAGCTGCCAGGTCACGGTGGTGTCCTTCCAGCCCTGGAATTCGCCGAGGCACGTCCACGCGACGCGCTTGCCCGCATCCAGCGCGTCGATCCGCATGCGGACCGGCACCGGTGCCATCTTGAACTGGAATTCGGCCACCGAGCCGACCGTCGGCTGCGTGGTGTTGTTCGCCGCCCAGAACGCCGCCTGTCCTTCCCGCGTGGTGATGGCGCGATAGACCTTCTCCGGGTCCGCCGCGATCTCGGCGTCGTGCCAGATGTCGCAGAGCATGTGAAGGACCTCCCCGACTCGCGACCTGGTGACCCGGGTCGCGGTTGTGCCCGGCTATATAAGCGCGCACTTACGTAAGTGTCAAGTAACGCTTCAGCCCGAGCGCCGGATCGGCGAGGCCCGCGCTGGTTTGGGTTAGGCGCGCTCCAAGTAGCTCCGCAGCTCCCACAGGCTGATGTGCCGACTGTGCTCGGCCCATTCGCGCTCCTTGGCCGAGAGGAAGCGCTCGTAGATCGGCTGGCCGATGGCCTCGCGGATGACCGGATCCCAGGTGAGCCCCTCGAGCGCTTCGGCGAGCGTGCTGGGCAGCGGGTCCGCGAGCTGCTCCTCGTCGGTCGCGCGCGCGGGACGCTGGATCGGCTCCTCGATCGGCTCAGGGAGCTCGAGATGATTCGTGATGCCGTCGATGCCGGCGCGGAGCATCGCCGCGAACGCGAGGTACGGGTTGCAGCTCGGATCCGGCGCGCGGAGCTCGATGCGCGTCTGGTCGCGCGGGTTCGCGTCGGGTACGCGGATGAGCGCGCCGCGGTTCGTGCGTGCCCAGGTGATGTGCGCGGGCGCCTCGGCACCGCCCATGAGGCGCTTGTACGAGTTCACGAGCGGCGCGAGAAGTGCGCACATCCCGCGCGCGTGCGCGAGCTGCCCCGCGATGAAGTGCCGTCCGTTGGCGGAGAGCTGATAGGGCTCGTCCTCGGCGAAGAACGCATCGCCGCCGGTCTTTCGATCGACGAGCACCTGCGAGACGTGCAGGCCGGAGCCACTGCTGCCCTCGATTGGCTTCGGCATGAAGCTCACGAGCAGTCCCTGGCGGCGGCCGTACGCGCGCAGGGCGGTCTTGAGCGCCAGGATCGCGTCGGCGACGCGGAGTGCGTCCGCGACGGCGAGTACGACCTCGTGCTGCCCGGGGGCGACCTCGTGGTGGGTCATCTCCACCTCGAAGCCGGCCGACGCGAGCGCCCGCGTCGACATGCGGCAGAGCTCCTCCGCGCGGTCGGTCGTCACCTCGAAGTAGCCGCCGCTGTCGACCGGCTCGAGGTGGCGGCCGTCGCGCGTCTCGTCGCCGCGGTCCTCGAAGATCGAGAACTCGAGCTCGCAGCCGATGCGGTAGTCGAAGCCGAGCTCCGCCGCTCCCTCCAGCGCGGTCTTCAGCGCGCGCCGCGGGTCGGCGAGGAACGGTGCGCCGCCTGGGTGATGGAGGTCGCAGATCAGCCGGGCGGTGGGCCGCGACTCCCACGGCAAGATGGCGAGCGTCGCGGGATCGGGCCGGAGGTAGAGGTCGCTCTCGACGGTCCGCGCCATCCCCTCGACGGCCGACCCGTCGAACCACAGGCCGCGCTCCAGGCACGCCTCGAGCCGGTCGGCTGGGATCGTCACGCTCTTGAGCGCGCCTGGGATGTCCGTGAACTGGAGCTGGACGAACTCGATGCCCGCCTCGTGGATCCGCTCCGTCGGCGACGCCACTACCGGCCTCCCTGCGCGCGATGGACGAGCTCGGCGACGATGCCGACGGCGCCGAGCGCGCCGAAGACCGCGGCGAGAACGAACGCGATCGTACGCGCGGATGGCAGGTCGCCGCGCGGCTGCGGCTGCAGCCAGGACGGCGTCGGCTCGTCGACCGCGACCTGGTCGAGGTGCAGGAGGTCGTCGCGGAGCGCGGCCATCGTCTGGTAGCGCTCCGCGCGGTCGCGGCGCAGCGCGCGGCGAACGACCGTGTCGAGTTGCGGCGAGACCTCGGGCCGGAGCGCGCGGATCGAGCGTGGGTCGCTGGTGAGCCGCTGGCCCATGACTGCGAGCGCGTTGTCGCCTTGGTACGGCACGGTGCCAGCGAGCATCTCGTAGAGCAAGACGCCAACGGCGTAGACGTCGGTCCGCGCGTCGCCGCGCTCGCCGCTGACCTGTTCGGGCGCCATGTAGTCCGGTGTGCCGACGCTGCTCGTCAGACGGTGGAACGTGAGCCGGCGTGCCCCCTGGAGCAGCGCGATGCCGAAGTCGAGCAGCACGACATCGCCGGCAGGCGTGATGAGAAGGTTCTCCGGCTTGAGGTCGCGGTGCACGATCCCCTGCTCGTGAATGTATTGAAGCGTCTCGGCGAGCTGCACGCCGATCCGCACCGCCTCCTCGATCGGCAGTGGCGCCCGCTCGGCGAGGTATTCGCGGAACGACCGGCCCGCGACGTAGTCGAGGACCATGTACGGCGCGCCGCCGCTGAGCTGACCCGAGGTGACCAGGTTCTGAACGCGCGGATGCTCGAGGCGGCGGCCGATCTCGAGCTCGCGCTGGTAGCGGCTGAACGTCCCCGGATCGCCGATGAGCGCGATGCTCGGGATCTTCACGACGACATCGCGGCCGCTCTCGCGGTCCCGTGCGTGGAAGGTCGCGCCCATACCGCCCTGGCCGAGCCGCGCCAGCACCTCGTAGCGCCCCGCGATCGTCTGGCCGACGTCGTACTGCAGCATCGCGGCAATCCTAGGGAGCGCGCCCGCGCAGGAACGCTGGCCAGCGGCGCGGCCTCGCCTCCTCCGCGGCATCCTCTTCGAGCGCGACGATGCGCACGACCTGCGCGCTGACGTTGTCTTCCGAGCCGGCCGCGAGCGCGCGCTCCACCAGCGTGCGGCACGCGTCCGCGGGCGCGCTCGTAGCGATGACCTGCGCGATCTCGCTCTCGTCGACCTCCGCCCACAGGCCGTCACTGCACAGCAGGAAGCGATCATCTGGCCGGACCGGCTGGCGAAGGAAATCCGGGCGGAGGAGGAGCTGGCTGCCGACGGTCCGGGTCAGCGCGTTGCGCGCCGGATGCTCGCGCAGCTTCTCGCGCCGGACCAGGCGTAGGCGCACCAACTCCGCGATCTCCGAGTGATCGGTCGTCAGCTGGGTCAGCACGCCGGCGCGCCAGTGGTAGACGCGGCTGTCCCCGACGTGCGCGACGTACGCGCTCATGTCGGTTACCGCGAGCCCGACGAGCGTCGTCGCCATGGAGCGATGACGCGCCTCGCGCTGCGCGAGGTCGTAGATCTTGAGGTTGGCGTTCTGTACGGCGCGCTGCAGCGCGGGCTCGACGCGCCCGTGGCTCGAGGGCGAGTAGTACTCCTCGATCAGCGTGTCGACGGCGATCGCGCTCGCGACCTCGCCGGACTCGTGCCCGCCGAGCCCGTCGGCGAGCACGAACAGCGCCCCCTTGCGTTGCCTGAGCAGCGGGTCGTCGGGTACGCGCCAGCCGATCCGATCCTCGTTCAGCGGACGCGGACCTTGCTCAGACACACCGAAGGCTTCGACCTCGACCACGGCAGCCTAGGGACACCGGCATCCCGACGCGCGCGGACCCGGGGCCGCGTCATGCGGCCCGGGTCCGGCGCGGGAGGACGCTTAGGTGGTCGTGGGCCTGACCATCACGCGTTGGGGATGGCTTCTGCGGCTGGCGATGTAAATCACGGTCGCGATGAGCCAGGCGGCACTGATGCCGAGTGCGATGAACGCCTCCGTCTGAGAGTCGCCGCCTCCGACGAAGCCGAGCGCGAAGATCGTGACGAGCATCGCGACGTTGGCCAAGAAGCCCAGCACCGGCACGATCCCGTGCTTCACGAAGCTGAACTCCTTGCGTCCGGCGAACGCGACGACCGCGATGAGGCAGGTCAGGGCGTACAGAACGAACGTCCCGAAGTTGGACGCGAGCGTGATGCCGGTCAGTGTGACGACCGAGAGCGTGCCGACCATGCCGATGATCGCCGAGACCACGACCATGACCCCAACCGCGAAGTGCGGGGTCGCGTAGCGGCCGTGCAGGAGACCCAGCAGACCCGGCATCTCCTCGTCCTGGGCCATCGCGTAGGTGATTCGGACGCCGGTGTTCATCGCCGACAGCGTGGTGCCGAGTATCGCGAGCGCGACCGTGACAGCGACGATGATCGCGAGGGGGAATCCGAAGCCGCCAAGCATCGAGTCGCCGATCGACCTGATCAGGTCACCGATCGGCGCGCTTGACGCCGCCGCAGCGTCCATGCCGGTCACCGCAGTCCCGTCCGCGGCGGTTCCGGTGAGCTTGTCCGAGAGCGCGAAGTTCGCCGAGAAGTACTCGATCAGGTATGCGAAGAGTCCCTGGATGACCAGCGCCAGAATCACGGCACGTGGTACATCTCGCCGCGCGTTCTTTGCCTCAGCGCCGAACGCGGTCGCGGACTCGAAGCCCACGAGGATGAGGATCGCGATCGTGGACTGCGCGAGCATGCTGAACAGGTCCTTCGGCAGCACGACTGCGGGCGCGCTCCCGTACACGAATGACGCGTGGTCGGGGTTCAGCACGCGGTACGTGACCGCGAGGATGGAGAATCCGACGAGCGTCACCAGCTGGACGACGTTGATGATGAGCGCGGTAGTGGTGGAGCCGGTGACGCCACGCACCGCGACGAAGCCGACGACGACCGCGAACACGCCTGCCACGACCAGCTGTCCGATCGTGCCGATGTCCACGCCGAACTGCTGAAGGACGTAGGCGACCAGCAGCGCCATGAACGAGACCATCACGCCCGGGTAGACCCAGTAGAAGAGGTGTGCCGCCCAGCCCGTCGCGAGCTTCGTCGGCCGGGCCCAGCGGTGGTGGGCGCTGTTCAGCTTGTCGAGGAAGGATCGCTCGGCGAAGTAATAGCAGCTGCCCGTCCCTGCCTCGGGGTAGATCTTCGCGAGCTCGGAGTACGAGAGCGCGGTGAGGAAGGCCAGGCCCAGCGCGAACAGGATGCCGGCGAACATGTCGGGGCCGGTCGAGGTCGTCGTCCCGGGCAACGTCTGGGCTGCCTGGAGCTGGAACGTGATCCAGAGGAACGCGCCCGGCGCGATGAGCGCCATCGCATTCACGGTGACGCCGGTGAGTCCGAGCGTCTTCTTCATCGCGGGCTGCGCGGTCGCCGCTTGCACGGCCATCAGCTCTCCTCCCGACCCGTTGTGGGTTCAGGACGACGCTATGGCCCAAGGACCCTCGGGTCAGCCCTCGCGGTGGCTCTCTCTCGGTCGCGGATGAGTGGCACTGAAGGGTCCCGTCGTCACCCTCGCGCAACCACGAGCGTCGACGCCCTTCGTCCCCCGCGGTCGGCACCGTTTCGTCACCCAAAAGCAACCCAGCCATGGGTTCCGTCGAGCGGACCGCCGCCCGATAGTGATCGCACCGGATAGTCTCAGCGCGGATCGAACCGTGGGGAGTGAGAGATGACGCTGACCGTCGAACGTCCCGCCACCGCCGCGCCCGCCGTGCCAAAAACGTCGCCCAAGGATGTCCTCGCGCTCGCGAAGAAGAGCGACGTCAAGATCGTCGACCTTCGTTTCGTGGACCTCCCCGGGACCTGGCAGCACTTCTCCATCCCGGTCGAGGAGCTGTCGGAAGGGCTCTTCAGCGACGGGATCGGCTTCGACGGCTCGAGCATCCGCGGCTTCCAGCACATCAACGAGAGCGACATGCTGCTGATGCCGGACCCGACGAGCGCCTTCATCGATCCGGTGCTCGAGGTGAAGACGCTCGACATCATCTGCGACGTCATCGACCCGCTCACGCGCGAGCCGTACTCGCGTGACCCGCGGTACGTGGCGAAGAAGGCCGAGGCGTTCCTGCCCACTACCGGCATCGCGGACACCTCGTTCTGGGGCCCGGAGATCGAGTTCTACATCTTCAACTCGCTCCGCTTCGACCAGGCCGCCAACAAGGGCTACTACGAGATCGACTCTGAAGAGGGGATCTGGAACTCGGGCCAGAACGGCAGCTCGCCGAACCTGGCGCACCGCCCGCGGTACAAGGAGGGCTACTTCCCGGTCCCGCCCACCGACAGGCTGCAGGACCTGCGCTCGCGCATGGTCCTGGCGCTACAGGCCTCCGGGATCAACATCGAGGTCCACCACCACGAGGTCGGCACCGCGGGCCAGACCGAGATCGACATGCGCTTCTCGACGCTCGTGGAGATGGCGGACCGCGTGCTCAAGTACAAGTACGTGACCAAGAACGTCGCGGCCAAGGAAGGCTACGTCGTGACGTTCATGCCGAAGCCGCTCTTCGGTGACAACGGCTCCGGGATGCACACCCACCAGAGCCTGTGGAAGGGCGGGCAGAACACCTTCTACGACAGGGACGGCTACGGCCTGCTCTCGGTGACGGCGCGCCACTACATCGGCGGCCTGCTGAAGCACGCGCCGGCGATCCTCGCCTTCGCCGCGCCGACGACGAACTCGTACCGGCGCCTGGTGCCCGGCTACGAGGCGCCGATCAACCTCGTGTATTCGCTGCGCAACCGCTCGGCGTGCGTGCGGATCCCGACGTACTTCAGCAAGCCCGAGGCGCGCCGCCTCGAGTTCCGGGCACCCGACCCCTCCTGCAATCCGTACCTCTCGTTCTCGGCCTGCCTCATGGCCGGACTCGACGGCGTGATCAACAAGATCGAGCCGCCGGCCCCGATGGACGTCGACCTCTACGAGCTCGAGGGCGAGGCCAAGAAGAAGGTCAAGCAGACGCCCGGCTCGCTCGAGGAGGTCTTGGACGCGCTGGATGCCGATCGCGACTTCCTGATGCGCGGGGACGTCTTCACCGAGGACCTCATCGAGACGTGGCTCGCCTTCAAGCGCGACAGCGCGAAGCAGGTCGCGCTCCGCCCGCACCCGTACGAGTTCTATCTCTACAGCGACGTGTGACCCTACGGGGATCGGGCGTGCCGGCAGCGCCGGCCGCCCCCAAAAAGGCTAAGAGGCCCCGGGACTGACCGGGGCCTTTTTCTTTCAGCCGGCGCGCACGGGAACAGCGACCGCGTCCGCGATGAGGCCGGCGAGCGGCGCGACGAATCGGCGCTCCGGATCCTTGGTGGGGTCGTAGCCGCACAGCTCGAGGCCGCGGACATCCGCGACGGCCCCGACCGCGCGCAGGACGTCGCTCAGGGCCCGCAACCGAGGGCCTCCATCGATCGGCGTAGCGACGGCGTCGACGTCGCGCGGATCGACGACGTCGAGGTCGACGTGGATCCACACCGGGCGGCGGCGCACCGCGGCGAGCAGCCCCGGGGCGTCGGCGTGCTCGGCGTCGAACGGGACGCGCAGCACACGGGACTTCGCGAGGTTCCCTGCCTCGCCGGGGTCGAGCATGCGGCCGCCGACGAGGACGACCTGGTCGTCCTTGATCGAGCGCGCGCCGGGCCACAGCAGCGCCGCGACCTGGCGGCCGCAGACGTGCGCGAGGCACATGCCGCTGACGTGATGCGTCGGCGTCGTCGCGACGGTGTTGAAGTCACCGTGGGCGTCGAAGTACACCAGGAGCAGGTCGGGTTCGACCTCGATCGCGCCGGGGATCGTCCCGGCCACCACCGTGCATTCGCCACCGCAGACGATCGGACGCGCCCCCGCGCGCAGTGAGGCCGCGACCGCGTCGGCGAGCACCTGGCAGCTCTCGCGCGCGGCGGTGAGCCGGCGATCACGCGGGTTGAACGCGATGCGGACGCGTTTGTCGGCGCGAACTCGATCGGCAATGGCATCGCCGAGCGCCGCCGGCGCCCCCCCTAACCCGGCCAAGCGCTGCTCGGTCACGATTCCTGCTTCGAGCAGGTGGACCGGCACAGCCGCCATCGTTTCTGGGCGCATGGTACTCGCACGGATTTTTGGGCCCCCGCGCCCGAAGCAGCCGAAGGCAGCGAAGAGGCGCAGGGTTCGAGTGAGGGAGGGCTCCGCCCGACCGAACGGTCTGGATCAGTCGAAAGTCGTGAGCAGGCGGTCGATGGCCGCCAGTCCGGAGCGCAGGACGGCCGTGTCGCCACCGAAGCCGATGCGCAGGTGGCGCTCCGCCTTGAAATGGGCGCCGGGCACGACGAGCGTGCTCCAGTCGCGGATGAGCCGATCCACCAGCACCTCCGACTCGACCGGGAAGGTGTAGCTGAAGAAGCAGATCGCGCCTGCCGCGGGCGGCGTCCAGTGGAGCTCGCGCGAGTGGCTCGACGCCCAGCCCTCCAGGATCGGCCAGCGCTCGTTCAAGAGGTACCGCGTGCGCTTGACCAGCTGACCGCGTTTTGACAGCGCTTGTTCCGCGAGCAGCTCGGAGAGCGTCGCGGTCGCGATCGTCGTGTAGTCCTTCATCGCCCAGGCCGCCTGGATCCGCTCCGGCGACGCGACGATCCAGCCGATGCGCAGCCCGGGTAGGCCGTAGGCCTTCGAGAGCCCGCCCGTCACGATGATCCGATCGCCGCGGCCGTGGAACGTCGGGCTGTCGACGCCGTCGCGCTCGGCGCCGCGGTAGACCTCGTCCGCGAGGATCCACGCACCCGCTCGCGCGGCGGCGGCCGCGATCGCATGCACGTCGTCCGCGGAGAGGACCTGCCCCGTCGGGTTGTTCGGCTGGCAGACGCACACGAGCTTCGTCCGCTGGCCCACCGCGGCGCGAAGCTCGTCGAGGTCGAGCGTCCAGCCGCGCTCCTCGCGCAGCCAGACCTCGCGCACCTTCGCGCCGAGGCCACGGGCGATGCCGTGCACCTGCATGTAGTTCGGCATGACCACGACGACCTCGTCGCCCGCCGCGAGCAGCGTCACCAGCGCGAGGAAGTTCGCCTCGCTCGTGCCGGTCGTCACCAGCACGTTGTCGATCTCCGTTCCGGGATGCAGCGCCGCGACGAGCGCTCGCGTCTGGTCGCGGCCCATGCCGGCGGCGTAGCCCAGCCGAAGGTCGCGCAGATCCTCGAAGTTGCGCGCGGCCTCGCCAAGGGTCAGCGGCTCGACGCCCGATTCGGAGAGGTCGTAGCGGACGCGGTGCTCCCAAGTCGACTGCATCCGCTCCATCTCGAACTCGGGGAAGCGCAACAGCGGGTATCCTGAGGCTTGGACGCGGTCCGCGGCGCTCGTACCCCCGGCATTCGGGGAGCGAGCGCCTTTTCGGCGTCTGACGCGGATAGGAGTGAGATGAGGCGTTTCTTCGGTGGCGGCGCGCCGCGCGTGGACCGGCTCGTGATCGGGCTGGGTAATCCCGGCGATGCGTACGCGGACACGCGCCACAACGTCGGGTTCCAGGTCGCTGCCCGGCTCGCCAAGCGCGCTCGGCTCGAATTCGGGACCAAGGCGGCCGAGTCGCGGATCGCCGAGGGGTCGCTCGGATCGGTGCGCGTCGCGATCGCGCGCCCGCAGACGTTCATGAACGACAGCGGACGGGCGGTGCGCAAGCTTCTGGATCGCTATCGCCTCGAGCCTTCCGCGATCCTTGTCGTGACGGACGACGTCGACCTGCCCCTCGGCAGGGTGCGCCTGCGTGAAGCCGGCGGCAGCGGGACGCACAACGGCATGCGCTCGATCGTCGCCGCGATCGGTGAGGGTTTTCCGCGGCTGCGCCTGGGCGTCGCGCCCGCCGATCCCACTGGTGAGATGCCTGCCGACCTCGCCGAGTTCGTGCTCGCGCCGTTCACGGCGGACGAGCGCGAGCTCGCCGACGCCACGGTGGCCAAGGCCGCGGAAGCGTCCGAGGTCGCGCTCCGCGACGGCGTCCGGCGCGCGATGGACGTCTTCAATGGTCTCTGAGCTCGTTCGGACCAGCGCGCGTCTCGGCGGCATCCTCGCCCTCGCGGAGGGCAGTGAGCGCTTCCGCGAGCTCGTCGAGCGGGTCGAGCGCGGACGAGGCGCGATCGCGCTCGGCGACGCGAGCGCCGGCGCTCGGGCATTCGCGTGGTCGGCGCTCGTCGCGAACGCGGGACGCGCGGTGCTGGTCGTCGCGCCGAGCGAGGACCGCGCGCGGCGCTGGCGCGCGGAGCTGGCTGCGTGGCTTGGCGACGATCGGGTGCTCTCGTTCCCGGAGCGGGAGACCATGCCGTACGAGATCGGGGCGCCGTCCGCGAGCGCGGTCCATCAACGGCTGCTGACGCTGTGGCGGCTTCGCGACGCAGCTGCCGACCGAGGCGAGGCGAACGCGGTTGTCGCCTCGCTGCGTGCGCTGATGCAGCACACCATCACGCCCGAGCGTCTCGGCGGACTCGGCCGCACCTTCGCGAAGGGCGATCGCGTCGACTGGTCCGAGATGGCCGAGTGGCTCCTCATGCTCGGCTACGACTCGGTGCCCGAGATCAGCGAACCCGGGAGCTTCTCGCGGCGCGGCGGGATCATCGACGTGTATCCCGCGAGCGCCGACCGTCCCGCGCGGATCGAGCTCTTCGGCGATGAGATCGACACGCTCCGCTCGTTCGATCCGGTCACGCAGCGCAGCCAGGACGAGCTGGCGTCGCTCACCGTGCTGCCCGCGCGCGAGTACACGCTCGAAGGCGGCCCAGACCTGGCCGAGCGTCTCGCCGCCGCCGGCTGGGAGGCGCTCGCGACGAACGAGGAGCTCGCGGCGTACGCGGGCGTGGTCGAGCCGCTCCGCAACCTGACGTACGCGCCCGGCACCGACGCGTTCGCGCCGCTGCTCGGCGCGACCGCATCGCTTCTCGATCATCTGCCCGGCGGCCGCGGCACGGTGGTGTTCGAGGACTCGATCGAGCTCTCGCTCGCGCACGACGCGCACGAGGCGCAGGCCGAGGAGCGGCGGGAGGAGCTGCGCTCGCAAGGCCTCGCGGTGAACGAGTTCCCGCCGGCGTACGTCGGGCGCACGAGCATCGAGAACGGCGCGGCCGAGCACGGGCTCGTGCGCGTGGAGTCCGGTGGCCGCGCGCTGAAGCTCGGCTGGGGGAGCGCGACGAGCTACGCGGGCCGCCTGGACGCGTTCCTGCGCGAGGTCGCCGCCGCGGGCTCGGGCACGCGCGTGGTCGCGACGCCGCAGGCCGCGCGCCTGGCCGAGCTGCTGCGCGACCGCGACGTCCTCGCGGTGCCGCGCGAGGCCGTGGCCGATCCGCCCGAGCCGGGCAGCCTGGCGCTCCTGCACGTCGGGCTCGCCGAGGGCTTCACCATCCCCGAGCTCGACCTGCGGGTCTTCACGGATGCCGAGGTCTTCGGTTTCCGCAAGCCCCGCCACCCCGAGAGGGTGCGGCGCCGTCGCGCCATGGGCTCGTTCCTTCAGGACCTGAAGCCCGGCGACCACGTGGTGCACGAGGACTCGGGGATCGCGCGGTTCGAAGGCTTCGAGCACAAGGAGGTCGGTGGCGTCTCGCGCGAGTCGCTCGTGCTCACGTTCGCCGACGGCACGCGCTGGCTGCCGACCGAGCGCATCGACAAGATCACGCGCTACGTCGGCGGGAACGCGCCCCAGCTCTCGGTCATGGGCGGCACCGATTGGCTGAAGACCAAGCGCAAGGCGAAGAAGGCGGCCGAGGAGATCGCGCGCGAGCTGCTGCGCCTCTACGCGGCACGCGAGGCCGCGCCGGGCCATGCCTTCGGCAAGGACACGCCGTGGCAGATCGAGCTGGAGAACGCGTTCGCGTTCACCGAGACGCCCGACCAGCTCACCGCGGTCGACGAGGTCAAGCGCGACATGGAGCGCGCGCGGCCGATGGACCGGCTCATCGTCGGCGACGTCGGCTATGGCAAGACCGAGGTCGCGCTGCGCGCCGCGTTCAAGTCGGTGATGGACGGGAAGCAGGTCGCGGTCCTGGTGCCGACGACGGTGCTCGCGCAGCAGCACTACGAGACCTTCTCGGAGCGCCTCGCCACGTTCCCGGTGAAGGTGGGCATGCTCTCGCGCTTCCGCACGCCGGCCGAGCAGAAGGAGATCGCGGCCTCGGTCGCGAGCGGGGAGATCGACATCGCCATCGGGACGCATCGCCTGCTTCAGAAGGACGTGCGGTTCCGCGATCTCGGACTCGTCGTCATCGACGAGGAGCATCGCTTCGGCGTCCGGCACAAGGAGCGCCTCAAGGCGATGCGCACCGAGGTCGACGTCCTGTCGCTCACGGCGACGCCGATCCCGCGCACGCTGCACATGGCATTGTCGGGTGTGCGCGACATCAGCGTCATCGAGACACCGCCCGAGGATCGCCAGCCCATCGAGACCCATGTCGTGGAGCGCACGGACGACGTGCTGCGCGAGGCCATCCTGCGCGAGCTCGATCGCGGCGGGCAGGTCTACTACGTCCACAACCGCGTCATGGGGATCGAGCAGGAGGCGCACCGCCTGCGCGAGCTCGTCCCGAAGGCGCGCTTCGTCGTCGGTCACGGCCAGTTGGAAGAGCGCACGCTCGAGCGCGTCATGGTCGAGTTCGCCGACGCCGAGCACGACGTGCTCGTGTGCACGACGATCATCGAGTCCGGGCTCGATATCCCGAACGTGAACACGATCGTGATCGACCGCGCCGGGCACTTGGGGCTCGCGCAGCTCTACCAGCTGCGCGGTCGGGTGGGCCGCTCGGCCGAGAAGGCCTACGCGTACCTGCTCTATCAGAAGCACGAGAGCCTGACCGAGCAGGCGCGGCAGCGGCTGCAGGCCGTGTTCGAGGCGAGCGAGCTCGGGGCCGGGTTCAAGATCGCGATGCATGACCTCGAAATCCGCGGTGCGGGCAACATCCTGGGGGCGGAGCAGCACGGACACGTCGCCGCGGTCGGGTTCGAGCTGTACGCGCAGCTGCTCGAGGAGGCGGTCAACGAGCAGCGCGGCACGGTCCCGGCCGCGCCCGCGGCGGAGATCGTCGTCGACCTGTCGCTGTCGACCTCGATCCCCGACGACTACGTGCCGAGCCGCGCGCGCAAGCTCGAGACGTATCGCCGCATCGCCGAGCTGCGGGAGCTGGCCGACCTGACCGCGCTGCGAGAGGAGCTGCGCGACCGCTACGGTCCGCCGCCCGAGCCGATGCGCAACCTGCTCTACGGCGTCGAGGTGAAGCTTCGTGCGCTGCGCGCCCGCGCGATCGAGGTCCGCGCGCGCGGGCCGGAGCTGCGCGTCGTGCTCTCGCGGGACATCACGCAGGGCGAGCGGACCGCGCTCGTGCGGGCCTTCCCGCGGCTGCAGCACGGGCAGCGGCAGCTGCGGCTGTCGGTGGTGGACGTGCGCGGCGACTGGCGCGACGCGCTCACGCGGCTGTTGGACGGCCTCGCGGCATGAGGATCGGGGTGGATCTCGACGACGTCATCGCGGTGTGCGCGGTGCCATATCTGCGCGCGTTCGCCCAACGCTTCGGCGTCGATCTCCCAGACGAGAGCGAGATCGGTTGGCATCTGCTCGAGAAGATGGACGAGAAGGTCGGCGCGGAGCAGCGCGAGCGCTTCCGCGCGGACCTCTACGACGGCCGGTTCTTCGGCGAGCTCGAGGTCTACGCGGACGCGCCCGCGACGCTGGAGCGGATCGTCGGGGAGGGCCACGAGGTGTACTTCATCACCGCGCGAGCCGAGCGCCGCCGCGTGATCACCGAGACCTGGCTGCGCGACAAGGGTCTGCTGGAGCATGCGAAGGCCGTGCACCTGCGGCCGCAGGGCGACTTCACGCCGACCGTGCGTGGCCGGTATGACGCGAGTGGGTCGGCGCGCTACAAGGTGAGCCTCGCGCGTGAGCTCGAGCTCGACCGTTTCTGCGAGGACGACGTCGTCGTCTCGCGCTCGCTCGCCGAGGCGGGTGTGCACGTGTGGCTGTTCGACCAGGCCTGGAACAGGGAGCTCGAGCACCCGCTGGTCGAGCGCGTTTCGGGCTGGTCGGATGTCGCCGCGAAGATCGGCCTAACGTGACCTCCGCCTTCGGCTCCGACTCTGTCGATCCCGCCATCCGGATCGCTCAGTGACCGACACCAGCTTCTACTTCGTTCGGCACGCCGAGAGCGAGGCGAACGCGGCGCGGATCTACGCCGGCCACAGCGACAGCCCGCTCACCGAGCGCGGCCGGGAGCAGGCCCGCACGGTGGCACGCGCGCTCGCGCCGATCCACTTCGACCGGATCGTGTCGAGCGACCTGTCGCGCACGCGCGACACGGCGGAGATCATCGCGGCGGGTCGAGGCGTCACCGTCGAGACGTTCACCGGCCTGCGCGAGATCGACCTCGGGCAGATGGCCGGGCGCGGCTGGGACGAGGCGCGCGGCCTGCCCAACTACGACGCCGACGGCTTCGTGCAGTGGCCGGGTGGCGAGTCGCTGGAGCAGGTGCTCGGGCGCGCGCTCGGTGTCATCGACGTCCTCGCTCGCGAGAGCCCGGGGAAGGCGATCCTCGTCGTGGGACACGGCGGCGCGACGCGCATCCTGGTTTCGCACTTCTTCGGCGTGCTGCCCAAGCTCATCCGCCTGACGGCGCAGAACACGAACATCACCAAGGTGATCTACGACGGCGCCGGCTATCGCGTGGAGTCTCTGTTCGACGACCAGCACGTGATCTGACCACGCGGCGCGGCCGCGGCCGCGTTCGTTACGAAAGGAATCGCTTGCCCGGCGGCTCGGCGAGCCGTCTAATCACCGTCTGTGACCCTCGCCCCCGGCACCACCCTGGGCCGCTACCAGATCCTGGAGCCGCTGGGCTCGGGCGGCATGGCCACGGTGTACAAGGCCTACGAACCCTCACTCGATCGCACCGTCGCGCTCAAGGTCATCCGCCAGGGCTTCGCCGAGGACGCCGATTTCGCGGCGCGCTTCCGCACAGAAGCCCAGTCGGTCGCCAAGCTGGACCACCCCAACATCGTGCACGTCCACGCCTTCGACGAGAGCGAGGGCCGGCTGTTCCTGGCGATGCAGTACCTCGAGGGCGGCACGCTCAAGGACCGGATCGAGGCGCTTGAGCCGGGCACGCTGCTGCCGCCCGCCGAGGTCGCCTTGATCGTGGCTCAGGTTGCCGACGCGCTGACCTACGCGCACGGGCTCGGCATCGTCCACCGCGACATCAAGCCCAGCAACATAATGCTGACCACGCGCGGGCGCGCGGTCGTGACCGACTTCGGCATCGCCAAGATCGTCTCCGGCGTGGCGCTGACCCAGACCGGAGTGGGCATCGGGACGCCCGAGTACATGTCGCCCGAGCAGGGTGCGGGGAGTCAGGTCGATGCGCGGGCCGACGTGTACTCGCTCGGCGTCGTCGCCTACGAGCTGCTCACCGGTCGCGTGCCCTATCTGGCCGACACGCCCTTCGCCATCGTCGCCGCGCACATGCGCGATCCGCTGCCGCTGCCGAGCTCGATCAACCCGGCGCTCCCCGCTCCCGCCGAGCGCACGCTGCTCAAGGCGCTGGCCAAGGCACCCGCGCAGCGCTTCGCCTCGGCGACCGAGTTCGCCGCGGCCCTGGCCAATGGCCTGCGCGGCGCGCCCACGGTCGCGACCATGGCGACGATCGCGCGCCCGCGTCTCAAGCCCCAGACGCGCAGCTTCACCTTCAGCCTGCCCGCCCTTCCGCGCTCGCGCCCCGCGCTCGCCGCGATCGGCGTTGCCGCGCTCGTCGTGATCGGCAGCACGGGTGCGGCGATCTCAGGCGCGTTCGGCCGCGCCCAGACGACGACGGCATCACCCACGCCATCGACGAGCGCCGCCCCGACACCAGCTGCCGCCTCCAGTGCGCTGTCCGCGCTGAAGGGGCCACTCGTCTGGCAAGCGAAGCTGGACGGCACGGACATCGACCTGCGCGGCGCGTCGTCGCCCTTCATCGGCGGGGACGCCTCGTCGGCCAATGTGCGCACCGTGCCCGGCGCGATCGAGTTCGTCCAGATCAAGGCACCGGGCGGCCGGAACATTCTGCTCAACAGCCCGGTGCGCGACACGTTCGTCCTCGAGGTCGACGTCGATCCGCGTGCGGCGGGCCAGTTCGGGGTCGGCTGGTGGTCGACAGGCCGCGATCCGCAGTACACGCTCAACATCGACACGAACCAGGGGCGGATGGAGCTCCAGTACTACGCCTCGGGCGTCACGACGCAGCCGCTCAGCGCGAGCACGCCCGCGCCGGAGGTGGTCTCCGGTAAGCCGTTCACCGCGGCGCTCGCGGTCGCGCGCGATCGCTTCACCGCGTTCGCGAACCAGCGGCAGGTCGTCGGAGCCTCGCCGGACGCACGGATCCCGCCGGCCGCGGTGCCATTGCGCGTGTATTTCGGCGGCGATCCGGGCACGCTGCGGATCACCGGCCTTCGGCTTTACGAGCTCGCCGCGACCGGCGCGGCGTCGCCGACGCCGAGCGCGATCGCGTCCGCCGCCGGCTCGGCCGCAGCGGGACCGCCGAAGTTCGCGATCCCGGCGAAGGGCGCGCTGATCGCGGACATGCCGCTGAACGCGACGCTCTTCCGCAGCACCAATCAGGGACCCGCCCTGAACCGCGGCGAGATCCGGTATGTCGCGGGCGCCGTCGAGTTCAGCGCTGCGCAGCCGCAGTCGCAGATCTCCGGTGATATCAGCCGGCTGATCCCCGACGGCGATCGTCAGATCGTGGAGCTCGATCTCGCCTTGACGCCCGGAAGCGACGTCAACCTCGCTTACGTCATCCGCCAGTACCCGTTCCAGAGCGATCTGCAGAAGACGTACGGCAGCTTCGCGCTCCTCGTTGGCGTCAACAGCTTCAACGAGGTGGTCGGGGTCACCACGACTCCTCCCGAGCGCATCGACCCGCGCGGCAATCAGGTGGGCATCGCCGACATGCAGAAGGGACGAGCTTTCACCATCGCGATCGTCGTCGAGCACCCGCGCTACACGCTGTTCGTCGACCAGAAGCAGGTCGCGACGTACACGACGAACGGCGACCTCGGGAGCGGCTCACGGGCCACGCTGAGCCTCAACGGCGGGCCGGGCGCGATCAAGCTCACCGGCCTGCGGTTCTACGCGCTCCCATGACGGTCACACTGGGCGAGGATCACGCTGCTCTGGTCACGCAAGCCGCCGCGTAATACACTGTGACACGATGAGCGAGCGTGGCGTCTTCACGATGCGTGCCGAGCGCACCACGCTTCGCGCCCTCGAGGCGGAGGCGCGCCGCAACGGCATCGCGCCGCGGACCCTGGCCGAGCGGATGATCGAGGAGGGCGTCAAGATGCGACGCCACCCCGGGATCGTGTTCGTGGAGCGTGGTCGCGGCGCCCGCGATGCCGTCCTGGCGGGAAGGCCGCGGCTGAGCATCTGGATGGTCGCGCAGGTGGCACGTGCGAACCGGACGCTGGCGGCGGCGGCGAAATGGCTCGCTGTCGATGAGCCTTCGATCGAGCGCGCGCTCGCCTATGCGAAGGACTACCCGGAGGAGATCGACCAGGCGATCCGCGAGAATGACGAGGCGTTCGAGCGCGTGGAGCGGCTGAACCCGCCCGCGCTCCCGCCGGTCCGGAGGCCGCGCCGTGCGGCTCGTCCTCGATGAACACATCGATAGCGCGATCGCGGTCCAGCTCCGACGCCGAGGCTACGACGTCGTCGCCGTCACGGAGAAGCCCGACCTCACAGGGCTAGCGGACTCCGACCTCATGGCGTGGGCGGCCGACGCAGGGCGCGTGCTCGTGACGTACGACGCACGCGGCTTCGCTCCGCTGGCGGAAGTGCGCCAAGTGCGCGAGGAGCCGTTCGCCGGGCTCATCTTCATCTCCTCGAAGCGTTATCCCCAGGGGCCGCAGAGCTACGGCGCGCTCGTCCGCGACCTCGCGCGCGTGCTCGCGGCACACTCGGCACCTACCGCCCTGACCGGTAGGTCGCGCTGGCTCGGCAGCGACTGACGGACCAGCGCACGTGGCCCGAGCATGCTCGAGCCGCCAGTAGACTGCCGCCGATGGCCGAGCTCGGGACGAAGATCCGCGACATCCCCGATTTCCCGAAGCCGGGCATCCTGTTCAAGGACATCACGACCCTCCTCAAGGAAGGTCCCGCGTTCAAGGACGCGATCGACGGGCTCCTCGCGAAGATCGGCAAGCGCAAGATCGACGTCGTCGTTGGCATGGAGTCGCGTGGCTTCATCTTCGGCGCGCCGGTCGCGTACGCGCTCGGCGCGGGATTCGTCCCGGTCCGCAAGCTCGGCAAGCTTCCCTCGGACGTGGTCAGCGTCGAGTACGACCTCGAGTACGGCTCGGCGACGCTCGAGATGCACAGCGACGCGTTCAAGCCGGGCGCGCGCGTACTTGTAGTCGACGACCTGCTCGCGACCGGTGGCACGGTCGCGGGCACCATTGAACTGGTGAAGCAGCTGAAGGGCGAGATCGTCGCGCTCGCGTTCCTCATCGAGCTCAAGGCGCTGAAGGGCCGTGACAAGCTCGAGGGCCACGACGTCATCACGCTCATCCAGTTCTAGTCCGACGTGACGGCGCTCCAGCCCGGCGAAACGATCGGCGGATACGTCGTCACGTCGGCGCTCGGCAATGGTGGGCTGCTCGTGCCGTACACCGCTCAAGCGAACACGGAGAACCGCACGGTCACGCTTCGCGTCCTTCGCGCCGAGCTCGCCGCCGACCCCGGCGTCCGTACGCGCTTCCTCGAGGAAGCGCAGCGCACGACGCGGCTGCGCCGCCCGAATCTCGAGCGCGTCCTCGGCGCGACCGAGGAGCGTGGCATCCCGTTCCTCGTAGCCGAGCACGTCGCCGGCGAGACGCTGGCCGCGAAGCTCGGCGTCCTCGGTCGCGCGGGCAAGCGCATGCCGCTCGCGGACGTGACCCGAGCGGTCTCCGACATCGCCGCCGCGCTGGACTACGCGCACGAGCGCGAATTCGTCCACGGTGGCCTGTCGCCGTCGCACGTGACCCTCACCGCAGGCGGCGCCGCGGTCGTCGACGGCTTCGCCATCGTCGGCGCCCTCACGTCGTCGAGGTCCTCCGTGCCGGCGATCGTCTTCGGTGCGCCGGAGTACATGAGCCCGGAGCAGATCGGCGACGCCGCGGCCGACGCGCGCAGTGACATCTACGCGCTCGGGATCGTCGCGTACGAGATGCTCACCGGGACCGTCCCCTTCGACCGCGACTCGCCGCTGGCGACCGCGCTGGCCCACAGCGATCCGCTCCCACTCGCGAGCTCGCGCGACCAACGCATCGGCGAGGCTACCGACCGCGCGCTCCTGCGTGCGCTGGCGCGCAAGCCGTCGGACCGCTATCCGAAGGCCGTCGAGCTCGCACTCGCGCTCGAGCAGGCGATCGCGGCCGACACCAAGCGTCCCGCGACCGCGCTCTTCATCCCGTCCCCCGCCGAGCGCGAGCAGCTGCGTGCCGCCGGACGCGCCTTGACTCAGCGGCCCGCCCCCACGTGGCCGGCGCGTTTCGCGCGCCGCGAGGTCGCCGCCGCCGCGGTCGCCGGCGCGCTCCTCGCGCTTGGCGGCGTCGCGGTCGCGGGCCTCGTGCGCGGGCCTCAGGCCACGCCGGTCCCGCCGGTCGCCGCCGCTCCGGTCCCAGTCGCCACCGCGAGCGCGATCGCCTCGATACCTCCGGCGCGACTGTCCGTCCCGACGCTCGGCCCCGGCCTGCTGCTCATCGATCCGGCGCAGCGCGGCGGGATGACGCCCGCGGAGTACGTCGCCGCGCGAGGCATCATCGCTACGAGCCCTCAGGACGCGTTCGGCCGCTCTCCGGCCGAGCGCGCGGCGCTGGTCAGCGATCTCTACGCGCGCATCCTCGGGCGGCCGGCCTCGACCGCCGAGCGCGTCGGCTACTTCGGCATGAACGCGACGGAGATCGAATCGAGCCTGCGGATCTCACCTGAGGCCGCGGCCTTCGCGCGCACGGGCGTGCCCGCGCGCTGAAGACGATTGGGACCGGCTTCCTGCGCGGGCTGCTTCGCCCTAGAATGGTCGCCAGGCGACCGGCGGAGTCCCGCTTGGTCCACCGATGAAAGGTGGAGGGACTCCTTGACCGCGGCGCCTCTCCAGGCGGAGATCCACATCGACGACCACGCGTCGGCGTCCGACGTGCGCGCCTATCTGGAGTTCGACCGGCTCATGACGGCGTACGCCCTCGCGGATCTCGACCCCGCCAGCGAGGATCGCTCCCGCTGGTGGCTCGCGCGGCGCGACGGCGACCCCGTGGCCTGCGTGCTCCTGGTCGAGACGGTCCCGTATCGCCCGTGCTACGCGACCGGCGAGTCCGAAGCGCTCTCGCTGCTCCTGCGCGAGGGCGTTCGCGAGCCGCGCCTGCTCATCGCGACGCCGCCCACGTCCAGGATCGCGGTCGAGTCCGTGTACCGCTTCGAGCGCATGGACCGCATGCACCGCATGGCGGTGAGCGTCCGGAAGTTCCGTCCGCGCGTCTCGCACCGTGTCGTGAAGATCGGGCCCGAGCGGCTCGACGACGTGATCGACCTCTACGGCCATGCGTCGAGCTCGTACTTCACGCCGGGGCGTCTCGCCCGCGAGATCTACTTCGGGATCTACGCCGGGAGCCAGCTCGTCGCCGCGGCCGGCACGCACGTGCGTTCGGCGGAGAGCGGCATCGCCGCCGTTGGCAACGTGCTGACGCGCGTCGCCTACCGCGCTCGCGGCATGGCGACCTCGGTGACATCGGCGGTGACCGAGGCGGCGCTGGAGGAGCATCGCGACGTGGTGCTGAACGTGCGCGAGGACAACGTCACCGCGATCGCCGTGTACACGAAGCTCGGTTACGCCAGCCACGCGCAATTCGTCGAAGGACCCGCGATGCGCCGGACCGGCTTCGACCGCATCCGCCAGATATTCGAGAAAAGAGAGAACAGCCAATGACCACTACCGCGATACGCCCAGCGCACGACGTCGCCGACCTCGCGCTCGCCGAGTCCGGCTCCCGCCGCGTCGCCTGGGCCGGACGCGAGATGCCGGTCCTGAACGAGCTGCGCGAGCGCCTGGCGAAGACCAAGCCCTTCCAGGGTCTCCGCATCGGCGCCTGCCTCCATGTCACGACCGAAACGGCCAACCTGGCGATGGCGCTGCGCGACGGTGGCGCGAGCGTCGCGCTGTGCGCGTCGAACCCGCTCTCGACGCAGGACGACGCGGCCGCCGCGCTCGTCGTGAACGAGGGCATCGCGACCTTCGCGCGCAAGGGCGAGGATCGCGACACCTACTACAAGCACATCCAGGCCGTCCTCGAGAGCAAGCCCGAGATCACCATGGACGACGGGGCCGACGTCGTGACGCTCCTTCACACGACGCGCAAGGACCTGCTCCCGCACGTCCGCGGCGGCACGGAGGAGACCACGACCGGCGTCATCCGGCTACGCGCGATGGCGTCCGAGGGCGTGCTCAGCTATCCGATCATCGCGGTGAACGAGGCGCAGACGAAGCACATGTTCGACAACCAGTACGGCACCGGACAGTCCGCGATCGACGCGATCATGCGCGCGACGAACGTGCTCATCGCCGGGAAGACCGCGGTCGTCTGCGGCTACGGCTGGGTGGGCCGCGGCGTCGCCTCGCGCTTCCGCGGCATGGGGGCGATCGTCGTAATCGTCGAGGTCGATCCGCTGCGCGGCCTCGAGGCGGCGATGGACGGCTTCCAGGTGATGCCGATCGCCGACGCGGCCACTCGCGGCGACATCTTCGTGACCACGACCGGCAACCTGAACGTGATCTCGCGGGCGCATTTCCCGATCCTGAAGAACGGAGCGATCCTCGCGAACGCCGGACACTTCAACGACGAGATCGAGATCGGCGAGCTCGAGAAGCTCGCGACCTCGACTCGCGAGATCCGGCCCTTCGTGCGCGAATACCAGCTGCGCGATAGGAAGGTCTACCTGCTCGCGGACGGCCGGCTCGTCAATCACGCTGCCGCTGAGGCGAACCCGGCCGCCGTGATGGACATGAGCTTCTCGAACCAGGTGCTCGCCATCGAGTACCTGCTGGAGCATGGGAAAGAGCTCGAGCCGCGGGTCTACCCTGTCCCACGCGAGCTCGATGCGCAGATCGCGCGGAGCAAGCTCGCCGCGATGGGCATGAAGATCGACACGATGACCGAGGAGCAGCGGATCTACGCGAACTCGTGGAAGGCAGGTACATAAGACATGAGCTCGAGCTTCCAGACGGCGGGCCGGTGGCTGTTCAGCAGCGAGTCGGTGACCGAGGGTCACCCGGACAAGCTGTGTGACCAGGTCTCGGACGCCGTCCTCGACGCTCTCCTGGCCAAGGACGCGAACGCTCGCGTCGCCTGCGAGACCGCCACGACCACGGGTACGGTGCTGGTGGCCGGCGAGATCACGACGTCCGCGTACGTCGACGTCATCAAGATCGTCCGCGACGTCGTGCGGCAGATCGGCTATACGAACGCGCATTACGGCTTCGACTACGAGACCTGCGGCGTCCTCACCGCGATCAAGCCGCAGTCGCCCGATATCGCGCAGGGCGTCGACCGGGCGCAGGATGACAAAGCGGAGCTCGGCGCCGGCGACCAGGGGATGATGTTCGGCTTCGCGGTCCGCGAGACGCCGGAGCTCATGCCCTTGCCGATCACCCTCGCGCACGCTCTCGCCCGCGGCCTCGCGCGGGTGCGCAAGTCCGGCGAGATCCCGTACCTGCGGCCCGATGGCAAGACGCAGGTGACCGTCGAATACGAGAAGGGCGTGCCGAAGCGCGTTCACACGATCGTCATGGCGACCCAGCACGACGAAGGGATCGACCAGTCACGCATCGCGCGCGACGTCAGGGAGATCGTCGTGCGCCACGCGATCCCCGAGCATCTCCTCGACGCGCAGACCCGGTACGTCATCAACGGCACCGGCAAGTTCGTGATCGGCGGCCCCATGGGCGACGCCGGCCTCACCGGCCGCAAGATCATCGTCGACACGTACGGCGGCTACGCCCCGCACGGCGGCGGCGCGTTCAGCGGCAAGGACGCCACCAAGGTCGACCGCTCCGGTGCGTACGCGGCGCGGTACGCGGCCAAGAACGTCGTCGCGGCTGGTCTGGCCGAGCGCTGCCAGATCCAGATCGCGTACGTCATCGGCGTCGCGCGGCCGGTGTCGCTCAATATCGAGACCTTCGGGACGGGCAGCGTGTCGGACGAAACGATCCGCGCGCTCATCGAGGAGCACGTGGACTTCCGCCCGCAGGAGATCATCCGGCGCTTCGAGCTGCGGCGCCCGATCTACCTGCAGACCGCCTCATACGGCCACTTCGGGCGACCTGATCTCGACCTGCCATGGGAGCGGACCGACCTCGCGGAAACCTTCCGCAAGGCCGCTGGAGCGACCACTGCGGTCGTTTGACCGGCCCGGCACCTGACTTGCAACCACCCTTCGGACACCTCTCGAAGGAGGGTTGGACATGGCATACGCAACGGAAGTCAGGCCGCGCGGCACCGTGTGGGGCGCCGTGCTCGGAGGCTGGATCGCTTCGGTCGGCGTCGCCGCACTTCTCGCACCGGTCATCGCCGCGGCGATCGGGTCTCGCGCACTCGTTGCCGACGATCTCGCGCTGGCCGTCCCGGCGGTGCTCGGCGTGATCGTCTCGTACCTCGTCGGCGGCTACGTCGCCGGCCGCATGGCCGGGCACAGCACCAGCTGGCACGGCATGCTCACGGCGTTCTTCGGGCTCTTCGTCGTGCTCGCGGCGATCATCCTCGGCGTCGCCGCCGACCGCGGCGTCTTCGGGGACCTACGTTTCTCGCGCGTCGACAGCGTCTACCCATGGGCGTTCAACGGACCGGGCGCCCTCGGCATGGCGATGACCTTCGGGGCGATCCTCGGCTTCCTCGCGGCCATCTTCAGCGGCTGGCTGGGTGGCCTTCTGGCGCCGACCGCCGCGGTCGTCACGGTCCCCGCGAACGCCCCCGTGACCGGCACGGTCAAGGAGACCCGCGTGGTCGAGCGACCGCGTCCGGGCTTCCACCTGCTGCCGCAAATGGGCCGCAAAGGTGGTGAGCGGGTGGACGTCGAGGAGCGGAGTGAAAGTGACGGCCGGATCGAGGAGCGCGTCGAGAAGTACCGCAGGCTTCCCTAGAGCGGAAAACTGAACCGCCGCACCCGCTAGGACCGTATCCTCTCTGACACGAACGAGGTCGGGGAGGATTGCTCATGAGCCTGCGCATCCGAGCGCTCACCCTGTTCGCGGCCCTCGCGGTGCTGACCGGGGCCTGTGCGGGCTCGACGCCCACCGGCGGCGGCGGGGCCACCGGCGCGCCGGCAGCCGGCAAGGCTGTCTATGGCGGCACGGTCAGCTTCGCGATGAACTCCGACATCACGGACATGGATCCCATGCTGTCGGGCCTCTTCGTCGACCGCCACCTCATGTACGCGATGTACGACGCGCTCGTCCAGGTCAACGCGAAGGGCGACATCGTCGGCGGTCTCGCCGAGAAGTGGACGATCGCGCCCGACGGCAAGAGCTACACCTTCAACCTTCGGTCGGGCGTGAAGTTCCACGACGGCACGCCGCTCGACGCCGAAGCGGTGAAGTGGAACCTCGATCGCTTCCGGAACACGAAGGAATCCCGGCGCCTCGCGGACTGGGCACAGGTCAGCAACGTGACCGTGGTCGACCCCTCGACCGTGCGGGTCGACCTGAAGGCGCCGTTCGCGCCGTTCCTCGCCACTCTGGTGGACCGCTCGGGCATGATGGTCTCCCGGAAGGTCGTCGAGGCTGCGGGCGCGGACTTCACGCGCAAGGCATTCAAAGCGGGTAGCGGACCGTTCATCCTCACCGAAGCGGTGAAGGACGACCACTACACCTTCGAGAAGAACCCCGACTGGTGGGGCAAGGCCGTCAACGGCGACAAGCTCCCGTACCTCGACAAGGTCATCATCAAGCCGATCACCGACGGCGACGTGCGGCTGACGAACGTCCGCACGGGCCAGGTACTCGCGACGAACGCGGTCACCGGCAAGGACGTCCCGACGGTCAAGGCCGACCCGTCGCTCGTCTATCAGGAGATCCCCGGAATCGGCTACGCGAGCATGGTGCCGAACGAGTCGCCCGGCTTTGTGTTCTCCGACCACCGTCTCGTCAAGGCCGTGTCTCTGGCTATGGACCGGGACGAGCTGCTCAACAAGGGCCCGGCGCAGGGCGTCGGCACGGTGGCCTACGGACCGATCGCGCCGTCGCACTTCGCCTACGACCCGACCTTCAAGCCTTACGCGAAGGCGGACATCGCCGGCGCGAAGAAGCTCGTCGCCGACGTGGGCAAGGGCCCGCTGAAGTTCGAGCTCCTCGTCATCTCAGGCGACGCGGCGACGCTGCAATTCGCGCAGCTGCTGAAGTCCCAGCTCGAGAAGGCCGACATCACGATGGATATCAAGACGCTGCTGTTCAACGAGATCGTCAAGCTCCAGCAGGACCACAAGCAGCTCGGCATGACCCTCATCGGCTGGAGTGGTCGCACTGACCCGGACGGCAACGTGTACGACTTCAACTACACCGGCCGGCCGAACAACGATTCGGCGTACTCGAACAAGGACGTCGACAAGCTCCTCGACGACTCGCGCACCGCGACCGACAACGCCAAGCGCAAGGAGCTGCTGCTGAAGGCGCAGCAGATCTTCGCCGTCGACGACCCGTCCCGCATCTGGTACAGCTTCAACGCGACGCAACTCCTGACGGCGAAGGCCGTCCAGGGGTTCGAGATCTATGCCGACCAGCTGCCTCGGTTCCAGACGGTCTGGCTACAGAAGTAATCTCTCGGAGGTCGTGACAGCAGGGGCGACGGAGTGACGCAGTACATCCTCCGTCGCCTCCTGCTGATGATCCCCGTCGCGCTCCTCGTCACCATTGGCATCTTCGTCCTCGTGCGCCTTGCACCGGGCGACCCCGTGCTCACCTACGCCGGCGAGGACAGGGACCCGGCGACCATCGCGCACATCCGCGAGCAGCTCGGGCTCGACCAGCCGCTTCCCGTCCAATACGCCGCCTGGCTTTCCAGGGCGGTCACCGGCGACCTCGGCCGCTCCATCCAGACGAAGCAGCGCGTGCTCGAGGCCATCACCGAGCGGCTCCCGGTCACGATCGAGCTCGGCCTCACCGCTCTCGCGATCTCGGTGACCATCGCGCTTATCGTCGGCACGCTCGCCGCGGTGAAGCGCAACTCCGTGCTCGATCTGCTGAGCACGAGCTTCACGCTGGCCGGCGTCTCGTTCCCGAACTTCTACCTCGGGCTGATCCTCATCCTCGTCTTCGCGTACATCGTGCCAGGACGGATCTTCCCCCCCGGCGGCTTCACGCCGTTCACGACGGACCCGCTCGAGAACCTGCGCCGGCTCGTCCTGCCGGCGCTCACGCTCGCGGCGGCGAGCACGGCGGTCAACCTCCGGCAGATGCGCTCGAGCCTCCTCGAGGCGTTCAGCCAGGACTACATCCGCACCGCGCGTGCGAAGGGGCTCGGTGAGCGCCTCGTCATCGTGCGCCACGCGCTCAAGAACGCGCTCATTCCGGTCGTCACGATCATCGGCCTGCAGGTCGGAGCGATCATCGAGGGCGCGTTCATCACCGAGACCATCTTCTTCATCCCCGGGATCGGTCGGCTCGCCGTGCAGGCGATCCCGGCGGGGGACTATCCGGTCGTGCAGGGCGTGGTGATCTTCTCCGCGATCTCCTTCATGCTGAGCACGCTCGTCGTCGACGTCCTCTACGCCGTGCTCGACCCCCGGATCTCGTACGAGAGCGCGAAAGCATGACTGCCCCGGCGCTGCCGATCGTCGTGCCGCTCACCCGCGCCGGCCGGACGTCGTCCCTGCGCTGGTTCCTGCGCCGCAACCCGCGGATCCTCATCGGCGGAACGATCGTCGCGATCTTGCTCTTCGTCGCCGCGACCGCGCCATTCATCGCGCCATACGACCCGATCAAGGTGGACGTGTCCCAGGCACTCGTGCCACCCAGCCTGACTCATCTGCTCGGCACCGATGATCTCGGCCGCGACGTGTTCTCGCGTGTGCTGTGGGGGTCGCGTGTCTCGCTTTCGGTCGGCCTCATCTCCGTGAGCATCGGCTTCCTGCTCGGTGTCTCGATCGGCCTCGCAGCCGGATACCTCGGCGGGACCTTCGACCTCATCGCGATGCGCGTCATCGATGCGCTCCTGTCGTTCCCGGCGCTCGTCCTGGCGATCGCGATCACCGCAGCGCTCGGTCCGCAGATCCAGAACGCGATGATCGCGATCGGGATCGTCGCCGTACCCGGCTACGCGCGGCTGACCCGCGGGCAGGTGCTCTCGATCCGCGCGCGCGAGTTCATCGTCGCCGCGCGCACGATCGGCGCGCCGCCGCTGCGCATCGTGCTGCGGCACATCTTCCCGAACGTGACGAACGCGCTCGTGGTTCAGGCGACGCTCGCGACGGCGTTCGCGATCCTTGCCGAGGCGGCGCTGTCGTTCCTGGGGCTCGGCCCGCAGCCGCCGTATCCGTCGTGGGGCCAGGACATCAACTACTCGCAGCGGTATCTGGCCAATCTCAAGTGGTGGATGAGCGCCGGCCCCGGCATCGCGATCTTCCTGGCCGTGTTCGGCTTCAATTTCCTGGGCGACGCACTTCGCGACGCTCTCGATCCGCGGCTCCGGAGGAGCGGCTGATCGGCCGCGGCGCAGCCGCGATTGAGCAGGATCCCCGATTGCGGCGAAGCGGGTAGTACCTGCGGCCTATGCCGTGGGCATGGGCGCGCACCTTCGCGCGCGGTAGTACGGACGCGTGAACGTGAGCCAGGTCGCGTACGACCGCTTCGTGCTGGAGCTGCCAGCGCGCGATGCGGCGTGGTCTGCGCTCACCGATCCCGGATACGCCACGGAGACCGCAGCTTGGCTGTGGGAGTTCGGGCCGACCCCGCTCGTCGCGATCATCGGCCATGACGGCGCGGCGCCGGAGTGGCTCTCGCCGTCATGGGAACCGCGGCATGTGACCTGGGCGCCGAACGACGCGACGCTCGCGACCGCGGTGGTCCTGACCCAGCCCGACGACGTCGCGCGGTTCCTCGCCGCCGGCGATCCGCACAACCGCACGGTCATTCTGTGGCCGCGCCGAAGCGTCGCCAAGACGTTCGAGGCGCTCATGACGCCGCGCGCCGACTTCGTTCCGACCGTCGACGCGATGGCGCGGATCACCGGCGACGGCTCGCGTCTCGAGGTCATCCAGGTCGCGACGTAGTCCGAGAGAGCGAAGCTCGGGCGGGCACGTTGCCTCGGGTCGGTCCGTCTCGCCCGCGGCGGCTCGCCCACGCTCCCGTCATCACGGCCGTCGAGCCCGCCGCGTACGAGACGGCCTCCCCTCGACCTGCCCGCCCTCGCTTCGCCCGGCTATCGCCGGCGCGGCAGGACCCGCGGCGGCGTGGTGAGCAGGGCCTCACCGGATGATGCGCACGAGGTCGGAACGTCCGAAGAGCGCGGCGACGTCTACGTCGGGACGCTCGTGCGCCGCGGCTGGTATCCCGATGTCGGCGAGCACGAGCTCGCCCACGAGCGGCGCGGCAGCCGGCGCGAGGAGCCCGGACTTAGGGAGCGCGAGCGTGACCGTACACGCGGCGCGGATCGCGACTCCGAGTGGCTCGCCGGTGTCGGGATCGAGCCCGGACGGCAGGTCGATTGCGAGGATCGGTACGCGCGACCGATTGGCGGCTCGGATGAGCTCGGCGACGTCGTCGCGCGGCGCGCCCTTCGCGCCGTATCCCAGCAGGCCGTCGAGCAGCAGCTCCGCCCCGCTGAGCTCGTCCGGCCCGTCGGCGCGATAGCGCACGACGCGTACGCCGATGTCTCCCAGCAGCCGCGCCTGCGCGCTCGTTGCCGGACCCAGTCGCTCCGGCTCGTGCACGAGCATCGCGCGCGCGTCGGCGCCCCAGCCGTACAGCAGCCTGGCCGCCGCGAGCGCGTCGCCGCCGTTGTTGCCGCGTCCGACGAGCGCGACGATGCGGCGGCCACCGACGCCGTCGAGCATCAGAGCGGCGACCCGCGCGATCTGGCGCGCCGCGCTCTCCATGAGCGCTTCCAGCGGCATACCGAGCTCTTCGATCGCGACCTTGTCGGCGCGCGCCATCTGGGCCGCCGTCGCGGTCGGCGACTCGACCGCTGGCAGCTCGGTCAGCCTCACTTCGCTCGTGCCGCGATCACTGCCTTGGGCACGTCGAAGGTCGAGCCGTCGGGCGCCACGCGGAAGGTCTCGCGCGCCGCCGGACTCGGGGTCGCGAGCATCTGACGCACCCGCGCGGCGCGATCGACCGGCGTCTGCGACCGCGCGAGCCAGTCCTCGGTCTTCAGCGGAGTCCCGAAGCGGCCGAGCACCTCGGCGCGCAGGCCGCTCGCGTCCAGCAGCGCGAGCTCCTCGGCCAGCGTCCGCTCTCGAACGTGCGAGGCATCGCGCAGGCGTTCGAGCTCGTTGATCCAGACGTCGAGCGCGGGATCGTCCGGCGCGTAGTTGTCGATGAGGAGCAGCCTTCCGTCCGGGGCGAGCACGCGCGCGATCTCGCGATACGCCGCGGGCGCGTCCTGGAAGTGGTGCGCGGCGAGCCGGCAGGTCACGAGCTCGAAGGTCCCGTCGGCGAACGGCAGCGCGACCGTGTCGGCCTCAACGAGCGCGACGTTGAGCGCCGTCGTGACCGAGCGGTTTAGGCGGAGCGCATCGGACGCGATGTCCGCGCCCACGGCGAAGCGGACCTTGCCGGCGAGAGCGCGCAGCGTGTGGCCGACGTTCGTGCCGACGTCGAGCAGCCTCTCCTGACCGTTCGGTCTCGCATGCGCGACGAGCGCCTGGAGGTCGAGACCGCTCGCGTGCGTCGTGCTCGTCAGGTACGCCTGCGCGGTCTTCGAGAACTGGCGGCCCGGGTCGTCCGTCACAGCGTCTTCTCGTACTCGACCGTCGCGGCGCGCTCGTAGCCCAGCGCCCGCCAGAACGACATCGCGTGCGTGTTCTTCTCCACGACGATGAGGTTCACCTTCGGACAACCGCGCTCGCGCAAGCGCTCCTCGAGGAGCTCGACGAGTCGCCGCCCGAGCCCGCGCCGGCGCTCGTCGGGATGTACGGCCACGTGATACAGCCAGCCGCGGCGGCCGTCCCAGCCGGCCAGCGCAGAGCCGACGAGGTGTCTCTGCTCTTCCGCGAGCACGAAGAGCCCGGGGTTTCGCGCGGCGAATACGGCGAGCGAGGCATCGTCGTCACCGGGTCGGATCTTGATGCCGCACGCAAGCCAGAACGTGCGCACGCGGTCGCCGTCCCCTTCGCGGAACTCGCGGATGTCCATGACCGCATACTGCCCGCGATGGCCACCGCGCGCATCGGCCGTTATCAGGTCGATATCTTCAGCGATGGGATCTTCAAGCTCGATGGCGGCCAGATGTTCGGGGTCGTGCCGAAAGTCTTCTGGCAGAAGCACAAGACGCCCGACGAGCAGAACCGCATCTCGATGGACATGAGCTGCCTCCTTATCCGCGATACGGACGGCCACGTGGTCGTGGTGGAGACGGGCGCGGGCCCGAAGCTGACTCCGCGTCAGCGCGAGATCTGGGGCATCGAGCGGCCACCGGCGCTGCTCGACGAGCTGAAGACGCGTGGCGTGCGCCCCGACGAGGTCAGCCTGGTCGTCAATACGCACCTTCACTTCGATCACTCCGGCGGCAACACGTACCGCGACGGCGAGCGCGTCGTCGCGGCGTTCCCGCGCGCGAGCTACGTTTTCCAGCGTCTCGAATGGGCCGACGCGATGGCGCCCAACGAACGGACGCGCGCGTCATACCTGCCCGACGATTTCGGCCCCCTCGAAGCGGCCGGCCGGCTCGAGCTGGTCGACGACGCGGTCGAGCTCCTGCCGGGCCTCCGCCTCGATCGGATCCAGGGGCACACGCGCGGGACGCAGACGGTGCGGATCACGGGTGGCGGCGAGACGCTGTTCTTCTCCTCCGACTTCATGCCCGATCGCCATCACCTGCCGCTGCCGTGGATCTCGGCGTTCGACCTCTATCCGCTCGACACGCTCGAAGCCAAGCGCGCGATCCTCGCACGCGCCGTGGACGAGCGCTGGCTCGTCGCGTTCACCCACGACGTGCCGCGCTTCGGACGCCTGACGCAGCGCGACGGCAGGCTGCAATACGACGAAGTTGACTGAGCTTCCGCGCGCGGCGTCGACGGTCATCGTGGGCGGCGGCATCATCGGCGCGGCCGTGGCTCACTTCCTCGCCGACCGCGGCGAGTCCGATGTCCTGCTGCTCGAGCGCGACCAGCTCGCGTCAGGCACGACGCAGGGCGGGCTGGGCGGGATCCGCCACCAGTTCGTCGACGAGCTCGACGTGCGCCTGTCGCAGCTCGCCACCGCGTTCTGGCGCGAGTTCGAGGCGTTCACCGGAAGCGCGCACCGCTTCGAGGAGCGCGGCTACCTGTTCCTGGCGGAGACGCGCGAGGGCATGGCGCAGCTGCGGCAGCCGCTGCCGCTGTACGAGCGCCTGGGCGTGCCGGTCGAGATGCTGGAACGCGACGAGATCGCCAAGCTCGTGCCCGGACTGCGCGTCGACGATCTCGCCGGCGGCCGCGTCTGCGCTCTCGATGGCTACGGCGATCCGCTCGAGGCGACCGCTGGCTTCGCCGCGTCCGCCGTGCTGCAGGGTGTCCGGATCGCCGAAGGCGTGGCCGTCGAGTCGCTCGTGCGCGATGGCGATCGCGTGACGGGCGTGCGGACCGCGGCGGGGGCGGTGAGCGCCGAGCGGGTGCTCCTCGCGACCGGGTGCTGGACCGCACCGCTCGCCGCGACCGCGGCAGTGGCCGTGCCGATCTGGCCCTATCGCCGCTCGATCATGGAATCGGCGCCGATCCCGTCGCTCGCGCGGTTCCCGATGGTCATCGAGTGGGAGTCCGGCTTCCATTTCCGTCCCAAGGGGAACGCTCAGCGCTTCGCGATGCCCAATCTCACGACGGATGGCCAGATCGAAAAGGGGCCCCCCGAAGCCGAGCGTCGAGACGCCGCGCAGCGTCTCGACTTCGCGCCGCGCAGCGAGGTGCCGGCGGCGCTCGAGCCGTGGGTCCGCGCACGTGCCGCATGGCGCCACCCGGAGTTCCGCGACGTGCGCATCGCGCGCTCGTGGTCGTGCTGGTACGAGATGACGCCCGACGATCACCCGATCGTCGGTCGCGTTCCCGACCTCGAGGGCCTGTTCATCGCGGCGGGGTTCTCCGGCCACGGCTTCATGCACGCGCCCGCGACCGGGCAGCTCGTCGTCGAGGAGATGCTCGACGACAGGGCGACGACGCTCGACATCTCGGACCTGTCCCTCGAACGATTCCGCTCGGGCCGGCATCCGTTCCGGAGCGCGGTGCTCTGAAGATCCGACGCGCGTCGCTGCTCGAGGGCGCGCGCGCTGCGACCGGTCTCGCCGTCATCATCGACGTGTACCGCGCGTTCACGACCGCGGCCTTCTGCATCGCGGCGGGCGCGCGCGAGATCGTCCTCGTCGGCACGCCGGCAGAGGCCTTCCGGCTCGCCGGGCGGGATCCATCCGCTGTGGTCGTCGCGAACCCGAACGACTTCCTCACCGGAGAGGTCGGCGGGAAGCCCATCACCGGATTCGATGCCGGGAACTCGCCCACGGCGATCCTGGGGCTTGATCTGACCGGCCGCCGCATCATCCAGCGCTCGAGCTCGGGCACCCAGGGTGTCGTCGCGGCGACCGCGGCGACTGAGATCCTTCTCGGCAGCTTCGTCACCGCGCGCGCGACGTGCCGCTATCTGTCGGATCGAACGGACGCGGTGACGCTCGTCGCGATGGGCGATGAGGGCCTGCAGCCCGCGACGGAGGACGAAGCCTGCGCCGACCACCTGGAGGCGCTGCTGCGCGGCGGCTCGCCTGCGAGGCCCGGCTTCATCACGCGTCCGGACTGGACGAGCGATCGCAGCTGGCCCGACTGGTTCCCCCGCACGGATGCGGAGCTGGCCTGCGACGTCGACCGCTTCGACTTCGCGCTGCCGGTCACACGCGAGAACGGCTTGCTGATCGCGCGCCCTGCACGCGCCTGATCCCTCGTCGATTCACGGGGGGCGAATCTGGTCCGCCACGGTCAGGTCGACGGCGCTCACGTGTTGCCAGAGCTCAACCGAGGCAGCCACTCGCCGCCCGTGCCGCACATGGCGAGCGCGTCCGCGAGCCAGCGACGGGATCCTTCGTCGAGCAGCGGAGAGATGACCTCGAAGTCGGCCTGATCGTGCGGCCGCGGGTCCTTCGACTTGTATAACAACGCGATCTCGGCGCGAACGATGGGCAGCCCTTTGATCTCGGTGCCGAACCGCTCGATGGGCAGGGTGATCCGGCCGTCCCTTCGGTACGACCAGTCCCCTGAAGGTGTCGAGTTCTCCAGGAGGACTTCCATCTGCCAGCGGCGTTCATCGGGCCGCCGTGCCCAGATCTCGTGAACGGCAGGCTCGAGGCGCACTCCGGGCTCCCAGCGCTTCAGGCCGCCAGGGACCGCGACGTACCAGAGGTCCCAGGTCACGCACCATTGCTGGAGCGCAGCCTCATCGTGGCACAGCACGGTGATCTCGACGTCCTTGTGCTCTCGGGTCTGGCGGCCGACGAACAGATCGATGGCCCATCCGCCGGCGACCCACCAGCGAAAGGGCGCGCCCCGCAATTGCGCTGCGACCTCATCGAGCGTGAACGGTGCCCATTCGCCCAACGCATCGGCCGGTACGTTCATCACGTTCCATCTTCGCACGGGCTAGCATCGAACCGTGCCGCGCCGCGTTCTCATCACGGGCATCACCGGGTTCGTCGGCAGTCATCTCGCGGAGCGGTCCCTCACCGCGGGCGACGAGGTGCACGGGCTCGCGCACGAGGACCCCCCGTACCGCAACCTCGATGCGATCGCCGCCGATGTCCGTCTTCATCGCGGCGACATCACCGATGCCGCGTCGACCCGGGCCGCGTTCGAAGCCGCCCGCCCCGAGGTGGTATTCCATCTCGCCGGGCATGCCATTCCGACACTCGCCGGAGGCGATCCGCTTGGCGCGGTGCGGTTGAACGTCATGGGGACGGCGATAGTCGTCGCGTCCGTCCGCGATCGTCCCGGGACCGCATTCGTTTTCGCCTCGAGCGCCGAGGTCTACGACCCCGCCGCCACGCCGCCGTACACGGAGGACTCGCCAGTCCGCGCGCCGAACGTCTACGCCGCGACGAAGGTCGCGGCCGAGGCCATCGTGCGCGAGCTCGGTGACGGCGGCGCGAATCACACCACGATCGTCCGTCCCGCGAACCAAATCGGGCCGCGGCTCCATCCGGAGCTCGTCGCTTCGGCGTTCGCGCGCCAGATTGCCCTCGCCGAGGCCGGGCGCGCGGAACCGGTGATCCGCCATGGGCGACTTGATTCGCGGCGCGACTTCGTGGACGTTCGCGACATAGCCGATGCGTTCCTGCGCGCCGCCTCCCTCGAGCACACGCGCACGGCCGTGTACAACGCGGGCACGGGCGCGCCGGTGTCGATCGCCGACGTGCTGCGCACGCTCGTGGGCCTCGCGCGGGTCGCGGTCGAGATCGAGCCCGACGCGTTGCGCATGCGCGGCGGCGACCCGTCGACGCTGTCCCTGGACAGCGCGCGCTTCCGCGAGCGGACCGGCTGGGCGCCGACGATCCCGCTGGAGCGCTCGCTGGCGGACACGCTGAACTACTGGCGCGACATCGTCGCGGCCGAGCTCGTTGCCACCTGATGCCGAAAATCGCCTTCGGCACCGACGGCTGGCGCGCGCGAATCGGCGCCGAGTACACCTTCGACGCGGTGCGCGCGTGCGCACAGGGGGTCGCCGAGTGGGTCGTGGGCGAGGGTGCCTCCGACCGTGGGGTCGTGATCGGGTTCGACCGCCGCTTCGCGTCGGAGCACTTCGCCGCTGCCGCCGCCGAGGTCGTCGCCGCCCATGGCGTGCGCGTGCATCTGGCGAACGCCGCAGCACCGACGCAGTCGTTCTCCTGGGCGACGATGCGCAAGAAGGCAAAAGCCGGGATCGTCATCACCGCGAGCCACAACCCCTGGACCGACAACGGGTTCAAGGTGAAGGAGGAGAGCGGGGCGGCGGCGTCACCCGACCTCATCAAGAAGCTCGAGCCGCTCATCCATCCGCTCGAGGACGCGCCGGAGAAGATCCGGCGCATGCCGATCGAGGACGCGAAGGCGAAGGGCCTCGTCGAGGTCTTCGACCCCGCGCCCGACTACCTCGCGCATGTCGCCGAGCTGTTCGACCTGGACGCGTTCCGCGGCGCCGGCTACACGATCGTGTGCGAGCCGCTGTACGGCAGCGCGAGCGGTTACTTCCCTCGGCTGCTCGGCGGCGGCCGCACGAAGATCGTCGAGCTCCACGCCGAGCGCAACCCCTACTTCGGCGGCGTCAACCCGGAGCCGATCCCGCCGAACATCGACGAATTCCTGCGGCGCATTCCCGCGGAGAAGGCCGATGTCGGCCTCGCCGTGGACGGCGACGCGGATCGCGCCGGCTTGGGTGACGAGCGCGGCACGTTCGTGACGACGCTCACGATCTACGCGCTGCTCATGTGGTACCTCATCGAGATCCGCGGGCTGCGCCAGCCGGTGGTGAAGACGGTGAACATGACCTCGATGGTCGATCGCCTCGGAGAGCGCTACGGCGTCAAGGTCTACGAGGTACCCGTCGGATTCAAGTACATCGGCCCGAAGATGCAGGAAACCGGTGCGATGATGGGCGGAGAGGAATCCGGCGGCTTCGGCTTCGCGATGCATCTGCCGGAGCGCGACGGCATCGTCGCCGACCTATTCCTCCTCGACTTCATGCTCCGGACGAAGAAGAGCCCGTCCCGGCTCATCGCCGAGTTGATGGACCTCGCGGGCCCGTCGTTCTATCTCCGGCGGGATCTCCACTTCGACGCCGCGTCGTATCCGGCGGAGCAGAAGCGGATCATGAGCGTGCTCGATCAGGAGCCGCCCAAGACGATCGCGGGACGACCGGTGAGCCGCACGGTCCGTTTGGACACGAAGGACGGCGCCAAGTTCTTCCTCGACGACGGCTCGTGGCTCCTGGTGCGCCTGTCGGGCACCGAGCCGCTCGTGCGCGTCTACGCGGAGACAAGGGCCGCGGGCGAGCTCACGCCCGTGCTCGACGCGGGCACGGCCATGGTGAAGGAGGCGGGCTGATGAGAACGAGCGAGGAGCGCAGGGGTAGGGGCCCCTGCCGAGCGGAGCGAGCCCGCGACGAGCGAGTACGACCAGCCTTGAGCGCTCATCGAGGCGCTGAGGCGAAAGCCGAAGGGCCGAGATGATTAATCGCGATGCGTCGGTCATCGAGACGGTCGAGCGGATCCGCGCGGCCGACCCGGACGACATGCTTGGGCGCATCAAGGAGCTCGGCACGCAGGTACGCGACGCGTGGCGGATCGCGCAGGCCGCGCAGCTGCCACCGCACTACGGCGACGTCCGCAACATCACCGTGATCGGCATGGGCGGCTCGGCCATCGGCGGGGAGCTCGCGGCATCGCTCCTGGCGGACGAGCTGAAGGTGCCCATGGCGGTCCATCGCGACTACGGGCTGCCGGCGTACGTCGGTCGCGACTCCCTCGTCCTGGTGTCCTCTTACTCCGGCGACACGGAGGAGACGCTGTCGGGATTCGAGGAGGCGCGCCGGCGCGGCAGCCGCATCCTGGCGATGACCACCGGCGGCACGCTCGCGCAGAGCTGCCGGACGCTGGGGATTCCTCTCATCAGCTTCGCGTACAAGGCGCGCCCGCGCGCGACGCTCGGGTACTCGCTCGGCCTCGCGCTCGGCGTGCTGGCCAAGCTCGGCTTCGTGCGCGACCTGTCGAAGGACATCGAGACCGCGATCGCGGAGCTGCGGCGGCTCGAGGAGCGCGTGCACGAGGGAGCGCGGACGAACGACGCCAAGGCGCTCGCGCGCGAGCTCGCCGGAAGGATCCCGGTCGCGTTCGGCGCCGGCGTCATGGGCGTCATGGCGCGCCGGGTGAAGGACCAGTGGAACGAGAACAGCAAGAACTGGGCGGCCTTCGACGTGATGAGCGAGCTCAACCACAACGCCGTCGTCGGCTTCCCGCATCCGCCGGTCGCGCAGGAGGCGCTCACGGTCCTCCTGCTGCGCAGCTCGCGGGACAACCCGCGCCATCAGGTCCGTTTCGAGGTCACGAAAGAGCTGCTCGATCGCTCCTCCATCGTGCATCGCACGCTCGAGTTCCAGGGATCCTCGCTGCTTTCCGAGGTCCTCCAGATGACGCTCTTCACCGACTACGTCTCGTTCTATGTGGCACTCCTAAACGGGGCCGACCCGTCGCCGAACACGTCGATCGACTACCTGAAAGAGCGGCTCGCGAAGGCATGACCGGGGGGCGGGACCGGCCCGACCACCCTTTTCGCGACGCCATTCCATTCGCGTTCTGCCCGCGCGACGGCACGAAGCTCGTCATGACGCGCATCGACGGGCGCGACCGGCCGCAGTGTCCGGTCTGCGGCTTCGCGGACTTCATGCACGTTCAGATCGGCGCGAACGCCATCGTCGAGCGTGACGGCGGCGTCCTGCTGGTACGCCTCAACTACGGCCCGCGCGATGGTCACTGGGCGCTACCTGGTGGGCTCGTCGAGAACGACGAGAACATCGTGGAAGCCGCGATACGCGAGACGCGTGAGGAGACCGGCTTCGACATCGCGCTCGACGGCTTGCTCGCGACCTGGATGCGGCCCGGGTTCCCGATCCTCGTCGTCATCTATCGCGCGCACGTCACCGGCGGCGAGCTTCGCGTCGCGCCCGACGAGGCGTCGGAGGCGGCGTTCTTCCCGAGGGACCGGCTGCCCGATCTCGCCGACCTCGCCTGGCCCTCCACCGTGCACGGGCTCGACGCGTGGAAGGCCTTCGAGCCCCCGCGGCCCTAGAGCGCTCTAGGCGCTGGGTTACCTGAACGAGTTCTATCCCTCGATGATTGCGACTTCCGCGTAGGGCTATGCACGTCGAGACCGATACTGCGCATGGCGTGCCTCTCCTCTTTCTTTGGGGGACGAGGCGGGCAACACGAGACCTACCGATCCGCGCTCGAAGCGCAATCGGTCAATCGCAAAGTGCGGCCAGATACACCAACGGACTCGTGGTCCATACGATGGGCGGCCTCCCGTCATCAGCGTCCCCGTTTCACCCCTGTCCCGATGGGCCGGAGCCTATCGGTGTCGAGGCTCCCGCTCTCATAGCCGTTACACCACGTCCCCGGACGCGAACCCGGGACGTCCCTAGACGTGAACTGTGAACTTACACACTTCTTGACCAAAGGCTCCGCGACGACGTAGCGTGCCTCGGTATTAGTAGACATCCGGTAGGGCAACCCCATGAGAACGACGTGACGGGAGTGGAAGACTATGGCCGAGGCGGTCCTTAGGTCGTGTTTCGCGATTGACAGTTGGGTGCGTGTGCGTGCACTTGCACTTGCGATCATCCTCGCAGCTACCCTGGCACTGACCCTGGCTGGCCCCGTGAACGCCGGTGACTTGGGCGGCTACAACTTCGACGGAGTAAACATCAGAACTGGTCCCGCCACGTCATACACGTCAATCGGGCTTGGGTATACACCGCACAGCCTGTGCTACTACTTCACGGTCGACGGAGAAAACATCAACGGCAACGTCGCTTGGTGGTACCACACGAACCTTACGACCGGTGTCGGCCCCGGGTATAGCAGTTCATGGTATGTGTTCCGTTGGGCTCCGCTACAGCCCTGTTGACCCAAGCCGAACATTTCGATCACGAATCAAGTTCGAACGAAGGGGGCGCCGCCATGGTGAATAGCCCGACGACCCGTCCGTCAAGATTCCTCCGCCAGTGGCTTTCGTTAGCGGTCGCTGGAGCGTTCTTGCTATCCGCGCCACTGGGTCTCTCCGTCGCCGCCGCCGGACGTGGGTCGAGCGCATCACAGCACGGGGTGGTGGCTTCGGAACTTATGTCACAGACCGGGACGGTCGCTTTGGAACTGACGCCAACAGGCGTCGTCCACACCGACGCGAATGGGGACTCTGCGCAACGTAGTTCGGTGGCAGCCGCAACTGCGCAGGTTTGCCCTCAAGGCACGGCGCCTCATCTACAAATCGCGGTGTTTTCGGCGTGGAGCGCGCATGGCGCCATGACGCCTGAATTGGCTGTTCGGACTAGCGGGGCAGTCGGCCCCCTGGAACTAGTTCCAATGGGGAAGGCAAACAGCGCACCGGTCTGGATCGTGGCTGGTCAGCAGACATTCGTTGCGACGATTCTTTCCGATGGGACATGGTTTGCTTCGCCCGCGCGCCTTCTGGAATGCAAGGTGCCAAGCCGGCCCGAGGGTGCGCCACCCGATGCGCCGGGGCCGCGCGGCTGAGCACTTGACCACGAGGCCTCGCTAGGCACGCTCTGCGCGGCGGTCCGGTTGTCCCCGGACCCCGCGCAGGGTGGTTGATGCTCCTGAAGTTGCCCCGCGTCGGACATCAGCGACGGGCACCGCCTCTCTTCGAAGTCCATCAGCGGGCCGCACGCGACTGTGGACCGAGGGCGTCACGGGTCGTCACGAGGGCCTCGAGCTCCGCTCGATCCGCGGTTGAGCTGGGCGCGGCAGCCGGTCCGGATGCGTGCGACCTATCACCGCAACGGCGGGACGGAGACGTTCCCGGGCTGCGATGTCCACGCGAGCGTCTTGCGCCCGCGCAAGGGCCTGCGCGAGATCGAAGCGGCCTTCCGTCGCCTCTGGGCATGCTACGCCATTGAGCCGCACTTCGGCGCGCTAAGCGCGCCACGCTCGGAGGCATGGTCGTCCACGATCGGTCCGTACCGGATCGCGCTCGTGCCCGACCGCCTGCAGGCGCGCTTCCAGAGCGCCACGCTCATGCTCGCGCTCGGTGCGGTGCGCTCGGATCGCTGTTCGCCGGGCTGAGCCTGGATGCGTTCGGTCCGGTCGTCACGATCGGCGCGTTCTCCGCGGTCATGCTCATCGTCGTCGCCGGAGCGGTGCTGAGCCGATCGATCAGGCAGCCACTGGACCTCGCGACCGAGCACGCGCCCGTCTAGGGTCCACCTCACGCACGTCTACAACACAGATAGGCTGGCTTCGTGCTCATCCGGCGTCACGACGCGGCGCTCGACGACGACGAATGGCGGGCGTTCCTCGGCTCGCACGACTTCGGCGAGCTCGTCGCCGCCGGGCGCGGACGCGAGGTGCCCGTGATCGTGCCCACGCACTTCATCTACGACGGCGACGAGACGATCCGCCTGCACCTCGCGGCCCCCAATCCGGTGTGGAGCGCGATCCAGGAGAACCCGGCGGTCGTGCTCTCCGTCTTCGATGCGTACACCTACGTACCGACGCAATGGAACGCGAACGCGGACGCGCCCGTCGAGTACGGTGTGCCGACCAGCTATTACGCGGCGGTGCAGGCGATCTGCGACGCGACCGTCATCGACGACCCGGCCGCACTGACCGCGATCCTCCGCGCCCAGCTCGGGCACTTCCAGCCGGAAGGCGGCCACGCGCCGGTCGAGCCGGGCGCGAACCGCTACGCGCGGCTGCTCCCGGGGATCCGTGGCCTGGAGCTGCGGATGCGTGAGGTGCGCGCGAAGTTCAAGTTCGGCGGCAACAAGAGCGCCGAGCACCGTGGCCGGATCGCCGCGCACCTCGCCGAGCGTGCCCGCGGCCACGACCTCTCCGCTCGCGAGCATCTGCTGCGCCGACTCGCCACCGAAGAAGGGGTGGACGCGAGCAGCTAGGCCATGCGCTGGCGCAGTGCGACCGCGACGAGCGCGAGGCCGGCGAGCTCGAGGATGACGGCGGTGGGGAAGATCGCGAACGGGTCGGTCGACGCGACGACGGCCCCGATCGCGGGGCCGAGGATGAAGCCGACATTCAACGGTAGGTAGGAGAAGGTCATCACTCTCGCGCGCGCGGCGTCGCTCACCGAGCGCGCGAGCACGTTGAACGACAGGCTGAACAGACCGCTCCCCACGCCGTTCGCCAGCGCCCACGCGATGAGGAAGCCGACATAGTCGCGGGCCATCCATGGCACGAGCCACAGCAGGGCGGCGACCGTGCCGAGCGAGAAGTACGTGCGTGCCAGCCCGAACCGATCCGCGATGGCGCCGGTCAGGGGCGACGCCACGAGCGTGACGAGGCCGCCCGCGCCAAGCACCAGGCCGATCGCGGTCGCCGGGTCGGTGCCCTCGTGGATCCGCGCGACCGCGATGGGCGTGTAGGTGAAGACGAGCATCCATCCCGCGAACCCGACGAGCAGCGCGGGGAAGAGCAGGCGCAGGCGTGGCGAGCGTACGAGCAGCGCGGCGCCGCCGAAGGCCGAGCGCAGCAGGGCCGGTCGGTCCGCGGGCGGCGTGAAGGCTTCGCGGAAGCCGATCGCCAGGACAAGCACGACCGCGCCCAGCAGGATCGCGTCGGCTCCCAGCACCACCGCGAAGCCGAACCGGTCGACGAAGGGTCCGCCCGCGAGCGGCCCCAGGAATGCCCCGAGCGGGCCAGAGCCGTTGAGGACGCCGTACGCGAAGCCGAGCCTCGAAGCCGGCGCGGATTCCGCGAGCGCGGTCATCATCAGTCCGCTGTTTCCCAGGTTGAGCGCGGTGATCCCGCGCGCGATCGCGAAGAGCCACACGTTCGGCGCCGCCGCGGCGATGGCTAGGCCGAGTCCCGTCGCCGCGAACGACCGGATGATCAGCGGCTTTCGGCCCAGCCGGTCCGCGAGCGCTCCCCAGAACGGCAGGAACGCCACCCCGAACAAGTTGGCGCCTGAGTTGATGACGCCGACCCAGAACGGCACGTCCGCCGGCGCGACGCCGATGGCCGGTAGATACAGGGGCGTGAACGCCGCCAGCTGTCCGTAGGCGATGACCTCGACGAAGCTCGCGACGGAGAAGAGCACCAGCATGCGGCGCCAGGCCGTCGGCACGCGACCAGAAAGTGATGCAGCCACCGAGGACTATATTGCCGGGAAAATCTGGAGCGGGAGGATCTCATGTATTCGAGCCTCATCTCCATGGTCGAGAAGGCGAAACGCTACGCCGCAGAGCCCGAGCGGATCACGTTCTCGGGCATCGCGGTCGACTTCCGTGGCAACAACGGTTCGCATACCGTCGGGCTGCGGGGAGATGAGTGGTCGTGCACCTGCGATCACTTCCAGGCGCACACGCTCTGCGCGCATGTCATGGCGCTCCAGCGCATGTTCGCGCTGCACCTCAGCGACGCCCAGCGGTTCACGCAGGAGCGCATCCCGGCCTAGGGTCCCTCCAGGGGACAAGCGATCTCGCGGCCTACTGAGCTCGCGCACAACTGAATAGGCGTCGGGTCGAGCGAAGCCGGTGTGATTCCGGCAGGGTCCCGCCACCGTGAAGGACGAACGTCCGAACTCGGGTCGCCTCATCCGGCGCTCGCGGCCAACACACCTTCGCGAGAAAGGGTGAGGTCCATGTATCGGCGCAGCTTCCTCGGTCTCCTCGTCGCGTTCCTCGTTGCCTTCACGGCCTCGTGCGGTGCCGCCACCTCCACGTCGAGCGCGACGCCCGCCGCATCCCCGAGCGCGTCGCCCGCCGCATTCCCGGTCACGGTCAGCGACTTCCAGGGCCGGTCCGTCGCCATCGCGGCGAGGCCCGTTCGGATCGTGTCGATCGGTCCGTCCAACACGGAATTCCTGTTCGCGCTCGGCGGGGGTGACCGCGTCGTGGGCGTCGACGACTTCTCCGACGAGCCGGCCGCCGCCAAGACGAAGGACAAGGTCGGCGGCGTCAAGGTCAATCTCGAGAAGGTCGCGTCGCTCCGGCCCGACCTCGTGGTGAGCACGAAGTTCTCCGACGGCACGATCGAGAAGCTGCAGACGATCGCGCCCGCGGTGCTCGTCGTCGATCCGCAGACGGCCGCGGACGTCGGCAAGACGGCGATCCTGCTCGGCAATGCGATCGGCGCGAATGGGGACAAGCTCGCCGCGGACATCGAAGCGCGGCTCTCCGCGGTCCGTGGGAAGACGGCGACGACCACCAAACCCCGCGTCTTTCACGAGATCGATGCAAGCGATCCGGCCAAGCCCTTCACCGTGGGGCCCGGCTCGTTCGTCGACGACCTCATCACGATCGCCGGCGGGACGAACGCAGCCGCGAGGGCCGGATCCGCGTACCCGCAGCTCTCGCTCGAGGAGATCGTGCGAATCGACCCGGAGACCATCGTCCTGGCGGACGCCGACTACGGCGTCACGGCCGAGCAGGTGGCCGCGCGTCCCGGTTGGTCCGCGATCAGCGCGGTGAAGAACAAGCGGATCTTCTCGATCGCGTCCTCGTTGGTGAGCCGGCCGGGGCCCCGCCTCGCGGAAGGGGCCGAGGCGTACGCGAAGCTGCTGCACCCGGAGCTGTATCGCTAGTCGCTACGCGCTGACGTTCGCGATCCTCGCGGCGGTACTCGTGCTGAGCGTCGTCGCGGGGATCCTCGTCGGCGCCGTCGGGATCGCGCCGGCCGACGTCGTCGCGGCCCTCCTCGGTGGGGGCGATGGTCCCTCGGTCACGATCGTGCGTGAGCTGCGGCTCCCGCGTGTGCTCGCAGCCGCCCTCGTCGGGGGCGCGCTCGCGGTCGCCGGCACGCTCTTGCAGGGGCTGCTGCGGAATCCGCTCGCCGACCCCTACGTGACCGGCACCTCCGCGGGCGGAGCGCTCGGTGCGGTGGCCGCGATCGCCTTCCTGGGTCCAGGCGGCGGCGTCCTCGTCCCGCTGTGCGCGTTCGGCGGCGCGCTGATCGCGGTCATGCTGGTGTGGCGCCTCGCGCGGATCGGCGGCCGCACGACCGTGCTCGCGGTGCTGCTCGCGGGCATCGCGCTCTCGGCATTCGCCGGCTCGCTCATCACCGTGCTGCTCGTGGCGAGCGATCGCCTGGCCCTGCGGCTGCGCGCGGTGCTCGACGTGCTCGTCGGCGGGGTGAGCGTGCGAAGCAATGCGGAGCTCATCGTCGCGGCGATCGTCGTCGTCGCCGGACTCGCCGGCGCGCTGGCGCTCGCCCCGCGGATCGACGCGTACGCGTTCGGCGAGGAGACCGCGGCGGCGCTCGGCGTCGACACACAGCGAGTCGCCTTCGGCATCCTGCTGGTGACCGCGCTGCTCGCCGGCGCGGCGGTCGCGCTCGCGGGGCTCGTCGGCTTCGTCGGCCTCGTCGTCCCGCACGCGCTCCGTGCCATCCTCGGCGCCGCTCACCGTCGGCTCGTCGCGGCGAGCTTTCTCGGTGGCGCCGCGGCGCTCGTCCTGGCCGACCTCGGCGCGCGTTCGGCCTTCGCACCTGCCGAGATGCCGGTGGGCGTGGTCACCGGGCTGGTGGGCGGCCCGTTCTTCGTCGTGTTGCTCGCGCGGCAACAGCGCGTGCTTGCGTGACCGCGCTCGTGGCACGCGGGGTCGTGGCCGGATACGGCGCGGCGCCGGTCCTGAGGGGGATCGACCTCGAGCTCTCCGGTGGCGGGGTCGTCGCGATCCTCGGCCCGAACGGGGCGGGGAAGTCGACGCTGCTGCGCGTACTCGCGGGTCTGCTCGCGCCGTCCGCAGGCGAGGTCCGGCTCGACGGCACCACGCTGTCCACGCTGTCGCGAGCGGCCATCGCCCGCCGGATCGCCGTCGTGCCGCAGTCGTTCGAGCTGCTCTTCCCGTTCACGGTTCGCGAGATCGTCGCCCTCGGGAGGACGGCGCACCTCGGTTGGCTCGGCTCGCCGTCGGCCACGGATCGTGCCGCGGTCGATCGGGCGCTGGCCGAGCTCGATCTCGATTCGTTCGCGGAGCGGCGCATCGACACGCTCTCCGGAGGCGAGCGGCAGCGCGCCGTGCTGGCGATGGCGCTGGCTCAGGAGGCCGACGTGTTGCTCCTCGACGAGCCGACGGTGCACCTCGATCCGGCGCACCAACGTGGGACGCTGCTGCTCATCCGCGAGCTCGCTCGGGCTCGCACGCTCGCGGTCGCCGCCGTCCTTCACGACTTGAATCTGGCCGCTGCCCTCGCGGATCGCGTCGTGCTGCTGCAGGACGGCCGAACGGTCGCCGAGGGCTCTGCCGCCGAGGTGTTGCGACAGGAGGCGCTCGACGCCGTCTTCGGGAAAGGGCTTCGCGTGCTCGAGGCGGGCGAAGATCGCGCGGTCGTTCCGTTGCGACCCTAGTCGGCGGCCACCTCGAGCGGCGCGGTCCAGCCCCAGTCCCACTGCGCGAGCTCCGCGATCAGCTCGTGGCTCGTCAGATCGAGGTAGATCGGCGTCACGCTGATCTTGCCGGCCCGCAGCGCCGCGACGTCGGTCCCCGGCTCCGCGTCGGACGCGACAGCCGGCCCGCCGACCCAGTAGTAGGGATTGCCGTACGGATCGAGGCGCTCGACGAGCTGGTCGCGATAGTTGCGCTTGCCGAGCCGCGTCACCTCGACGCCGGCGATTTGGTCCCGCGGTATTGGCGGCACGTTCACGTTGAGCAGCGCGTCGGACGAGAGGCCGCGCTCGAGGATGTTGCGGCCGAGCAGCGCCGCGAACTCGGCTGCCGGCCGGTAATCGAGGTCCGCGCCGAACCCGCCGATCGAGATGGCGACCGAGGGGATGTTCGAGAGCAGTCCCTCCATCGCCGCGGCGACGGTCCCCGAGTACGTGATGTCGTCGCCCATGTTCGCGCCGCGGTTGATGCCGCTCACCACGAGGTCGGGCTTCTGCTTCAGGAACCCGAGCACGGCGAGCCGCACGCAGTCGGTTGGTGAGCCATCCGTCATGAACGCCTGCTGACCCGTCCGAAGATGCGTCGGCCGGCAGCGCAGCGGCCGGAACAGCGTGATGCTGTGGCTCGCGCCGCTCCAGTTCACCTCCGGCGCGATGATGTGGACCTCGCCCAGGGCCGAGAGCGCGTCCGCGAGCGGGCCGAGGGAATCCGATCCGATCCCGTCATCGTTCGTGACGAGGATGTGCTTGGAGGTCATTGCGACGCTGAAGCCGCCTTTGCCCGCCGCAGCTCGTCAGCCTCGCGGGTGGCCTCAGCGGCCGCGGCCTCCGCTTGGGCGGCGGCCTCGGCCGCGGCCGCCGCGCGATCCTCGATCAGGGTTGCTGCCTGCGTCCGCGCCCGCCGGCCCTGCGCGAGCTCGTAGGCGTAGCGCACGAACACGTTGACGATGCCGGCGATCGGCATGGCGAACAGCACACCCCAGAAGCCGGCGATCCGCGAGCCGAGAAGCAGCGCAAGGAACACGAAGAGCGGGTGGATGCCGATCGCGTTCGATAGGATCCGCGGCCCGACGACGTTGAGCGTGAGCTGCTGGAGGATGATGGTCGCCACGAGCACCGGCAGCAGACGGTCGGGTGCCGAGAACGCTGTCACCGCGAGCACCGGGACGAACGCGATGATCGGGCCGAAGAACGGGATGATGACCGCGAGCCCCGCGACGACCGCGAGCACGCCGGCGAACGGGACGCCCAGCGGCACGAGGTAGACGATGGTCGCGATGCCGTAGAAGAGTCCCAGCAGCAACGAGCCGCGGACGAATCCGCCGAACGATCGATCGGCGCTCTGCCGGAACAGCTCCGCCTCGCTCTTGAGCTCGTCGCCCAGGGCGCCGGTGAAGCGGCGCCAGAGCTCGTCGCCGTCGAGAAGCATGATGAACGCGATGATGAGGACCAGAACCAGGTTGAAGAGCACGGCCGCGGCGGCGGAGACGAAGCCGAGCGCGTCATGCGCGATGGCGCCGGAGATCTCGCCCAACCGCTGGGGAAGCGCGCCGTAGATGTCGGTGAGGTTGATCGGGATGCCGCTCCGGTCGAGCGATCTTTGGAGATCGACCACGGAGTCGCGCGCGCGCTGGCCGTATTCGGGCCCGCGCTCGGCGAGACTCTGCAGCTGCGCGACCAGGCTCGGCACGGCGAGGGCGCTCACGACCGCGAGCACGACGCCGATCCCGATGTAGACGACGAGCACCGAGCCGAGGCGGTTGAGGCGAGTCCGCACCTGGATCCGGTTCACCAGCGGGGCGAGGAGGTACGAGAACGCCCACGCCGCGATGAAGACGATGAGCACGTCGGCGACACGGATCACCGCCTCGTACATGCGGGCGGCGATCTCGATGGCCAGGAAGATCGTGAGCAGCACGACGAGCACCGTCAGCAGCTGCCGTTCGCGCGCGCTCAACCTCACGACGGAATACTAGGATTCGCGCGTGCCCCAGAAGCCCTGCCTCATCGATCGCTATGCGGACCGCCTTCCGGTCACGCCGCAGACGCCCCGGCTGACACTCGGAGAAGGCGACACGCCGCTCGTCCGGGCGCCGAGCCTCGAGTCGGAGACGGGCATTCCCGAGGTGTGGCTGAAGGTCGAGGGCGGCAATCCCACCGGGTCGTTCAAGGATCGCGGCATGGTCGTCACCGTCGCCAAGAGCCTCGAGGCCGGCGCGACGGCGGTGCTGTGTGCCTCCACCGGCAATACCGCGGCGTCCGCGGCGGCCTACGCGGCGCGCGCGCGCTTGCGCTGCATCGTCGTGCTGCCCGCGGGCTATGTCGCCCTCGGAAAGCTCGGCCAGGCGGTCGCGTTCGGCGCGACGATCATCTCGATCCGGGGCGGGAACTTCGATGATGCGCTGCGCCTCGCGCGCGCCGCGGCCGAGCGCGAGGGCGCGACGCTCGTCAACTCCGTGAACCCGTACCGGCTCGAGGGTCAGAAGACCGCGGCCTTCGAGATCTGCGAGACGCTGGGCGACGCGCCGGATGCGCTCTTCATCCCGGTGGGGAACGCCGGCAACATCAGCGCGTACTGGAAGGGCTTCGTCGAGGCCGCATCGGGCGGGCTGGCGACGAAGCGGCCGCGAATGTTCGGATTCCAGGCGGACGGCGCCGCGCCGATCGTGCGTGGCGCAATCGTCGAGCATCCCGAGACGATCGCGACCGCGATCCGCATCGGCAATCCGGCGTCGTGGCATCTGGCCGTTCTCGCGCGCGACGAGTCGGGGGGCGCGATCGAGGCGGTCACCGATGGTGACATCCTCGACGCGTACGGTCTGCTCGCGCGGTGCGAAGGCGTCTTCTGCGAGCCCGCGAGCGCCGCGTCGGTCGCCGGGCTGCGCCTGCGCGCGCGCGCCGGTGGCCTCGCGGGCATCGAGCGCGCCGTGTGCGTGCTCACCGGCAACGGCATGAAGGACCCCGATCGCGCGATGTCGCTGGCGCCCGCGCTCATCGAGGTCGAGCCGGATCTCGACGCGATCGCGCGCGTGATGAGCAGCCCGTCGTGACCGAGCTGCGCATCCGCGTCCCTGCGACGAGCGCCAACCTCGGCCCGGGATTCGACAGCTTCGGGCTCGCACTCCCGCTCCTGGCCGAGTTCGATCTTCGTCCGGCGCGCGGCTGGAGCGTCAGCGTCGACGGCGACGGCAACGGCATCCCGACGGGCGAGGACAATCTCTTCGTCCACGCCGCTCGCGCGACCGCGAAGACGATCGGCGCGGCGCTGCCGCCCCAGCACGTCACGCAGCGCTCGGCCATCCCCCTGGCACGCGGCCTCGGCTCGAGCGCGGCGGCGATCGTCGCCGGAGCGGTCGGCGCGAACGCGCTGCTGGGCGCGCCCCTCGACCGCCGCACGCTGCTCCGCCTCGCGAGCGAGGTGGAGGGCCATGCCGACAACGTCGCCGCCGCGCTGTACGGCGCGTTCACCGTCGCGGTCCCCACCGCGGATGGCCCGGTGGCGACCCGCCTGGCGTTCCCGGCCTCGTGGCGCGCCTGCCTGTTCGTCCCCACCGACACGCTGCTCACCGTGGATTCACGATCCGTGCTGTCCGGAGAGGTGAGCCGCGCCGACGCCGTCTTCAATCTCTCGCATGCCGCGGCGCTCATCGCCGCGGTGCTGCGAGCCGACGGCGCTCTGCTCACGATCGCGATGGATGACCGCCTGCACCAGCCCGCGCGTCTCTGCCTCGTGCCGGCACTCGAGGAGGTCGTTCTGGCCGCGCGCGCGGCCGGCGCGTTCGGCGCGGCACTGTCGGGGGCGGGACCGAGCGTGATCGCGATCGCGCCCGCGCGACTCGCTCCGCGGGTCGTCGCATCGATGGAGGAGGCGGCGCTCGCCGCGGGTGTCGCCGGCCGTGGGCGGGTGCTGCGCGTGCGCGCGGCAGGCGCGACCGTGCACCGCGCATGAGGCTCCGCCTTCTTGCCGACGCCGCGGTGCGGAGCGCGTTCGCTCGCGAGCTCGGTCGCGCGATCGAGTACTACGACGCGATCGCGTCGACACAGGACCGCGCGCGCGAGCTCGGTGGTCCGGCACTCGTCGTGGCCGATCGCCAGACCGCGGGTCGGGGGACGCGCGACCGTGCCTGGGTCGCTCCCGCGGGCACGAGCCTGCTCGCGTCGTGGGTCTACGCCGAGGCGCCGGCCGCGCCGGCCGCGATCCTGGCGGGTGTGGCCCTCGTCCGTGCGCTCGACGCGCTCGGCGCTCCGGGCGCTTCGCTGAAGTGGCCGAACGACGTACTGATCGACGGCCGCAAGGTCGCTGGCGCCCTGGCGCATGCCTCGACCGGAGACGAGGGCTCGCTCGTGCTCGGGATCGGCGTGAACGTCCGCCAGAGGGCGTCCGACTTCCCCGACGATCTGCGGGCGCCCGCGACGTCGCTCGCGCTCCAGGGATGGGACGTCGACCGGCTCGCGCTACTCGCGCGCGTGACCGCGGAGCTCGATCGCGCGCTCGCGGACGTCCCCGCCGCGCTGGCCACGTGGCGCGAGCGGTCGTCCGTGCTCGGTCGCGACGTCGTGGTCGAGCGGGCCGGTGAGCCCGCGCTGCGCGGCGTCGCCCGCGATCTGGACGGGGACGGCGCCCTGCTCGTGGAAACGGCGCACGGCCCGCGGCGGATCGTCGTGGGCGAGGTCTCGCTCGCGCGTTGAGCGAGCGATACGCGATCGTCGTCGACGGTACGGCGGTGCTGCCGGCGGAGATCACGCGCGACCTCGACATCCGCGTCGTCGCCCAGCACGTGATCTTCGGCGCGGAGAGCTTCACCGAGGGCCTCGACATCACGCCCGAAGAGTTCTACGAGCGGCTGCCGCGCTCGCGCGCGACCACGTCGGCGCCGTCGATGGGGGAGTTTCGCGCCGTCTACGACGCCGCGATCCGGGATGGCGCGAACGCGCTCCTGGTCCTCGTCCTCGCGACCGAGCTCTCGAGCACGTACTCGATCGCGGCGAGCACGGCGCAGCAGATCGGCGACGCGCGGATCGAGGTCATCGACTGCCGATCGCTGGCCGGCTCGATCGGCCTCGTGGCGACCGCCTGCGCGCGGGCGCGCCGAGACGGGGCCTCGTTCGACGAGGCGCTCGCCCTCGCGCGCCGTCTGGCGGGGAAGATCCCGCTGCTCGCCATCATCGACACGCTGCAGTACCTGCGCCGCTCGGGGCGTGCGTCATCGATGCAGGCGATCTTCGGCTCGCTCCTGTCGGTCAAGCCGATCCTGGACATCCACGACGGCAAGCTCGATCCGATCGACAAGGTCCGCACGCGCGACCGAGCCATGGAGCGGATGAAGCAGCTCATCGCGCAGCGCGTCGAGCCGGGAGCGCGAGTCCATTTCTCCGGCTTGCACACGAACGCGGCCGATCGCGCGCGGCTCCTCGTCGACTGGGCGCAGGAGCGGTTCCACTGCGTCGAGTCGTATACCTGCGAGGCGGGCCCGGCGATCGCGGCGCACGGTGGGCCCGGCGTCGTAGGCGCATGCTGGTACTCGGAGTCGCTCCTGCGAGGGGGAAGTACCTAGACGATGCGATTGCGGATGCCGTTCGCGCGCGGCCGGAAGGAATTCCCTTCCCACCTGTGGACGCAGTGCCCGAGCTGTATGGAGATGCTGTTCAACAAGCAGCTCGCGCGGAACCTCAACGTCTGCACGAAGTGCGACCATCACTTCAAGCTCGGCGCCCGCGCGCGTATCGACCTGCTGGTCGATAAGGGCACCTTCGAGGAGCTCGACCGCGAGCTGACATCGGCCGACCCGCTCGGCTTCGTCGACAGCAAGCCCTATCCCGCCCGGCTCGTCGCTGCACAGACGAAGAGCGGCGAGAAGGACGCGATGATCACCGGCACCGCGACGCTGGGCGGCGTGCCCGTCGTGCTCGCGGTGATGGACTTCGAGTTCATCGGCGGCTCCATGGGTAGCGTCGTCGGGGAGAAGCTCACGCGCGGCGCGGAGCGCGCGCTCGCCGACCATCGCGCCCTCGTGGTCGTGTCGGCGTCCGGCGGAGCGAGGATGCAGGAGGGCGCGCTCGCCCTCATGCAGATGGCGAAGATCATCGGCGCGCTCTCGCGCCTGGCCGAGGCCGGCCTGCCGTACGTCAGCGTGTTGACCGACCCGACGACGGGCGGCGTCCTCGCGTCGTTCGCCTCGCTCGGCGACGTCATCCTCGCGGAGCCCGACGCGCTCATCGGCTTCTCCGGCGCGCGCGTGACCGCGGGCACGATCGGCGAGAAGCTGCCGAAGGGGTTCCAGCGCTCCGAGTTCGTCCTCGCGCACGGCTTCGTCGATCAAGTCGTCAGCCGGTCACAGCTGCGCGAGCGACTCGCTTTCCTCCTCGGCGCGCTCCGTCCCGCCGCACGCGACCTGCGGTGGTCGCTGTGATCGACATCGCCGGGCGGCGGCGGCAGCGCTGAGATGGACATGCTCGACCGGCTCACCGGCACCAAGCGCGTCACGGAAGGCAACGGCCACTTCGCCGACGCGGGGCTCATCGTCGATGCGTCGGAGCTCACCGAGCGACGTGTGAGCGCGTGGCAGGCGGTGCAGCTCGCGCGCAATCAGAAGCGTCCTCACTCGCTCGACGTGATCGCTCGCGTGTTCGACAAGTTCCAAGAGCTACACGGCGACCGCGGGTTCCGTGACGACCCCGCGATCGTCGGGGGCATCGGTGAGATCGCGGGCCGCGCGGTCGTCGTGGTGGGGCAGCAGAAGGGCAGCTCGACCGAGGAGAACATCGAGCGGAATTTCGGGATGCCGTACCCGGAGGGCTACCGGAAGTCGATCCGGCTGTACCGGCTCGCGGAGAAGTTCCACCTGCCGCTCGTCACGTTGATCGACACGCCAGGCGCGTATCCCGGCCCCGAGGCCGAGGAGCGCGGCCAGGCCGAAGCCATCGCCAAGTCGATCGAGGCCATGACCACTCTGGCGACGCCCATCGTGGTCGTCGTCTTGGGCGAGGGCGGCTCCGGCGGCGCGCTCGCGCTCGGCGTCGGCGATGCCGTGCTCGCGCTCGAGAACGCGATCTACTCGGTCATCTCGCCCGAGGGCGCCGCGGCGATCCTCTTCAGGAGCGCCAGCGAAACAGAGCGGGCGGCGAACGCGCTGAAGCTCAGTGCGCCGGACCTACTGGGCCTTGGCCTCGTCGACGGTCTCGTGCCCGAGCCGAAGGGCGGTGCGCACGTCGACCACGACGCGACCGCGCGGAACGTCAAGGTCGCGCTTGTCGCGCAGCTCGATCGCCTGGCTCGCGTCCCCATGGCCGATCTGCTCACCGCGCGATACGAGCGGTTCCGCGCGATCGGCTCGTTCTTCGAGCCGACCGAGCCCGCCGCGCCGCGGCGGCCGAAGCCGTGGTGGCGGCGCGCGATCGGGCTGGCCGACCGGTGACAGACGAGGACAAGGAAGAGCTGCTCGCGCTCCTCGACGATCTTGCGCGGCTGGCGACCGAGCACGCCGCGCGGATCGAGGTCGAGAGCGGCGATGTCTCTCTCGCGGTGACCCCCTCGGCGAGCAGCTCCCATGGCGCCCTGGCAACGCCGAGCCGCGTTCGCTCGGAAGAAGGCGCGGCCGGTCACGACGAGCCACAGCGCGTGCACGCCTCGGCCGTGGGCATCTGGGGCGCGGCGAAGGACTGGTCGGCTGGCGAACGCATCACGCGCGGTACCGTGCTCGGCTCGATCCAGTCGCTCGGACACATCGCCGAGGTGACCGCCCCGGCCGACGGCGAGATCGCCGAGGTCCTCGTGGCCGGCGGCGCGCCGGTCGAGTACGGCCAACCGCTCTTCGCCATCGCCCTGCGCTGAGGCGCGATGAGCCGCACCGCCTGGCTCTTCCCCGGGCAGGGCGCGCAGACCGTCGGGATGGGTAAGGCGCTCGCCACGCGCTACCCCGATGCAGCGCGAACCTTCGACGAGGCGAACGACACGCTCGGCTTCGATCTCCGCGCGCTCTGTTGGGAGGGCCCCGCGTCGGAGCTGGACCGAACCGTGAACGCGCAGCCCGCGCTGCTGGCGACGTCGATCGCCGCTCTCCGCTCCGCGCTCGCGGCTGGATTGCCTGCGGACGATCCGACCCTGGCGGGTCACTCGCTCGGTGAGTTCACCGCGCTCGTCGCCGCCGGAGCGCTCGATCTGGGTGATGCGCTCCGGCTGGTGCGCAAACGTGGTGAGCTCATGCAGTCGGCCGACGCCTCCGGCGGCATGGCCGCGGTCCTCGGCCTCGACGCGGATGCCGTCGCGAGCGCGATCGACGGCTCGGGCGTCGTCGTCGCGAACGACAATGCGCCGGGTCAAGTCGTGATCACCGGGCCGCTCGCGTCGATGCCGGCGGCGACCGAGGCGCTGAAGGCCGCGGGCGCGAAGCGGGTCATCGCGCTCAAGGTCTCCGGCGCGTTCCATTCGCCCGCGATGCGAGCGGTCGCTCCGAAGCTCGCCGAGGCGATCCGCGCGACTTCCTTTCGCGCGCTTCGCTACCGCGTCATCGCGAACGTCGACGCGGACGTGCACGAACAGGCAACCGATTTCCCTGCCCTGCTGGAGAGGCAGGTCCACTCTCCGGTGCGGTGGGTCGCCTCGATGCGCCGCGCGGCCGCGGAGGGCGCGACGACGTTCGTCGAGTTCGGCGCGGGCAACGTCCTGACCGGCCTGGTCAAGCGCATCCTGCCGGATGCGCGCACCGCGAACGTGAGCGATCCGGAGTCCCTGGAGCGAGCGCTGGCGACCGTTTAGGATTGCCCCCTTCGGGGGGAGGCGCGCCCTGGTGTTCGACAAGGTCCTCATCGCCAATCGCGGCGAGATCGCGCTCCGCGTCATCCGGGCCTGCCGCGAGATGGGTATCCAGACGGTGCTCGTGTACAGCGAGGCCGACGCGCACAGCCTGCCCGTGCACCTCGCCGACGAGGCGATCTGTATCGGGCCGGCGAACTCGCGCGAGTCGTACCTCAACATCCCCGCGATCATCTCCGCGGCGCTCATCTCCGGAGCCCAGGCGGTCCATCCGGGCTACGGCTTCCTTTCCGAGAACGCGGATTTCTCGGAGGTCTGCCGCGAGCACGGCCTGACCTTCATCGGGCCGCCGCCCGAGGTCCTCGCGCGCTTCCACGACAAGGCCGAGACGCGTGCCGCGATGAAGCGCGCGGGTCTCCCGGTGATCCCCGGCTCCGACGGCCCGGTGCGCTCGGTCTCCGAGGCGCTGCGTGTCGCGGAAGCGATCGGCTATCCGATCATGCTGAAGGCTAAGGCCGGCGGAGGCGGGCGCGGGATGCGCAAGGTCGGCTCCGCGCGCGACCTGCAGCGGATGTGGGATCAGGCTCGGCTGGAGGCGAAGGCCTCATTCGGCGACGAGGGCATCTATCTCGAGCGCTGCCTCGAAGGTGTGCGCCACGTCGAAGCGCAGATCCTCGTGGACGACATGGGCACGGGCGTCTGCCTCGGAGAGCGCGAATGCTCCATCCAGAGGCGGCGCCAGAAGATGATCGAGGAGGCGCCGTCGACCTCGATCAACGAGATGCAGCGGCAGCAGATCAAGCGCATGGCGACCGACGCGGCAGTCCGCTTCGGCTACCGCGGCGTCGGCACGTTCGAGTTCCTCTTCGACGCGGCCGGCAACCCCTACTTCATCGAGGTGAACGCGCGGATCCAGGTCGAGCACACCGTCACCGAGGCGGTCACCGGCGTCGACCTGGTGAAGGAGCAGCTCTCGCTCGCGGCGGGGGAGCCGCTCTCCTTCTCGGCGGAGCAGGTCTGGGTGAACGGCCACGCGATCGAGTGCCGCGTCAACGCCGAGGACTCCGAGGCCGACTTTGCGCCGTCGAGCGGCGTGCTGACGACGTACCTCGCTCCGGCCGGGCCCGGCATCCGTGTGGACTCGCACTGCTTCCAGGGCTACGAGGTGCCGCCGTACTACGACTCGCTCCTCGCGAAGGTCATCGCGTGGGGCCGCGACCGGCCCGAGGCCGTCGCGCGGATGCAGCGGGCGCTCGACGAGTTCACGATCGTCGGCGTCACGACGAACATCAGCGCGCACAAGCGCATCCTCTCGAGCGAGCTCTTCAAGAACGGCCAGGTCACGACGCACCTGATCGATACCGTCGGCATCGAGGCGATCGCCGGTTGACGCTCGACCGCGCCGGCATCGAAGCGCTCATCCCGCACCGCGAGCCGTTCCTCCTGATCGACCGTGTCGTCGAGCTCGAGCCGGGCGTGCGCGCGGTCGCCGAGCACCGCTTCACCGGCGAGGAGTGGTACTTCGCGGGCCACTTCCCGGGCAACCCGATCGTGCCGGGGGTCATCCTTGTCGAGTCGTGCGCGCAGACCGCGACAGTGATGGCGATGGCGCTGCCCGAGTTTCGCGATGGCCTCGGTCTCTTCGCCGGCATCGAGGAGATGCGCTTCAAGCGCATCGTGCGGCCGGGTGACGTGGGCCGGTTCGAGGCCGTGGCCGAGAAGCTGCGTCGCGGCTTCGGCCGCGTGAAAGTGCGGGCGCTGGTCGGCGAAGAGCTCGCCTGCGAGGGCTCGATCCTGGCGCTGTTCCAAAAGCAGTGAACATCGAGGTCGTCGGCGTGCCGATGGACCTCGGCGGGAGCCGCCGCGGCGTCGACATGGGGCCATCGGCGATCCGCTATGCCGGATTGCGCGTGCGGCTCGAGCGGCTCGGCCATACCGTCCGCGACCGCGGCAATGTCCGCGTCGCCGACCGCGTCGAAGGACCCTCGGACCATCCGAAGGCGCATCACCTCGCTGAGATCGTCCGCGCGTGCGAGGAGCTCGCGCGGCTCGTCGCGGAGATCGAACGCGCCGGAAGCTTCCCCCTCGTGCTCGGCGGCGATCACTCGATCGCGATGGGCACGCTCGCGGGGATCGCGCGGGCCGGCCGACGGCCCGGCGTGATCTGGATGGACGCGCACGGCGACAGCAACACGCTCGAGACGACCCCGTCGGGGAACGTCCACGGCATGCCGCTCGCCGTCGCGCTCGGTCTGCCGGCCGATCCCTTCCCGACCGCGCTGCGCGGATCGGTCGATCCCTCCGCGACCGTCCTCCTGGGCATCCGCGACGTCGACGCCGGGGAGAAGGAGAACATCGCGCGGGCGAAGGTGACGGCGATCACGATGGCCGACGTCGACCGCGGTGGGATGGCCCGATCGATCGAGCGCGCGATCGCGGTCGCCTCACGGGGTGCCGGTATCCACCTCTCCTTGGACATGGACGCCATCGATCCCGACGAGGCGCCGGGCGTCGGCACGCCGGTCCGTGGCGGGCTCACGTACCGCGAGGCGCAGCTCGCGATGGAGATGCTGGCCGCGTCAGGGCAGCTGCGTTCGCTCGAGGTCTGCGAGGTGAACCCGATCCTCGATGAGGGGAACCGCACCGCCTTGCTCGCCGTCGAGCTCGTCGCGAGCGCGCTCGGTCAGACGATCCTGTAGCGTCGCTAGTTGCTGATCCGCGCCTCGATGAGGCGCGCGAGCTCCTCGTTGCCCTTCGATCGCGCGTAGTCCGCCGCGCTCATGCCGACATCGTTGCGCGCGCTCGGGTCGGCGCGGTGCGCGAGGAGCAGGGTGACCATCTCCGTCGACCCATGCTCGGCGGCGGCGTGCAGTGGGGTCCAGCCGTGGCGCTGCTTCGCGCGAACGTCAGCTCCGGCCTCGACCAGAGCGCGGGCGATCCGATCGTGGCCGGCGGCGAGCGCCGAGGCCAGCGGGGTCACGCCCATCTCATTGCGTGACGGCGTCGACGGGTCCGCGCCTCGCTCGAGCAGCAGCCGAGCGACATCCGCGTGTCCGAAGAACGCCGCGAGGCCCAGCGGCTGGAAGCCGTCCGGCGCGAACGCGATCGACAGGGCGGGATCGCGATCGAGGTGCGCGCGAACGCGGTCGGTGTCGCCGATCGCGGCCGCCTCGAAGATGCTCAGCTCGCGCTTCGAGCGCGCGATGAGCAGCGCGATCTCGTTCTTCCGCCAGTACGCGGCCACCAGCACCGCGGTGACGCCACCGTCCTCGGCCTCGGCGAGCTCGGGCGACGCGGCAAGCTGTCGGATGACACCGTCACTATCGCCCCTCTTGATCGTTTCGAAGAACTCGGCGCTCATCGCATCGGTATAGTCGAGACGATGCAGGAGCGCGAGCGCCGTCGGGTGGTCGTCACGGGGCTTGGGCTGATCACGCCGCTGGGCGCGAGCGTCGAGAAGACCTGGGATGGCCTGCGCGGCGGCAAGAGCGGGATCGGGCCCATCACGCGATTCGACGCCAGCGATCTCGAGACCCGGATCGCGGGTGAGGTGCACGACTTCGATCCGCTCCAGTACATGGACCGCAAGGAGGCGCGCCGCGCGGATCGTTTCGCGCAGTTCGCGGTCGCGACGGCGGGCCAGGCGCTCAAGGACGCGAAGCTCGAGATCACGCCGGACCTCGCGCCGCGCGTCGGGGTCATCTTCGGCTCGGGCATCGGTGGTGTCGAGACGCTCGTGGACAACATCCTCGCGCACGACAAGGACCCGCGCCGGGTGTCGCCGTTCATGATCCCGATGATGATCATGGACATGGCCGCGGGCGAGATCGCGATGAAGTACGGCGCCAAGGGGCCGAACCTCGCGACCGTCTCCGCGTGTGCCTCGAGCGCCCACGCCGTCGGCGAAGCGACCGACGCGATCCGGCGCGGCCAGGCGGACGTCATGCTCGCGGGCGGTTCCGAGGCCGGCCTGATCAAGGTGGCGATCGGCGCGTTCAACGCGATGCACGCGCTCTCGCGTCGCAACGACGCGCCCGACAAGGCCTCGCGCCCGTTCGACAAGGAGCGGGACGGCTTCGTCTTCAGCGAGGCCTCCGGCTGCCTCGTGCTCGAGGAGCTCGAGTTCGCACGTTCGCGCGGCGCGACGATCCTCGGAGAGGTGCTCGGGTTCGGCGAGACCGCCGACGCGTACCACGTGACCGCGCCTCCTCCCGGCGCGGAGGGCGCCGTCCGCGCGATGCGCATGGCCATCGACGACGCCGGGATCCGCGCGGACGAGATCGGCTACGTGAACGCGCACGGCACCTCCACGCCGGCGAACGACGGCGCCGAGACGGCCGCGCTGAAGACGTTCCTCGGCGAGCGCGCGCCGCGCGTCCCGATCTCCTCGACGAAGTCGATGACCGGCCACACGCTCGGGGCCGCCGGCGCGATCGAGGCGGTCATCTGCGTCCTCGCGATGCGCGACGGGATCCTGCCGCCAACCATCAACCAGGAGGTCGCCGATCCCGAGTGCGACCTCGATTACATCCCGAACCGCTCTCGCGAAGAGAAGGTGCGCTACTCGCTGTCGAACTCGATGGGTTTCGGGGGACACAACGTCGCGCTCGTGCTCGGCTCGGCCGAGGTGGTCGGCTGACCGCGCTCCGCGAGCGCGCGACCGCCCTGGTCATGGAGCTGCTGTCGCGGCTCGGCCCGGATCTGCAGGAGCTCGAGGTCCGTCGCGACGACCTGCGCGTGCGCGTGAGTCGCATCCCCGTCTCGAGCGGCGTCGCATCGCCGCCGCCGGCTCCCGTGGGCGTGGCGACGCCGGCGGCGCCGCAGGCTTCGTCGGGGGCCGTCGTGACCGCCCCGCTCACCGGGATCTTCTATCGCTCGGCGTCCCCGCAGTCGCCCGCCTTCGTCCAGGTGGGCAGCGTCGTCGCGGCGGGCGACGTCATCGGCCTCATCGAGGCCATGAAGCTGTTCAACGAGATCAAGGCCACGTCCGCCGGCCGGGTGCGGGCCATCCTCGCCGAGAACGGTCAGCTGGTGCGCGCGCACCAGGTGCTCGTCGAGCTCGATCGGTGAGCGTGGGCGTCTGCGTCATCTGCGGGGCGTCGCTCGAGGGAGCGGCCGCCTTGCGGATCCGGTACGAGGAGAGGGTCTACGTCTTCGATCGCGAGCTCTGCAAGCGCGTGTTCCAGGAGAACCCCGACCGTTATCTCGACGCGAGCGGAGGCGTCCTGCCCGAGCCGCGCTAGGCGTCTTCCGTTGTTATGGCAGTGAGGGCGGCGTCGGGAGCGCAGGCGGACTGACGGTTGGGAGCGGCAGCGGCGCCGGTGACAACGTCGGTACCGCGATCGACGGCAACGGCGTCGACGGCAGCTGCGTCGAGGGCGGGGGAGCGGACGGCAGCGGGGTTGACGGTAGCGGTGTCGCTACGAGCGATGGCAGAGGCGTGGGCGTGATCGCTGGAGGGATGGTCACGGCCGGCGATGGGATCGGCGTCGCCTGTGGGATCGGGCTGAGACTGGGGACGGGGACCGCGGGTGCGGCAGTGGCGGCGCTACCTGTCGGGAAGCCGGGCGCCGTCGTTGGAGAGGCCGTCGCCGCACCGGCAGGAGAGGAGGACGCCGGTGTCGCGGCGGCGCCGGGCTCCGGAGTCGCGGGCGGGCTCGTTACGAGACCGGGTGTGGTCGTGGTCGGTCGAGGCGATTCCGGCGTGGCGGACCGAGGTGCGGGCACGAGCTGGATAGCCGCACGCCACATGGCCTCGGAAGCGACGACCACCTGACCCGCGGCGACGACGAGTGCTGCCAGCGCGCAGGCTCGCCAGAGAGCGCGGAGGACGCTCGTCCGCCGCACGCGCAACGGCACGAGGGCCAAGCTGGCGCGCGGCATGCGCGACGCCGATGCCAGGAGCCCAGCGCGCAGCGCCGTCGCCACCGCGGCCGCGCGGCTCGGCGCCCCGAGCTTGCGGAACGCGTTGGCGAGGTGCCAGTTGACGGTGCTCTCGGCGATCCCGAGCTCGGCGCCGATCTCCTTGGTCGTCCTTCCACCGGCGACGAGATCGAGGATCTGCGCCTCACGCGGTGAGAGCCTGCTCACCTCGCTGGTAGAACGCCGCATACCGGGCGCCGTCCCGTGCGAAGGATTCCCGGTTACCGAATCGTCATCTTCGACGCCCCCAGCGAGCTGCGGGGGCCCTCAACTCCGCTTGCTTCGCCTCGTGACGGCCGTCCGCGGCCGTCGGACTGCGGCGATGGACCGCGGCAACGCGAAAAAAGCGAGGAGGCAACGAGATGAAGCGAATCCTTCCGCTTGTCGTGATCCTGGTGCTGACGCTGTCACCGACGGCGTCGGCCCCGGTCGCGGCGGCGAGCACCCTGTTCAGCGGACAGGCCACCGCGGTCGACGCGACGGTCGCCGGGACACACGTCGCGCTGGCGGACACCGGTCCGCTGCCGAGCTCGGGTGGCGCGCTCGATGCGTCGCTGCTCGAGGCGAACGTTCCGGGCGTCCTCACCGCGGACGTCCTGCACGCGGCCACGGCCGCCCAGGGCGATCACGCGCGCGCCGAGTCGGCGGTCGCCGACGTCCATCTGACCGCCGGCGGCAACGACATCAGCGCGGGCTTCCTCATGTCACGCGCGAGCGCGACCTGTAACGGCGGTGAGGCCTCCGTGAGCGGGAGCTCCGAGATCGTCTCGCTGACGATCAACGGGCAGACGGTCACCGTGAGCGGCCAGGCGAACCAGACGGTCGCGCTGCCGAACGGCAGCGTCGTCCTGAACGAGCAGAGCACCGGCAGCAGCGCGAACGGGAGCGGCGGCCAGATCGACGTGACCGCGCTCCACGTCATCGTGACCGGCCTCGCGGACGTCGCGATCGCGAAGGCGCACGCGGACATCGTCTGCGGTGGCCAGACCTGCGACCGCGACTTCATCACCGGCGGCGGCTGGATCACGACCGCGGGCAGGGACAGCTTCGCCGTCGCGGGCGGCGTGAAGAGCGGGTCGCTCGCCGGGCACCTCGAGTACATCGACCACGCGAACGGGCTGAAGGTGCACGGCACAGCGGTCACCTCCTACGCCGTCACCGGCACGACCTCACGGCACATCGAAGGCACCGCGACGATTGGCGGATCGCCCGGCACCTATCAGGTCGACGTCGCGGACAACGGCGAGCCGGGCAGCGCGGACGCGTTCCGCATCACGCTCTCGACCGGCTACACCGCGTCGGGGACGCTCGGAGGAGGGAACATCCAGCTGCACACCTGTAAGTGACCGCTCCTTTCCGTCCTGCGCCGGGCCGCGGGACCATCGGCGTCCCGCGGCCCGCGCGCGAGCGGAGGCGTCCTGCCCGAGCCGCGATGAGTCAGCGCGACAGGATCTGGCTCGCGACGAAGACGACCGAGAGCAGGCTCACCAGGAAGGTCACGCCCCAGCCGAGGAGCTGCAGTACGCGGCCGCCGGCCAGCGCCCCGAGACGGCGGCGGTCGCCGCTGATCAGCATGACGAACGCGAGGATGACAGGAAGCAGTAGTCCATTGAAGACCTGAGTCACGAACAGGACCTGGATGAGCGGCAGACCCGGGATGACGATGAACAGCGCCGAAAAACCGACGAAGAAGGTCAGCAGCCCGTAGAACACGGGCGCCTCGCGCCAGCGCCAGTGGACACCGCTCTCCCAGCCGAACGCCTCGCACGCGAAGTACGCGCTCGTGAGCGGGACGACACCGAGCCCCAGCAGTGACGCGGCGAGCAGTCCTGTCGCGAACAGCAGGCTCGCGTTCGATCCGGCGAGCGGGCCGAGCGCGCGGGCCGCGTCGGCCGCGTCGTTGATCGAGCCGCCCTGCGTCCAGATGGTCGCGGCGCACGCGACGACGATGAACGCCGCGACGACGTTCGTCAGGAGCGAGCCCAACCCGACATCCACCCGCTCGGCGGCGAGGTCCTTGGGCCCGAGTCCCTTGTCGGCCACATACGACTGGATGAACGCCTGACCCCACGGCGTGATCGTCGTGCCGACCACGCCGACCAGCGTCAGGAGGTAGACGCTGCCTCCCTGGAGCTCGGGGAGCACGGTCGCGACCGCCGCGTGCTCCCAATCGGGACGCGCGAGGATCGCGGAGATGGCGTACGCGACGGAGACGGCGAGGCCGACCGCGACGAATGCGTACTGCACGCGGCCGAAGTTCCCGCGCGCGAGGAGGATCACCACGAAGGCCGCCGCGAGGACGCTGCTCAGCTGCGGAGCGACGCCGAACAGCGACAGAGCCGCGGCGATGCCGGCGAACTCGGCGACCGTCGTTCCGAGATTCGCGGCAAGCATCACCAGCACGGCGAAGCCGGTCCAGCGCACGCCGAATCGCTCGCGGATGAGGCCGGCGAGACCCTGTCCGGTCGCGACCCCGAGCCGCGCGCCGACCTCCTGCGTGACCCCCAGCGCGAGCATGGTCGCCAGGAGCGACCACATGAGGCCGTAGCCGAATTGCGCGCCGGCGAGGGAGTACGTCGTGATCCCACCGGCGTCGTTGTCCGCGAATCCGCTCACGAGCCCGGGGCCGAGGACGAGGAGGAGCGCGCGGATCTGCGCGCGAGACCTTGGTCGCCGGACCCGAGGGCGATCCTCGGCCGTCACGACGCGGGGCTTCTCTGTGACCGTCTCTTCCAGCCGCGGGGCAGCATGATCTCGACGACGTCATCCACGGTCACCGCGCCGATGAGCCGCCGCCGCGCATCGAGCACCGGCAGGGCGAGGAGGTCGTACTTCGCCATGAGCGACGCCACGTCCTCCCTGTTCGTGTCGGCGTCGACCTTCAGGACCTGCGGGTTCATGATCTCGGCCAGCGGCGTCTTCGGGTCGGCGACCACGAGGTCGCGCAACGAGACGTTCCCCTCCAGCCGCCCTTCGGCGTCGACGACGTAGAGGTAATACACGAGCTCGGGAGCGGGCTTCTGATCGCGCAGGCGGTCGATCGCGCCTCCCGCGGTCAGCTCCCGCGGCAGCGCGATGAAGTCGGTCGTCATGATGCCGCCGGCCGAGTCCTCGGCGTAGGAGAGGAGCTCCTCGACCTCCTCGCCCTCCTCCTCCTGCATGAGCTCGACGAGCTCGTCGCGTCGCTCCTCAGGCAGATCCTGGAGCAGGTCGACGGCTTCGTCGGGCGCCATCTCCTCCAAGATGTCCGCGGCGCGCTCCTGCTCGAGGTCGCTCACGATCGACGCCTGCATCTCCGGCTCGACCTCGGCGAGCGCCTCCGCGGCGGTCTCGACGTCGAGCTGCTCGAACACCGCCCGCCGTTCGTCGGCGCTCATCTCTTCGACGATGTCGGCGATGTCCGCCGGGTGCAGGAGGGCGAGCTTCGCGTGGGGGACGGTGAGGCGCACGTTCGCCTCGGTCGCCTCCAGCGGCTCGACGAGGTGCCACGGGATGATCCCGCGAGGGAGGTGCCTGCCGGTGAGGCGCACGACGCGCTCGGCGATCCCCTCCCCGCCGACGCGGCGCAGCAGGCCGCGCAATCCGACGTCCGCGCCGACCAGGCGCAGCTGTCCCCCGGACTCTTCGAGCTGCAGGTCGTTCACGCGGACGACCTTCGCACCGTGTGTGTCGACGATCTGCTTGTCGAGGAGGTCCTTCGCGAGCCGCAGCGCGCCCTCGGGAAGGCTCGCCTCCGCGAGCTTGGTCAGCGGCAGGCGCGTCCGGAAGTGGCCGATCTCCGTGACCAGGTCGGGCCACCGCACGATCCGCTCGCCGACCGGCGTCGCAAGGACGGCCCACTGCACCGCCGGGAACTGCTCCTTGGGCATCACGGCGACATCCTCGAGCTTCGCGCCCTCGTTCCCGCTCGGCTCGATGACCCTGCGGTGCTGGATCTCGCTCAAATACGGCACGGCGCGGAGGGTACCAGTCGAATCTGCCCGTGGGGCACCGGTCAGGGCACTACAATGGACTTCCCCAAGAAGCGGACCGGAGGATCGACCGTGCCCACCACACCCGAGACCGGCGTTCGCGTGCGCGGCCTGTCGGAACAGGCCATCACCGCGGCGCTCGAGGCGGACTGGACTCGTGCCGCGGACCTGAACAAGAAGATCCTCGAGGGCGCGCCAGAGGACGTCGAGGCGCGCAACCGGCTGGGCCGCTCGCTCCTGGAGCTCGGCAAGCTCGAAGACGCCAAGTCCGCCTACGCCGAGGTGCTGAAGGCCGAGCCGAACAACCCCATCGCGCTGCGCAATGTCGCGCGAGCGACCGTGCTCATCGAGCACAAGACCAAGCAGAACACGACGAAGTCCAAGATCCAGGCGCGGCTCTTCATCGAGGACATGGGCAAGACCGGCATCCTGCGGCTCATCAATCCGGCGCCCCTGCACGTCCTGGCGAAGTACTCCCCCGGCGCCGAGGCCGACCTACGGGAGCAGGAGGGCCTCCTGGCCGTCCATGCCCGCGACGGAGAGCTGCTCGGATTCCTCGAGCCCAAGGTCGGCCGGCGGCTCATCGATCTGCTGCGGACCGGGAACCAGTACGTCGTGGCGATGGTGAGCAACGACCATCAGAACCCGCGCGTCGCGATCCGGGAGATCTCGCAGAGCCTCGAGAACGCGCAGCGCATCTCGTTCCCCGGCCATCACCGCCCGGCCGAGACGAAGGAGCGTGCCTACATCAAGGGGACGTTCTTCCGCTTCGGAGACGACGACGGCGACGAGCCGAGCGACCTCGAGGACGACGCGCTGGAGACACCCGTGGCCGACGAGGCGCTGGACGAGGCCGACGCCACCGAAGAGCCGCTCGCGCTCGATGCCGAGAGCGACGACGAGGACGACGAAGCCGAGGAATAGCCCCGCCCGGTGGGCGGCGGCGATCATCGCGGTCGCCGTCATCGCCGCCTGCCAGGCGCCGCCGCGCGTGGGCCCGATCGGCGATGTGGCGGACGGACCGAAGCTCGCGCGCGACGCCTCCGACGTCCTGCTCCGCTTCGCCGCGTACGACTACGGCCTGGCCGGGACGCTGGCCGGGGAGAAGACGCGCCTCGTCGACATCGACCGCTACGCCTCCGCCGCGCGGCAGGCCGTGCGCTCGATCGACACGTTCCGTAGCAGCGCGACGGCGAGCGCGGCGAACGCGGCGGGGCCGGTCCGCGATCACCTGCTGTCGCTGGCGGACGGCTTCACCGAGCTCGGCAAGGATGCGACCGCGTACGCCGACGGAGCCGATCCGGCGGTGTTCGCGCGCGTCGTGGACGACGTGAACGCGGGTTGGTCGCGGCTCGACCTGCTTCTGGGGATCCTTCCGAAGGACGACGCGACGGCGAAATCGGTCGCGCGCGGTCGCTCGTTCGTGGTCAACGTGAAGGCCGAGCGCCAGTACGCGCTCACTCTCGGACCATTCGCCACGGCGGCGGAGGCCGACGCCGCGGTCACGCGCATCGGGAAGGTCGAATCCGTCGCGCGTACGTCGCCCTTCATCGTCCGTGTCGGCACGTATCCCGATCGGCCCGCCGCCGACGCGGTCGCGACGACCCTCGCCGCCAAGGGGTACGCGTCATCGCGGGTCGGCGAGGAGCCGCGCTTCGTGTTCACGCGCGGCACGGTCGCGCCGGACGTCGAGCTGTGGCGCGAGCCGACACGCGTCATCGACACGTACAGCGGGAGCCGGCGCGTCTCCATTTCGCCCGATGGAGCCTGGATCGCGACCGGCGCCGACGACGGCACCGTGGCGATCTTCGGATCGGACGGCAAGCTCTGGGCGCTGCCGCGCTTTGCGGCCGGGGTCAGCCAGATGCTCTTCTCGGACGACGGGCGCTGGCTCTTGGCGGGCGGCACGACCCTCTCGAGCCTGAGCGTTCCCGGCGGGACGTCCACCGGCATACCCGTGCGGCTGCCCGCACCCGCCACGCAGATGGCGTTCGTCCCGTCGGCGCGCGCGTTCGTCGTCGCATCGAAGGGACCGACCGGGCTGCCACCGGGTGGCGGCGGGCTCATCGCCGGGCGCGCGCCCGACGGCTTCGCGCTGGGCGCGCCCTTCCCGCTGACGACCCCGGCCGCGGGGTCGGCGTTCGCCCCGACGGATGCGGGTGAGCTCTTCATCGCGACGACGACCGCCGGGAGCACCGACGTCGAGGTCTTCCGCGTGGGCCTCGAGCCTGCCGTCCGGCGCGTCGTCCGCGTCGCGGGCACGGTGAAGCTGCTCGCCCTCGATCGCACCGGGACGCGCGGCGCCGTCATGACCGACCAGGGGGTCTTCCGGTTCGGCCCGCGCGACACCGATCCCCCGCGGACGGTGACCAGGATCGGAAGCGAAGCGCGCGAGATCGCGTTCGGGCTCGACGGCACGTTCTACGTGCTCGAGGCCACGCGTCTGGTCGCCTACGACGCGTCGAACCAGCCCCGTTCGACGATCCCGCTCGTCGATCCGAGGCGTCTCGTGATCGCGCTCCGGCCGCTCGTCGTCGATGGCGCCGACCGCCTTCTGGCGGTCGCGGCGGATGGCTCGACCGACGAGCTCGGGGTAGGGGGCACGATCCAGGACGTGACCGCTTCGCCGGACGGGAGGCGCGTGGCCGTCCTGGTGGAGGGACGGCGGGCCGTACTCTTCACCATGCCTTGACGATCACGGAGCGTGTGCAGAGCTTCGTCCCGATCGAGGTGACGCCGCTCCCACGCCCGCTGGGGCGTCTCGGCAACGCGTTCCCGGCGCTCCTGGCCGACGTCTACACCAACGCCTATGCCCCCGCGCGCGGCTTCGTGCTCGATCCGATGGCCCATCCGTGGTCCGCGGCTGACGCGGTCGAGCGCATCGGGCGCCGCGGCCTCGCGGCGTCGCCTCAAGCCATCGGAGAATGGTCGCGGCGCGTGGTCGGAGCCGCACCCGCGGGGAGCGAGATCCTCGCCGCGCTCGATCGGATCGGCGACAGCGCGCTCGGCGGGACGGCGCACCGGATCGCGATGCGCGAGCTCTACGCCTCTCGCTGCGCCACCTGCCGCGGGCCGGTCACGGTCGAGGCCTACCTCTGGGAGCGCGACGCCCCGGCGCCGACGAAGAAGGCATTCCGCTGCGCCATCTGTGCCCGTCAGGGCAAGGCGCTGCTCATCGAACCCGTAGACGCGGACGACGAGGAGCGGGCTCGCGCGATCGAGCCGCGCGGCCTCGCCTACTGGCAGTTCGTCGAGCGCTTCGGGTCGGATCCGGAGCGCGCCGCGCTAGGCGAGGGCGTCGCCGCGCTCTACACACCGCGCAATCTCGCCGCCGTCGTGGGCACGCTGCGGGCGATCGAGACGACGTACGTGGCCGGTCCGTCGCGTGACGTCCTCCTCCTGGCGCTCGTCGAGGTGCTCGTGGCCGGAAGCCGCCTCAATGCCGTCGCGGGTCACGGGATGCCGCTGCGCGTCGAGAAGGGCCGCGCGCGCCGCGGGCACGCCGCGCAGTCACGCGAGATCAACGTGTGGCTCGAGTACGGCCGGACGGTTCGCGAGCTCGTCGCGTTCGTCGACACGATGAGGACGCAGGGCGAGCGGTGGCGTCGCGAGCGCGACCTGACGGCGGACCGCGAGCCCGCCGCGGACCTCGTGCTCTTCGAAGCCCCGACGGAGGACACGCTGGGCGCATGGAGCTACGTCGCGTCCGTCATCTGCCTCGGCCCCGATGCGGCCCGGCCGCTCGAGAACGGCGACGGCCGCCTCTCGGCGCGCGAACGGCTGCTTCGCTCGATGCGCGGCGCGTTCATCGAGGCGCGTCGCGGCTCTCGCCCCGAGGCGCCGGCGATCGTCTACCTACCGCACGCCGAGATCGGCACGATCGGCGCCTGCGCGCTGGCCGGTGCGGGCGCGGGATACCGGCTGCGCGGGGTCACGTACCAGCGCGACGCCCTGCCGACCGCACAGGGCGCGGCCGCCGCGGTCCTCGATTTCGAGCGAGACTCGCCGCTTCTCGTCGACCAGCACGCCGCGGGCACGCTGGCGATCGAGGACGCGATCCGCGCCGGGGTCCGCGACGCGATCGTCACGCGAGGCGTCCCGGTCTCGACAGACGTCGCCGGCGTCGCGGCGCTGATGTCGCTGGCCGATCGCAAGCTGCTCGCGCCGCTCGCGCTGTCACGCGCGGGTGGGACGAGCGAGCTCGAGACGTTCCTCGACCACTTCCGCTCCGCGCTCGGCGATGGCAAGCGCAGCGGCATCGAGCGCACGACCGTGCGCGACGAGGTCTCCTACGGGCTCACGGCCGACCCGCACGACGTCGCGCCGCTCGACGATCGGGTCGAGTGGGGCGTGTGGGGGCTGCTGTCGTCCGGGCACGAGATCGACACGCGCACGCTCCTGCGTCGTGCGTACGCGCTCTTCCGTGGCATCGAGACCCCCGATCGCGACCTCGTCCTGCGTTCTCTGGCCGCCTACGGCACCCAAGCCGACGATGGCCGGTGGCGCCTTCGCGCGGACGACACGCTCGCCGCCCGCCAGGCCGACCAGACACTCCTCGCGGCGCAGCTGGTCGGTGCCGCGCGCCGCCTTGGCTTCAAGGTCCACGTCGGCCGCGACCTTCGCCGGCGCCCGCTACCGCCGGCCCTGGCGGATCGAGGCGCGACCCTCGCCGATCTCATGTCCGACGCGGAGAAGACGGTGGTGCTCTCGCGGTACGCGCGCGGCGCGTCCGAGGTCCTCGACCTGGTCGATGTGGTCTGGTACGACCGCGGCAAGATGGTGTTCCTGTGGCAGCTCGACTGGACGGCGCGCGCGCACCGGAGCGCCGTCGCGCTGGGTGAATCGATCCCCGATGACGACCGTGTCTTCCGTTTCCTCGCGGTCGCCGACGAGCGCGCGGCCCTGCTCGAGGAGAAGCTGCGCCGCCTGCCCGGCCTCGCGGAGGTCGTTCGACGCCGGGGCTGGCGCTTCGTAAAGTGGGCGCCACTGCGGGCTTTCGCCATCGATCAGGAAGCCGATCTCGCGGCGCTGGAGCCGGTCCTCGGGCTGGAGTCCAGAATGGAACAAGCGGGGCAGCAGCTGGCGTTTAGGTGGTAGGAAAAAGGAGCGATCGCCAATGGCAAAACCAAATCCTGTAACTGACGCAACGTTCGAGCAGGAGGTCCTGAAGTCGGACACGCCTGTGCTCGTCGACTTCTGGGCGGTCTGGTGCGGCCCGTGCCGCATGGTCGCTCCGGTGCTCGAGGAGATCGCGGCGGAGAACGACAAGGTCAAGATCGCCAAGCTCGATGTGGACGCGAACCCCATCACCGCCGGTCGCTTCGGCGTGCGCGCGATCCCGACGATGATCCTGTTCAAGGGTGGGCGCGAGGCCCAGCGCCTGGTCGGCTACATGCCGAAGGAGCGCCTGCTCCAGCAGATCCAGCCGCAGCTCGTCTAGACCCGCCCGACGTTCGGCCTGAGCGTGCGCGCGTAGGCTACCGAGCCGCGTGGACTGCCTCGAAACGTACGACCTCGTCAAGGACTTCGCGGGCTTCCGTGCCGTCGGCGGGATCTCGCTCCGGCTCGCCGAGGGCCAGGTGCTCGCCCTGGTGGGCCCCAACGGCGCGGGAAAGACCACTCTCTTCAATCTCGTGACCGGATTCGTCAAGCCGACGTCCGGACGGATCGTCCTTTTCGGCGACGACGTCACCAGCCTTCCGCCGCACCGGATCGCGCGCCGCGGCGTCGCGCGCTCCTTCCAGATCACCAGCCTCTTCGAGCAGCTCAGCGCGATCGAACACGTCGTGCTCGCCCTTCAATCGCCGACCGGCCTCGGCCGGCGATTCTGGGCCGGTGACGTCGCGCTTCGCCGATTCGACGCCGGAGCGCACGCGCTGCTCGAGGAGGTCGGGCTCGGTGGGCTTGCCGCGCGCTCGGTCGGCAGTCTCCCGTACGGCCAGAAGCGCGCGCTCGAGATCGCGCTGGCCCTCGCGCTCGACCCGCGCCTCCTCCTACTCGACGAGCCGACCGCCGGCATGGGCCTCGACGACGTGCGGAGGACGATCGACCTGATCCAGCGCGTGCGCAGCGGGCGCACGGTGCTGCTCGTCGATCACAACATGGGAGTCGTCGGCGAGCTCGCCGATCGCGTCGTCGTGATGCATCAGGGCCGGGTCATCGCCGACGGCCCATACGAGCAGGTCCGGCACGATCCGGCGGTCGTCACCGCCTATCTCGGCCAGATCGATGCTTGAGGTCGAAGGGCTGTCTGCCTGGTACGGCGAGGCGCAGGCGCTCCGCGACGTGACCTTTCGCGTGGATCAGGGCCAGCTCATCACCCTGGTCGGCCGCAATGGGGCGGGGAAGTCGACCGTCCTGCGCTGCCTCATGGGCCTCCACCGTCACTCGACCGGCCGGATTCGCCTCGACGGTCGCGATCTGTCCGCGACTTCGCCCGAAGAGCGGGCCCGCGCGGGCCTCGGCTACGTGCCCGACGACCGCGGGATCTACGCCCGGCTCACCGTCGAAGAGAACCTGCTGCTCCCGCCGCGGGTCGGACCGACGGACTGGTCGCTGGAGCGCGTCTACGCGATGTTCCCAGTGCTCAAGGAGAGGCGGAAGCACCAGGGCAGCAAGCTGTCGGGCGGCGAGCAGCAGATGCTCTCGATCGCTCGCGCGCTGCGCATGGGTGCCCGGATCCTGCTTCTCGATGAGCCGACGGAAGGCCTGGCGCCGGTCCTCGTGCAGCGCGTCCGCCAGCTGCTGCTCGATGCCAAGAGGGAGGGCCTGACGATGCTGCTCGTTGAGCAGAATCTGCGCTTTGCGACGGCGGTCGCGGACCGCCACTATCTCCTCGCGCAGGGCGCGATCGTCGAACAGCTCGGCAACTCCGAGGTGGCGGCACGCGAGCACGAGCTCCTGCGGCACCTCGGCGTGTAGCGAAGGGAGTGACCGGTATGCGACGCGGAAGATGGCTCGCGGTCCCGATCATCGCGATGCTCGTCGCCGGGGCGTGCGGCGGCGGGACGACCGCCCCCGGCGCGGGGGCTGCGACCGGCGCGGCGGCGAAGGTCACGCTCACCAATGGCGGCAAGATCGTCCTCGGCGTCATCAACGATCAGTCCGGCGTCTACGCTGATCTCTCCGGCAAGAACGCGGTCGAGGCCGTGAAGATGGCGGTCGCGGACTTCCAAGCGAAGTACCCCGACTTCCCGAAAGCGGTCGAGGTCATCACCGCCGACCACCAGAACAAGCCGGATCTCGCGAAGTCGAAGGCGCAGGAGTTCTACGAGCGGAACAACGTCGACGTGATCCTCGACGTGCCGACCTCGTCCGCCGCGCTCGCCATCGCGGACGTCGCGAGGGATCAGAAGCGGATCTACATCAACATCACAGCCGGCTCGACGGACCTCACCGGCAAGAACTGCAACAAGTACACGTTCCACTACGCCTACGACAACTACATGCTGGCGGCCGGTACCGGCCCGTGGGTGACGCAGAACGTCGGGAAGAGCTGGTAC
>Ga0207684_10000242_pt1 | contig 81735 bp, 78 predicted proteins | sample KBSK5501metaG_FD_184342 | JGI IMG/M metagenome (GOLD analysis project Ga0207684, IMG submission 184342) | Corn, switchgrass and miscanthus rhizosphere microbial communities from Kellogg Biological Station, Michigan, USA - KBS K5-50-1 metaG... | ecosystem: Host-associated > Plants > Roots >...
GCGCGTGATCAGCGCCGCGCGCGCGTTTTCCCCGAGGCCAAGGCCGTCCGAGAGGCCGGTGGCCAGCGCCATGACGTTCTTCAGCGCGCCGCCTGCCTCGACGCCGACGACGTCGCGGTTGGCGTAGAGCCGGAACGCGCGCGCGCCGAGACGGCTCTGCAGCATCGTCGCGAGCGCATCGTCGCTGGCGGCGATGACGGCCGCCGTCGGGGTGCCCTGCGCGACCTCGCGCGCGAACGTCGGGCCCGACAGCGCGGCCACACGCGCGTGCGGCACGCGCTCGCGCACCAGCTCGGTCATCCGCACGTGACGCACGGGATCGAAGCCTTTTGTCGCCGAGACGATCACGGCGTCGCGCGGCGCCGGCACGATGGCGAGCGTGGCGGCGAAGTATTCCGAGGGTACGACCATCACGATGACGTCGGCGCCGTCCACCGCGGCCCGGATGTCCGCCATCACCTCGACGTCGGCCGGCACGTCGAAGTCCGGCATGTAAAGTGGGTTTCGACGCCGCGCGTGGATCCCTTCCACGATCTCGGTCTCGCGGGCCCAGAGGCGGACCGGCGTCCCGGTGCGCGCAAGGTGGATGGTGAGGGCGGTTCCCCACGAACCCGCGCCGACGACGGCGATCATCGTGCGGCTTGCGCCTCGCGGCGCTCGCCGAGCCTGCGTTCGGTGCCCGCGCGCAGCCGCGCAATGTTCTCGTGATGGCGCAGGAGGACGATGACGGCCACCGCAAGCGCGCCAAACACGGCCGGCCGTGGCGCGCCGAGTGCCCACGCGCCGAAGGGCACGCACGCGGCCCCGAGCAGCGAGCCCAGCGACACGAACCGCGTCGTCAGCACGACCACCAGGAAGACCGGCAGCGCGGCGAGCGTGGCCAGGGGCACCAGGCGCAGCAGCGCGCCGAGCCCGGTGGCGACGCCCTTGCCCCCGCGAAAGCCGAGGAACACGGACCAGCAGTTGCCGACGACGGCCGCCACCGCGCCGACGGCCAGCGCGCTCGGCCCGTCGCCTCCGATCCGACCGGCGAGCGCGACAGCGATCCAGCCCTTGGCGATGTCACCAAACAGCGTGACCAGCCCCGGCAGGCGGCCGGCGGTGCGCAAGACATTGGTGGCGCCGATGCTGCCGCTGCCGTGCCGGCGAATGTCGGTGACGCCGAAGAGCCGCGCGATGAAGTATCCGACCGGGATGGCACCGACGATGTACGCGGCGACGGCCGCGAGAACGATCACGACCAGCGTTCTTCGTCGGGCACGATGGCGCGGTAGTCCGCCTTGCGGAAGAACCGGTAGAAATAGTCGACCGCCGAGACAATGGTGAGGGCGACGGCGACCCAGAGCACTCCGACGGCGGCACCGTGGAACGTCGTCGACACGATGCCCTTCTCGAGGATGAGCATCGTCACCGCCACGTACTGGCTGACCGTCTTCCACTTCGCCAGCCGCGAGGCGGGGACGATCACGCCATGCCCGGCCGAGACCGCGCGCAGCCCCGTCACGGCCAGCTCGCGCCCGATGATGACGACCACCACCCACGCGGGAATCTTGTCGATCGTGAGCAGCGAGACGAGCGCGGCGGCGACGAGCAACTTGTCGGCGATGGGATCGAGCAGCGTGCCGAGCGTGGTCACCTGGTTGCGGCGGCGCGCCAGGACGCCGTCGAGCCAATCGGTGAGCGCCGCCGCCGTGAAGATGGCGGCCGCGATCAGCGCGTGCACCCGCGAGCTGGAGATCAGAAAGAGGATGAGCAGCGGGACCGCAACGATCCGCGTGAGGGTGAGCCCGATCGGTAAGTTCACGCTTCGCTCCCGCTGGCCCGGGCTTCGGGCTGCGCCATTATCCGCGCGCCGCGACGACCTTGTCAACGTTCGGGCGGTACTCCGGCACGAGGCTGCACGTATCGAGGCTCAGGCAGGCGGCGACGTCGAGCGCCCGACCGCGCGAGGCCAGATGCCGCGCCCAGGACGAATCCTCCGCGAGGCGGGCCACCTCCTTGCGATACGGGCCTGCCAGCGCCACCGCCTCCTCCGCGGCGGGGGTTGCGCGTGCCCCCGGCTCTCCCGCCAGCAGCCGCTCGGCCAACAAGCCCGCACACACGTGATCCTCCAGCGAGCGGGCGCCGCGCTCGCCCGAGCACAGCAGGAGCACGTCGCGGCGGCCGCCGAGCGCCCAGGCGGCGGCCGCACCGAGGTTCACGAAAGCGGCCACGCCGATCGCCGTCGCGCCGCGCGCGGCGAGGAGAGCGCGGGTGCCGTTGCTGGTCGTCATGATGACCACGCGGCCGCCGATGCGCTCGCGCGTGAATTCGAGCGGTGAGTTGCCCAGGTCGAAGCCCTCGAGCGGCTCGCCCCGGCGCTCCCCCGCCACCAGCGCGCCGGGCAGCTCCGCGAGGCGCAGACGGGCCTCCTCGGGCGTGGCCACGGGCACGATACCCGCGCAGCCGTTGGCGAGCGCGGTCACGATGCACGTCGCGGCGCGGAGCACGTCGATGACGAGCACACGAGAGCTGGCGACGGCGGCACGATCCAGGCCGTCGGGGGTGACGGCGACGTCCACCCGCACGCTCAGCTCCGGCGGTCGCGCAGCGAGCGGATCTTGAGCCGGAGCGCGTTGAGGTTGATGAAGCCCTCCGCGTCGCGCTGGCGATAGACGGTGTCTGCCTCGAATGTCGCGAAGTCCGTGCGGTAGAGCGAGCGCGGCGACCGGCGGCCCGTCACCGTGACGTTGCCCTTGTAGAGCGTGAGCCGCACCGTGCCGCTCACGTCCTGCGCGCACTCGTCCATCAGCGTCTGGAGCGCGCGCCGCTCGGGCGCGAACCAGAAGCCGTAGTAGATCATCTCGGCGTAGCGCGGCACGAGCCCGTCGCGCAGATGCAGGACCTCGCGATCGAGCGTGAGCGACTCGAGGGCCCGGCGCGCGACGTGCAAGATCGTCCCGCCCGGGGTCTCGTACACGCCGCGCGACTTCATGCCGACGTAGCGGTTCTCGACGAGGTCCACGCGGCCGATGCCGTGCTCGCCGCCGATCCGGTTCAGCGTGGTGAGCAGCTCCACCGGCGGCAGACGCCGGCCGTCCACCGCCACGGGATCGCCACGCTCGAACTCGATGAGCACCTCGATCGGGATGTCGGGCGCCGCCTCGGGCGACTGCGTGAGCTGGAACATCTTGTCCGGCGGCGCCGCCCACGGATCCTCGAGGATGCCGCCCTCATAGGAGATATGAAACAGGTTGCGATCGGTGGAATACGGCCGCTCGGCGGTGACCGGCACCGGGATGTCGTGCCGCCGCGCAAAGTCCATCAGCGCGGTGCGCGAGTTCAGCTCCCACTCGCGCCAGGGCGCGATGACGGTGAGCTGCGGCGCCAGGGCCGCGTACGTCAGCTCGAAGCGCACCTGATCGTTGCCCTTGCCGGTGGCGCCGTGCGCGACGGCGTCGGCGCGCTCCTCGAGCGCGATCTCCACCTGCGCCTGCGCGATCAGCGGGCGCGCGATCGAGGTGCCGAGCAGATAGGCGCCCTCGTAGATCGCGTTGGCCCGCAGCATCGGGAAGATGAAGTCGCGCACGAACGTCTCGCGCAAGTCGACCACGTGCACACCGACGGCGCCGGTCTTGAGGGCCTTGTCGCGGATGGGGATCAGCTCCTCACCCTGGCCGAGATCGGCGCAGTACGCCACGACGTCGCAGCGATAGGTCTCGATGAGCCAGCGCAGGATGACGGAGGTGTCGAGGCCGCCCGAATAGGCGAGGACGACCCGCTTGACGTCAGGCATCGTCGGCGGAGCCTCCGAGCAGGTCGAGGATGACCGCCTTCTGGGCGTGCAGGCGATTTTCCGACTGATCCAGCACGATCGAGCGTGGCCCGTCGAGCACCTGGTCGGTGATCTCCTCGCCGCGGTGCGCGGGCAGGCAATGCATAACGACGGCGCTCGGCTTGGCAAACCCGAGGATCGTGTCGTTGACCTGGTAGCGGCTGAAGGCCTCTTGCCGTTTCGTCTTCTCCGCCTCCTGCCCCATCGACGTCCACACGTCGGTGTAGAGCACGTCGGCGCCGGTGGCGGCGCGACGCGCGTCTTCGGTCACCTCGATGCGACCGCCGAGACGCCGCGCCTGGTCGAGCACGGAGGGGTCGGGCTCGTAGCCCGGCGGGCATGCGATCACCGTCGAGGCGCCGAGCAGCGCGCCGACGAGCACGACCGAGTGGAAGACGTTGTTGCCGTCGCCGATCCACGCCATCCGTGTCTTTGCCGGATCCAGGCCGCGCTGCCAGAGCGTGAACCAGTCGGCGATCGCCTGGCACGGATGCTCGAAGTCGGAAAGCGCGTTGATCACCGGGATGCTCGCGTGGCGGGCGAGCGTTTCCACGGTGGCGTGGGCGAACACGCGGGCGACGATGGCATCGACCCAGCGCGAGAGGTTGCGCGCGACGTCGGGCACGGATTCGCGGGTGCCGAGCCCGATCTCCTGACCCGACAGGTACACGGCCCGCGCGCCCAGCTGCACGGCGCCTACCTCGAAGGTCACGCGCGTGCGCAGCGAAGGCTTCTCGAAGATCAGCGCCAGCGAGCGACCGGTCAGCGGCGCGCCCCGGCGGCCTTCCTTCCAGCGCTGCTTGAGGTCTGCGGCGAGCACGAAGAGCGCCAGGACTTGCTCGCGCGTAAGGTCGCCGACGGAGACGAGATGCCTCACGCCTTGGCCTTGGCCAGCACCGATTTCAAGATGTCGACGGCCCGGCGGATGTCCGCGGCCTCCACGATCAGCGGCGGCACCAGCCGCACGACCTTTTCGCCGGCACTGAGGACCAGCAGTCCCTGCTCGCGGCACGCGTCGAGCACGGGCGCCGCCGCCGTCGTCAGCTCGATCCCGACCAGCAGGCCGCGGCCGCGCACCTGCGTGATGACAGGGCACGAGGGCTGGATCGCGCGCAGCGCGTCCATCAGCTCGCGGCCCATGCGGGCGGCGCGCTCGGGCAGCTTGTCGCCGATCACCGTCGTGAGCGTGGCAAGCGCCACCTGGGTGACGAACGGCGTGCCGCCGAAGGTGGAGCCGTGCGAGCCGGCGGTGAGCACGCTCGCCGCCTCGTTGCGACAGAGCATGGCGCCGATGGGCACGCCGTTCGCCAGCGCCTTGGCGAGAGTCATGACGTCGGGCTCGACCCCGGAGTGCTCATAGGCCCACAGCCGCCCGGTGCGGCCGATCCCCGTCTGGATCTCGTCGAAGATCAGCAGCGCCCCCGACTCGTCGCAGAGCTTGCGCAGCCCCGGCAGATAGTCGTCGTCGGGCACGTGCACGCCGCCCTCGCCCTGGATCGGTTCGACGAGGATGGCGGCGGTGTGGCTGTCCATCGCGCGCTCCATGGCGCGCAGATCGTTGTAGGGCACGTGCTTGAAGCCGGGCATCAGCGGCTCGAAGCCGTGCTGGTACTTTGGCTGCCCCGTCGCGGTGACCGTCGCCAGCGTGCGGCCGTGGAACGAGTTGTTGGTGGCGATGACCTCGTAGCGGTCGTCCGCCAGCTTGTCCTTCCCGTACTTGCGCGCCAGCTTCAGGGCCGCCTCGTTGGCCTCGGCGCCCGAGTTGCAGAAGAACACGCGGTCGGCGAACGAGTGCTCCACAAGGAGCTTGGCGAGGTGGATCTGCGGCGCCGTGTGGAAGATGTTCGAGACGTGCAGGAGGGTCGCCGCCGCCTCGCGGATCGCGCCGGTCACCACAGGGTGGCAGTGGCCGAGCGCCGTCACCGCGATGCCGGTGGTGAAATCGAGGTACTCGCGCCCGTCGGAATCCCACACGCGCATGCCCTCGCCGCGTACGAGGAGGATCGGCGTGCGGCCGTAGTTGGGCGTGTGATACTTCGCGGACCACTCGAGCAGCGTCTTGGTGTCGACCTTGTCGTCCTTCACAGTACGATCTCCGTCCCGATGCCTTCGCGCGTGAACAGCTCCAGGAGTATCGCGTGGGGCAGCCGGCCATCGATGATGTGCGCCTTGGCGGTGCCCCCCTGCAGAGCCCGCAGGGCGGACTCGACCTTCGGGAGCATGCCGCCGTCGATCACGCCCGCCTTGACGAGCCGCTCGGCGTCCTTGCGCGCGAGCGTGCTGACGAGCTTGCCGTCCTTGCCAAGGATCCCCTGCACGTCGGTGAGATGGATGAGCTTCTCCGCGCCCAGCGCGGCCGCCACCTCGCCCGCCACCAGATCCGCATTGATGTTATAGGTCTCGCCGCCGCCGCCCACCCCGACCGGCGCGATCACCGGAATGTACCCGCGCTCTTCGAGCAGGCGGATCGGGTCGGCGTTGACCCGCTCGACTTCGCCGACGAGGCCGATGTCCACCGTCTCGCCGTTCTTGAGCCGGTGCAGCCGGCGCTTCGCGAGCAGCAGCTGACCGTCCTTGCCGGAGAGTCCGACCGCCCGGCCGCCGTGGTGGTTGATGAGGCCGACGATCTCCTTGTTGATCTTGCCCACCAGCACCATCTCGACGATCTCGACGGTCTCCTCGTCAGTGACGCGCATCCCGCCCACGAACGTCGGCTCTTTGCCGAGCCGCTTCATCAGGGCGCCGATCTGCGGGCCACCGCCGTGGACGATGACGGGGTTGATGCCGACGAGGTGAAGCAGGATCACGTCGAGAGCGAAGGATTCCTTGAGATCGGCCTGATCCATCGCCGCGCCGCCGTACTTGATGACGACGGACTTTCCCCGGAACTCCCGGATGTACGGGAGCGCCTCCATGAGAATCTCGACCCGTTTGACCTCGTTCTCCATCTTTAAAGGATGTATCGCGAGAGGTCCTGGTCTCGCCAGATATCGGCGAGCCGCTGGTGTACGTACTCGGCGTCGATCGTCAGCTCCTTGCCCGGCATCTCCGGGGCGTTGAACGAGATCTCCTCCACGAGCTTCTCCATGACCGTGTACAGGCGTCGCGCGCCGATGTTCTCCGTGCTCTCGTTCACGCGCATCGCAATCTCCGCGATGGCGTCCACCGCCTCGGGCAGCACGCGGAGCGTGACGCCTTCCGTCTTCAGCAGCTCCACGTATTGCCGCACCAGAGCGTTGCGAGGCTCGGTCAGGATGCGGACGAAATCCTCTCGCGTCAAGGGCTCGAGCTCCACACGGATCGGAAACCGCCCCTGCAGCTCGGGGATGAGGTCCGACGGCTTGGCGACGTGAAAGGCGCCGGCGGCGATGAACAGGACGTGGTCGGTGCGAACCACGCCGTACTTCGTCGTGACGGCCGACCCCTCGACGATCGGCAGCAGGTCGCGCTGCACTCCCTCCCGCGAGACGTCGGGGCCGTGGGCGGCACTCTGACGGCCGGCCACCTTGTCGAGCTCGTCCAGGAAGACGATGCCCGAGTTTTCCACGCGTCGGATGGCCTGGGCGACGACTTCCTCCATGTCGACGAGCTTGGCGGCTTCCTCCTGGGCGAGGAGCTTGCGTGCCTCGACCACACGCACACGGCGCCGCTTGGTCTTCGTCGGCATGATGTTGCTGAGCATGTCCTTGAGGTGGATGCCCATCTCCTCCATGCCCTGGCCGGACAGCACCTCGATCATCGGCATCGACTGCTGCTGCGTCTCGAGCTCCACCATGCGCTCGTCCAGACGGCCGGCGCGCAGCTGCGCGCGCAGCTTTTCGAGCGTGGCGTCGCGCGAGGCGCCAGGACTCACCTGTTCGAGCGAGGCGCTGCCGAACGGCTCGGCGCCCGAGCGCGGCAACAGCAGCTCGAGCAGCCTGTCCTCGGCCAGCCGCTCGGCCTTCTCCTGCACCTGCGCCATCAGCTCGGCCTTCACCATGTTGACGCCGAGCTCCGTCAGATCGCGGATCATCGATTCGACGTCGCGCCCCACGTAGCCGACCTCGGTGTACTTGGACGCCTCGACTTTCACGAATGGCGCCTGGGCGAGCCGCGACAGCCGCCGCGCGATCTCGGTCTTTCCCACGCCGGTGGGGCCGATCATGATGATGTTCTTCGGCGCGACCTCGTCGCGCAGCTCGGGCGGGAGATTTTGCCGCCGCCAGCGGTTGCGCAGCGCGATGGCCACGGCGCGCTTGGCCTTCGCCTGGCCGACAATGTAGCGATCCAGCTCGACGACGATCTGGGCGGGCGTCAGCGAGTCAGGCATTTTGTTGTAGCGGGGGCCGCGAGGCCCGCGTGGGAGTGCGAAGCCGCAGGGCGTTCGACGCCCGAGGCGAGCCTGAGTGGATTCGTGGGTGGCCTGCCCTCGATGGTATGCGGCTCACAGCGTCTCCACCGTGATCTGGTCGTTCGTGTAGATGCAGATCGTGGAGGCCACGCGCATGGCCTCGGTGACGATCCCCTTGGCGTCGAGCTCGGAATTCGCGACGAGCGCGCGCGCGGCGGCGAGCGCGTACGGCCCGCCCGAGCCGATCCCGATCAGGCCATCGTCGGGCTCGATGACGTCCCCGGTGCCCGACACGATGAGTGAGTGGTCGCGATCCGCCACGGCCAGCAGCGCCTCCAGCCGCCGCAGCACGCGGTCGGTGCGCCAGTCCTTGGCCAGCTCCACGGCGGCCCGCGGCAGGTTGCCGCGATGCTCCTCGAGCTTGGCCTCGAAGCGCGCGAACAGCGTGAAGGCGTCCGCGGCAGCGCCGGCGAAGCCCGCAAGCACGCGATCGCCGTACACCTTGCGGACCTTGCGCGCCCCGGCCTTGACCACCGTCTGGCCGATCGTCACCTGCCCGTCGCCGGCCATGGCGACGTTGCCGCGGTGGTGAACGGACAGCACCGTCGTCGCGTGAAACATCAGGTCATTGTAACGGAGATTTTCGTAGCGGGATTTATTGGAGCGAGTGCCGCGAGCCCGGGGGTTGTGCGCGCGGGTGGGCGGCTTCGTAGGTCTTCAGCAGCTGCGCCGTGCTGACGTGCGTGTAGCGCTGCGTGGTGGAGAGTCGGCTGTGACCGAGCAGCTCCTGGATCACGCGCAGATCCGCGCCGCGATCGAGCAGGTGGGTCGCGAACGTGTGCCGCAGCGTATGCGGGCTCACCCGGCGCGTGACCCCGGCGGCGCGCGCGGCGCGCCGAACGATCGTATGGATCGAGCGTGCGGTCAGCCGCCCGCCGCGTTGATTGACGAAGACCGGACCGCGGGCGGTCGCGCGGCCGCCTACATACGCGTCGAGGGCACGGGCGGCCGGTGTCCCGTACGGCACGATCCGCTCCTTGCTGCCCTTACCGAGCACACGGACCGTCCGCGCGTCCCGATCGACCGCGTCGAGGTCGAGACCCGCCAGCTCGGACACGCGGAGGCCGGTCGCGTATAGCATCTCGAGCACGGCCACGTCCCGCTCGCGCGCGGCGCCGCCGAGCCCACGCGCATCGACGACGGCGTTCGCCTCCTCCGTCGGCAGGAAGGTGACGAGCTTTCGTGCCGGCCGCGGCGCCCGCACCTCGCGGCCGGGGTTGCGCCGCACGGCGCCCCGTCGCGCCAGAAAGCGATAAAGGCTCCGAACGGCAGCCAGCTTGCGGGTGATGGAGACGGGGTCGAGGCCGCGCGCGTGAAGGGCCGCCAGCCAGGCCCGCACGTCGCGGGTCGTGACCTCGAGAACGAGACTCTGGTCGGTGGCGGGAGCCCCCGCCTGGCTGGGCCCGGCCATGAAGCGGGCCCACTGATCGAGGTCACGACGATAGGCGCGAACCGTGTGCGGTGAGGCGTGCTTTTCGACCTCGAGATGGCGCAGGAACGCCGTCACCGGCTCCCTCATGCGACGGTGATCTCGGCCTCCTGCTTGTAGTCGCAGCTCTCACGCGGGCAGGTCCGCACCTGACGGCCCTTGGCAACACGCTCGGTGAGGAACGGCGCCTCGCACTTCGGGCACGGCTCGTTGATCGGCCGCTGCCAGACGACGAACTTGCAGTTCGGGTACGCCGAACAGCCGAAGAACGTGCGGCCCTTCTTCGAGCGGCGCTCCACCAGCTCACCGGCGCACCCCGGCTCCAGGCACTTGATGCCGAGGGTGACGGGCTTGGTCGTCTTGCACTCGGGATAGCCTGAGCATGCGATGAACTTGCCGAAGCGGCCGTGCTTGATGACCATCGGCTTGCTGCACGTCGGGCACGTCTCGTCGGTCGGCTGGTCCTCGGCACGCTCCACGCCGTTGAGGTTGCGTGTGTAGCGGCACTCCGGATAGCCGGAGCAGCCGAGGAACTTGCCCATGCGGCCCCAGCGCTCGAGCAGCGGCTCGCCGCACTCCGGGCACGCCTCGCCGGTCTCCTCGCCCTTCTTGACGTTGCGCATATCCTTCTTGGCCGCCGCCAGATCGCGCTTGAACGGCTCGTAGAAGTCCTTGACCGTCTTCACCCACGACGTCTGGCCTTCTTCGACCTTGTCGAGCTCCTCCTCCATCTGGGCGGTGAACTCGACGTTCATGATGTCAGCGAAGAAGGGCTTCAGGAGATCGGTGACCTCCTTGCCCAGATCCGTCGGGAATAGCGTGCGGCGCTCGCGGTGCACGTAGCCCCGGTCGTTGATGATCGTGCCGAGGATCGACGCGTACGTCGACGGCCGGCCGATCCCGAGCTCCTCCAGCGCCTTGATGAGCGACGCCTCCGTGAAGCGCGGCGGCGGCTGCGTGAAATGCTGGCGCGGATCGAGCGTGATGAGCCGCAACGTCTCACCCTCGGTGAGCTCGGGCATCGGCCGCTCGGTCTCGTCGTCGACGACCTCGTCCTCCTCGCGGCTCTCGACATAGATGGCGGTGAAGCCCTTGAACTTCATCGTCTGGCCCTGCGCGCGGAACACGCAGTCGCCGGCCTCGATATCCGCCGCCACCGTGTCGTACACGGCGGGCATCAGCTGGCTGGCCAGAAAACGCTCCCAGATCAGACGGTAGAGCGCCTGCTGGTCCTTGGTGAGGAAGCGCGCCATGGATTTCGGATCGCGCGCGACGTCCGAGGGCCGGATCGCCTCGTGGGCCTCCTGAGCGCTGCCGCGCGACTTGTAGGTCGGCGGCGCGTCGGGCAAGTATTCCGCGCCGAGCCGCTCGGTCGCCCATCGCCGGGCCTCCGCCTGCGCCTCTTGCGCGATGCGCACGGAGTCGGTCCGCATGTAGGTGATCAGACCGACGGCGCCCTCCTCGCCCAGCTCCACGCCCTCGTAGAGCTGCTGGGCGACCGTCATCGTCTTCTTGGCCGAGAAGCCGAGCTTGCGCCCGGCATCCTGCTGTAGCGTCGAGGTGATGAAGGGCGGCGCCGGATTGCGGCGGCGCTCGCCGCGCGTGACCGAGCGAACGACGAAGGGCCGGCCCTCCAGCGCGGCCATGAGCGCGCGCGTGTCGGCCTCGTTGACGAGCGACGCCTTCTCGCCGCGCACCTCGCGCAGCGTGGCCTCGAACTGCGGGGGCCGCTCGCCGACGAGCGTCGCGTGCAGCGACCAGTACTCGACCGGAAGGAAGACCTCGATCTCGCGCTCGCGATCCACGATGAGGCGCACGGCCACCGACTGAACGCGGCCGGCGGACAGACCGCGGCGCACCTTGTCCCAGAGCAGCGGCGAGAGGCTGTACCCCACCAGGCGATCGAGCACGCGGCGCGCCTGCTGGGCGTCCACCTTGTGCATGTCGATCTTGCCGGGCTTCGTGAAGGCCGCCTTGACGGCGCGTTCGGTGATCTCGTTGAAGGTGATGCGGTAGATCTTCTTCTTGTCGACGGGCAGCTCCTGGGCCAGGTGCCAGCCGATCGCTTCGCCCTCGCGATCCGGGTCGGTGGCGACATAGAGCGCGTCGGACTTCTCGGCGGCCTTCTTCAGCTCGTCCAGGACCTTCTTCTTGCTCGGAGAGATGACGTACTTCGGCTTGAAGTTCTTCTTGGGGTCGACGCCCAGCTGCGACTTGGGCAGATCACGCACGTGCCCCATCGACGCCTTCACGATGAATTTCGAGTCCAGATATTTCTGGATCGTCTTCACTTTCGTGGGCGACTCGACCACCACCAGCGACTTCGCCACGGCTAGGCTCCCTCCGACCGCGCGCCGATCGCGATCCACCGTTGGCCGCCGAGCTGGCGGGCCCACCCGCCAAGCTCGAGGGCTGTGAGGATCGCGCCTGCACGCGCGGCGTCCATCCCCGCCCGAGCGATCAGCCGCTCGATGTGTTGCGCCTCATCTCGCATCAACAATTGCAGCATCCGCTCCTCATCGGTCCCTTGTGATGGCGCCGTCGCCCCGATCGTTGCGACAGCGGTGTCACGCACGCGACGACGCCACATATCTGGTAATTCTTGCACGACGTCGGTCCAGGTCTCCACAAGTCTAGCACCGTCCCGTAGAAGTCTATGGACACCGGCGCTGGTGGGCGACGTGATTTTGCCAGGCACGGCGTACACTTCGCGCCCGAGATCGGCGGCGAAACCAGCGGTGGACAGACTCCCACTCCGCTCCGCGGCTTCCACCACCACGACGCCGAGTACCAGCGCGGCCAGCGTGCGATTGCGCGTCGGAAAGTGATAGGGCAGCGGCGCCGTGCCGGGCGGAAATTGGGTGACGAGGGCGCCTCGCGCGGCCACCTCGTCGACGAGTCGCCGGTTCTCCGGCGGATAGACGACGTCGATGCCGCAGCCCAGCACGGCCACGGTGCGTCCACCCGCGTCGAGCGCCGCCCGGTGCGCGGCGGAGTCCACCCCGCGCGCAAAGCCGCTGACAATCGTCACGCCGCGAGCCGCGAGGTCCCTCGCGAGCTGCGCCGCCACCTCGAGACCATACGGCGTCGCGCGGCGCGAACCGACAATCGCGATCGCGAGCGCATCGTGATCCTCGAGCCCACCGCGAACCCACAGCGCAGGCGCCGGCATGAGCTCGCCCAGTCGCGCGGGATACCCTGGATCGCCGGGTTCGAGTCGATCGACGACGGTCATCATGGGCGGCGGCGAGTGTGACCCTCCGAGCTCGGCGGGGTCAACGCCTCGCGGCGGATACGTCTCGGGGCGTCGCGCCGTGTGCTCGCGCAGCAGGGCGCGCGCCCTGCCGGCCGACTCGGTGGCCGGATAGTCATGAACCACGCGCTGCCATGCCCGCTGCGCGCGCGAATTCTCGCGACGGTTGGTGTGCGCGAGTCCGATCTTCAGGAGCGCTTCGGCCGCCGTCGTCGGCGACGGCGCCATGTCGACGACGCGCTGGAATTCGACGAGGGCCTGGTGATAGTCGCGCTGCACGTAATACGCCTCCCCGATCCAGTACTGCGCGCTCGAGGCCAGCGGATGCGACGGGTATCGCGCGATGAAGTCGAGGAAATCCAGCACGGCCTGGCCGTGCTCGCGGGCGCGAGAGTTGGCCATGGCCATGTCGTAGCCGCGCTGGGCGTCGTCCACCCCAATTGGCCCGGGTCGGCTCGGCGACGACACGGACGCGGGTGCCGGCGGCGGCACGGGGGACGCCGACGTTGCGGCAGCTAGGGTCCCGCCGGCTTGGAAGCGATCTGCGCTCTGGCCTCCCGCAACTCCAAGGTGGCCTCATGTGAGCGGCGCAGCGCGAGGACGTCCTCCTGGGTCTGCCCGAGCGAAGCGCGGGAAGCGCAGCCGGCCGCGAGCAGCGCCACGGCGGCGAGCGCAACGGGGGCGCGAGCCATCGGATTTGCAACCGTAGCACGCACTATAAGAGGAAGTCAGAAAGCAGGCTATTACTTCGAGAATTGATCGAATTATTCTGCGCTAACTTCCCTCAATACGATCACTTTAAGCTCCTCTCCCACTGCGACGCTCGTATCGCCGGGTAGAACCGCCAGACCGTCGGCCGAGACCATGGACCGGAGAATTCCGGATCCCTGATCGCCCGTCAGCCGAGCGCTCCAGCGGCCGTCCTTGACCTCGAGCATCACCCTCAGATAGCCCCGCCGGGAGCCCCGGTTGACGATGGGTGTGACCGCCGCCGCCCTCACCCGTGGCCGGGACGTCGCGCGGCGCCCCTGCATCGCGAGCAGCATCGGCCGGACGAACAGCTCGAACGTCACCATCGCCGACACGGGATTGCCGGGTAACCCGAAGACCGGCCGGCCGGCGAGCGAGCCGAACGTGATCGGCTTGCCGGGACGCATGTCGACCTTCCAGAGATGAAGCTCCGCGCCCGCATTCACGAGCGCCTCGCGGACCAGATCCAGCTCTCCGACCGACACGCCCGCCGACGTGACGAGCACGTCCGCTTCGGTGCCGCGCGCGATGCGCTCGGCGATCGCCTCGAGCCGGTCGGGCGCCACGCCGAGGTTCAGTGGGAGCCCGCCCGCCTCGGTGATCTGGGCCATGAGCGCGTACGTGTTGGAGTTGGGGATCTGCGCGGGCGTCGGCTCCGTACCGAGGTCGGCCAGCTCGTTCCCCGTCGACAGCACGGCGACGCGCGGGCGCCGGCCGACCGCGACCTGCGTTCGACCGAGCGTCGCGAGGAGGCCGATCTCCGCCGCGCCGATCGGGCGGCCCGGCTCGAGCACGAGATCGCCCTCGCGCACATCCTCGCCCGCCGGCCGCACGAAGGCGCCGGATTCGACGGCGCCGCGTAGCGCGATCACGCCGTCGTGAGCGTCGACGTCTTCCTGCGGCACCACCGCGTCGGCTCCCGAGGGCATCGGCGCGCCGGTGAAGATGCGCGCCGCCTGGCCGGCCCCGACCATTCGCGTCGGCAGGCTGCCGGCGATGACGCGATCGATCACGGTCAGCGTCGCGGCGGGGCGGGTGTCGATGGCGCGGACCGCATAGCCGTCCATCGACGAGTTCGGCCACGGCGGGATACGGCGCGTCGAGCGGATCGGCTCGGCGAGCACGCGACCGAGCGCGGCGACGATGTCCACACGCTCGATGGGCAGCGGCCGCGCGCGTCCGAAGATCTCGGCCTGCGCCTGTTCGACGGAGAGCATGCGCGAAGTGTACTACGAGGGTGTCGCGATCTAGAGGAGCGCCACGGGTTCGCCGGGGCGGCGTGGCAGTGCGAAGCCGCAGGCCGTTCTACGGCCGAGGCGAGCCTGAGTGAAATCGTTGGGGGTTTGGGGGCCATTTCGGGGCCCCCATGTCAATTAGTGGCTCGGGTGCGGGAGATTGAACACGGGACGAACGCGCTGCATGTACAGGCGCCGGCTGAGCACGAACAGCGCGAAGAAGCCCAGGGTCACGAGCAGATCGCGCAGGCCGAACGGAAGCCGGCTCTGCACCGAGACCGACGGGAACACGACGAACACGCGCTCGAGGAAGATCGCCACGAGTCCCATGATGGCGACGATGACGAGCGGCCCGTGGCGCTGCGGCGGGCGGCCCGTCAGACGCTTGACGAGATACGAGAACGGGATGAGCCAACCCATCGCGAAGATCACCCAGGCGAGCGTCGACCACGGCTGCAGGAAGAAGCGATGGACGAAGAACCGCGTCTCCACCGGCACGTTGCCGTACCAGATCACGAGGTACTGCGACCAGAAGAAGTACATCCACATGATCGACATCGCGAACTGCAGCTTGGCCACGTCCTGCACGGCCGCGGGGGGGATGGCCGCGTGCCCGCGCGCGTTGGCCCGCACAGTCAGGATGGCCAGCAAGCAGAACGCCGTGTAGAGCGAACTGACCGCGAAGTAGCCGCCGAAGAGGCCGCTGTACCAGTGCGGGTCGAGCGACATCAGCAGGTCGAAGCCCCACAGCGAGACGGTGATCATCCAGAGGAAGAGCAGCAGCGTGGCCAGGCGGTTGCGGTGCACGCGCACGCGTTCGTCGCCGGGGGGAACGCTGTCGCGCAAAATGGCCGCCGCGAAGGCGAAGCACACGAGGAAGAGCACGGCCGCGAGCACGAGCGTCCGCCCGAAGAAGAACTTCGTGTTGAGCCAGGCGGCCTTCACCGCGATCGGATGCGAGACCCAGGAATAGAGCACGTCGCGCCCGACGAAGAGCACGACGAGCAGCACGAAGGACACCGGCAGGAAGCCGACGGTGGTGACGGCGATCCGCCGCACGCTCGGCGACCAGCGCGCCTCCGTCAATTGCATCATCGCGGCGATGGCCGGCCCGGTGACCGCCAGCGCCGACCAGAAGACGAGGTTGACGAGGTAGATCGACCACGCCGCGGGCGCGTCCGCCGAGCGTGCGCCGAGAAAGAAGGCGATGGCGCCGATGGCCGCGAGCACGCCCCAGACCGGCGTCACGGTTTGGCCGCCGCCCGGCCCGCCGCGCCCGCCGGCGCCAGCGAGCGGAGATAGTTGACGATGTGCCAGGCCTCCTGCGACGAGACCGCCTCGCCGTACGCGGGCATGACAGCGCCGCCGACGACGATGTAGCTGTGCCAGTAGCCGTCCGTGCGTTGGCGCTGCAGGTCGGCGTTGGTGAGATCAGGCGGCGGAATGAACTTGGTCGCCACGGGCCCCGTGACGCCACCCTTGGCCTCGGGCCCATGGCAGGGCGCGCAGAACGTCGCGAAGCGGTCGCGCCCCAGCGCGATCGACTCCGGCGACGGCTTCAGGGGATTGGGCATCTTCGCCGCGACGTCCCGCTGCTCCTTCGGGATGATCGCCTCGCCGCCGCGCGGCACGACGCCGGCGGGCATGGCGAAGACGCGCTCGCCGGCGACGATGCGCGGCGTCTGCGTCATGTCGTGCAGCCAGCGGTACCCGATGATCGCGCCCATGAGGCCGGCGGCGGCGCCGATGCACCCGAGGACGAGGATGAACACATACTTCACGCGCGCACCTCGTCGGCGCCCGCCGCGCGCAGGATGTCACGCACGGAGGTGCCGCGCCCCGGCGTGCAGTGCACGGCCACGCCGAAGCGGTCGTTCGTGAAGCGCGGGTCGAAGCTCGACGATCGCCGCAGACGCGGCAACCGCCCCAGCACGATCATGCCGATGACGGTGGCGACGCCGCCGAACAGAACCATCATCTCGAACATGATGACGACGTAAGGCGGACTCACCGGCAGGCCGATGGGCGGCTTGCCGCCGACGAAGAGACCCCACTGCAGGGAGGTCCACGCGGTGAGAATCCATGCCGAGGCGAGACCCACGAGGCCGCCCAGGAGCGTGAAGATCCGCACGCGGCTCACCGGACGGTCACGCTCGAGCACGTCCTCGATCTCGTGCACCGGTACGGGGGTGTAGACCGTGAGGTCGTGATAGCCCTTCGCGCGAAGCTCTTCCAGCGCGCGCACGGTCGTGTCCACGTGGGCGAAGACGCCCAGCACGGTCTCAGTGGTGGCCGCCATGCGCCGCTTCCTTCATCGGGGGTGGCAGGGTCTCCTTCACCTCGACCACGGACAGCGAGGGCATCACCTTGATGAAGCCCAGGAAGAGCAGGAGGAACCACGCGAAGCTGCCGATGATGATGGTCGAGTCCGTCACCGTCGGCACGTAGATACCCCAGGTGTACGGGTAGAAGTCGTGCCCGAGCGACGGCACGATGATGTTGAAGCGCTCGAACCACATCCCGATCAGCACGAGGATCGAGACGACGTAGAGGATGACCGGGCTCGTCCGCGCCGGCTTCCAGAAGAGGATGAGGGGCGACACGCAGTTGCAGAAGTACATGGTGGCGAGCGCCCATGCGTAGCTGCCCGTGAGCCGCCAGAACAGCGAGGCCTTCTCGATGTGCTCGCCGCTATACCACGAGGTGAACAGCTCGCAGACGTAGAAGTACGTGAGCACGAGGCCGGTGACGAGGATGAGCTTGGCCATCATGTCGAGATGCCGATCCGTGACGTACGCCTCCAGCCTGAAGAAGTAGCGCATGGGCAGCACCAGTACGAGCACCATGGCGAAGCCCGAGAAGATCGCGCCGTCGACGAAGAACGGCGCGAACAGCGTGGAGTGCCAGCCGGGAACGAGCGCCATCGCGAAGTCCCACGACACCACGCTGTGCACCGACAGCACGAGCGGCGTGGCCAAGGCCGCGAGCAGGCCATAGGCGCGGCGATAGTGCCGCCACTGCCCGTCGGAGCCCTCCCAGCCCAGCGCGAGCATCGCGTAGATGCGCCGCCGCCAGCCGGTGGAGCCGTCGCGGAGCGCCGCGATGTCGGGCACGAGCCCCACGATGAAGAACACGGTGCTGATCGACAGATACGTGGAGATGGCGAAGACGTCCCACACGAGCGGCGACTTGAAGTTCGGCCACAGGTTGCGCTGGTTCGGGTACGGCAGCAGGAAGTAGGCGAACCACATGCGCCCCGCGTGGATCAGCGGGAACAGGCCGGCCGTCATGACCGCGAAGATCGTCATGGCCTCGGCCGCGCGATAGATCGACGTGCGCCAGCGGGCGCGGAACAGATACAGGACCGCGGAGATCAGCGTCCCCGCGTGGCCGATACCGATCCAGAACACGAACGTCGTGATGTACATCGCCCACATCTGCGGCGTGCGCTTGCCGGCGGCGCCCATGCCGACGTAGATCTGGTAGCCCCACGCCAGGAAGAAGCAGGTCAGCAGCAGCCCCACGATGCACATCCAGGCGAAGTACAGGTTGCCGGGCGTCCGCAGCGTGAGCAGCACGTCGCGGTTGACGTCGCCGTAGGTCGGGGTGGCAGCGGGGGCTCCCCCTGGGGGAAGATGGCGTTCGCCGACCGTACTCACGCGTGGCCCTTCGCGCGCGGCGCGGGCCTGCCCTGCTCGCGGACGACCTTCTTGAGATAGCTCACACCCGGCCGTGTCCCGACCTCATCGAGCACCTGATAGGCGCGCGGTGAGCGCGTCAGCTTGGACACCGCGCTGTCTTCATCGCGCAGGTTGCCGAAGGTGATCGCCTGGGTCGGGCACGTCTGCTGGCACGCGGTCTGGATGTCGCCGTCGCGCACGGGGCGCTTGGCGTCACGGTGGGCGTGGTCCTTGCCCGCCATGATGCGCTGGATGCACATCGTGCACTTTTCCATGACGCCGAGCTGGCGCACGGTGACGTCGGGGTTCAGCTGCACCTCGAGCGGCTCGGGGAAGTCGTAGTTGTACCAGTTGAACCGACGCACGTGGTACGGACAGTTGTTGCCGCAGTACCGCGTGCCCACGCACCGGTTGTAGACCTGCCCGTTGAGGCCTTCCTCGGTTCGATACGCGGCGAACACCGGACACACGGGCTCGCACGGCGCGACCTCGCAGTGCTGGCAGAACATCGGCATGAAGAAGCTCGGCGCCTCGTCCTTCTTGCCGTCCTCGAACCAGCGCTCGAGGCGAAGCCAGTGGACCTGCCGTCCGTAGGCGGCCTCCGCCTTGCCGACCACCGGCACGTTGTTCTCGGCGATGCAGGCGACCACGCACGCGCCGCAGCCGACACACGCATCGACGTCCACCGCCATGCCCCAGCGGTAGCCGGGGTACCGCTGGCTCGCGTACATCGTGATGGCCTCGTGGGCGTCGGTGGGGCCGCGCAGCGCCTGCTCGCGGGCGGCGTCGAGCTCGACGTGACGGGCGAGCTCGCGGTGGTCCTGATCGAACGTCGCCTGGAGAATCGTCAGCGGCCTGCGCGCACCGGTCTTGGCCAGCGTGACGCGCACGCCGAGGTACTGCACGCCGCCGCCGACCACCTCGGGCGCGCCCGAGAGCAGGGCCACGGGATTCTGCGCCGTGCTGGGGCTGCCGACATAGCGCGGCACGTGGTAGCGCGCGTAGCGATGCCCGATGGGGATCGCCACGGCCTTGGGGTGCAGCGTCGGTGTCGGGTACGCGGCCAGCTCGATGGCGCCATGCGGTGACGTCACGCGCACGACGTCGCCGCCCGCGATGCCGAGCGCATTCGCGGTCTCCGTCGCGATCTCCACCCACCCGTCCCACGCCACCGACGTGATCGGATCGGGCGCCTCCTGCAACCAGGCCCGCGAGGCACCGCGCCCGTCGTACATCCGCAGCGACGGATACGCAAGCAGCGCGTATCCGCCGGCGTCGCCCTCGAGCTTGGCGGGCGCCACGCTCACGGCCTGCGCCTTCGCGCCGCCGACCGCTGCGGCCGGCACGTCGCGCCACACACCGCCCTGGCGCTGCGCCGCCGCGAGATCGCCCTTCACCAGCGGCTCCCACGCCGCCTTGAGATATGGCTCGAAGCCCGCCCAGGGCAGCGGCCCCTTGCCCTCCTCGGTGCCCAGGACGGTGCGCGCCACGCTCAGCAGCACGTCGCCCAAGGGACGCGAATCGCGGATCGGCTTCATCGTCGGCTGCATGAGGCCGTTCACGCCCTCGCGCGGCGAGTAGTCGCCCCACGACTCGAGCCAGTGCGTGTCCGGCAACACGAGATGGGCGAGCGCCGTCGTCTCGTCCGGCTGATTGGCGAAGGACACCACGAACGGAACCTTGCTGATCGCGTCGGCCGCTTTGAGTCCGCCGGGCAGCGTGAACGCGGGATTCACGCCGGGCCCGAGCAGGAGCACCTCGATCTCTCCGGCCCCCATCGCCTGCACCATCTTGGCGACTTCCGCATACGGCGTGGCCTTGCCGTACGCCCAGTCGGCGCCGAATCGCACCGTCTTGCCGACGTTGCCCAGCGACGCATTGAGGAGCGAGACGACGTACTGCAGCGCCGTCGCGTCGGGCCCGCTGCCCGCAGCGCCGCCGGCGATGACGAGACTCGGCTTGGCGCGCGCGAGCGTGCTCGCGAGGCGTGTCAGCGTCTCGTACGGCACACCGCTTTCCTCGGCGAGCTGCTTGGGATCCACCTGGGCGACGGCCGACGCGGGCCCCCGATCACCGGCGGCGGCGCCGACGAGCTTCAGGAGCGCGGCGGCGAGCATGAGCTCGGTGCCCGGCGCGTTGCGAATCCATTCGTCAGCGTTCGCCGCCGTCAGGGACTGGCGCGGCTCGACGTGGATATAGCTCCCGGCGCGCCCCTCGCGAAACGCGTGCATCCGCGCGAAGCCGGCCGGCAGCGCGACGTTGTTGATCCACGTCTCGACCCAGTCGGCGCCGAAGTTCAGGATGACCTGCGCATCCTCGAACGCGTAGTACGGCACGGCTTCGCGCCCGAAGGCGTTGCGATTGGCGGCCCGGATGGCCTCGTGGCCGAACGGCTCGAACGCCACCCGCGGGCGGGCGCCCAGCGCCTGCGTCCAACGGTCCATCAGCGTGCCGAGACTGCCCGTCTCGAGCTGCGTGACGAGCGCCACGCCGCGCCCCTTGCCGGCGGCGCGCGCCGCCGTGAGCTTGTCGGACAGCGCCTTCAGGGCATCGTCCCAGCCGAGCGATCTCAGCAACGCCCCGTCTCGCCGCTGGGGCCCGGCGAAGCGGTCGGGATGATAGAGACCCTGCAGGCCGGCCTGGCCGCGGATGCAGAGGCCGCCGCGGTTCACGGGATGATCGGGGTTGCCTTCGAGCTTCACGACGCGACCGTCACGGTTGCGAGCGAGCACGCCGCATCCCGCCGGGCACTCACGGCAGACCGTCGCGAACCACGCGGCGACGCCCGGAACGAGCTGCTCGTTGGGCACCACCAGCGGCAGGATCGTTTCCGTCGCCTGCTGACAGCCGCCGGCGGCGGCCGCCGCGCCGGTCGTCGCCACGATCTTGAAGAAGTCGCGTCGCTTCATCGATTACCGTAGGGGGGAGCGGCGTCGCTCCCCCCTACACCCCCCATCGGGAATCGTCGTTGGGCCATCGATCACGCTCTCGCCATCAGTGATGACACGCGACGCAGTCGAGCGGCGCATGGGCATTCCGCGTGGCGTTTTGCTCCCGATGGCAGTCGACGCACCAGCCCATCGTCAGCGGCGGCGGCGCCGCGCGGAAACCGGCCACGTTGAGCAGGTCGTTCGTGAGCGTCGGTCCCGTCCGCGCCGAGACCGTGGTCATCGTCTCCACCGCGCCGTGACACGTCTGGCACTTCACGCCGAACTGCACGTGCGCCTTGTGCGGAAAGTAGGTGAACTCCGGCAGCTTATACACGCGCGCCCACGGGATGGGCTCGGACCTGGCGCCATACTCCGTCAGCTTCTTGATCTCCGGCTTATCCGTGGCGACGATCTTGTGACAGCCGAGGCAGCGCTGCACCGACGGCAGGCCTGCGTACTCCGAGCGCCGCGCGTCGGCGTGGCAATACTGACAGTCGATCTTGTACGTCTGCACGTGTGTGTTGTGCGGGAAGTTGATCGGCTGCGACGACGGCCGCGCGGCGGCGGCGGGCTGCCGACTCCACGACGACACCGCGAGAAAGATGAGCACCGCCAGGAGCACGACTCCCAGCGCGCCCACGCCCGCCTTCGTCGTCATCGACAGTCGCACGCCCTCCCGAGAAGCGACCTGGATTGCTCGTGAATATATACACGAGGCGTCGGCGTTCGTCTAGCGGATTTGGCCGCTCAGACGGCGGCGGCCATCGCTTCGGCGGCGGCGCGCGCAGCGTGATCGAGGTCGTCATCACTATGCGCGAGTGAGACGAACGCCGCCTCGAACTGCGAAGGCGCCAGGTAGACGCCGCGATCGAGCATGCCGTGGTAGAAGCGCGCATAGCGGGCGGTGTCCGCCGTCTTGGCGTCGGCGTAGTCGCGCACGGGCCCCTCGCAGAAGAAGCCGGTGAGCATCGAGCCCACGCGATTGACCGTGACGGGCACGCCCGCCTTGTCGGCGGCGTCGCGAAGGCCGCGCTCGAGCTGGGCGCCGAGCGCCTCGAGCCGCGGGTAGGCCTTGCGGTCCTCCAGCGCCTTCAGTGTGGCGAGACCGGCCGCCACCGCGAGCGGATTACCGGACAGCGTGCCCGCCTGGTACACGGCCCCGAGCGGGGCGACGTGATCCATCACGTCGCGCCGGCCGCCGTAGGCGCCGACGGGCAGGCCGCCGCCGATGATCTTGCCCAGGCACGTCAGGTCCGGTCGCACGCCGTAGAGCTCCTGGGCGCCGCCGTACGCGACGCGGAAGCCGGTGATCACCTCGTCGAAGATCAGCAGCGCGCCGTGCTGCGCGGTGATCTCCCGCAGCGCGGCCAGAAAGCCGGGCGCCGGCGCCACCACGCCCATGTTGCCGGCCACCGGCTCCACGATGAGCGCGGCGACCTCCGCGCCGCGCGCGGCGAAGAGATCACGCACCGCCGCCACGTCATTGAACGGCACGGTCAGCGTCAGCGCGGCGAGCGCCGGGGGCACACCGCGGCTGTCGGGAATGCCGAAGGTGGCGCCGCCCGAGCCCGCCTTCACGAGCAGGCTGTCGGCGTGGCCGTGATAGCAGCCGTCGAACTTCACGAGCAGATCGCGGCCCGTGGCGCCGCGCGCGACGCGGAGCGCGCTCATGGCCGCCTCGGTGCCCGACGAGACGAGGCGCACCATCTCCATCGACGGGTACGCGCCAGCGATTCGCGCCGCCAACTCGCCCTCCCCCTCCGTCGGGGCTCCGTAGCTCGTCCCGCGCTGCGCGGCCGCGGTGACCGCATCCACCACCGCGCGCGGCGCGTGGCCGAGAACGAGGGGTCCCCACGAGCCGACGAAGTCGACGTACACGCGACCGTCCGCGTCCCACAATCGCGCCCCCTCGGCGCGGGCCACGAAGCGCGGCTCGCCGCCGACCGAGCGGAACGCACGCACGGGGCTATTGACGCCGCCCGGAATGCGCCGCTCGGCCGCCGCGAGCAGGCGCCGCGAGGCCATCGGCGCCGTGGCGTCGAGGTCCCCGTCATCGGCGCGCTCGAACACGCGTCGCTCGCCGTTCCAGCCGTACGCGGCGAGCGCTCTCACCTCGCGTCCGACCACCGAGACGACGACGTAGACGGCGCCGGGATACGCGGGCTCGCCCTTGATGAGCGCCTGCGCGCGGTCGGTTTCGGAAAAGTATGCGCCGGCGTTGGGGTGCGAGTGATAGATCACCGCGAACGCGAACCCCTCGTCGACCAGGCGATTGAGCCGGAGTGCGTCGAGCGGGTCCATATAGTAGGCGTTGCGAGCCGTTCGCGGAAACGTCATCGGGTCGCGCGCGTGCATCTGATCCTGCACGTTGCGGCAGGGCATATGGCGGCGCTCCGCGCCGCGGACGAGGATGACGCCGCAGCACTCGTTCGGATACTCGGCCACAGCCTGCCGCTTGATGGCCCCCAGCTCTTCGGCGGTGATCAGCATGCGCCGCCCGCCAGCGCCGGAATGATCGCGACCTCGTCGCCGTCCTTGAGCGGCGTGCCGAGCCCGTCGATGGCCTCGCTGTTGACGTAGATCGAGACGTGCCGGTGCAGCTCCCCGGTTTCGCTGCGCACGAGCCCCTTGAGCCCGGTGTGCGCGGCTTCCAGCTCGTCGAGCATCGCGCGGACATCCTTGGCCCGCACCTCGACGCGGTCGCGATTGCCGGTGGCGCGGCGGAACGGCGTGGGAATGTACACGGTAACGGCCATGATCGCGGCAGCCCTCCTACCCGAGACTCAGGTAGCGCTCGCCCGTGTCGGGCAGCACGGTGACGACGAGTTGCTCGGGCGACATCGCGGCGGCAATCTCGCACGCGGCCCAGACGGCGGCGCCGGCCGAGATGCCGGCGAGCAGACCCTCCTCACGCGTGAGCCTGCGCGCCCACGCCGTTGCGTCCTCGTCCTTCACGGCGACGATGCGATCGATGATCGCGCGGTTGAGCACGCCGGGCACGAACGACGCGCCGATGCCCTGGATGCCGTGAGGCCGCGGCTGGCCCCCGGCCAAGACGGGCGACTTCGCCGGCTCGACGGCGACGACGAGCACGCCCGGGATCTTCTCTTTGAGCACTTCGGCGACGCCGGTGATCGTGCCGCCCGTGCCGACGCCGGCGACGAACGCGTCGAGGCGACCGCCGACGGCGCCCAGAATCTCCAGCGCCGTCGTGCGACGGTGGATGGCGGGATTCGCCGGGTTCTGGAATTGCTGCGGCATGAAATAGCCGGGATGCTCGCGCACCAGCTCCTCGGCGGCGAAGACCGCGCCGGACATGCCCTCGATGGCGGGCGTGAGATGAATCTCGGCGCCGAAGCGGGCCAGCAGCCGCTGACGCTCGACGCTCATGTCCTCCGGCATGGTCAAGATCAGCCGATAGCCCTTGACCGCCGACACCATGGCCAGCCCGATGCCGGTATTGCCGCTCGTCGGCTCCACGATCGTGCCGGCGGGCTTGAGCGCGCCCGTGCGCTCGGCGTCCTCGACCATCGCCAGCGCGATCCGGTCCTTGACGCTGCCGCCGGGATTGCGCGATTCCACCTTCGCGACCACCGCCGCGCCTCCCGGCCTCGGCAGCTTCCGCAGCCGCACCATCGGCGTGTCACCGATGAGGTCCAGCACCGAGTCGTGGATGGTCATGGGCTTTTCCATTAGATGTGGTACATCGGCCGAGCGCGGCTGCGCCGCTCCCGCGCTTGTGCGACCAGCTCACCAAACGTCATGCGATCGACCACCTTCGAGACGGCCTCGGCGATCTCCAGCCACAGCTCCACCAGGTCCGGCGACGCGCTGGCCTGAAACGCCGCGCGGGTGCCTTCCACCGCGCGGAGCACGGCGCCGACCGTGATGTCTCCGGGATCGCGGGTCAGATGATACCCCCCGGCGGAGCCGCGCTTGGAGGTCAAGAGCCCGGCGCGCTTGAGCGACAGGAGGACCTGCTCGAGATAGCGCTGCGGTATCGACTGACGCTCCGCGATTTCCTGGATGGGAATCAGGCCACGCTCGCGCTGCAAGGCCAGATCGAGCATCGCTTTGATCGCGTACTCGCCCTTGGCGGAGATCCTCACCGCCGCCTCCTCACCGCGCTCCCAGTCCGCGCTCGAGCAGTCGCGCCGCCTGTCGCGCGAAGTACGTGATGACGATGTCGGCGCCCGCGCGCCGGATGGACGTGAGCGCCTCCAGCATCGCGCGCTCCTCGTCGAGCCAGCCGAGCTGGCCGGCGGCACGGATCATCGCGTACTCGCCGGAGACCGAGTAGGCGGCCAGCGGCACCCCAAACTCGAGCTTGGCGCGCGAGACGACGTCCAGGTACGGCAGCGCCGGCTTGACCATGACGATGTCGGCGCCCTCGTCCAGGTCCAGCGCGATCTCGCGCATCGCCTCCTGGGCGTTGGCGGGATCCATCTGATACGAGCGCCGATCGCCGAACTGCGGCGTCGACTCGGCCGCGGCGCGGAAGGGTTCGAAGAAGCACGAGGCGTACTTCGCGGAGTACGCCATGATCGGCGTCTCGGTGAACGAGGCCTCGTCGAGCGCCTCGCGAATGGCGCCCACGCGACCGTCCATCATGTCCGAGGGTGCCACCATGTCAGCGCCGGACTCGGCGTGCGAGACGGCCGTGCGCGCCAGGAGCTCCAGCGTGGGATCATTGCGCACGGCGCCGTCCTCGACCACACCGCAGTGGCCGTGGCTCGTGTACTCACACAAGCACACATCGGTGATGACCAGCAGATCCGGCACCGTGTCCTTCACCGCGCGCACCGCCTGCTGCACGATGCCGTCGTCGGCATAGGCCTCCGAGCCGCGCGGATCTTTCTCCGACGGGATGCCGAACAACAGCACGCCGGGGATGCCCATGCCGGCGGCGTCCTTGCACTCCTTGACCAGCTCGTCCACCGAGAAGCGATGCTGGCCCGGCATCGGCGCGATCGGCTCGCGTACGCCGCGGCCGGGCACGACGAACAGCGGATAGATGAAGTCGTCGACCGACAGGGTCGTCTCGCGCACGAGCTTGCGCACCAGTGACTTCTCGCGCAGGCGCCGCGGGCGGAACATGCCGTGAGCCATCAGTCGCTCCTCTTGCCCCGGCGGTCGGGGCGCTTCGGGGTCCGGGCGCACCACTCGATGATCGCGCGAGCGAGCGCGGGAATCGTGTACTCCGTGGGCATGATGTCGGTCGCCAATCCGTACTCGGCGGCGGTGGCGGCCGTGATCGGCCCGATCGACGCGATCGCGACGCGGCCACGCCATGCGCGGCGCTCCGCCTCGCTGAACATCTCGGCGAAGTTCCGTGCGGTCGACGACGAGGTGAACGTCACCGCATCGACCCCGCCGGCGCCCAGCGCCTCGCTGAGCCGCGCGCTGTTGTTCTCGGCGCGACGCGTGGCGTAGGCCGGCACCTCGACGACGTCCACTCCGAGCGCGCGCAGTCCGGTCACCAGCACGTCGCGCGTCTGGGCGGCGCGCGGCAGCAGCACGCGCTCGCCGGGGGCCAGGAGCGCGCGCAGACGCTCGATGAGACCCTCGGCGCGATACTCCGCGGGGACGACGTCCACGCGCACGCCGTGCTCGCGGAGCGCGTCCGCAGTGGCAGGGCCGATCGCGGCGACCCGACGACCTGCGATGACCGGCCACGTCAGGCCGAGGGCACTCAGGCGGCGATCCACCATCGTGACGCCATTGACGCTGGTGAACACGAGCCAGCTGAAGGTCGGCAGCGCTCGCAGCGCCGCGTCGAGCGGCTCCCACGACGCCGGAGGAGCGATCACGATCGCGGGTGCCTCGATCACGCGCGCACCCGCCGCCTCGAGCAGCTGCGTGAAGCGTTGGGCCTGCGCCGCCGCCCGCGTGACGACGATCGTTCGGCCTTCGAGCGGGCGCCCTTCTTCTCGCGGCGCTCCGCGGCTTCGAGACGACGGGCGGGGCGGGGCGCCGCGATCAGCGTCCACCGCTCACCTCCACCGGCCGCAGCGCCGCCACCGCGGCGGCGCCGCGCGCGAGCAGCGCTTCGGCAACGCCGCGCCCGAGCGCCTCCGCGTCGGCCGCCGAGCCCTCGGCGTGCTCGCGCAGCACCCGGCACCCGTCTTCGCTGGCGACCACCGCATCCATCACGACGCGTCCGTTCGCGTGGCGCGCGTGCGCCGCCATCGGCGTGACGCAGGAGGCACCGAGGCGCGCGAGGAAGGCGCGCTCGGCCACTGCGCAGACGCGAGTCGGCGGGTGGTCGAGCGGCCGCAGCGCGGCGAGTGTCGTGGCGTCGTCGGCGCGCGCCTGCACGGCCAGCACGCCCTGCCCGATCGCCGGTACGAACACCTCGGGAGCCAGTGGCGTCGCATGGCGCGGCGCCAGGCCGAGACGTCGCACACCGGCTGCGGCGAGCAGCACCGCCGACCAGTCTCCCGTGGCCAGCTTCGCGAGCCGCGTGTCGACGTTGCCCCGAATCGGCGTCACGACGAGGTCGGCCCGCAGCGCGAGCACCAGCGCGCGGCGGCGCGGGCTCGACGTGCCGACCACGGCGCCGCGGGGAAGCTCGTCGAGCCCGCCGGGCTCACGCGTGATCAGCACGTCGCGGGGATCCTCGCGCTCGGGATACACCGCGAGCGTCAGACCGGGCGGCACCTCGGCCGGGAGATCCTTGAGACTGTGAACCGCGACGTCGGCCTCGCCACGCAGCAGCGCCTGTTCGATCTCGCGCACGAACAGCCCCTTGCCGCCGATGGTGGCCAGCCGCGCCTCCGCGCGCCGGTCGCCCTCGGTGCGTATGGCGATCACCTCCACGCGCGCGCCGCCCGCGACGAGTCCGTCGGCCACCGCGCGGGCCTGCGCCAGCGCGAGCGCACTGCCGCGCGTCGCCACGCGAATCACGTCCGTCGCCTCAGGCCGAACAGCTCGTTCACGACCTCGAGCCACGAGCGGTGCGAGCCGGCGCGCGAGGATTCCCGCAGCTTGGTGATCGGCGCGTGCAGAATCTTGTTCACGATCCCCGTCGACAGCGCCTCGAAGGCGGCACGTGTCTCCGGCGACGCGTCCGGCACGCGGGCCAGCGCGCGGCGCAGCTCACCGGCGCGGATCTCCTCCAGCCGCTCGCGCAGGGAAACGATCGTGGGAATGACCTCCACGTCGCCGAGCCGCGCCCGGAACTTCGCGACCTCGCGCTCGATGAGCGTTTCGGCGCGCTGGGCCTCGCGCAGCCGCTCACGAATGTTCGCGTCCACGACCGACTTCAGATCGTCGATGTCGTAGCGATAGACGTCACCGAGGCCTTCGACGCCCGGCTCGACGTCACGGGGGACCGCGATGTCGATGAAGAACAGCGACCGGGTGCCGCGGCCCCGCACGGCCCCGGCCACCATCTCACGGGTCACGATCGGCGTCGGCGCTCCCGTGGAGGTGATCACGATGTCCACGGCGCCGAGCACCGTGCCCAGCTCCATGAAGGGCACCGGGGTGCCGGCGAGGGTGCGGGCCAGCTCTTGCGCGCGCGCCCACGTGCGGTTCACGACGTAGATCGGAAACGCGCCCTGATCGACGAGATGCTTGGCGGCCAGCTCGCTCATCTTGCCCGCGCCGACGAGCAGCACCGCGCGCCCGCTCAGCCTCGCGAAGATCTGCTTCGCCAGCTCGACGGCGGCGAAGGAGACGGACACGGCGTGGCGCGCGATGTCGGTCTCGGTGCGCACGCGCTTGGCGACGGCAAACGCCTGGGTGAACAGCGTGTGGAGCGCCGGCCCTACCGCCTCGCAGGCCTGTGCGAGCGCGAAGGCGTCCTTCACCTGCCCGAGGATCTGCGGCTCGCCGATCATCATCGAATCGAGGCTGGCCGCCACGCGGAAGACGTGACGGATCGCCTCGTCCTCGGTGTGGGTATAGAGCGCGCCCTCGACCGCCGAGGCCTCGACACCGCGCTGGCGGCAGAGATGACGGAATGCCAGCGCGCGCGCCTCGCCGGGCACGTCGGCCACGCCGTATACCTCCACGCGGTTGCACGTGGACAGGATCACCGCCTCGCGGAGCGTGCCGCCGGCCACGAGATCACGCAGGATCTCGCGCACCTTGTCCTCGTCGGCGGCCAGCTGCTCCCGGAGCGCCAGCGCGGCGTTCTTGTGACTGAGCCCGGCGGCGAAGAGCGCCATCAGGCGCCGTGCCGGCCCGGCAGGAAGAGCCCGACGCCAAGCGTGATGACGAGGGCGACGAAGCCGACGATCGCGAAATACGCGGCGCGCCGGCCGTGCCAGCCGCCGGCCGTGCGTCCCGCCAGGGTGCCGGCGTAGATCACCCAGGCCACGACCGAGAAGAACGCGAGCGGATCGAACGCGAAGACGCTGCCCCACGCAGTGCGCGCCCACACAGCGCCGAGGATGAGCCCCGTGGTGAGGAACGGAAACCCGAGCGCGAGCGCGCGGTAGGTCCAGTGATCGAGCGTCTCGAGCGGCGGCAGACGATGGTAGAAGCGGCCGGGGCGCTTGGCGCGAATCTGACGGTCCTGGAGCAAGTACATGATCGCGCCGGCGAAGTTGAGCACGAAGGCGGCGATGCCGACGAGCGCCAGCGCGATGTGGATCCAGATCCACGCGTTGCCCAGCGCGGGCGCCAGCGCCGCCGGCCGCGCCACGGAAGATTTGAGGCTCAAGACCACGACGACCGGCATCACGAAGGCGCCCAGCACCGTCACGCCCGACTGTCGCTCGACGAGCATTTCGAGGAGCACCACGACCCAGACGACCACCGAGACGGCATTGGGCAAAGTCTCGAGCGGCGGACGGCCCAGCTCGATCGCGAGCACCACGAGCGCCATCGTGTGAGCGATCCAGCCGATCAAGGTGCTCAGCATGGCGAGACGATGCGCCAGCTCCTGGCGCTGGACGAGGTGCGCCAGCGCCAATCCCATGGCGCAGACGTAGGCGACGATCGCGATGCTCTGAAGGTGCGGATGCATGAGCTAAAACGCCAACCGCATCGGGAGTTTACCACATTCCCGATGCACTGAGCGGGGATCGCTGGGCTAGCGAGGCCTGTGAGCCTCGGAGGGCGCGAGGTCGAGCAACGCCGGCACAGGCTTGGTGAACCCCTCACGGCGAGCGACCACGTCGAGATGGGGTGAGGCCCAGTCTTCGAGCAGCGGTGGCCCGCCATTCCAGCGCTCGCGACGGTCGAGCTCTTTCAGATACGCCCCGCAGGCGCGACAGCCGGAGATGACGTATCCGGCATCCCCGGCTTCGGCCTGCAGACGACACAGGTCCTTCGTGGACTCGACGCCGCACAGCGGGCAGCGCAGCTTCGCGAATCCCCAGGCCCCGCCGCAGAAGTGACACGCGAGCCGACGGTGTCCGCCCTCCACGACGTCGATGAAGCCGGGCGGCGCGCCGCAGAACGGACACACGCCGCGTCCCCAGTCGACACCCTCGAAGTGCGACCGCACCGGAGCGATCCAGGCTTCAAGCGCCGGACGCACGGCCGCGTACGCGAGAAACGTCGCTGCGGCGGCATCGAGCCCGCTCGCCGCTTCAACTCGACCGTCGCCAATGCCCTCGCGGCGTGGCAGGAGCGCCTCGGCCCCGAGCGCACCGGCGTCCCACGCTCCGGCCAGGCGCTGCAGCGCGGGTCCGCGCGCGGGATCGAGTGCTGCGACGTCCTCCATGGCGGCGCCGAGCAGCGCTTCGACGGCGTCGCGATCGAGCGGCGGCGGCGCCTCGGCAGCCACCGGCAGCCCGCGCGCCCAGCTCTCACGGCAACGCTGCGCGGACCACGTCAAGGCTCGCCGCGGCGGGTTCCAGTCGCTCCAGCGTTCGAGGAGCTCTCCGTACGGCGCCAGGCTCGACGCCAGCGCGCTCCGCCGCACGAGGAGATCGCGCCACGCGTCGCGCAGGTCGGTCATCGAGGGCGAACGCAAAAGAGAAGGGGGGCCGCGATCCGGCCCCCCCTGGCTGAATCAGTCGTGGCCTACCCCTGGATCGACATGACGACGACGTAGCGGAGAATGAAGCCGCCGACGAGGACGAGCACAGCCGAGACGACGCCGAGCGCGCGCACGCGCCCGCCGAAGAGATTCAGCACGAGCGGCAGGATCAGCCCGGCTCCGACGAGACCGCCCCAGAACAGCGGCCCCAAGTGACCACTGGTGATCGGCTGCGCGGCCGAGCCGAGCAGCGCGAGAAAGATCGCGAGCACGAGCATCTCGACGAGCATCGAGAAGCGGTCCGCGACCTCGATCTTGTGCCACGTCTCGCCGATCGAGCCGCCGGTGATGAACATGATCAACGCGACGGCGGCCATGCCCGTGGAGCCGCCCGACGCGAGGAACAGCGCGCCCATCAGCCGCGAGTCGGCCCAGAACGGCAGGGCCGAGTTGCTGAGCAGCACGCCCGTGTAGCCCGCGAGGAAGAAGCCGAAGAGCATGCCGATGAGCGAGATCTTCCGCCGAAACGCCGCCACCGACTCCGACGTGGTGAACGAGAGCACCGACGACACGAACGTGAACGCGCCGAAGACGCCGACGGCCCACGCGCCGATCGACATCGGGTCCCAGAACTTGAAGTGCAGCATCATGTTCATGAAGCGCGCGGGCACGCCGAGATCGATGATCAGCAGCAGGCCGCACACGGCCACCAGCGGTAACGACAGCAAGTACCCCACCCGCGCGACGGCGTGGTCGCGCCGTGAGCCGAAGTTGTCGGCGATGGCGGCGGTGAAGTACGCGCCGCCGGCGATACCGCCGAGGAAGAAGTACCAGATGATCGACATCTCCCAGCCGGGCACCTTGAGCATCACGCCTGCCCTTTCCCGCGCTCGCGGAAGGCGAGCAGCGCGCCGACGCCGACCAGGATGGCGGAGCCGATGGACAGCAGCGAGTCGACGAAGACGTTGCGCTGCGGGAGCTGGGGGTTATCCGGCAGGTTGTACGACGCGGGCTTGGCGAGAAGCAGGAAAAACGCGTTGAGCCCGCCCAGGAATCCGCCGCTGTCGGCGCCGTAAAGCTGCGCGTCCTTGAAGCCCATGCCCTTCAGGGTCTCGACGCGCTTGGTGGCCTTGGCCACCAGATCGTCGCGGAAGCCGAACTGGATGGAATCGGTCGGGCAGGCCTTGGCGCACGCCGGCCCGAGCCCGTTGTGGATGCGGTCGTTGCAGAAGGTGCACTTCTTCGCCGTGCCCGTCTGCTCGTTGAAGGCGACGACGCCAAACGGACACGAGGCGACGCAGTAGCGGCAGCCGTTGCACACGTCCTGGTTGATGTTGACCGTGCCGTACTCGGTGCGATAGATGGCGCCGGTCGGGCACGCCTCGAGGCAGCCCGCCTGCGCGCAGTGCTTGCACACGTCGGACATGAGCAGCCAGGCCAGGTCGCCGTTGGGCTTGGCGCCGGGCGCCTCCATGAATCGCACGAGACGGTATGTCTTGTCCGTGAAGTGGGCGTGGTTCTGATACGTGCCGGTCCACTCGGGTGTCTCGAGCCCGAGCTCGTTCCACTGCTTGCAGGCCACCTGACACGCCCGACAGCCGATGCACAGGGACGTGTCCGTGAACATCGCCAGCGTGCGCGCCATGGCTACACCACCCCCTTCTTCACGTTGCAGAGGAAGGCTTTCGTTTCCTGGATGAAGACGTTGGGGTCGCCCACGGTGGACGACAGGTCGTTGGTGATGTCGCCCTTGCTGCCGGGCAGCTGATCGACACCCTTCCATCCCCAGTGCCACGGCACGCCGATCTGGTGCACGGTCTTGCCATCGATCGTGAACGGCTTGATGCGGTTGGTGACCATCGCGGTGACGTGCACCTTGCCGCGCGGCGTGGAGACCGTCACCTTCTCGCCGTTCTCGATCCCGAGCTCCTTGGCCAGCTCATGGCTGATCTCGGCGAAGTGGGAATGGTGCAGCTCGGCGAGCATCGGCAGATACCGCGACATGACACCGGACAGATGATGCTCGGTCAGCCGGTACGTCGTGATGACGTAGGGAAACTCCGGTGAGCCGACGGGCGCGAGCTCGTTCCTCTGGTCCGGCACCTTCCAGATCTTCGCCACCGGGTTGACCTGCTGTCGCGAGAGCAGATTCTTCGTCGGCGACTCGATCGGCTCGTAATGCTCCGGGAACGGCCCGTCGTTGAGCGGTCCAAAGAAGCCGCCGACCAGGTCCGAGCGCATGATGAACGGCTTGTCGCCGTTCTTCGCGTCGGGCGCGAGGAAGGCGTTGAAGTCCGGCACGTCGAGGCCGACCCACTTGCCCGGCTTGTCTTCGGGCTTGGCCGCCGGCGCGGCGGGGTCCCACCAGATCAGCTTCTTCTTTTCGCTCCACGGCTTGCCGGCGAGATCGGCAGACGCGCGGTTGTAGAGGATGCGCCGGTTGGCCGGCCACGCGAAGCCCCAGCCGTGCGCCAGATAGTCGGTGCCCTCGGCGGGCTTGCGCGCGGCCGCTTTGTTGGTGAGCTTGCCGTCCGGGGTCTCGGTGACGACGCCGGTGTAGATCCAGCAGCCGCTCGCCGTCTTGCCGTCGTCCGTCAGCTGTGCGAACGACGAGATCGCTTGCCCCTTGCGATAGAGCGGCTTGCCCTCCTTGTCGGCGATGTCCTCGGTCGCGAAGCCGTTGACCTCCTTCAGCACCTCGACCATCTCCGGATGGTCGGGCTTGCTGCCGTACCTGAAGTTCGCGGCCAGGAAGCCGCGATCCCGCTCCTTCTTACTGCCCGCATACATCTTCTGGAGGCGGTGGGCGAGCGTGCAGACGAACTGCGCGTCGGTTTGCACGTCGCCGGGCGGATCGACGGCCTTCTCGTGCCACTGGATGAGCCGCATCGTGTTCGTGAGGCTGCCGTCCTTCTCCGCGGCCGGCGCCGCCGGAATGAAGAACACCTCGGTCTTGATGTCCTTCGGATTCACGCCGGGCTCTTTCCACACCTCGGCGGTCTCGGTCAGGAAGATGTCGACCACCACCAGCCAGTCGAGCCGCTGCATGCCGGCCCGCGCGAGCTTGGCGTTGGGGCCGCCGACGGCGGGATTCTGGCCGTCGGCAAGGAAGCCCTTGACGATGCCGTTGTACATGTCCACGAACATGTGCTGATGACTGTAGGCGTCCGCGGAGGCGCGCTTCGCGATCCAGTGGTAGCCGAAATCGTTGCTGGCGGTCGCCGCATCGCCATAGAAGGCCTTGAGCAGGCTCACGAAGAACTTTGGCTTGTTCGTCCAGAAGCCGCCCTTCGGCGTCTCCTTCTCGAGGTACGTCTTGAGATCCGGGTGCGCGTCACGGAGCGGAACGGCCATATAACCCGGCAGCTCGTGGTAGAGCAGCTCGAGATCGGTGGCACCCTGCACGTTGGCGTGGCCGCGCAGCGCGGTGACGCCTCCGCCCGGCCGGCCGATGTTGCCGAGCAGCAGTTGCAGCATGCAGAGCGCCCGGATGTTCTCCACGCCGTTGGTGTGCTGCGTGAGGTTCAGCGCGTACGTGATGGTGCCCGTCTTGTCGGGGCCCGAGGTGCCGCAGAAGAGCTGCGCCATCTCCTCGAACTTCTTGGCGGGGATGCCGCACACCTTCTCGACCATCGCCGGCGTGTAGCGGCTGTAGTGCCGCCGCAGGTGCTGGAAGACCGTGTGCGGATTGCGCAGCGTGAGGTCACGCTTGGGGTTGCCCTCGCCGTCGAGATCGTACTTCCAGGACGCGCGGTCGTACGACTTCTTCGCCGCGTCGAAGCCCGCGAAGAGGCCGTTCAGCTCGGTCGCGTTCTTGAACGCGGGATCGAGCAGGAACGAGGCATTCGTGTAGTGGACGACGTAGTCCTTGAAGTAGAGGTTCTTCTGGATGGCATAGTTCATCAGCCCGCCGAAGAACGCGATGTTGGTGCCCGAGCGCAGTGGGACGTGCATGTCCGCCGCCGCGCTGGTGCGCGTGTAGCGCGGGTCGACGTGGATGATCTTGGCCCCGCGCTCCTTGGCCTTCATCACCCACTGGAAGCCGACCGGATGGTTCTCGGCCATGTTCGACGTGATCATGATCACGTCGCTGTGCTGCAGGTCGATGAGGTTCGTCGTCATCGCCCCGCGACCGAACGTGGTCCCCAAAGCTGGGACCGTGGCGCTGTGTCAGACCCTGGCCTGATGCTCGTGGTAGACGATGCCGAAGGTCCGGTTCAGCTTCGACAGGAGGTAGCATTCCTCGTTGTCGATGCAGGCGGAGCCCAGCGACGCGATCGCCTCCAGCCGGTTGACGACGACGTCCTTGCCTTCCTTGTCCTTTTCCTTTTCGATGAAATACTTCTCGCGCGTGTCGTGGTAGCGCTTGGCGATCTGGTCGTACATCCACTCGATCGGCTTCTCCTCCCACTTGTCCGACCCGGGCGCGCGGTACAGCGCCTTGGTCGGGCGGAGCGGGTTGTTGGAGAGCTGGATCGTTGCCGCGCCCTTGGGGCAGAGCCGGCCCAGCGTGTGCGGGGTGTCCGGATTGCCCTCGATATCGATGATCTTGTTGTCCTTCGCGTAGATCAGCTGGCCACAGCCCACCGCGCAATACGGGCAGACGCCCGCGAAGGCTTTCGCTTCTTTGATCTTGAGCGACACCGCGGCCGCCTCGACGGGGAGCATGTCGACGCCCGCGCCAAGGGCGCCTGCGGTGGCGGTGGCTCCCCCGTATTTCAGGAAGTCACGACGTGAAAGGCTCATTGAAGCCTCCTTATCACCACTCTGGACTCGAGAGCTCGTCCCAGACCCTACGGACGACGACGATGCGTCGAGGTCGATCGAGCGGGCCCTCCAGCTTCACGATGTCACCGGCGTTGAGCGCGGCGAGATCCGCGCGACTGCCCCCGTCGTCGCTGACAACGAGGGTCTGCTCGGAGCACGAGAGGTCGGTGCAGGCATCGGCGGCGCCCTTGACCCGGATCGTCTTCCGGACAGGGTCGACGGCGACGATGATGTGGCGATTTTCCTGAAGGGAGTCCGTCAGACTCATCCGTGGCCTCCTGCGCGTGGAGTCCGGCACTACAGCCGGCGAAGGACTGAGAGGATCCTAGGCGGTCAGACCACCCGATGTCAAGATTGCACTACTTCGTATCCCACTGTTCTTGTGAACGTAAGCGCGAGTCGTCGGAATTTTCGAACGGGGCATACAGGCGTCGCCGCTCGTCAAGGAGCCGGCTCGCCTCCTCGCGCGCGCCCTGGTTTAGCAAAATCACGATCTGCTGGCGAGTCGGCAGGTCGACGATCGGGGCGTCGAGGACAGGGTTGTACAGCTTGCCCAGCTCACGGAGCAGCTGGTTGATCCGCGGCGGGTCGTCGAGACAGGCGGCCGCTTCGCGGAAGAGGTCGAGGGCGTAGTCCTCACGCTTGTTGCGCCCTTTGTCCTTGCCACCGAAGCGCCGCCTGACAGCCTTCGCGGCGGCCGATTCGACCGGCTCGCCGCTCGACGGCTCAGCCACGCGACGCGGCCTCGGTCGCCAGCAACAGCGCGTCGCCCGCGTAGAGATTGAGACCATCCGGGCGGACGTAGCCGCACACCGTGACGTTCAACTGCTCCGCGAGGGCCACCGCCATTTCCGTCGGCGACGTTCGCGAGGCCACGACGGGTACGCCCATGCGCGCGGCCTTGAGCAGCATCTCGGACGAGATGCGGCCGGTCGAGAGCAGAATCCGGTCGGTCGTCGAGATCCCGTCGAGCAATGCCTGCCCTTTGATCTTGTCCACCGCGTTGTGACGACCGACGTCTTCCGCGACCACGAGCAGGCGCGAGCCGTCCGATAGCGCCGCACCGTGAATGCCACGCGAGCGTTTGTACTGCGTCGCCGCGTCGAAGAGCTGCTTCATGCCGTCCCCGAGATCGCCCGGCCGCACGCGCAGCGGTGAGTCCAGGCGCGGGAAGAGACGGTGATCGATGCGAAAGGTGATGCCGCCGCCACACCCCGAGGTGAGAATGCGCTCCGTCGGCAGCGTCACCGGGTGCGTGAGCGTGACCTCCGCACGCCCGTCGACGGCGGAGACCTCCACGTGTGCGATCTCGTCGAGGCTGCCGATGACTTTCTCCATCCACAAGTAGCCGACGACGAGCGCATCGAGCATCATCGGTGAGCACAGCAGTGTGAGGAATTTCTCGCCGTTGACGTGGATGGTGAGCGGCTGCTCGCGCACGACGTCGCCCGCCACCTCGCTGACGCGACCGCCCCGGACAGTGACGTACGTGCGCATCGCGCCGCTATTCTAGCGCGGATAGCGCACGCGCACGAGGACGAGGCCGTGGGCGGGCGCCGTCGGCCCGGCGTGTTTCCGGTCGCGCGAGGCGAGCACGTCGCGCATCCAGGCGCTCGGGCGCGCGCCGCGGCCGACCTCGACGGCGCTGCCGACGAGATTGCGCACCATGTGGTGGAGAAACCGGTCGGCGGAGATCAGCACGGCCACGACGGCGCGCCGGCGGAGCACGTGCACGGCCTGCACGCGGCATACGGGATGGGCATCGCGCCCGGGCGCGGCGCAGAACGCGCTGAAGTCGTGGCGGCCGCGCATCATGCCCAGCGCGGCGCGCATGGCGGGAAGATCGAGCGCACCCGCCACGTGCCACGCAAAGCGACGGCGAAGAGGATCGGCGACGGCGCCATTGTCGAGCAGATAGAGGTAGCGCTTGCCCGCGGCGGCGCGGCGCGCGTCGAAGCCGGCCTCGGCCTCGCGCGCCTCGAGCACGCGCACGCTCGGCGGCAGCCCGGCGTTGAGCGCGGCCTGCACGGCGGGCGGCGCCAACGTCGCGCTCGTGCTCAGCGACGCCGTCTGCCGCAACGCGTGGACGCCGGCGTCGGTCCGGCTCGCGCCGATCAGCCGCGCGTCGCCCCCGAGAAAGCGCCGCGCGGCGTCCAGGACGGCGCCCTGCACGGTGGGCGCGTCGGGTTGAACTTGCCAGCCATGAAAGTCGGTGCCGTCGTAGGCGAGGAGGAGACGGACGGTGCGGGTTCCTATGGTGGGGGACGGCGCCGCGACGGACGATCCGGCATCAGCGTCAGCCAGACCACCGCCACGAGGAGAAAGAGTCCGATTCCGATGAAATCGTTCCAGTCCAGGCGCGCGAGAAGCGAATCGGCTGTGTGGCGCTCCAACCACGTCTGCCGCTCGAAATCCTTGGGCTCGTAATCGACGGGGGCGTATCCGGCCCAGGCGTTGACGAACCGCGCCACACTCGGCACCGCCACCCAGGCCACGACGAGGATGGTGAGCACGACGGCGAAGTTGAAACGCGCGTGATCACCGAACCGGCGACGGTAGGCGCGGCGCAGTGCTCTCACCCCGCGACCCCCCCGGGCGCAGCGGCCCTAGGTGCCGAGCAGCAGCTCGGCGATCTGCACGGCGTTCGTCGCCGCCCCTTTGCGCAGCTGGTCGCCCACGACCCAGAAATTCAGGGCGCGCGGATGTGAAAGGTCCTCGCGCACGCGGCCGACCCAGCAATCGTCCTGGCCCTCGACGTCGACCGGCATCGGATACCGCTGCTGCGCCGGGTCGTCCCACATCTTGAGGCCGGGGAACCGCCCGAACAGCTCGCGGGCGCGCTCGGCGGTGAGCTTCTCCTGCGTCTCGACGTTCACCGCCACCGAGTGGCAGGTGAAGACGGGCACGCGGACCGTCGTCGCCGAGATGAGCAGATCGGGCGCCTCGAGGATCTTCCGCGTCTCGTTGACGAGCTTCCACTCCTCGCCGGTGTAGCCGTCGGCGCCGAACGTGTCGATGGCGGGAATCAGATTGAACGCGATGCGATGCGCGAAGTGCCTGGGCACCATCGCCTCGCCGCGCGCCCACGCCAGCGTCTGCGTCTTCAGATCGGCGATGCCGTTGACACCGGCGCCGGAGACGGACTGATAGGACGTCGCGACCACGCGACGGATGCGCGCGGCGTCGTGCAGAGGCTTGAGCGGCATCACGGCGACGATCGTCGTGCAGTTCGGCGAGGCGACGATGCCGCGGTGCCCCTTCACGGCGTGCGCGTTGATCTCGGGCACCACGAGCGGCACCGTCGGATCCATGCGCCAGGCATTCGACTTGTCGACGACGACGGCCCCGGCCTTCGCGATCATCGGCGCGTATTCCTTGGCCTGCGCCGTGCCCGCCGAGCAGATGGCGATCTCCACGCCCTTGAACGCCGAAGGCTCGACGCGCGCCACGCGGATGTCCTCACCGCGGAAGCTGACCGTCTTGCCCACCGATCGCTCCGAGGCGAACGCGCGCAGCTCGCGCACGGGGAACTTGCGCTCCTCGAGGATCTTGAGCGTCGTCTGTCCAGCGGCGCCCGTGGCGCCGACCACCGCGACCGTGACTCCCGAAGCCATTAGCCCTCCAGCTCGCGCACGACGTGATCACCCATCTCGCGCGTGCCGAGTACCTTGTCGCCCGGCCCGGCGATGTCGCCCGTGCGACGTCCCTGCTCGAGCACGCGCAGGACGGCGGCTTCGATCCACCCCGCCGCCTCGGTCATGTTCAAAGAGTACCGCAGCAGCAGGCCGGCCGACAAAATGGCCGCCAGTGGGTTGGCCACGCCCTTGCCCGCGATGTCCGGGGCGGTGCCGTGCACGGGCTCGTAGAGGCCGACGTTGCGGCCGCCCGCCGCCGCCGGTCCCAACGACGCGGAGGGCAGCATGCCCATCGAGCCGGCGAGGATCGCCGCCTCGTCCGAGAGAATGTCGCCGAACGTGTTCTCGGTCACGATCGTGTCGAAGTGTGTCGGCTTCTGCACGAGCGCCATCGCGCAGTTGTCCACGAGCACGTGCTCGAGCGTGACGTCCGGATAGTCCCGGCCGACGCGCGTCACGACCTCGCGCCAGAGCTGCGAGACGACCAGCACGTTGGCCTTGTCGACGGAGGCCAGCCGCCGCCGCCGCTTGCGCGCGACGTCGAAGGCGACGCGGGTCACGCGCTCGATCTCGCGCGTGGTGTACGCCATCGTGTTGATCGCGCGCTCGCCGCCGTCGGCGAACGACTCGCGGCCCCGGGGCTCGCCGAAGTACAGGCCGCCGGTCAGCTCACGGATGACCATCAGATCCGTTCCCTCGACCACCGACCGCTTGAGCGGCGAGGCGTCGAGCAGCATCGGAAAACAGATCGCGGGGCGCAGGTTCGCATAAAGATCGAGCTCTTTGCGCAGCGCCAGGAGTCCGCGCTCGGCGCGCTGCTCCTGCGGCAGGTGATCCCACCGGGGGCCGCCCACGGCGCCGAACAGGATCGCGTCGGCCTTGCGGCACAACGCGAGCGTCTCGGACGGCAGCGGGCGCCCGCCGTCGTCGATCGCGGCGCCTCCGATCAGCGCCTCCACGAACTCGAACGTGGCGCCGGCCCGCCGCCCGACGGCGCGCAACACGCGCACCGCCTCCGGCGTCACCTCCTGCCCGATGCCGTCACCGGGCAGGACCGCGATCGTGTACGTGGCCACCGCCTCAGACTCCGCCGGCTTCCTTGGTGCGCTGGCCGGACTGGAGCATGCGGTTGAGCGCCGAGAGATACGCTCGTGCGCTCGCCTCGATGACGTCGGTCGAGGACCCCTTGCCCGACACCAGCGTGCCGTCGAAGTCGACTTTCACCGCCACCTCTCCGAGCGCGTCCTTGCCGGAGGTCGCCGCGCGGATCGCGTAGTCTTGCAGCCGCCCCTTGAGGCCGGTGATCGCGTCGATGGCCGCCAGCGCGGCGTCCACGGGGCCGTCGCCCACGCCCGAGTCCTGGAACGACTCGCCGTCCTTCTTCAGCTTCACGGTGGCCGAAGGGATCACGCCGGTGCCGCTGATGACGTGCAGGTACTCGAGCGTGTAGACGGCTTCGGTCTGCGTGGCTTCGTCCGTGACGATGGCGATGAGGTCCTCGTCGTAGACCTCTTTCTTTCGATCGGCGAGGTCCTTGAAGCCGCGGAAGGCGCGGTCGAGGTCGGATCCCGCGAGGTCGAAGCCGAGGTCCTTCAGCCGCGCGGCCAGCGCGTGCCGGCCGGAGTGCTTGCCGAGCACGAGCTTGTTCGACGGCCGGCCGATGTCCTCCGGCCTCATGATCTCGTACGTCAGCTTCTCCTTGAGGACGCCATCCTGATGGATGCCGGCCTCGTGAGCGAAGGCGTTCTCGCCGACGATGGCCTTGTTGGGCTGGACATGGACGCCGGTGATGTGCGAGAGCAGCCGTGACGTCCGGAAGATCTCCTCCGTCTTCACGCGTGTCTCGGCGCCGAAGTAATCCCTGCGGGTGCGCAGCGCCATCACGATCTCTTCCAGCGAGGCATTGCCGGCGCGCTCGCCGATGCCGTTGATGGTGCACTCGACCTGCCGCGCGCCGTTCATCACGCCCGTGAGCGAGTTCGCCACAGCCTGGCCGAGATCGTTGTGGCAATGGACGGAGAGCACGTAGCCGCCCGCGTGACGCTTGAGACGGTCCTGGATTTGCGCGAGCCGCTCTCCCCACTCGCGCGGAATCGCGTAGCCGACGGTGTCGGGGATATTGATGGTCCGCGCACCGGCGTCGACGCAGGCCTCGAGCACGTCGCACATGTAATCGAAGTCGGAGCGCGAGGCGTCCTCCGGAGAAAACTCCACATCCTCGCAGTAGCCTCGCGCGTGCCGCACCGCCTCCACGGCCGCCTTCATGACCTCGGCGCGCGACTTGCGCAGCTTGTACTTCAGGTGGATGTCAGAGGTCGCGACGAAGGTGTGGATGCGCGGCTTCGTCGCGTACTTCACCGCCTCCCAGCAGCGATCGATGTCGGCGAGACCCACGCGGGAGAGGCCGCAGATCGACGGCGCGCCGGGGAGCGTGCCGACCTGCTTGGCCACCTCTCGCGTCGCCCCGAAGTCCTCTTCCGAAGAGATCGGAAAGCCGGCCTCGATGACGTCCACGTTCAGGCGCGCCAGCTGCCGGGCCATCTCGAGCTTTTCCATCGTATTCATCGAGAATCCGGGCGACTGCTCGCCGTCACGGAGCGTGGTGTCGAAGATGATGACGCGATCCATGGCCTGTTCCCCCTGTCCTTCCTTGCCTTTCACGGATGGTCCCTGGTGGGCGCCTCGGCCGGCGTGGCCGCCGGCGTGTGCCCCACGATCAACCGCCGCACCGGTCCGGACACGGCGTAGCCGCCGAACACGAGGAACAGCAGCACCTCGTGTTTCGTGGCCACGATCATTCCGGCCAGCACGACGATGAGCAGCGTGTGGACGGGCGGGCGCTTCGCCCAGTCGAACTCCTTGAAGCTCCAGTAGCGGAACGTCGACACCATGAGCAGCGAGACGAGATAAGTGACGACGGCCACGCCCACGCGCATCCAGCGCGCGAGATCCTCGCCTTGCAGGAGGATTACCATCGAGCACGCCACGGCCGCGCCGGCCGGGATCGGGAGCCCGATGAAATAGCGCTTGTCGGTGGCGCCGGTGATCACGTTGAAGCGGGCCAGCCGCAGGGCGCCGCAGATCACGAACAGGAACGCGGCGAACCACGCGGGCCGGCCGAGGTCACGCAGCGCGAACGCGTAGAGCAGGAACGCCGGCGCCACGCCGAACGACACCACGTCGGCGATGGAGTCGTATTCGACGCCGAACTGGCTCGTGGCTTTCATGAGTCGCGCCACGCGCCCATCGAGCATGTCCATGACCATGGCCACGAAGATCGCGAGCGTCGCCTCCGCGTAGCGCCCGTCCACCGTCAGCAGCATCGCGAAGAAGCCGCAGAAGAGGTTGCCGGTGGTGAGCAGGCTCGGCAGCAAGAAGACGGTGCGCCGCCGGTCGCGCAGCTCGTGCCATGGGCGTCGTCGTGGCCGCTTGCCGTATCGCCGCGGAATCATGGTCGTGCGAGCCGCAGCCGCAGGCGAGGCGAGCCTGAGATCCAGGCCCCCGCCGTCCGAGGCGAGCCTATAAAGAAGTGTCCGAAGCCCCAGCGCGCGAGGCGAGCCTGCGTGAGGTGGATGTGACGTGGGATGTGGCTGCGCTTGCAGTCAATGGTCACGGCAAGAGCCCGATCACGGTGACGCCGCCGATGACCCGATCGCCCGGTCGCACGCGAACGTCACTGCCCCGCGGCACGTAGCAGTCGGTCCGCGAGCCGAAGCGGATCATGCCGAACCGCTCGCCCGGCGCCAGCTTGTCCCCGGGGCCGACGCGGCACACGATCCGCCGCGCGACCACGCCCGCGATCTGCACGACGGTGACGCGCGCGGCATCGCCCTGCAGACGAACGGCGCAGCGCTCGTTGTCCCCGGCGTCGGGATCGTACGCGGCCACGAAGCGTCCCGGCGTATAGATGACGTCCGCCACGAGCCCGCCGATCGGCGCCCGGTTGACATGAACGTCGAGCGGCGACAGGAAGATCGAGACGCGCGTGGCCGGCCCCACGAACGGATCGACGGCGTCCTCGACGCCGAGCACGCGGCCGTCGGCGGGCGACAGCACGCCGTTGGCGACGACGGGAATCTCGCGCTCGGGATCCCGAAAGAAGCCCAGCGAAGCGAGCGAAGCCACCCAGAACGGCAGCGCCAGCCGGCGTCGTCCGGTCAGCGTGAGGCCGGCGGCGATCACCGCCGACCCCACGATGAACGGCCAGCCTTCGGGAGCGACCGGAAGCCTGCGTTCCATGCTCACATCCTCGGCGGCTTGATCCAGGACATCATCGAACGCAGCCGCTTGCCCACTTCCTCGATCTGGTGATCGGCGTCGCGTCGCCGCATCGCCAGGAAGCCCGCGCGGTTGGCCTGATTCTCCAGCACCCACTCGCGCGCGAACTGTCCGGACTGGATCTCGCCGAGGATCTTTTTCATCTCCCGCTTCGTCTCCTCGCTCACCACGCGCGGGCCGCGCGTGTAGTCGCCGTACTCGGCGGTGTCGGAAACCGAGTAGCGCATGTACGCGAGCCCGCCCTGATAGAACAGGTCAACGATCAGCTTCATCTCGTGCATGCACTCGAAGTAGGCGACCTCCGGCTGATAGCCCGCCTCGACGAGCGTCTCGAAGGCGGCCTTGATCAGATGCGAGACACCGCCGCAGAGCGTCGTCTGCTCACCAAAGAGATCAGTCTCCGTCTCTTCTTTGAACGTCGTCTCGATGACGCCGGCGCGCGTACACCCCACGCCGCGACCGTAGGCCAGCGCGAGATCCCGCGCCTTCCCGGTGACGTCCTGCTGCACGGCGACGAGAGCGGGGACGCCCGGCCCCTGCGTGAACAGATCGCGCATGACGTGACCAGGCGCCTTGGGCGCGATCATCGTGACGTCGACGTCGGGCGGGGGCACCACCTGGTTGAAGTGGATGTTGAAGCCGTGGGCGAACATCAGCATCTTGCCCTTGCCGAGCCCCTTGCGAATCGACTCCTCGAACACCTGCCGTTGGGTCTGGTCCGGCAACAGGATCATGACGACGTCCCCGGCCTTGGCCGCGTCGGCCACCGGCGCGACCTTCAGCCCGTCCTTCTCGGCCTTCGCCCAGGACTTGCTGCCCTGGTAGAGCCCGACGACGACGTCCTGACCGGAGTCGTTGAGGTTCAGGGCGTGCGCGTGCCCCTGGCTGCCATAGCCGATGATCGCGATCTTCTTGCCCTTGAGGAGGCCGAGGTCGGCGTCCTGGTCGTAATAGATCTTCGCCGGCATGCGTGTTCCCTTTCTAGAAGTCTCTTGGGTTAGTCCGCAAAGCCCACCACGCGCGGGTCCTCGGACACGCGCGGCCGCTTCGCCGGCTCGGCCTTCCGCGCGCGCGTCTTGGGCCCGCGCGAGATCGCGACCTTGCCCGTGCGCACGAGCTCCTGGATGCCCATCGGCCGCAGCAGCTCGATGAGCGCCTCCAGCTTGCCTTCGTCGCCGGTCGCTTCGAGCACGAACGACACCTGCGTGACGTCCACCACCTTGGCCCGGAAGATGTCTGCGGTGCGCAGGATCTCCTCGCGGTGTTGCGGCTCAGCGTTCACGCGGATCAGCATCAGCTCGCGCTCGACGTGGCTCTCGTCGGTGAGGTCGTTGACCTTGATGACATCGATCAGCTTGTGCAGCTGCTTCATCACCTGCTCGATGACGAACTCGTCGCCGGTGACCACGAGGGTCATTCGCGACACCGTGGGATCGAGCGTCTCGCCCACCGACAGGCTCTCGATGTTGTAGCCGCGCGCGGAGAACAGCCCGGCCACGCGCGACAGCACGCCGAACTTGTTCTCGACGAGCACGGAGATCGTGTGCCGGCCGGGCTCGGTTCCGTTCATGCTCATCCTCAGAACCCCGTCTGCGACTTCGCGGCCCGATCGCGGACCTCGCGCGTCGGCGGGGCCAGGATCATGTCGGTGTTGGCGCCGCCGGCCGGCACCATGGGGAACACGCACTCGTCTTTGTCCACGATCACGTCGAGGATGACGGGCGCCGGCGTGCTCAGCATCTTCTCGATGGCCGGCACGACCTCGCTGGGCTTGGAGACGCGCAGACCGACGCAGCCGTAGGCCTCGGCCAGCTTCACCCAGTCGGGGATCTGCGGCAGGTCGATCGCGCAGTACCGCTCCTTATAGATGATGCGCTGCCACTGACGGACCATCCCGTGGCCGCTGTTGTTGATGATCACGGTCTTCACCGGCAAGTGCTCGGCGAAGCAGGTGGCCAGCTCCTGGCTGTTCATCTGGAAGGAGCCGTCGCCGTCGATGTTGATGACCTGCTTGTCGGGATGCGCGGCCTGCACGCCCATGGCGGTGGGCAGGCCGTAGCCCATGGTGCCCAGCCCGCCGGAGGTAAACCACGCGCGCGGGTACTTGAACTTGTAATACTGCGCCGCCCACATCTGGTGCTGGCCGACGCCGGTGACGATCATGGCCTCGCCGCGCGTGGCGTTGGAGATCTCCTGGACCACGTACTGCGGCTTGATGACGTCGTCGCTCCACTCATAGCGCAGCGGCTGTGCGTTCCGCCATTCGGCGATCTGGGCGTGCCACGGTCGGCGACCCTCGCGACCGTCGCCGGCCGTCTTCATCTCCTCGCGCACGGCCTCCACCAGCGCGCGGAGCACGCGCCGGCAATCGCCCACGATCGGTACGTCGACCTTGATGTTCTTGGAGATCGACGAGGGGTCGATGTCGATGTGGATGATCTCGGCGTGCGGAGCGAAAGCGTCGACCTTGCCGGTCACGCGGTCGTCGAAGCGCGCGCCGACGGCGATCAGCACGTCCGAGTGGTGAACGGCCATGTTGGCGTAGTACGTGCCGTGCATGCCGAGCATCTCGATGGAGAGCGGATGCTCCGACGGGAACGCGCCCAGCCCCATGAGCGTCGTGGTCACCGGGATCTCGGTCAGCTCGGCGAGCTCGCGCAGCTCTTGGTTCGCGTTCGAGGAAATGACGCCGCCGCCGACGTACAGCACGGGCTTGCGGGCCCGTACCATGGAGCGCGCGGCCCGCCTGATCTGGCCGACGTGCCCCTCGTAGTTCGGATTGTACGAGCGCATCGTGACCTTGTCGGGCCAGATGAGCTCGGCCTCCTTCACGAGGATGTCCTTCGGCAGGTCCACGTGCACGGGCCCGGGGCGGCCGGTCACCGCGATGTGGAACGCCTCGCGGATGATCGGACCGAGATCCTTGCCGTCCTTCACGAGGAAGTTGTGCTTCGTGGCCGAGCGCGTGATGCCGACGTTGTCGGCTTCCTGAAACGCGTCGTTGCCGATGAGGTGCGTCGGGACCTGGCCGGTGAATGCAACGATCGGAATCGAATCCATCATCGCGTCCTGGAGCGCGGTCACGAGATTCGTGCACGCCGGACCGGAGGTCACGAGACAGACGCCGACCTTCCCGGTGGCGCGCGCGTAGCCCTCGGCGGCGTGCCCGGCCGCCGCCTCCTGCCGAACGAGGACGTGCCGCAGGCCCTCGAAGTCGTACAACGCATCGTAGATCGGCAACACGGCGCCGCCGGGAAGGCCGAAGATGATGTCCACGCCCTCCCGCTTCAGACACTCCAGCACGATCCTCGCCCCTGGCAGTTTCACGTAAGCCCTCCTACCGCCTTCGCTCCCTCATCCCTTTACTACGCACTGGGCGCGCCCTCCGACATGGGGGCCTCGATGTGGCCCCCATACCCCCCGCGCTCGCGTCGCCCCGGCAAAGCCGTGGCGCCTCTCGATCACTACGCACTGGGCGCGCCCTCGGCCGACGCCTCGCGCGTCCGCAGCCGCGCCTGGGCGGCCGACAGCCGCGCGATCGGAATCATGAACGGCGAACAGGACACGTACGTCATCCCGACCTTGTGACAGAACTCCACCGATGTCGGCTCGCCGCCGTGCTCGCCGCAGATGCCGATCTTGAGGCCCGGGCGCGTGCGCCGGCCCCGCTCGATGCCGATCCGGATCAGCTCGCCCACGCCTTCCTGGTCGAGCACCGAAAAAGGATCGTGAGGCAGTAAGCCCTTTTGCAGGTAGTCCGGCAGGAACTTCGCGACGTCGTCGCGGCTGTAACCGAACGTCAGCTGCGTGAGGTCGTTGGTGCCGAACGAGAAGAACTCGGCGTCGTGCGCGATCTTGTCGGCGATGAGGGCGGCGCGCGGCACCTCGATCATGGTGCCGATCGTGTAGCGCACGGGCACGCCCTTCTCCGCGACGATCCCGTCGGCGATTTCCTTCGTCTGCTTGTAGGTCACCTTCATCTCGCCCACGGTGCCCGTGAGGGGAATCATGATCTCCGGCTCCACCCGCCCGCCCTGCTCCGCGACCGCGCAGGCCGCCTCCATGATGGCGCGCACCTGCATGCCGTAGATCTTCGGCGACGTGATGCCGAGCCGGCAGCCACGATGACCGAGCATGGGGTTGGCTTCGCGCAGCGAGTCGATCTTCGCGAGCTTGGCGTCCAGCGCCGCCTTGCGCGTGGGATTGATGCCCAGCGCGTCCAGGCGCGCGCGCTCTTCGATCATCTCGCGGTATTCCTTCGGGTTCGCGAGGAACTCGTGCAGCGGCGGATCGAGGAGCCGGATCGTGACCGGCAGACCGTCCATTGCGCGGAAGATCCCCACGAAGTCCTCGCGCTGGAACGGCAGCAGCTTGTCGAGCGCGGCCTGCTGCGACATCGGATCGGCGGCCATGATCATGTCGCGCATGATCGGGATGCGCTCGGCGGCGAAGAACATGTGCTCCGTGCGTACGAGGCCGATGCCCTCGGCGCCGAAGCTGCGCGCGCGCGCCGCGTCGTCGGGCGTGTCCGCGTTGGCCCGCACGCCGAGCGTTCGGTAGCGGTCGGCCCAGGCCAGGAATTCCTCGGCGGCCCGGCTGACCTCGGGTGTGGTGCGCTCGACGGCGTCGAGGATGACTTCGCCCGTCTCGCCGTCGATCGAGATGATGTCGCCTTCACGCACGACGCGCCCACCGGTCTCGAACACGCGCCGCTCCTCGTCCACGACGATGTCGTTCGCGCCGACGATACAGGGCTTGCCCATGCCGACCGCGACGACGGCCGCGTGCGACGTCCGTCCGCCGCGCGCGGTGACGATGCCTTCCGAGGCGTACATGCCCGCCACGTCCTCGGGCGAGGTCTCGGGCCGCACGAGGATCCCATGCTGCCCGTTGCGCGCGAGCTCCACCGCGCGATCCGCGTCGAAGACCACCTGGCCGACGGCGCCGCCCGGCGCGGCCGGCAGCCCCCGCGCCAGCAGCCGGCCCGCCGCGATCGCGCGCTCTTTGTCGCGCGGGTCCAGCAGCGGGACGAACAGCCTGGCGAGGTCGCGTGGGTTCACGCGCAGGAGCGCGGTGTGCTGGTCGACGACCGCCTCGTGCACCAGATCGACCGCCACCCGCACCGCCGCCGCCGCCGAGCGCTTCCCGGCTCGCGTCTGCAGGAGATAGAGCTTGCCCTCCTGGATCGTGAACTCGATGTCCTGCATGTCCTTGTAGTGGCGCTCGAGGCGGCCGGCGATCGCGAGCAGCTCATCGTAGATCTTGGGCATACGACGTTTGAGATCGTCGATGTGCTCCGGCGTGCGGATGCCGGCCACCACGTCCTCGCCCTGCGCGGTGGCGAGGAACTCCGCATAGAAGTGACGCTCGCCCGTGCGCGGATCGCGCGTGAACCCCACGCCGGTGCCCGACGTGTCGCCGAGGTTGCCGAACACCATCGCCATCACGGTGACGGCGGTGCCCCAGTCGGCGGGGATGTTGTTGATCCGGCGGTACTCGACCGCCTTCTTGCCGAACCACGAGTCGAACACCGCGCGGATGGCCAGCCGCAGCTGCTCGCGCGGCTCCTGCGGAAAGGGCGCGTTGGTTCGCGAGGCGACGATCTCTTTGTAGGAGTCCACCAGCTTGCGCAGCTCCGCGGCCGGCACCTCCGGATCGGTCGCCACGCCGAGGCGCGTTTTCGTCGCGGCCAGCTGCTCGTCGAAGGCCTCGCGCCGGATCCCCAGGACGACGTCGCCGAACATCGTGATGAAGCGGCGGTAGCAATCCCACGCGAAACGGTCGTTGTGCGTCCGCGCGGCCAGTCCCTCGACGGTCTCGTCGTTGAGGCCGAGGTTGAGGACGGTCTCCATCATGCCGGGCATCGACACGCGCGCGCCGGAGCGCACCGAGACGAGCAACGGGCGCTTCGGGTCGCCGAGCGCGAGCCCGGCGTCCTGCTCCAGTTTTTCTAACGCAGCCTCCACCTGCTCCCACAGACCGTCGGGGAACGAGCGCCCCGTGCGGTTGTATGCCGCCCACGCCTGGGTGGTGATCGTGAAGCCGGGCGGCACGGGAATGCCGAGGTTGGTCATCTCGGCCAGCTCGCAACCCTTGCCACCAAGCAGGTTGCGCATCACCGACGAGCCTTCCGCCTGACCCGACCCGAACGAGTAGACGTACTTCGTCGTTGCCATAGGGCGCCCTGTCTCCGTCGATGGACGAGGGAAAAAGTCTTTCAATTCTATTGGATACCGTGCACTGATGTCAACGTTCCGCCCTCTCCTCCCGGCTCGCTCCTACGCGCAACGCATCCGACAAAACGAAAAGGGCCACGAGTCGGCGACCCGTGGCCCCTTCTATCGTCGTCGCCACGGGCTCGTCTCCTGCCCGTGGCGTCCCGCGCTCGATTAGGTCGCGGACGCTCCGGGCAGGCCCGGCAGCAGCAGGCCCAGAATCGACAGCATCCGCGACGTGAGCGTCATAGCTGGCGCAGTATAGGCAGGGCGCCGACGAACGTCAAGAAGTCTGGGGGCGACCGCGTGACGGCGCGGACCCGCGCGATTCCTGCTCGCCGAGCACCAGACCCTCCACCGCCTGCAGGTGCTCGGTCATCGCCTGCCGCGCCGCCGCCTCGTCGCGGCCGCGAATGGCCGCGAGCACCCGTCGGTGGTCTTCGTGCGACCGGGTGGGTCGTCCTGGCGTGTTGAGCGATTCCTCGCGACTCTGCCGCAGCAAATCCATCACCGCGTGCGCGATGCGGGTGATCGCCCGGTTGTGAGCGGCCGCGCCGATGGCGGCGTGGAATTCGGCATCCTGCTCGAGGCCGGTGCGGCCGGCCGCAACTTCCTTGGCCTGCGCTTCGAGGATGCGATCCATCTCGGAGAGCTCTTCAGGTGTGGCGCGGCGCGCGGCCAGCGCCGCCAGCGCGGGCTCGATCATCTGGCGCGCCTCGAACAGCTCGGCGATCGCCTCGCGCTGCGACACCATCACGAGCGCGAGGGGCTCGATCAGCGATTCCACCGAGACCTCGCGGACGAACGTCCCCTCTCCCGGACGGATCTCGACGAGTCCGAGACTCTCCAACGCGCGCAGCGCCTCGCGCACCGAGGTGCGACTGACCACGAACTTGTCGGCCAGGTCGCGCTCAGGCGGCAGCTGATCACCGCTCTTGAGGCGTCCCTCCGCGATCATGGCCTTCACCTGTCGAACGATCTCCTGGTAGATCCGCGTCGACTTGATGGGAGCAATGCTCATCGCCTCGTCCCCAGCCGCGCCGCGACGCCGCGCCTCGTCCGCCATGTCAGATGTCCTCCGGCAGCGCGGCGTGCGGACGCCGCGCAAGCCACCAGCCGAGCGCCGCCACCACAAGGCCTACCCCGACCGACACCGGCGCCTCCATTTGCGGCCCCATCGCGCCGAGCCAGCCGGCGACGGCCTTGTCCTCGAAGACCATCTCGGCGGCGACGTACGCGAGGAAGCCGCCACCCAACCATACGATCCACATCCAGCGGTTCATGAGGCGCGCGAGCAGCCCCGCGCCCCAGATCACGATCGGCAGCGACAGCGCGATGCCGATGACCACGAGCATCAGCTCGCCTTTGGCGGCGGCCGCGATGGCCAGGACGTTGTCGAGGCTCATCGTGATGTCGGCGACGATGATGATCCACACCGCCTCCCATACCGAGCCGCCGTGGCGCGTGCCCGTCGCGTCGCCGTCTTCCGGGCGGACGAGCCGCACCGCGATCCAGAGCAACAAGAGACCGCCGGCCAGCTGCAGCAGCGGCACGCGCAGCAACAGCGTGACGATGGCAACGAAGACCACCCGCAGCGCCACCGCGCCGAGCGCACCCCAGATCTGGCCGAGCACCCGCTGCCGCGGCGGCAACGCACGCACGGCCAGGGCGATGACGAGCGCGTTGTCACCGGAGAGCAGCAGATTCAGCACGCCGATGCCGAACAGGCGCGCCCAGAACTCGGGCTCGGCCAGCAGCGCCATGAGCCTCTCAGGCTTCGGCGGGAGCGCCCGACGCCGGCGGTAAACCGCGCAGCCGACGCCACCACGGCGTGAGGATCGGCATGAGCAGGAAGAATAGCGCGACGAGCGTGATGGCGCAGGAGATCGGCCGCGTGAAGAATACGCCGAGTGAGCCCTGGGACATGATCAGGCTCTGGCGCAACGCGTTCTCCGCGAGGTCGCCGAGCACGAGAGCGAGCACGAGCGGCGCCAGCGGATAGTCGAGCTTCTTGAAGACGTAGCCGATGACGCCGAAGATCACCATGTACCACACGTCGATCATGCTCGAGTGCACGGCGTAGGCGCCGACCGCGCAGACGACGACGATGAGCGGCGTGAGGATCGCGAAGGGAATCTTGAGAATCGCCGCGAACAACGGCACGCCGGCCAGCACCATCAACACCCCGATGATGTTGCCCGTGTACATGCTGGCGATGAGGCCCCAGACGAAATCGGGCTTCTCCGTGAAGAGCAGCGGTCCCGGCTGCAGGCCCCAGATGATCAGGCCGCCCAGCATGACGGCGGCGGTCGGCGAGCCCGGGATGCCCAGCGTGATCATCGGCAGCATGGCGGCGACGCCCGCGGCGTGCGCGGCCGTCTCCGGCGCCACCACGCCCTCGAGGTCGCCGTGGCCGAAGCGTTCGGGGTGCTTGCTAAATCGTTTCGCGAAGGCGTAGGACATGAACGAGGCTGGCGTGGCCCCGCCCGGCTTGAAGCCCATCCAGAAGCCGATGAACGAGCCCCGCACGAACGTGCGCCAGTAGCGCGGCAGGATCTTCCACGTCTGCAGCACGACTTTGAGGTTCATGCCTGTGGCGGCGCCGCGAAAGGTCAGGCCCTCCTCGACCGAGAGAAGGATCTCGCCGATGCCGAAGAGGCCGATCACCGCAATGATGAAATCGAAGCCCTTCATCAGATCCGTGATCCCGAAGGTCATGCGCAGCTGGCCGGTGACGATGTCCAGGCCCACGGCGGCCAGGATGAACCCGAGCAGGATCGACACGAGCGATTTGAGCGGGTTGCCACCGCCGAGACCGACGAAGCTCGAGAACGTCAATAACTGGATGGCGAAAAACTCCGGCGGCCCGAAGCGCAGGGCGATCTCGGCCAGCACCGGCGCGAAGAGCGTGATGAGGACGATGGAGAAGAACGCGCCGACGAACGAGGACGTGAACGCCGCCGTCAGCGCCTGCCCGCCCCGCCCCTGCCGCGCCAGCGGGTAGCCGTCGAAGGTCGTGGCCACCGACCACGGCTCCCCGGGAATGTTGAACAGGATCGACGTGATGGCGCCACCGAAGAGCGCGCCCCAGTACAAGGACGTCAACAAAATTATGGCCGAGGTCGGCGGCATCGTGAAGGTCAGCGGCAGCAGGATCGCCACGCCGTTGGCGCCGCCCAGTCCGGGCAGCACGCCAATGATGGTGCCGAGCGTGATGCCGACGACGGCGATGAAGAGGTTGAACGGCGTGACCGCGATGTGAAACCCGAGGAAGAGGTTCTCCAGGCCCATCAGTATCCGAGCCAGGTCTCGAGCGGACCCTTGGGCATCGGTACCAGGAACCACTGCTCGAAGACCAGGAACGTCAAGACGGGAATCCCGACGGAGATGAGCACCACCGTGAGCCAGGGGTGGCGCCCGACCCAGCGCATGTAGAACGCCAGGTAGAGGGCGGCGGCGACGTAGAGCCCGATCACCGCCGTGAGCGTGACCATCGCCACCGCCGGCCACAGCACCTGCATGACCGGCCGCAGCTGCTCGCGCGTGACGAACGGCTTGCCGGGACCGCGGCGCCACGCCTGGACGGCGATGGCCACGGTGACCCCGAGTAGCAGCGTACCGAGCCAGAACGGAAAGAAGCCGCTCTTGGGGCCGTCGCTGCCCCACCCCGCGCCGAGGCGCAGCGAGTCGAAGACCGCGATCAGCCCGATGAGCAGCAGCAGCGCGGCGGTGACGAGGTCCGCCGTGCGCGTCATTTCTTGAGCAGGCCGCCCTTCGCCATCAGGTCACGGTGCAGCTTTTCGTTCTCCTCGACCCACTTCACGTACTCGGCGCCGCTGAGGAAGGCGGGCTTCAGCGCGCCCTCCTCGATGTACTTCTTCCAGTCCGGCGTCTCGGTGACCTTCTTGAGGAATCCGACGTACCAGTCCACGGCGTCCTTCGGCATGTCGGGGGCCCCGAAGATCCCGCGCAGCATCAGGTAGTGGATGTCCGACCCGAGCGCCTCCTTGATGGTCGGGATGCTCTTCCACTCGCCGACCGCGATGCGCTCGGTGTCGAAGACCGCCAGCGGCCGGACGCGGTTGGCCTTCCAGTGGCTCACGCACTCGATCGGGTTGTTGACGGTGGAGTCCACGTGCTTGCCGACCAGGTTCACGCACACCTCGCCGCCGCCCTTGAACGGCACGTAGATGAACTTCACGTCCTGCGCCTGCTCGAGCATGATCGTGAGGATCTGGTCTTCCTGGGCGGAGCCGGTGCCGCCCATCTTCATCGTGCCGTTCTTCTCCTTGACCGCCGCGAGGTATTCCTTCGCGGTCTTGTACGGCGTTTCCGCGTTCACCCAGAGGATGAACTGGTCGAGGGCCAGGCGCGCCACGGGCGTCAGGTCCTTCCACGAGAACGGCACGCCGGTATGCAGCGGGGTCGTGAAGAGGTTCGACAGCGTGATGATGATGGTATGGGCGTCGCCCTTCTTGCCCTTCACGTGCAGAAACCCCTCGGCGCCCGCGCCACCGGACTTGTTGACGACGATGATCGGGCGCGGCGAGAGCTTGTGCTTCTCCGCGATGCCGTGGATCACCCGCGCCATCTGATCGGCGCCGCCGCCGGTACCGGCGGGAACGACGAACTCGATCGGCTTGGTGGGCTCCCACGCGGAGGCGGCAGTCGTCAGGAGAGTGGCGGTCAGCAGCACCACGAGCGAAACGGACGTTGGTGTCCTCATCATCGGTGCCTCCCCCTTGAGGGCCCGAGACGGCTCAGCAGGATGCTACGGTTGGGATGCGGTGCGCCGGGCCGAATGCGAAACGGGGCCGGACGCTGAGCGCCCGACCCCGCACCACACGACGGACCGGCTGGTCACGGACCCCGGTCGCTATTTCACGTTCAAGGCAGCTTGCGTGGCCTCTGGCTTTCGGAACGGGACCACCCCGGGAATCTCCCACTTGTCCCACTGCTCGTCGACCTTCGTCTGGAAATAGGCGAGGTCTTCCTCGATGAAGTGGGCGAACCGGCCCTGCTTGAGCAGGTATTCGCGGACCGGCTTGCGCGGCCGTCCCTCGACGATCGCCTTCGTCTTGCCGTAGTACTTCACGACACCATCCTCGACCTCGTAGAGCGGGAAGATGCCCGTCTCGATGGCGAGCTCGCCCAGCTCGTGGCTGAGCATCGGGTCGTAGTCCCAGCCCTTCGGGCAGGGGTCAAGGGAATGGATGAAGGTGGGCCCACCGATGGTCAGCGCGCGGCGCACCTTGTTCATCATCTCCACGGCGTACGACGCGCACACCGTGGCGACGTAGCGGCACTCGGGATGGCCGGCCGCCATCAGACCGGCGACGTTCTTCTTCCAGCGCTTGTGGATCAGCCGATGCACCTTGCCGGGAGGGCTGAACGTTGTGTGGGCACCGTAGGGCGTCAGCCCCGAGAGCTGGATGTCGGTGTTCGCGTACGACTCGTTGTCGTAGAGCAGGATCAACGAGTTGTACTCCTTGTGCGTCAGCGTCGCGGAGATGGCGCCCAGCCCCATGTCGGCGCCGCCGCCGTCGCCGCAGAACGCGATGACGTTGATGGGCTCGGCCTTCATCTTGCCTTTCCGCATCAACGACTTCAGCCCGGCCGCGGTTCCGAGCGCCGCCGAGCCGGAGGAGCCGAGCTGCGTGTGCATCCACGGCACCACCCAGGGGGTGGTGTAGTACGTCGTGTTCGCGACGTACATGCAGCCGGTCGAGCCGAGCACGATCGTGCGCGGGCCGGCCGCTTTCACCATCAGCTTCATGACCAGGGCCGACTCGCAGCCCTGGCACGTCCGGTGTCCGGAGGTAAAGTACTCCTCGAGAGTGACCTTCTTGATCCCCCGGAACGGCTCGAGGACCTGGGTCGCGTTGCCGAACGTCGTCTCAGCCATGGCCGTCGTCTCCTATTCCCGCACGCCGAGCCAATGCGTCTTGGCGTCGGCCTTCCCTGACTTCGCGGCCGCATAGCACATGTCCACGGCCTTGTTGACGTCTTCCAGAGTGACCTCCCGGCCGCCGAGGCCGCAGATGAAACTCAGCAGCGGCGGGCGCGTGTCGGCGTTGTAGAGCGAGGCGCGGATCTCGTTGGCGACCACGCCCGAATGGAACGGCGAGCCGAACGAGTAATCGCGGTCGATGACGCCGATGGCCTTGGCCCCCGAAAGCGCCTTGACCAGCCGCTCGAACGGGAACGGCCGGAACCAGCGCAGCCGCACCAGGCCCACCTTCTTACCCTTGGCGCGCATCTCGCGGATGGCCACCTTGATCGGCAGCGAGATGGTGCCCATGCCGACCAGGATGATCTCGGCGTCGTCCGCCATGTACTCCTCGAACCACGGGTTCTCGGGGCCGCGGCCGAAGACGCGCCGGAAGTCCGCGTACGCCTCCTCGATGACGCCGACGGCGCGCTTCATCGCCTCGTCGTTCTGGCGCCGGATCTCGATCACCCAGTCCTCGTTCGCCTGCGGAGCGACCGTGATCGGGTTGTCGGGGTGCAGCAACAGATCGCCGCGATCGTAGCGCGGCAGATACCGATCCACCTTCTCCTTCGGCGGCACCATCGTGATCGCCTGGGAGTGCGTGAGGAACGCGCCGTCGGCCGAGATGGCCAGCGGCAGGAACACCCGGCGGTCCTCGGCCACGCGATAGGCGATCAGCGTGGTATCGAGCGCCTCCTGCGAGGTGTCGATCCAGCACAGCAACCAGCCGAGGTCGCGCACCACGAGCGCGTCGTTGTGCTCGACGCCGAAGGCGCCGGGATCGTCGAGCGCCCGGTTGCCGACGAGGCAGACCATCGGCACGCGCAGCGGCGGCGTGACCACCAGGCACTCCATCGCGTACATCCAGCCCACGCCCGACGATCCGCAGAACACCCGGGCGCCGACGGTCGAGGCGTGCTTCACGATCTCGAACTGGCTGTGCTCGCCCTCGGCCACGATGTACTCGGCCACCAGCTGGCCGTTGGCGATCTTCTTCGCGATCGCCTGCATCACGGTGTCGTAGGGGCGGATCGGATACGCGGTGACGACATCGATGTCGGCCAAGGTCAGCGATTCGGCCACCGCCTCGCTTCCCGAGATCAGAAGCTCCTTGTCCTCGCTCGCGGCCTTCGTCCCCGTCACGGTCGCCATATCGTCTCCTTCATTCGAGGGGGGCTAACGCCCCCCTCCGACCCCCGGCACCGTCTTCCGGTCAGCGTTCTCGCCCGGGATGCCGGCCGTGATCTCGATGCCGCCGCTGTCGAGGTCCTGCTTCAGCTCCTCGTCGTACTGGCCGCGGAATCGGAAGCCGTGAGACCGCACCGTAGTCTTCTTGTCGCCGATCTTGGCGCCGAGCCAGGTCTTGTACGCCGTTTTATCTTTGCGCCACATCTCCCACTGGCTGGCGTTGTCGTCGAAGGCGGACTCGTTGACCATCGTGATGCAGTTCTCGACGGGGCAGACGGCCTCACACACGCCACAGCCGCAGCAGGCCTCCATGTTGGCGTCGAAGGTGCCGTCGGGCATCACGTCGAAGACCGAGTCGGGGCACGCGATCCAGCACAGGTTGCATTTGACGCAGGTGTCGAAGTCGACCACCGGACGCATGGTGCGGGTCGAGAACTTCTTGAAGTAGGGATTTCGCTCGGGCACGTAGCCCTGCCCGCCCTCCTTCGGCTTGCCGATGGGAATGGCCGGGATGGTGACGCCTTCGCGCATCTCCCACCACTTGGGCATCTCGAACGCGTACGGAACCTCGGTATTGCCCTCGGTGATCTTCACGTCGCGGGTCTCGATGCGGTCGTACGCCTTGCGCGCGGAGGCGACCTTGAGCTCGGAGCCCCACTCCATCTCTCCGATGGCCTCGGCGACGGCGTCGAGCGTCAGAAAGGAAGGCGCGATCTTGGCGAGCGCCCCCAGGATGCGGACCTCCGTGTGGTCTTCCTTGTACACCCAGAGGCCGGAGAAGCTGGCTTTCGCGCGGATGAGCGACAGCTTGTACGGTGCGTCCTTCTTGTGGATGTCCTTCAGGAGGGCCTCGAACGGCTGGAGCGACGTCATGAGAAGCGTGCCGTTCGGCTCGGTGAGGCGGTTGATCGGCTGCAGCCCGTACCACGCCCATGACTCGACGCCCTTGGACAGGGTGTCGTCCACGCAGATGGTGACGTCCACGTGCTTGGGCTCGTAGCGGGCCATGTTCTGCTCGAGCTCTTCCTTGGTGTCGGCGACGATGGCGAAGTCCTTGGCGGGGATCCCGTTGCGCTGCGGGCTGTCGCCGTAGCGGCCGAACGCGATGCCCCAGCGTTCCGACTTCCGCGCCGACAAGACGATGCCGCGCACGATGCGCGCCGCGAGGTTTTTCTGGAAGATTCCCCGGTAGACGACTTCGCAGATCAGCGCTGACATACGGCCTCCTGGCGGTGGGTACTGGTCGGCTGGTCCGACCAGAGAGTACTCCCGCCGCCCTACCCACTGTCAAGTGTTAGCGGGAGCGCTCGATTCGACGGCCGCTTACGCCGCGCGCTTGAGAAATTCCTCGAAGGCCTTGGTGAAGGCCTCCGGCTGCTCGAGGTTCGACAGGTGCGACGCCGGATCGAGCACGACCAGCTCGGATCCTCTGATCTGTTGATTGATCGCCTGCGAGGCGGCGAGCGGCGTGCCCAGGTCCTGGGCGCCGACGATGATCAGGGTCGGCAGCGTGATCGCCTTCAGGCGGTCCGTCAGATCCAGCGCCTTGATCGCGTGACAGCAGCCCATGTACCCCTTGGGGGGCGTGCGGCGGATCATGGCGCGCACGGGCTCGATCACGTCCTTGTGCGTCTCGATGAACTTCGGCGTGAACCAGCGCCCGACCGTGGGCTCGACCATCGGCTCCATCCCCTTGGCGTCGACGGTGGCGATGCGCTCGTCCCACAGATGCTTCATGTCGGCGGGAATGCGGCTCGACGTGTCGCACAGGCTGAGGCTCTGGAGAATTTCCGGCGAGGACAGCGCGAGCGTCTGGCCGATCATGCCGCCCATGGACAGCCCGATCCAGTGTGTGCGCGCGATGCCGAGCGCCTTCAGAAGCGCCCGCGCGTCGTCGGCGAGCTGGCTCAGCGTGTAGGCACCGGCGGGTGCATCGGTTCCACCGTGGCCGCGCGTGTCGTAGCGCAGCACGCGATAGCGGGCGGCCAGCGCCTTGGCCTGCGGATCCCACATCGACAGATCGGTGGCGAGCGAGTGGCTCATCGTGACCATCGGGCCGTTGGCCGGCCCCTCGAGCGTGTAGTTCATCTGAATGCCATTCGCGCTGATCTTCATCGCTTCGCCTCCTGCTCGATTGTCCAGAGAAGCGCCTCGGCGGCCCGCTCGTCGCTCGGGCGGCCGCGCTTGCGCAGCTCGTCCGCGATGCGGGCGCGGATCTGGGGCGGACGGTTCTGCGCAAGCTTGAACTTGGCGCGCCGCGCGCGAACGTCCAGCCGCACCGCCGCGATGTGATGAATCGCGCCGCGATACATCGGATCGTCCGGCGTGACCGGACGGAAGCCGCCCTCCGGCTGATAGCGCGCCAGCAATCGCATCTGCTGCGCGGCCAGCTCGGCCGCGTCGCCCGACACGGTGGCGTCGCACTCGAACATCACCGTGCGGTGGTACGCCGTCGCCATGATCGCGTTCTCGGGATCGACCCAGTATGACGGGATGGTCGCGAGAACCTCGTCGACCTCGAACATGCAACGCGGCCGCGCCCGGAGATCGACGGCCTGCTCGTCGCTGCGCACCAGGTGAATCTCGAAGGCCCCGCCCTCGTACGTGAACGGGTAGAGGCCCAGGTGCGGCGTGCCGTCCGCGGCCACCGTCACGAGGCGGCCGAGCTCCTGCGCGCGGACGAACCGCTCGAGCTCGGCATCCGGGACGTCGGTATAGATGTCGTGGAAGATCACGCGGCGGCTCCCGCCCGGGCCTTCCGCACCATCGAGCAGAAATATTCGTGCACCGCCGAGTCGTCGGTCAGCTCGGGGTGGAAGGTCGCGACCAGCACGCTCCCCTGGCGTGCCATCACCGGCTCGTCGTTCCAGGTGGCCAGCGTCTCCACGCCGGCGCCCACGCGCCGGATGCGCGGCGCGCGGATGAAGACCATCTCGACCGGCGTGGCGCGACCCTCGAGGGTGGCGCTGCCGCGCGCCTCGAACGATTCGCGCTGCCGGCCGTAGGCGTTGCGCTCCACGCCGACGTCGATGAAGCCGAGCGAGAACTGCGACGGCGTCTCGACGTCGCGCGCGAGCAGGATGAGGCCGGCGCACGTGCCGAAGATCGGCCGGCCCTCCGCGTGGAACTTCTCGAGCGCGGGGACGAAGCCCCACGCGTCCATCAGCTTGAGCAGCGTCGTGCTCTCGCCGCCCGGCATGATGAGGCCGTCGACGTCCGCGAGCTGCTCGGGCTTGCGCACTTCGATCGCCTGGATGTCCTCAGAGCGGCTTTCGCCGCGGCAGCGCTCCAGGGCCTTCGCGTGCATCGCGAAATCCCCCTGGAGCGCCAAGACACCAATTTTCATCACAGGCTCGCCTCGCCTGCGGCTCGCACTACCACCCCCGGGTCTGCATGAGGTCCTTCTCGGCCAGCTTGCTCGTCTCGATGCCGACCATCGCCTCACCGAGATCCTCGCTCACGCGCACGAGCACCTCGGGATCCTTGAAGTGCGTGGTCGCCTGCACGATCGCCTTCGCGCGCTTCGCGGGGTCGGCGGACTTGAAGATCCCCGAGCCCACGAAGACCGCCTCGGCGCCGAGCTGCATCATCAGCGCGGCGTCGGCCGGCGTGGCGATGCCGCCCGCCGAGAAGTTCGGCACCGGCAGCTTGCCGGCCTGCGCCACCCAGCGCACGAGGTCGTAGGGCGCGCCGAGGTTCTTGGCCTCGGTCATGAGCTCTTCGGGCGACAGCACGGTCAGCCGTCGGATGCCCGACACGATCGCGCGCATGTGACGCACGGCCTCCACGATATTGCCCGAGCCTGCTTCGCCCTTCGTGCGGATCATGGCCGCGCCCTCGCCGATTCGCCGCAACGCCTCGCCGAGATCGCGGCAGCCGCACACGAATGGCACGCGGAACGCGAACTTGTCGATGTGGAAGTGCTCGTCGGCCGGGGTGAGGACCTCTGACTCGTCGATGAAATCGATGCTGAGCGCCTCGAGAATCTGTGCCTCGACGAAGTGGCCGATGCGCGCCTTGGCCATGACCGGGATCGTCACCGCCTTTTGGATTTCCTGGATCTTGCGCACGGGAGACATGCGCGCCACGCCCCCGTCCTTGCGAATGTCCGACGGAACGCGCTCGAGCGCCATCACCGATGCGGCACCGGCGTCCTCGGCGATCTTCGCCTGCTCGGCGTTGGTGACGTCCATGATGACGCCGCCCTTGAGCATCTCCGCCAGTCCGATGTGCTTGCGATCCGCGATCCTCAGCCCGTTTGCCTCAGCCATGAGAGCCCCCTTTTATGTGCCCTATATTTGCCGTCGGAGCGCACCGCTTGCCACGGCCGTAGCACGGCGGCTCGATGGTCCGGCATTGAATGCGCGACCTCGCGTTCATACCAGTGGCGCCGCGACCCGTTCGACGGGATGCGCGGCGGGACGCTTGCGCGCCGCCCGCACCACGTCGCCCAGCCGTCGCACGCCCTCGTCGATCTTGGCCGCCGGCACCGATGAAAATGACAGGCGCAGCGTGCGCTCACCGCTGCCATCGACCCAGAACGCCGTCCCCGGAGTGTAGGCCACGCCGCGCTCGAGCGCGTGCGGCAGCAGCGCGCCCGCGTCGAGACCGGCCGGCAGCGTCACCAGCAGCGAGAAGCCTCCCTCCGGCTCAGTCCACGTGACGTCCTCGGGCAAGCGCCGTTTCAGTGCGGCGACGAGCGCGTCACGGCGGCGGCGGTACTCGCCGGCGATGCGCGCCACGTGGCGGTCCAGCAGTCGGCGCTCGCAGAAGCGGTGCACAGCCGCCTGCAGCAGCGCGCTCGTGTGCAGATCGGCCAATTGCTTGGCGGCGCGCAGCCGCTCGGAGAGCGCTGCGGGGGCCACGAGCCAGCCCAGGCGCAGCCCCGGAAACAGCACCTTCGAAAACGTGCCGATATAGACCACCAGACCATCGCGATCCAGCGCCTTGAGCGGCGCCGGCGGCCGCTCGCCATAGTAGAGGCTGCCGTCGAAGCCGTCCTCCACGACAGGGACCTGGTGCCGCGCGGCCACCGCGAGGAGTCGTGCGGCGACATCGCGCCGGATCGTGAGTCCGGTCGGGTTGTGCGCCGACGGCTGACAATAGAAGAGCTTCGGGGCCTGGCGCTCGAGCAGTCGCTCGAACGCGTCCACGCGAGGGCCGCCCGCGTCGCGATCGACCGCCAGCAGTGATGCGCCGAACGAGCGGAACACCTGCATCGCGCGCGGATATGTCGGCTGCTCGATGGCGACGGCATCGCCGGGATCGAGCAGCGTCCGCGCGATGAGATCGAAGCCCTGCTGCGAGCCGTTCACGATCAGGATGTCCTCGGCGCGCGCCTCGAGCCCGAACCGCAGCAGATACGTGGCCAGATACTGTCGGAGCGGCGGATAGCCGCCCACCGGATAGTATTGCAGCAACGATTCGCCTTCCTCGCGCACGACCTCGTTCAGCGCGCGGCGAAACGCGTCGGTCGGGAAGAGCCCACTGTCCGGCATGCCACCGGCAAAGGAGATGACGCCGTCGCGCGCGGCGCCCGGCGCGCTGGCGCGCGCCCGCTCGCCCTCGCTCTCCACGATGCGCGCGCTGCGCGACAGGAGCGCCGACCAGTTGAGTGGCTGCGTGGTGGGCTCCGCGGTCACCGCGGCTCCGTCAGGGGGCCCTGCCACGAACGTGCCCTGGCCGACGTGGGCACGCACCCAGCCCGCCGCCACCAGCTCGTCGTACGCGAGCGCCACCGTCGCGCGATTCACGCCGAGCGATTGCGCCAGCTCGCGCGTCGCCGGCAGCTTCACGCCCGGCGCCAGCAGGCGGCCGGCGATCAGCCGCTCGAGATGGGCTTGGATCTGGCGGGCCAGCGGGACGGACTTGTCGCGGTCCAGCGGAATCTGCACGCGGCCTCCTTACCCGGCCATTTTCGCCGGGAGGAACGCCCCGTCAAGCTCCAATTGGCTGGGCCCTGACCCGGCCAATTCGCCGGCCGGAAGCGAGCCTCAGGACCCGCGGCGGCGGGGCTCGTGGGGCTCGGCGGGCGTGAGATCACCGGCGGCGGGTCCGTTTCAGCAGCCGGCCGTACGCGTCGAGGCACGAACTGTCGCCGCAGCGTCCATATAATGGCGGTACGTCGACCCGTGAGGACGCGATAGCCAGAGGAGGCGCGCATGAGCGCAGGCGAGGCCCCGATCAAGCAGGCAATCCGTTGGATCGACGATCAGCTGCACGACAACCCCAAGGCCGATCGTCTGAAGCTCGTGGACGAGGCGTCTCGCCGTTTCGATCTCTCGCCGGTGGACGGAGACTTTCTCTTCCGTCACCTGGCGTCCAAGAAGACGTAGCGTCGACGGCCGATCGTCAGCGTAGCCGAACGACGGTCGCGCCCTTGCCGCCTCGCTCTTCCGGTGCGTCGGCGAAGCCCGCCACCAACGGGTGATCGCCGAGCAGAGACTGCACGATCGCGCGCTGCACGCCGATCCCGCGCCCGTGGATCAGCCGCACCTCGCGAAAGCCGCGCGCATGCGCCGCCTCGAGATACTCGTTGACGACCGACGGCACATCGCGCGGCAGGAAAGAATGCAGGTCCAGCGAGTCCTCGATCGGAAGCTCGACGGGATCGTCAGATCCCAGTGCTGCGCCCGCTCAGAGCGTGGGTCCGGCCATCACGTGCTGCTGCCAGTGCTGGTAACTCAGGAGATCCTCTCCTGCAAGCTTGCACTGTCAGAAGGTGGCGGCGCGCTCGAAGAACGTCACGTCGACGAGCACGACACTCTCGGCGCGCGCGCTCTCGGCCACCTTCTGCGTCACCATCTGGCGGACGAACGGGATGGGAATGCGGCCCAGGCGGTGCAGCACCTCCTCGGTGCAACGCACGCGAGTGCCCGGCAGCACGGGCCCCGCCGCGACGGCGGCCGGTGCCTCAGCCTCCGGGTGCTCGCACGTCTCGGGCACGAGCTGCTGCAGCCGCATCGACACGTAGTCGGTGACCCAGGCCTGGATCGCGACCTTCGTGTCGCCGGGCGCCGGCGACGCCGCGAGCCGATCGTTGAGCGTTGCGAGCACCTGCTCGAGCTGTCCCAGGCGTGACTCGAGTGCTGCCAACCGCCGATCGAGATTCGAATCCGTCATCCACGCCTCCCGCGCGGTCACGCTAGCACAGGGCGTCGGGTGTGCCAATCGGTGACGCGCTGATAGGCGTCGGCCGCACGCAGCACGGTCGCCTCGTCGAACGGGCGGCCCACCAGCTGCATGCCGATCGGCAGTCCCTGCGCCGACAATCCGCACGGTACCGCGCACGCGGGATGGCCCGAGCAGTTGAACGGGCGGGTCAGGCGAATGAGCGCGGCGCGCACGTCGCTCGGGCCGTCGCCCAGCGTCGTCTGCCGCTCGTCGAGCCGCGGCGCCGTCATCGGCGTCGCCGGCGCCAGCAGCACGTCGCGACGCGCGAGGGCCGCATCGATCTCGTCGCGAACGAGCGCCCGCACCTGTTGGCCGCGCACGTAGTGCGCGCCGGTGACGAACGCGCCCAGCTGAAGCCGCTTGCGGACTTCAGGATCGTAGTCGTCGGGCCGTGTCTTCAGCCAGCCCGTGTGATACGCCAGCGCTTCGGAGGCAACGACAGCATACGAGGCGGCGGCGACGTGCGCGACGGCCGGCAACGCGACCTCGTCGACGATGGCGCCGGCGCTCTCCAGCGCCTTCGCCGCGTGCTCGACCGCCGCCCGCACCTCCGGCGTCGCCGACTCGAGGAAGAATCCGCGCAGGAGTCCTACCCGCAACCCCTTCACGTCGCCGCTGAGCGCTGCGAGGTAGTCGGGCACCGGCAGCACGCTGCTCGACGCGTCGGCCGGATCGTAGCCGGCCATCACCCGCAGCAGAAGCGCCGAGTCGGCGGCCGTCCGCGTCATCGGGCCGACGTGGTCCATCGACCACGCCAGCGGCAGGACCCCGGCGCGACTCACCCGCCCGTACGTGGGCTTGAGGCCCGTGATCCCACACAGTGAGGCCGGAATGCGGATGGAGCCGCCGGTATCGGAGCCGAGCGCCGCCGGCGCCAGTCCGGCCGCGACGGCGACGCCCGAGCCCGACGACGAGCCGCCCGGCATCCGCTCGACGGCGGCGTCCCACGGATTGCGAGGCGCGCCGTAATGGGCATTGAGCCCCTCGGGCCCATAGGCGAACTCCACCATGTGGAGCTTGCCGAGGACGATGGCGCCCGCCTCACGTAGCCGGCGCACGACGGTCGCGTCGGCTTCAGGCACGCGGTCGGCCAGGATCTTCGAGCCAGCCGTCGTCGCCACGCCGGCCGTGTCGTAGAGATCCTTCAACGCAATCGGCACGCCGTGCAGCGGCCCCGCCGGCCGCCCCGCCACCAGCGCCGCCTCGGCGGTGCGCGCGGCGTCCAGCGCGGCGTCCGCGCACACCGTGATGTAGGCGCGGAGGGTCCCGTCATGGGCTGCGATCCGCTCCAGGTGCAGGCGCACCACCTCGACCGGCGAGACTTCCTTGCGCGCGATCATCCGCGCGAGATCGGTCACCGACGCGAACGGGAGATCTGTGCTCACAGGATCCGGTACTGCGTCGTCGGCTCGACGGCACCGAGCGGCAGCGCGTCGAGCGTGGCGAGCAGGCGCAGCGCCGCCTCGATGGCAGGGCGCAGCGTCTGCAGCTCCTCGGCCGTCCACCCGAAGCCGGAGACGCGCGCCGCGCCACGCAGGGTCTCGATGTCGAATACCTCATTCATGGCGCGCAGTCTAACGCGGTATGCTGGGGACCGAAAGGCCGCGCTCGTGATTCGACGCCGCTCCGTCTGGCTGATTGCCCTCATCGTTTTCGCCGCGCTCGTGTCCGTGGGCGTGGCGATCCTCCACTTCGCGCCGGACATCGTCCGTCACGTCGCCGTCATCCGCCTGGAAAGCCTGCTGCACCGACGTGTCTCGATCGACCGCCTCGAGCTCAACATCTTCACCGGCCACGTCGCGGTGCACGGGCTGCACGTCGCCGAGCGGGATGCGCCCGGCATGCTGGCGACGATCGATCGGCTGGAGGGGCGCGTGCGGCGGCGCTCGCTCTGGCGCCTGCACGTCTGGCTCGAGGACTTCACCATCGCAGGCACCGAGATCCACGTCGTCCGGTTGTCACCGACCCGCTTCAACATCTCCGACCTGCTGGAACGCCCTGCCCAGCCGCGCTCGCCCCTGCCTCTGACGATCGCCCGACTGCGCATCACCGACAGCACGCTCATCTTCGACGATCGCACGCTCACGCCGGCGCGCAGGTGGAAGGTCGAACGCATCGACGTCGAGGGGCGCGCGCTCTCCACGACCAACGCGGGCGGCAGCCTGGAGCTGCGCAGCGTGGCCGCCGGCGCGCCGCTGTACGTGGGCGTCGAGGATTTTCGGCTGGCGCCGATTCACCTGCAGGCGCACGTGACCGCCGCCAATGTGGATCTCGGTCTGTTGCGGCTCTATCTGCCCGGCGACGCGGCGGTGCTCCCGGAGCGCGGCATTCTGAGCGCCGGCGCGACCGTCGTGCACGATGCCACCGAGGGCACGCGCGTCAGCGCGGGGGCGCGCGTGCGCGAGATCGTCCTTCACCGCCACGGTCAGGACGGCGCCTTCGCGACCTCGCCGCAGATGACGATCACGCTCAACGACCTTCTCGTCAAAGGCGCCAACGTCTCCGTCGGCCGCGCGGAGGTCGAGGGTGACGTCACCGTCATGGAGGCTCTCTACGACCCGCCGATTCCGTACGCCTTCACCGATACGCGGCTCGTGGCGGAAGGCCTCGCGTGGCCCTCCCGACGTCCGGGTCGCGTGCAGTTCACCGGCAGCCTGCCCGGCGGCGGCCGTCTCGACGTGCGCGGCACGCTGGCCAGCCAACCCCTGGGGAGCGATCTGAGCGTCCGAGCCACGCGGCTGCCCGTCGATCTGGCGAATCGTTACGCCCGGCTCGCCGGCACGCTCGGCGGCATGGCCGACGTGGACGCGCGGGTGGTCGCGTCGCACGACAACAAGACGTTGCGGCTGCGCATCACCGGAGCCGCGGGCGCCACGCGCCTCGTCGTGGCCGACCCGAGCCGTCCCGACCAGCCGCCGCTCGGCGTCGAGCGCCTCGACGTGAGCGGCCTCGACTACGAATGGCCGTCGCGCCTCGTCGTGGGCTTTCTGAATCTGCGCAAGCCATGGGCCGCGGTCGATCGCGACGCCACGGGCGCGATCGCGCTGCGCAGTCTCTTCGTGCGGCAGCCCGGCGCCGGCGAATCGTCCACGCAGGGGGCCGCCGCGCCTCCGGCGGTGGACGTGACGATCGGCGAGCTGCGTGTCCAGGAGGGGCGGCTCACGCTCGTCGACGGCACCGTCTCGCCGGCGGCGCGCCTCGAAGTGAGCCCGATCGGCATGACGATCAAGAATGCGGGCTGGCCGGCGCACGGGCCCGCGCAAATCGCCCTCGACGCGACGCTGCCGGGCGGCGGCACCGTGACCGTCGCAGGCAGCGGCGAGCTGGACCAGCGGGTCGTGCGGGTCAACGTCAACGCACGCAACGTCGACATCGCGCAGGCCCAGCCCTATCTGCCGTTCCGCGGCCGGGTCCAGGGCCGTGCCGAAGCGCAGCTCGACGTGCGCGGTCGGCTCGATCCGCCGCGCATGCGCGTGCGCGGCACGGTGGGCGCGAGCGATCTGGTCCTCCTCGACGGCGACCGCCAGCTCATGACGGTTGCGCGCATCGACGCGAGCGGTGTCGACTACCGCGCGCCCGCGAAGCTCGCGCTGGACGATGTGCGCGTGCTGCGCCCCTGGGCGCTCGTGGACCGCGACCAACGCGGCGAGCTGTCGCTTCGGGCGGCGCTCTCGGCAACGCCGCGCGGGACGACGTCCGGTCCCGCCACGTCGCCGCCCACCGACCCGGCGCTCAAGCCCGAGGTGACGGTGCGTCACGCACTCATGGAGGACGGCGGCACCAATATCGTGGACGATTCCGTCGAGCCGGCGGCGCGGTTCCAGATCCGCGGCACGCGGCTCGAGGTGCACAACTTCACCTGGCCGGTGAAGCGACCCGCCGAAGCGCTGGTGACCACGCCGATGCCGCGCGGAGGTCGGCTCGAGGGACGCGGCACCTTCCAGGTCGATCCCTCGCGCATGGACGTGCGCGTCACGCTCAGCGATGTCGCGCTCTCGCCCGCGCAACCCTATCTGCCGGTGGGCGCACGTGTGACCGGCGACGTGGACGGAGAGGCGCAGATCAGCATGCGGCTCGATCCCTTCACGCTCTCGGTGCGTGGCAGCGCCGCCGTCAAGCAGCTCGCGATCGGCGACGTCAACCGTCACCTCCTGACGGCGGGGCACGCGCGCGCCGAGGGCGTCGACGTTCAATGGCCGGGCGGCGTCCGCGTCACGAGCCTCGACATCGACAAGCCCTGGGTGCTGTTCGAGCGCGAGACCTCGGGACGCTTCCCGCTCGTCGACCTGCTGACGCCCCGCGGCGCGGCCGCGGGCACGCGTACACCGGCGGCGGCACGTGCCCCGGGCCCCCGACCGCCGATGGAGGGGCTGCGCGTGTCACTCGGGCGGCTCACGCTGACCGACGGCTTCGGACGCTTCGTGGACCGCACCACCGAACCGGATTTCGCCGAGGAGTTGTCGGCCGTCAACATCACGCTGCTCGGACTCGGCACGACGCCGAGCGACAAAGCCCACACCGCCGTTCGCGCCACCATCGGGCCCAGCGCGGCGCTGTCGATCAGCGGCGAGCTCGGCACCGTCGGCGCCCCGAACGGCGTGGACGTCCTGTTCACGCTCGGCGGGTATGCGGCGCCCCGCGCGAATGCGTATCTCGACACGCTGTTCGGCTGGACCGCACGCCAGGGCACCCTCACGCTCGCGGCGCGCTACCGCATCGAGGGCGACGAGCTGGAGGCCACCAATGACGCGGGGCTCGAAGGGCTCGACGTCGTGCGCTCACCCACGCGCGCCACGCCGCCGAAGTGGCCGATCGGACTCCCGCTCGACACGTTCGTCTCCTTGCTGAAGGACCGTCGCGGTCACGTCGAGCTCTCGGTGCCGGTGCACGGCCGCCTGTCGTCGCCGGAGTTCGACCTCGGGGACGCGATCTGGAGCGCGCTGCGCGGGCTTGCCTTCAAGACCGTCGGGCTGCCGTTCGCGCTGATCGGCAAGCTGTTCGTCACCGAGGATTCGCGGATCGAATCGCTGTCGGTGAATCCCGTGACGTTCCTGCCCGGCACCGCCACACCGCGGCCCGAGATGGGCGAGCACCTGGACCGGCTCGCGGGATTCCTGCGCGACAAGCCGGCGATCCGGCTACGACTGCGTCCCCTGCTCACCGTCGCCGATGCCGAGCCGCTCAAGCTGCAAGCGCTGCGCGATCGCCTCACGGAGCGCGCCAAGGATGGCAGCGAAGCGGCGTTGCGTGAGCAGGCCCTCCGCCAGTTCACCCGGCGCTTCCCCAAGCGCGAGCCGCCGGCGTCACTCGACGAGCTGCTCGCGGCGCTGGCGGCCGGGACACGCGCGCCCGCCGCCGCCGAGACGGCGCTCGGCGAGCGCCGTGTAACCGCCGTGCGCGATGCGCTGGCGGGCCGCGGAGTCGAGGCCGCACGCCTCGCCGCCCAGACGGCGCCGGCCGCCGTCGAGGGCGAAGGCACCGGTCGCGTCGAATTCGAGATCACGCCATAGCGGCGGCGCGAGCGCGCGCTACAATAACGGCGAATGGCCGTCTCGCTCGTGATCTTGACGAACCCGGATGAAGCCGGGCCACGCCGCGAGCTGAGCGTCGCGGCCGGCACCAGCCTCCTCAAGGCGGCGCACGACGGCGGCGTGGACCTCACCGCCACCTGCGGCGGCCGCGGACGCTGCACCTCCTGCCGCGTGAAGTTCGTCGACGGCACCATTCCGCCGCCGACCATCATGGATGAGATCCAGCTCGGCGACGACCTCGTGCGCGAGGGCTACCGCCTCTCCTGCCAGTGCACGGTGACGGAGCCCATCACCGTGCGGCTCGCGCCGCCGCTCGAGGAGCACGCGTTTCAGATCCTCGGCGCGGGCCCGGGCGTCGGCGGGCTCGGCCTGCGGATCGATGCCGGGGTCGCCAAGGACCTGGTGAAGGTGTCGCTGCCTCGCGAGGAGCATCATCAGACGTCGGACCTCGAGCAGCTCGCGGCGGCGGTCGGCGTCGCGCCCGAAGACGTCGGGCCGAGCGTGCTCGCCGGCCTGCCGCAGGCGCTGCGCGACGATCCGAGCGGTGTGACGGTGACTACGTTCACCGCCGGCAGCGGCACCAGCACGCGGCGCATCGTCATCGCCGTCGAGCGCGGCGACACGACGGCGATGAAGTTCGGACTCGCGATCGACGTGGGCACCACGACCGTGGTCACCACGCTCATCGAGCTGGCATCGGGCGAGCAGCTCGCCTCCGTCTCCAGCCTGAATCCCCAGGCGGTCTTCGGCGGCGATCTCATGTCGCGCATCGCATTCGCTCAGTTCAACCCGGCCAACCTCCGCAAGCTCCACACGCGGATCGTCGGATTGCTGAACCAACACGTGGCCGAGGTCTGTCGCACGTCGGGCGTGCTGCCGAAGTGGATCTACAAGGCCGTCGTGGTGGGCAACACGTGCATGCATCACCTCCTGCTCGGCATCGATCCGTCGCACGTGGGACTCGCGCCCTATGCCCCGGTGATGCGGCACGCCACCGTGCTGCCCGCGCGCGAGGTGCCCCTGAAGATCGCCTCCGAGGGGCGCGTCTGCATGCTGCCGCTCGTGGCCGGATTCGTCGGCGCCGACGCCGTGGCCGTCGCGCTCGCCACGCGGCTGGCCGACTCCACCGCGCTGCGCGTGGCCGTCGACATCGGCACCAACGGTGAGGTCCTGCTCGGCTCACGCGAGCGGGTGCTCGCCTGCTCCGCGCCAGCCGGGCCAGCGCTCGAGGGCGCCCAGATCCGCCACGGCATGCGCGGCGCGCAGGGGGCGATCGACAGGGTCAGCATCGATCACGACGTGCACGTGCATACCATCGGCGAGGCGCCCGCGCTCGGCATCTGCGGCTCCGGCCTCATCGACCTGCTCGCCGGGCTGCTCGACGCCGGCGTCATCGACTGGACCGGCCTGATCCGGGTGGAAGCCCGCGAGAGCCTACCGCCGGCACTCCGTGAGCGCATGGCGATGCGCGGCGAAGAGCGCGTCTTCATCGTGCTGCGGCCGGGCGAAGCGGGCGCGCGCGGCGAGATCGTCCTCACCCAGGACGACGTGCGGCAGGTGCAGCTCGCCAAGGGCGCGATCGCCTCCGGCATCACGATGCTGCTGCACGTCGCCGCGATCCCCCTGGAGCGCGTCGAGGAGCTGATGCTCGCGGGCGGCTTCGGCAATTACGTGTCGATCCCGAGCGCCATCCGGATCGGGCTGATTCCCGCGTTGCCGCTGGCCCGCGTGCGCTACGTCGGCAATGCCGCGTCGCTCGGGGCTCAGCTGTGTCTGCTCTCGGAAGCCGAGCGTGCGCGGGCCGACACGATCGCCGCGGGCATCGACCACGTGTCGCTGGCCGCGCATCCCGACTTCGAGCAGATCTTCGTGGACGCCATGAACTTTCCGCGCGGCTGATGACCCCCCTCATCCTCGACGGCGCCCGGCTCACCGGCGTCAGGGCCGGTCCCACGGCGGTCAGCGTCGACGCGCGCTGGCTGATGGCGTACGCCGCCGCGCTCGGCGAAACCGACCCTCGCTATTACGACACGACGTCGGCCGCCGCGCCGGCGGTGCATCCGTTGTTCTCGGTCTGCTACGAGTGGCCGCTTGCGCTGGCGCTGCGCGCGAAGACCATGGACGACGCCATCGCGCGACGCGGCGTCCACGCCTTTCACAACCTGGTCGTCCATCGCCCCCCGCGTTCGGGTGAAGGCCTGCGCGCGAGCGCACGCGTCGTCGGCGTGCAACGCGTCCGCGCCGGCACGCTCGTCGTCATCCGCTTCTCCACGACGGACCGCACGGGCGTCGCCGTGACCACGACCGACCACGGTTCGATCTACCGCGGCGTCGAGCTCAAAGGGGACGAGATTGCGCCGAGCGCGACGGAGCCGGCGGCCACCGCGACGCGCGCGGGTAGTGCCGGCTGGCAGGAGCCGATCGAGGTCTCGCTGCAGATGCCGCACGTCTACACGGAGTGCGCGCGCATCTACAACCCCATTCACACGGACGTCGCGGTGGCGCGGGCCGCGGGCCTGCCCGCGATCATCCTGCACGGCACGGCAACGCTGGCGCTCGCCGTCTCGCGCGTGGTGGCTCACGATCTCGGCGGCGATCCCGGCCGCGTACGCGGCGTGGCTGCGCGGTTCAGCGGTATGGTGAGGGCTCCCTCACGTCTCACTGTTCGGGGCGGGGCCCTGCCCGACGGCGCGGTGGGCTTCGACGTCGTGGGGCCCGATGGCGCGGCCGTGGTGAGCGATGGCCGCGTGACCCGATGAAGCAGATGACGCGACGCGAGCGCCTCACCGCGGCGATCAATCGCGAGCCCGTGGACCGCGTGCCGTACGCGGTGTGGCGACACTTCCCCGCGGTGGATCGCTCGCCGGCCGGCCTCGCACAGGCGACGTTGCGCTTCCACGATCATTACGGCTCCGACTTCCTCAAGATCACGCCGCGCGGCGGCTACTGCGTCGAGGCGTGGGGCTGCGTGGAGTCCGAGCAGGTGCTGCCCACGGGGAACCGGCCATGCGCTTCGTGCGCCGTGAAGAGCGCCGACGACTGGAGGCGGATCCGGAAGCTCGATCCGGCGAGCGCGGAGGGCTGGGTCGAGCAGCTGGAGACGATCGTGCGACTCGGCTTCGACCGGCGGATCGGCGATGCGCCCGTCCTCGCGACGGTCTTCTCTCCGTTGTCGATCGCTCGCAAACTCTGCGGCGACCGTCTCGTCACCGACCTACGGGAACGGCCCGACATCGTGGCCGCCGCCGTCGACGCCATCGGGGAGACGGTGCTGCGCTTCAACGAGCTGGCGTTGGCCGAAGGGATCGGCGGGATCTTCTATTCGATCCAGACCGCGAGCGCCAGCGTCCTGGACGAGGAAACGTATCTCCACTTCGGGGAGCCGTGGGACCGGCGAGTCCTCGAGGCGCTGCGGCCCAAATCCTCCCTGACGGTCGTCCACTGTCACGGCGACCGTCTCATGTTCGACCGGCTCGCCCGGCTGCCGGGTCAGGTCTGGAACTGGGACGATCGGGCGGCCGGCCCGACGCTGGCCGCTGCGGCCGGTCAGATTCCCGGCGCGGTGTGTGGCGGGCTGAACCAGTGGCGGACGCTCCGCGAGGCGACGGCCAGCGAGGCGACGGCTGAAGCGGAGGACGCGATGGCGCAGACGGGCGGGCGAGGACTGATCGTGGCGCCGGGCTGCGTGCTCATGGCCAACACGCCCGACGCGAATATCGCAGCCGTGGTCAAAGCGCTCGGCGGTCCCCTGAAGCCAATTCCCGGACTCAAGACCGACTAAGCCGCGCGCCGATGCTGCGCCGTTCCGATCGGCTTGACGTCCGTCTTGACCGCCATCGTTGCCCTCGACCGCGGCGCCAGCAACCGCGCGTCTCTCCACCAATCCACGCACGCGACGGCGCCGCCCAGCACGAGGGCGAACGCGCACGCCGCAATCATGAACCCGACACTCATGCCGCGTCGGTATCGCATGTTTCGTGCCAGCGGAACGGCCTTGGAAAGACAGCAGCGCGGTGGGTAACCGAATACCAGGACACGAGAGCGTTTCGCCAAGGATAGGGTGGAGGCTACCGGGCGACGTTGAACCGAAAGTGGCACACCTCTCCGTCGCGAACGATATAGTCCTTGCCCTCCAGCCTCAGCTGGCCGCGCGCGCGTAGCTCGGCAAACTCCCCGCCGACCGCCACGAGCTCGTCGTAGCCATTGACCTCGGCCCGAATGAAGCCGCGCGCGATGTCCGAGTGCACGACTCCGGCGGCGTCCTGGGCGCGTGTGCCCTCGGGGATCGGCCAGGCCCGCACCTCGTCTTCGCCGACGGTGAAGAACGAGACGAGCCCGAGCAGGCCATAGCATTCGCGCAACACGCGTCGAATGGCGGGCTCGGCGAGGCCGAGGTCGGCCAGAAACGCTTGCTGCTCGTCACCCTCGAGCCGCGCGATCTCGGTCTCGATCACCGCCGACACCCACCCCACGCGTGTGCGTGGCCGCGCGGCGATGTCGCCCAGGCCGAACGTCTCCGTCACCCGCTCGCCGCTCGCGATGTCTTTCTCGTCGAGGTTCACGATGTGGAAGATCGGCTTGGCGGACAGGAACGTGAAGCCGCGCAGCACCTTGTCCTCGTCGGCCGTGAGCGGCTCGCCCCGCATCGGCCGTTCGGTCTCCAGCGCAGCTTTCAGCCGTACGAGCAGCTCGCGCTCCTTGACCTCGGCGTCCTTGCGCTGCTTCTTGATCGAGGCCTCCAGCCGCTCGAGCCGCCGCTCCACGACCTCGAGGTCGGCCAGCAACAGCTCGGTCTCGAGATCCTCGATGTCGCGCTTGGGGTCGGGCGCGCCGAGCGCCGCGTCGGGAAAGGCGCGAACGACGTGCAGCAGCGCGTCCGCGTTGCGAAACTCCTTCGTCTCGAGACCCGCGCGCTCGCCTTTCGCAATGCCGGCGAGGTCCACCACCTCGAACGTCGCGTAGGTCGTCTTCTTCGGATTGAACAGCCCGCGCAGCACGTCCACCCGTGGATCGGGGACCCGCGCCACACCGGTGTGGAGCTCGGCGCGGCCGGTGTCGTAGCGCGCGGTGGCCACGGACGACCCGGTGAGGAGGTTGAACAACGTCGTCTTCCCGCTCTTCGGCAGACCAACGAGACCGATCTTCATGCGTTCGATTATAGTTGACTGTCCGTGACCGACCGCCGGGACGTCGACCTTCGTGGCGCGTTGCTCGCGCTCCTCCTGTCGCTCTTCTGGGGCGGCAACCCCGTGGCGATCAAGCTCGGCCTCGAGGACGCGCCGCCGTTGCGGCTGGCGTGGATGCGCTTCGTCGTCGGCGGTGTGGTGATCGCGCTGTGGGCGTGGCTCACCGGGCGTCTCGCCGGCCTTCGCGTGAAACGTGCCGAGGTCACGCCCCTCCTGATCGTCACGGTGCTCTTCGTCGCCCAGATCGCCAGCATGAACGTGGGCACCGCGCTCACGAGCGCCGCCCACGCGGCGGTCGTGCTCAACCTCTACGCCGTCCACACCGTCCTGCTCTCGCACTTCCTCATTCCGGGCGATCGCCTGACGGCGCGGCGACTGCTCGGCGTCCTCGTCGCATACGGCGGCATCGTCCTGCTCTTCATGCGCCATGCCGACCACGGAGCCTCGAGCCTGCTCGGCGACGGCATCATGTTCGTGAGCGGCGTCGTGCTGGCCGAGCGGACGGTCTACCTCGCGCGCGTCGTCCGTCACCTCGATCCCGTGAAGCTGTTGCTGGCCCAGGCGACGCTGGGCTCGGCGGTCTTCATCGTCGCCTCCGCCGTTACCGAATCGAGGCCCACCGCGTGGACGCTCCGACTCGGGCTGACGCTCCTCTACCAGGGCGCGCTCATCGCCGGCTTCAACTTCATCGCCAACCTGTGGCTCCTGGGCCGCTATCGCCCCTCGGGGCTCGCCGGGTTTTTCCTCACGCAGCCGATCTTCGGCGTCGCCATCGCCGCGCTCATCGCCGGCGATCGACTGACCGGCGATATCCTGCTCGCCTGCCTCGCCGTTGCCGTCGGCATCGGCCTCACCGCGCGTTGACGGTACAATCGGTCATGCCCACGAAGCCCTCGCGGATGCTCGAGGCGGTGCCGAATCCGCATCCCGACCGCGACTACGAGGTCACGATGGCGGTGCCGGAGTTCACGTGCCTGTGTCCGATGACCGGCCAGCCCGACTTCGCCACGATCCGGATCCGTTACGTCCCCGACCAGTCGCTCGTCGAACTGAAATCCGTGAAGCTCTACCTGTGGTCCTATCGCGACCAGGGGGCATTTCACGAGGACGTCACGAATCGGATCCTGAACGATCTCGTGACGGCGATCCGTCCGCGATGGGCCGAGGTGACCGGCGACTTCAACGTGCGCGGCGGCATCAAGACCGACGTGCGCGCCGCCCACGGCAAGCGGCCGGAAATCGGCTGAACCGTGCTATAACGCTCGCGTGCGCTCGGCCCTCGTGTGGCTGCTCGTCGGCCTGCTGGTCATGGGCTCCGTTCCGCCGGTGCTCGCGCAGACCACCGAGGCCGACGTGTACGTCGCCCAGGCCATCCTCGACTTCGACGAAAAGAAATATCAGGACGCGATTGGGAACCTCGAGGAGGCACTCAAGCGCGAGCCCGATCACGTGGAGGCGCTCTATTACATGGGCGTCGTCTACATGGCGCTGCGGCGCCCCGAAGACGCCGTTCGCTATCTGACCCGCGCGCACGCCAGGTCGCCCCAGGACAACTCGATCGCCTTCCAGCTGGCGCTGGCCTATTTCGCGGAGCAGCGCTACGACCTGGCGGAGCCGCTGTTCGAGCGGGTCTACAAATCCGATCCGACGATCGACGGCCTGGGGTACTACGTCGGCTTCATCCGTTATCGCAAGAAGAATTATCGCGGCGCGCTCGAGGCGTTCCGCCGCGGCCGCACGAGCGACCCGCAATTGCAGCAGCTCACGCGGTTCTACACGGGTCTTTCGCTGGCGGTGCTCGGCCTGCCCGCGCAGGCGTCGGCCGAAGTCGAGCAGGCGATGCGGCTGGCGCCGGGGTCGCCGCTGACCGGCCCCGCTGAGCGCCTGCGCGACACGATCCGGACCGCCGCCCAGGCTGACCGCCGGCTGAGCGCGTCCGTCAGCCTCGGGGTCCTCTACGACGACAACGTCATCGTGCGGCCCGGTCCGAACTCGCACGAGCCGCTGGTGCCGACGCTGCGGTTGCCCCGGCACGATTCGACGGGCGAGACGGCCAACGCGCGATTCGACTACACGTGGCTGCGCGGACCGATCTTCGGCTGGGTGCCGAGGGAGGGCGACAGCTTCGAGTCCTCCTTCGGCTACTCGTTCTTCGGGACGTACTACAACGACCTCACGTCGTTCAACGTGACCGACCACATGGTCAACGGGACCTTCACCTACAAGACGGCGGTGTTCAACATGCCGGCGCAGTGGACCCTCTCCTACGCCTGGGACATGCTGTTCCTGCGCGAGGAGGATTTCCTTCGGCGGCACACCGCCACGATCTCCGGCGTGCTCGTCGAGAAGGAGCCCGGCCCAGCGGAGAGCTTCACGGACGCCATCCGCAACATGGGTCACCTCACCCAGTCGTTCTTCCGGTACCAGAACAAGGAGTTCTTCGAGTCCAATCCACTGCCGATCCCCGAAGAGTTCCGTGACGCGAACAACTACACGATGGGTGTTCTGCACCTGTTGCGCTTCGCCGGCGACAAGCATCTGCTGAAGCTCGGCTACCAGGTCGACTGGGAGGACGCCAAGGGACGCGACTACAGCTATTTCGGCCACCGACTGCTTGCCGGCGTGCAGTACACCCTCGACCTGCCGGCGGCGCTGCGCACGAGCTGGAATCCGTCACCGGTGCTTCGCCTGTCGTACGACGTCGACGTCCACCTGCGCGACTACGGCAACAAAAACGTGCTGCTGCCCAGCCCGGATCCCGGCAGCAAGTGGCGGCAGGACGAGGAGTACAACAACACCGTGCGCGTGGAGGCGCCGTTCGACGGCCCCACGATCTTCGGCGAGGCGACGAGGATGTCGCTCGCCTTCACGTATCAGAACACCGTCGCGAACTCCAACCTTGCGGTCTTCAACTACACCCGCAACGTCTACTCACTCACGCTCACCTGGTCGTACTAGCGGCCCGTATTCGAAACGAATCCGGCGCTACTGAAGCCGCCGGTACTGACACCAGCGCCGCCGCGACCGTAGCGGTGCCCGCCCGCCAATGGATCACTCGGGTTCACGCACGGCGGTGTCGCCGGCGGGATCGGCGGAGTTTGCGTCGGCGGCTCGATCGGATGGTTGGCGGGCAGGATCGGCACGTTGAAGTTCAGCGGCACGCGCGGCACGGTGACGCCACCGCCCGCAGCGGCGCCGGTGAAAGCGCCCGCGAGTGCCAGGCCGGCGTGGGCGCCGTTCTCGGGCGCCTGATCCGTGGTTGGGGTCACCTTACCGGTGGAGAGGCCCTGGAGGATTTGCGGCATCTGGCTCGGCACGATATTGCTCACGTTCCCGCCGCGGAATTGCTGGAGCGTACCCACGAGCAGCGGATTCCCCGGCTGATTCGCGAGATACGCTTCGATCTGGCCCTTCAGCACCCAGAAGATTCCGACGGGCCCGACGAGGCCTCCGAGCTGCGCTGAGGCGCTCGAGACCTCGGCCACGACGACGGTGCCGCGCACACCGGCCACCGCGTTCGCGGCGCGGATCTCGAGGGACTCTCCGGGCCGCATTTTGTCCTTCGCCACCGCGACGGCGATCTTGCCGGCCTCGAGATCGATGGTCGCCTTACCGGGCACCTCGGTGATCGTCAGGGCGGAGCGCTCGCGCACCGTCACCACCGCCTTGCCGCCGAGCAGCATGCGTGCAATCGACTGTTCGCCGGTCACGACCTTGTCGTTCACGAACACGTCGTCCTTGAACTTCAATGGCTGTGGCGCGAGCGTGACCCGCGTGACCGTGACGTTGCCTTCGAGGGTCGTGACTACACCCGCCTTCGTGGCCTGGGCCGAAGCGAGCGAGGGGAGGATCGCGACCAGCGAAACAGAGAGGAAGACGGCGGGACGAACGACTCTCAGCATGATGCGCTCCGACATAGGAATCCGGTCCGGGGACCGGTACAGCGTGAATTGCCCAGCACAGCGAATAACAGACCCCATCATTGCTAAACCGAGACACTCCGTCAATCGGAATTGTCAAAAACGCAATCGGCGACGGCAAAGCGGCACGGGAGTTCCCCAAACCAGGATTCCCGCGGTGTTGCGACCTTGAAAATCTCCCGGCTCGCCTCGGCGTAACAAGGGCCACCTCGGACAAGCGTTTTCAACGTTCCGCGGCCAAGTCATTGAAATTCAAGTGCGGCACTGGCCTTGCACTTTCCCGGCGTCGGGAGGAAACGATATGGCGCGCGTCCCAGCCTTCGCCCTCGTCGTCGGGTTCTCGCTCGGTCTTCTGTCCGCTCCGCCCGCGCTCGCCGGCCAGCCGGCCGAGCAGCTGGCGTCCCAGATCGACCGCGTGCTGGCCGTACTTGGAGACCCCGCCTTCAAAGGTGATGACCGCGTCACGCCACGCCGCCAGGCAGTCCGCCGCGTGACGGACGAGCTGATCGACTGGAACGAGATGGGCCGCCGCACGCTTGGCACGCACTGGCAGACATTGCCCGATGGCGATCGCAGCGCGTTCGTCACGCTCTTCAGCGAGCTCTTGAACCGCGCCTACCTCAAGAATCTCGACCGCTACGACGGCGAGAAGATCGTCGTGATCGGCGATTCCCTCGAGGGCGACCGCGCCCTCGTGCAGGCGCGCGTCGTCGGCCGCGACGGCCACGGCGGTCTGCCGCTCGATTTCGCGATGGTGCGCGACGGCGAGCGCTGGCGCGTGTGGGACATCCGTATGCAGGGCACGAGCATGGTCGGCGGCTACCGGGCGCAGTTCGCCCGCCTTCTGCAGACCGAATCCTATGACACCGTGATCCGCCGCCTGCGCGAGCGCGTGGACGCACTGCAGCCCTAGCCGTTGCACGACCTCCCGCGGTACGCTTGTCCTCGGGAGGTCGTGCCCATGGAGCTCATCAGCCGCATCCTCGACGGCTCGATTCCGGAAAGCCTGCGCGCGTCGCTGCCGCCCTCGGGGATGTTCGGTCCGCGCGTCACCCAGGACGACAAGATCGCCCGTCTCGAAGAGGTCGCCCTCCTCGAGGAGTGTTCGCGCAAGCAGCTCAAGGCTGTCGCCAAGATCACGGACGTCGTCGAAGTACCCGCAGATACCGTCCTCGCCCGTCAAGGCGACCCCGGCAACGAGTTCTACCTGATCATGGATGGTTCGGCCCGCGTGGAGCTGTCGGCGCGACGGCGGGCGCGCCTCAAGCCCGGGGACTACTTCGGCGAGATGAGCCTCCTCGACGGCGAGCCGCGCTCGGCGACCGTGGTGGCGGATACGCCGATGCGTCTGCTGGTGATCAAGCGGCGCGACTTCGCCACCCTGCTGCGCGAAGCGCCCGAGCTCACGCAGAGCATTCTCGTGACGCTCTCACGGCGGCTACGACAAGCCGAGCAGGCGCTCAGGTGATATCCGCGTGGGGGGCGGTGGACGCCCCCCACGCGGACGTCGGTTGCTATCGCGGCAGGGCCGACGGCGCCGTCGGCGAGAACGTCAGGTCGATCTGCACGGTGTCACCCTTGCGGATGCCTGCAGCTTTCGGGTCGGCCATCTTGATCTCGAACGACTTGTCGGTGGTCTTCACGCGAATCTCGTCGCGATCCACGTCCGTCACGCGCCCGAAGAGCGTCTGGCGAACGCCTGGGTTCGTGACCACGGCGCCCGGAGTGACGACGGTGCCGGGCGTGACGGGAGTCACGACGGCGCCGGGGTTCGTGACCACGGCGCCCGGTACGGGCGTCACGACGGTGCCGGGCGACTGCACGACCATGTAGCGCCCGTCGCGCAGCTCGACGAGCTGGCCCTGCGGTATCACCACGCGCGTGCCGGGCTGCACGGTGGTCCATCCCACGGGCTGCCCATTCACGTACACCAGCGAATCCGCAGGCACCTGATACATCTGGCCATTACTCAAGACGATCACTCGCTGATTCGGATCGACACGAACGACATCACCCTGGGCCACCGCCCGAGGCGGATCGAGCGTGTTCGATGGCGAGCTGCCGCGCATCGTACGTTCCGGATCCATCGTGGCGGAGCATCCCGCCACGCCGACCAGCAACAGAACGGCTGTCATTGTTCCGATTGAACGCATCGCTTCCCCTCCTGCCCAGGGGGCAAAAAGCAAGGGACTTGCCACCGAGCCGGTACGCTCAGCGGCGAGGCTGGGACCGATTGCGCGACGAATCGATCCCCGGTCGTGTCGAGGGCCGCAAGGACGATACCGCCCGCTCCGTCGCCATCACGAGGATACGCGTCGCTCGGCGAGAAACTCGCGCAGCGTCGCATTGAACGCCGCGGGCTGGTCAGCGTTCGTCGCGTGGCCGGAGCCCGGCACGATCACCCAGCGCGAGCCGGGAATGCCGCGCGCGAG
>Ga0207684_10000244_pt1 | contig 81549 bp, 91 predicted proteins | sample KBSK5501metaG_FD_184342 | JGI IMG/M metagenome (GOLD analysis project Ga0207684, IMG submission 184342) | Corn, switchgrass and miscanthus rhizosphere microbial communities from Kellogg Biological Station, Michigan, USA - KBS K5-50-1 metaG... | ecosystem: Host-associated > Plants > Roots >...
TAACTGCTTCGACAATGTGGTGAGATTTCATTCCATATTTTTCTAAAAGTTCATCGGGTTGGCCTGATTCTCCAAAACTATCCGGCATACCAATAAATTCCTGTGGGGTCGGAAGATTTTTTGATAGAAGTTCTGCAACCGCTCCCCCAAGTCCCCCGGTAATTTGTGCCTCTTCAACCGTTACAACTGCACCGGATTTTTTGACGGATGAGATGATTGTTCGTTCGTTCAGGGGTTTAATTGTTGCAGAATTTATTACTTCTACTTCAATTTCTGACTTTTTAAGTTCCTTGGCAGCGACTAAAGCTTCAAAGAGTAATGGACCGGCGGCGATAATTGTAACCTGCGGGCTTTTTGATTCCCAGAAAACTTCTGCCTTTCCAATTTCAAAAGGAGTCTCCTCCGTTGTTATTACCGGGGTTTTTTCGCGAGCAAATCTAAGATAAGTTGGCTTACCGTTTTTTGCTGCAGCGATAGTTGCCTTTTTTGCTTCGATTGCATCACATGGATAAATTACAATCATATTCGGCATTGCCCGCATTAAAGCAATATCTTCAAGCATTTGGTGAGTGGCCCCGTCCGGCCCAACAGAAACTCCGGCATGAGCACCTGCTATTTTTACAGGAACATCATTTAGAGCAATTGTTGTTCTAATTTGCTCCCAATTTCTTCCCGGGGAAAAAGCCGCGTAGGAAGAAATGAACGGAATTTTTCCGTAATTCGCCATTCCGGCAGCAACCGTCGCCATCGCCTGCTCAGCAACTCCTACTTCAATAAATCTTAATGGGTATGCCTCCTTAAAAAGATTCGATCTTGTTGATTCTGTAAGATCTGCACAAAGAACCACAACATTTTCATCTTTCTCCCCCGCCTCTACAAGCCCTTCTCCATATCCCTGACGCGTCGGCTGGATTTCGACATCTTTATCAAAAAGTTTTGGATTAAGGTTATTCATGTTCTGATTTGATCCTCCCTCCCAATGTTCTTAGCTCGTGTAATGCTTTTTTGGCTTCTTCCGGATTAGGTGGCTTTCCATGCCATTCAAATTTATTTTCCATGAAGCTTACCCCTTTGCCCGGAATTGTATGGGCAATAATTACTGTCGGGCCCTTTTCCCATTCTTTTGCTTTTTGGGTAGCACCAATGATTTCCTCGAAATTGTGTCCATCTATGTCCATTACGTTCCAATTAAAAGCTTTGTATTTTTCAATCATGGGCTCAAGTGGCATCACATCCTCTGTAAATCCATCGATTTGAATGAAATTTCTGTCTACTATCACGGTTAAGTTTGAAAGTTGATATTTGGCGGCAAAATCAACTGCTTCCCAATGATTCCCCTCTTCGTGTTCGCCATCGCTGGTTATGCAATAAACTCGGAACTTTCTTCCGTCCATTTTGGCTGCATAGGCATAGCCTGAGGCCTGGGCAAGACCGGATCCGAGTGGACCGGATGTTGTTTCTACCCCGGGCAAACGTTTTCTTTCCGGGTGCCCTTGAAGCCTAGTTCCTAATTTTCGAAGTGTAAGGAGTTCTGAAACCGGAAAGTAGCCCGCCTCAGCCATGGTCGCATAACGAACCGGGCAAATGTGCCCGTTTGATAGGATCAATCGGTCGCGTTCACTCCATTTTAGGTCGTTGGGTTTATGGTTTAATATCTCAAAATAGAGAGCGGTAAAAATATCTGCCATTCCAAGAGGCCCCGCTGAGTGCCCACTTCCTGCTTCTACCAGTTCGCGAATTATATCTTCACGGATATTGTTGGCAATAGTTTCAAGTTCTTGGACAGTATGTTTCATGGATAAATTATCTCATTTTGATTTGGAACGGACTCTCCTCTTTACTTGCACCATCTTTAAACTTAAGTGCTTCCTCAAAAATTTGTAAGGCGCTATAAGCTTCTTCAGGTGACTGAACCACTCTAAAAACTTCAAGTTCTTCAGGGCGGGTTCTCATGTTTTCAGTAAAAGCCTTGATGATATTGTTCCAAAATTCTCCATATAAAATGAGCGGTTTATGGTGTCCAAAATAAAGCCGGGCAAGTCCCCATGCCATTCCAAATTCGGAAATGGTACCGGTTCCGCCTCTAAAAATTACATAAGCATCTCCCATTTCAAGAAGTTTTAGAGTTCTCTCCAAATAGTTTTTCGTTTTTATTTCAATATCAAAAGGATTATTTTTATCTCGTCCCTCGTAGTTGGCCACATCTCTGGGATAAAAAGTAACTCCAACTGCGGTGCCTCCGGCCGCCTTTGCACCTTCTGATACAGCTCTCATCGTTCCGGGACCACCTCCGTTTATGGCGACATAACCTTTACTAGTTAATAATTTTGAAACTGCAAACGCTTCTTGGAATAAAGGGTCTCCCGGCATTGCGTCTGCAAAACCAAAATATGATATTTGTCTGATTTTTTTATCCAATAAATCTTGCGGCATAATTATTTAGCGGCCAGTTCCAATTTTTTAATATTATCAGCGATACTGCCTTGAAACAACCTTGCTCCAATTACAACTTCATCAGCACCGGCCAAATGTGTTTCGTCGATTACGTCTTCAGTTTCTCCTCCATCAACACAAATTTTGAAAGGCGTGCCTTCTTTTGATCTAATTTCATCGAGTTCCCTGATTTTTTCAAGAACACGTTTATCAAACTTTTGGCCTCCCCAACCTGCCTTAACTGCCATTAGAAGTACAACATCCACGTTTGCCAAAACGTCTGAATCCAGCCTTGATATCGGAGTTGTGAGGTCAACCGCAAGGCCAACATAAAGCCCTGTTTCTGCAACCTTGCCCACAAAATCCATTTGAGAGGCCATCATTTCGATTTGACCTATGATTCGGTCTGCCCCGACATTTGCACACTTTTCTACCCAACTAATCGGTTCTTTGACCATTAAATGAAAATCTAAACTCAAATTCGTTTCAACTCCAAGCATATTGGCCGGGTCTACCGTTTTATTGTTAACAAACTGGCCATCGATTACATCTATTTGAACTCTTTTTATGTTTGCGGCATTTACCGTAACTGCCTCATCGATCTGGCTCAATTTTTGCTCAAGAGCCGTAACATTGTCAGTTAAAATTGCAGGAATGATGTCAATCATTTTGATTTTGCCTCCAAGTATTTCTGTAGCGCTTCTCTCTGGTCAAATTCGACATGAATTTCATTTCGTTGGCCTTGAGTAAAAGCCACTGCCTCATCAACACTTTTTCCCTGGTAGCGAATTAAATAAGCGGCGATAAGGGTTGGGCTTCTGCCATGTCCATTTTTACAGTGAACATAAACTGCACGGCCATTAAGAAGGGCCTCATCGATAACAGATGTACCAATATCAAATTGGTCGGTAGTTGGAACCCCGCCATCAGGAACTGGAAGCCAAACATAACTTTCAATGTTTGTCGGAGGAAGTTCATTTTCTTCTTTGCTTAAATTTATTTCGACAAAAATTCCAAGCTTTGCAAATTCGGACGAGTGAAGAAGGCAAACGCCACCCTGACAAAAATCAGAACCTAAATAAAGGTTTTCTAAAACTTTAGAATAATTAAACTGATGCTCATCATTCCTTCCTTTTGGGGTATCGTCAGGCATTTTGCATAAAAGATTTAGACATTTGACTTAAATGATAAACTAATCGGGTCTGTTGGTGCTTTTGAGGATTCAAGAGTCCTACCGACTCTAATCACCTGTTCGACTAGTCTATTGGCATATCCCCATTCGTTGTCATACCAAGCAAAGACTTTGATGAGATTTCCCGCAACAACTTGCGTTAAAGACAAATCTACAATTGCGCTTTCACTTCTTCCGATGATATCGCTTGAGACCAAAGGTTCCTCAGTTATGGCAATTATGCCCTTATATAGGGGGTTTTCCACCGCTTCTTTAAATGCATTATTTACCTCCTCAACAGTGACATTTTTCTTAAGAACAATTGCAAAGTCAGTAATTGACCCGGTTGTTGTTGGAACCCTTAAACTCACTCCATCAAATAGTCCCTTTAGTTCCGGTATTGTTTCTGTTGTAGAAATTGCAGCTCCTGTACTTGTGGGGATAATATTTTGTGCGGCTGCTCTTGCGCGCCTTAAGTCTTTATGAGACGCATCCTGTAAATTCTGGTCATCGGTGTAACTATGAATTGTCGTCATCAGAGCCTTTTCAATTCCAAATTTTGAATGAAGAACTGAGGCAACAGGAGCAACGCAGTTTGTGGTGCAGGATGAATTAGAAAGAACTTGAGGAAGCTGATCCTTCTCATTTACTCCAATAATATAAGTTTCGACATTTCCCCCTTTAACCGGAGCCGATATGACAACTTTTTTAGCACCCCCAATTGCATGCTTCATTGCATCCTCTTTTTTGGTAAAAGCACCTGTGGATTCTATGACAACGTCCACTCCATATTTTCCCCAGGGAATTTTGGCAGGATCACGCTGAGCCAGAACAGGAACTTTTATATTTCTCTCAGGAATCATCAAGTTTCCAATGAGCGGATCGCTATCCGTTATTTCTTTTGGATCCCTTAATTCTTCATTCTTAACTCTTAATTCGAATTGCCGATACATCGTGTCGTAATTGGTTAGATGTGCCCATCCTGAAGTCGGCATACTCCCCGAAGTATTGATTGCCGCAAACTGAATCTCCGAAGCATGTTTTAGAAGTCCAATACGAAATGCGATTCTTCCTATTCGACCAAATCCGTTAATTCCTATTTTGACCATACATTCATAATACCATCCTCAAAAAAAATCCCAAAGCCCGATCTGTTTTTGAGACCAGGCTTTTGGAATTAATCAAAGATTAATAAATTTAATCTTTATTTCTTTTTCTTCTTTCCCATTAGCATTGCGTATGCTCCCCAAAGACCGGAAAGGCCAACAAGTGCATAAACAAGCATGACCAACCATGGCCAAGCACCAAGCAAGCTTCCAACTAAATCAAATTTTAGAACAGCCATGAAGCCTACCTCTACTGCGCCAAGTACTACCAACCATTTTGAGACAGTTTTTAATTTCATTATTACTCACCTTCTCTCTACTCTATATTTAACATTAGCATACTTTGTTTCACGATAACATTACTTCAATTCCTGGGAGAGTTTTATTTATTAGATAGTCAACCATTGCCCCGCCTCCCACAGAAATCCAGTCGAAGCCATTCGACAAGCCGAGGGTCATGATAGCTTTTTCCGTATCTCCACCACCAGCAATTTTAAATGCTGATGACCCCGCAACAGCCTCAAAAACTTCCTTTGTTCCCTGCATGTGTCCTTCGTCTTCATATTTTCCAAGTACTCCAGCAAGAACTATTGTCCCCGCTTTTTTAATTTCTTCCTTAAATCTTTCAATCGTATTTAATGTTATATCTTCTTTGTCCATCGTCAGGTTTCCTATTATCATTTTTCCGTTTTGGGATCTAACGCTTTCAAGGGCTTTGTCCCCCAAATATTCGGGGAGTCTCCCACCAACCAAAACTTCATCGTAAATTTCAGAAAGCTTTTTAGCCATTTCGACCTTGTCCTCCTTAATTCCACTAATTATTACAACAACTGGTTTTTTAAAATTCTTTGACAAGTGCTCCACTTCGTGAATAAACCTAAATCCAAAAGCGTGAGGAAGTAGCTTGGGAAGGCCGACGATTGAGGCATGTTCACGGTGAGATGAGGCAAATGCTTCATTTACGTAAAAATCTCCTAGACTTGCGAGCTTTTTTGCAAATTCAGGATCATTCGCTTCCTCTCCCGGGTCGAACCGTAAATTTTCCTCAACCTTTGCCCCCCATTTATCAAAGATTGCTTGAAATGGTTTAAGGGATAAACTCTCGTCGACTTTTCCCTCGGGCCTACCTTTATGAGCCAGTATGATGATTTCCGCGTCTTTTTCCTTCAAATAATCGAGGGTTTCCTCGGAGGCTTTAATTCTTAAATCATTTGGGTCTGGGTCGGTATCAAGGTCCAAACGAAGCAAAACTTTCTTTCCAGAAACATCGAGGTCTGTGAGCTTTGGCAGGTCCATATTTAAGTCTAATTGTTTGCCTCGATTTTGTCGATCTCCTGAAGTCTTCGCTCATGCCGTGCTTCCCCGTCAAATTTAGTTTCCAAAAACGTTTTTAGCATTTCTTTTGCCTCTTCGTCGCGAGTATAATCGGCTGCAAAAACCAAAATATTCATATCATCATCATTTCTACCAGCTGTAATCTGATCAGAATTCTTACCGATCGAAGCTCTAACCCCATCAAATTTATTGGCAACGACATCAACCCCGACCCCGCTTCCACAAATGAGAATTCCCATCGCATCCTTTTCTTTTCCGACGAGGGAACCCACCTCCTCAGCATACTTTGTGTAATCGTCGTTTGGATCAAGACTCATTGCTCCCATATCCTCAAATTCGTATTTCCATTCAAATAACCACTTAGCTACCTTTTCTTTTAGGGCGAAGCCCCGATGGTCCGCCCCGATATAAATCATTTAAACCCCTCCGTAAGGTCCAGAAGTTCTTTTTTAGGATCTGTCGCCTTAACTATATCTGTTGCTACAGCCACCCCTACCGCACCAAGTTCTATACTTTTTTTGACATCTGCCATTGAGTGGATTCCGGCACCAACAACTAGCGGAACTCCGGTACCCCTCGCAATTTCTACAGCCTGAGAAATTATTTCTGGTTGAGCTTCTGCAACTGATGTTGTTGTTGAACCAATAAACTCGGGAGGCTCGTAGGAAACATAAGTGGGAGCAAGTTCGCAGATCTTTTTAAGCTCATCCAAGTTGGCAGCAAAAACTAAAGTTTTAAGATTTGCGTTCATCGACTTTTCAACTGCTGTATAGAGAGCGTCAAAGTTATCAAATTTATGCTCACTATGATTTAAAAAAACTCCCAAGACTCCCGCCTTGGCGGCTTCCTCAGGCAAGGTCCAGCCTGTATGAGCACCGTAAGTTAGAGGGTCAACGTGTTGAATCCAAACTTCCAAAGTTGTTGAAGCAATAACCGTTTCTGCATCAATTACCTGAACTACCGGAATTATTTTTATTTGCGACTCTTTGGCCGCTTCCTCGAGAATCTTGGTCAGAGCAAGAGCTCTTTGTCCGCTTCCCTCCTCATAAGTCTTGTAGTTAACAAATATCATCCCTGAATACCCAAAACTGTGTTAAGTTTTCCTTTGTCAAAACCCAAAACTGTCTCCTTGGTACCGTTATCCAAAGCTATTGTTGTAAATGGAACACCAAGAAAACCGTTGGAAGCTGTCATCATTTCTTCTCTGGCGGCGTCATCCATATCAACCAATTTCTCAGAATAGGTAATATTCTTTTCTTTCAAATAATCCTTAAGCATTTTGCAATAAGGACATGTCGTTGTTGAGTAAACTGTAACCGTCATATGACTCACCTCCGTAGTTAATAGTAGCTGAATTAGAAGGAGCCTTCAAGAACGTGTTGTTCCGGAGTTTTATCAATAGATTTTTCTGTGGTTACAACAACTTTTTTATAATCAGAGTAATCTTTATTTGCGGTGAAGTTTACTATATAGCCACCTTTTGAGAAGGTAAGTTTGCCAATTGAGACATAAGAAAAGTTGGTATCCCCAGGGTTACCCTTTACTAGCCAAGCCTGATAAAAATATCCACCCATTGGAGTTTCAAGATTTGCAATCACGGTCAGATCAAATTTACCATTTTCATAAGTTTTGAATGCTTCCCCCATTCCTGTGGCTGTTTCGACACTATTCAAGCTTGCTTTATCAGCATTTTCAGGAACTTTAAGACTTGGGAATTTACTTTCAACCTGTTGGAAGTCTGGAGTTGGGGTTGGAAGTTTTGAATTTTTGTTCTTTTGAATATTTTTATAAACAAGAACCCCTGAAACAAGTAGTACTAAGACAATTAAACCTGTGACAACGTCGCGAGTTTTCATATATGAGGCAAAAATAACACTTTGACGTAGGTTTGTCAAATGATCTATGAAATTAATATCCGCAAATTAACCGCATTATTTCCGCTAGCCTCAATTCGCGCTTGACATAAGGAGTTGGAAAAAGTAAATTGAGCTATTGGTGAATTACGGTGGAAGTCCGTAGAAGTGCCGCTACTGTTATATCCAGAGCCCAATAGTCCCGAGCAGGAAAAATGAACACTGAACAAGAAACAGTCCGAGCAATCTCTGCATATAGATATAGAAAGACCCCAAACCTAGAAACGGCTATATCTTATGTAGTCTCGATTAATAAAGAAACCAATCGCCAGTCTGATGAATATTTTTTTTGGATCGATAAGGATGGTCTTACCGATACTGATACAGGAGACTATCTACACAATTTAATCTCTCCGGATTCTCATCACAACCCATACCTTGGCCTCACTGAATACTCAATTCTTTGGCAACTTGATGCCTGGAGTCTAAAAAACGCTAAAAATAATGGCAAATTATCTGTCTGGTTTAGCCCGGAATTAAAGTCACAGAATGAATACGATGGAAATAAGATAGTCATCCATGAAATATCAGAGGCCCCCTCAGGGCAAAAAAAGCTTAACAACATAATGATAATTTTTGATTGCGATCGAAACACATGTCTTCAAATAGCAAAGCAGTTATTCCCCCATCAAACCAATGAGATAAATACTCCGGAAGAATTGAGGGCGCAATTAATTGATGCGGGCGAAAACTTAACCATTACCGACATCATCAAGGTAATTTCACCCTACATCCCTAAGAATGAAAAATATATGCCAATGAGGCGGGAGGATTTGGTCTATTTAGGAGAGTTGATTTCTCAAGGTGCTTCTCCTTATTTTTTTGCGGAAGAAATGTTAAGGCTTGGCGGAATTGGTGAGTTTTCGCTTGTTTGTGCGGGAGGAGGAAACTCGTATTCAGAGCTTCTTGGTTCAAAATCTTTAACTTTGAATTTTGGCGAAGCCGGAGGCAAATACGTAAAAAACTGCGGTCAATGTGGCAAACCTATAAATGCGGTTATCGCCGCGGGATACAGGTGTTCGTGTGGTGGAGTTTATATGGGTTGTTAATACCTCTCTCCTCTGGGTTTGGGAACAAAGGCATGGATTTCTTCCATATCTTTTGGTTTTTGTTTATAAGTAAATAAAATTTTATCGATGTAGTTTCCCAGGTCGCGGTAAAAATAGACATCGGAAAGCTCTATATCATCGGCCATAACCTCACCATGGCCGAAATCATCGGGCCGGGCTGGGGTTCTGGCATGAACCACAACATTCCCAATGGCCATCTGCTTCCAGAAAAAATTAGGAGGGTAGGTTTTTACCTTTACCACTTCATCCCAAGTTAAACTTCTGGGGTTAGTTGCAAAAAGTGTTGTAGGTTCAAAACGAATTAGTCTTCTATCTGTAATATAGGCAATGTCGCGGTTCTGGTAATCTAAAGTTATTTTTGTGCCTGCAACGATCATTACAATTGCCAGGAATAGACTGCCTATATAAAACCAGACAGCCAAACCTGGTAGTTGTGTTCCAAGAATTGAAAGTATTATAAAAACCACCAGGGAAATTATGTAAATTCTTGCTAGCTTAAAAACTAGTGACAAAGAATGGGGTTTGACTACGTAAAGAATTCGCTCTCCGTCCTGCTTTCCGAAAAAATCAGTCTCGGAGTTCTGCATCGTCATAGTGAAATTATACTATACCTTAGAAGCTTGTGGAGTCTGCACTCGCCTGATTAATTCCTGGGTCCATTTGGTTAAGATTTGTGCCGTCAAGCTGTTTTCCGGCGGCATCAAGTCCTGACCTGTCCTGAATAGTATTTACTTCGGCGGTTTGAGTTGGAAGTTTGTAACCACTTTTCACTGCCCACCAAACTGCCAAAGCTATCAAAACTACTATTATGATAAGTACTAAAAACGAATTTCCTTTTTGATATCTTTTCATATTTATTAGGGTGACGCCTCCGGTGTTGCACTTGGCTCAGGTGTTTCGGATGCTTTTGGCGATTCACTAGCCTCAGGGCTTGCCTCAGGTGCCAAGGGCCTAACTGCAACTATCAAATTCTTGATGGAAGTTCTGTAATCTTTAAGATCACTTTTCACTTTTTGCATATCAACCCTGAACTGGGTAAGAAGTGTTCTTGGGCTGCCTGTTGTACAGCTAAACTCATTTACCATTGTTTGGGCCGAGGCCAAATCTGTATCTACCACTGTCTTTTTGGCGGCAATGGCGGCAACAAGTGCATCGTAATTACTTACAGTTTTCCCTGAAGGAAGAACTTTATCTGTATAGAATGTCTCGACTCGTGTCGCGATTGAATCAAAAACCTTTTCTATGTTAGTAGCTAAATTTGTGAGACTCATCATTCTATTCTTAACTGCATCTTGTCTTGCCTCACAAGCTCGAAGCGCTCCGTTGGTCAAACCTGTTCCCCTTGGAGTTGGAAACGGCGATGGTTTTTGGGCAAGGACGGGAGATGCAAGAAGTGCTAAACCTATTACCGCTGAAACAACTGCCAACTTTGCCTTCATAATATTAATTAATAATATCTGAAATTTATTGTCAAGGGTCATTTTGAATTTGACAAAGAAATTATTTTTAAATAAGTTTAAATATATGACTGGTGGTGATAAATAATGCCAAAATACAGTAAAAGCGCCGGGAAAAGTGTGGAGCGCGCCATGAAGAAGATGAAGAGCGGAAAACTTGTTTCCGGAAAATCTAAACTAAAGGTTAAAAGTAGAAAACAAGCAATAGCAATTGGTCTTTCGGAAGCCAGAAAAAAGGGGGCTAAAATGCCTGCCTACAAAAAAAGAAAGTAATTCAATAGAAGATTTTTTTATCCGGGTGTTCCACCAAAAGTTTGATCATGTCTTAGATTTCTTGAAGCTCCCTCTTTTTCAAAATCGTCCCATTCCTTTTCTCCTAAGAAAGATCTTAAGCAGTCTTTCAAGATGTCGCCTCCTTCTCCTTCAAAAAATTGAGGTATTTCATTAACTGAAAGTTCACCCTTAAATGCAAATTCTTTTTTTATAACTCCTAGAAGCTCGTTCTTTTGACCCTCGTCCATACCTTCAAATATGACTTTGGCAGCATCTCTGACTCCCCACATATTTTTGTCTGAATCAAACTCCGCTTTAATTTTACCTAAAAAATCCTTGAGACCCACGCTCATTAAATCTCGAGGGCTAACGGTACCCATTCCTTCCCACTGGCTTCTGTCGAGATCTTTATTGGCCATATTACATTATATGAAGTTTTGCAAATATTTATATTTGAGTTTATTATTGCCGGATGGAAAGATTTTTCAGTAAGGAATTTACCTACTCAAATGGTAACTTTGAATACACCCCGACAGGATGGATGAAATTAAAAGGACTTTGGCACCCCCTGGGATATAAAGTCGTAACAATTGAAAATATATCACTCGGCTTGAGGAAAAACCCTACCCCCCTTCATTTTCCTGACCACGAATGGGTTAAGATGAAAAAAGAAAATCTAATTTATTCTGATGAAGATGCTGGTGGAATTTGGACAGCACTTAAAAAAAGCGGGGGTGAAACTCTTCAAAAATACATGTACAACCAATACGGAAAGAGAACGAAAATCTATTTAACAGCACTTCTAAACCCAATATTCGCAAACAGCTACAGAGTCAAATCCCAAGGTGTTATGCTCTTGGAAGAAATTTAAACCCAACTCACTGATTTGGATTAGTCTTCGCTTGCAGTCATTACATTGACGAGCTCTGCAATCGCAATTGCCAAAACCAAATAAACTAGCATCGCAAAAATTGTTGATGCTTCTAGGACCGAAACTGTCGAAAGTCCAGAGTTGACTGCTACAGGAAAAATTCCCCTAAAGGGGGCTTCAAAGAACCCCGAAACTGAATAGATAAAAGATACAAACGGACTACCAGGATTTGCCCCTAAAACTTTAAGCGCAAAACGAAAAACCAGAAATGTTTCAACTGCCCCTGCGATATAATAAACAAAACGCTTTAAGGTCCAGATTGAAATTTGTTCTTCAACTTCCGGCGATGTTACTTCAGTTTTCTCGCTCACAATACTCTTCCCGCTTGGGGTTATCCCAGCTGCACGCTCACGAGTAACTTCTTGTGTTGCCATAATATTCCACCTCCTTTCATCTTACTATTAATTGTTAACTCAGTGGAATTTAATTAGCAATAGTTATTTATTGTTGACAACAAATAAATCTAAAGATATTCTCCTGACACATGGGCAAAGAATCAACTCCAGGAATATTTGTGTTTGTCGGAGAAAATAGAAGCAAAACCGCAATTGAAAAGGGTTGGAGTTGGCAAGAATGCCAAAGGACGGGTAAACCCGTGCTTTGTGCGAAGCCTTTGTGGGACGCCCTAACCGAAATCGATTTAAATCCAAACGAACAAATCTTTTTCAATTTATGGGATGATGAATGGAACAAAAATGATTTTATTCCGGAAATTCTAAAAGAAATGGCTGAAGACGGCGAAACTATCGTCGGCATGGGCAGAAAAGTACAGACGGAGCTTCAAAAATTGGGCATTCAACACAAAGAGATTGTCCATCCAGCGGCGCGTGGCAAAATTAGAAAGACGGAACTATATCGGGCACACCTAAAAAAAGTTTTGTCTACTTAACTCTTCCCAGATATTCTCCTGAGGTTGTATCTATCAACACTTTTTCTCCCGTTTTAATAAATATCGGCACTTGGGCTTCAATTCCGGTTTCGAGTTTTACGGTTTTTTTAGGAGCATTAATTCTATTTCCTGCAATTTCATTTGGAGATTCAGTTACTTTCAAGGCAACATTGGGTGGAAGGCTAACCCCGATTGCTTCTCCTTTATACCAAAGTACCCAACATTTAAGATTTGGAAGAAGATAGCCAACTTGATCTTCGATTAACCCCATCGGAACGCTGGCTTGGTCATATGTTTTTGGGTTCATGAATACCAAATCGTCGCCATCCCGGTAAAGATACTCCATTTCTTTCTTTTCAACATCCGCAACTTCAACCTGCTCGTTGGTTTTATATGTAAACTCAAGTGCGGCTCCACTTTCTATACTCTTATATTTGACTCGCATGACGGCAGATCCTTTTCCTGGAGACATGAAATCGGCTCTTGTTACCAAGTTTGGCTTACCTTTGAATATAAGGTACATGCCTTTGGTGATATTGCCTGCGTTTACGGTGATCATAACCTGCCAATTATATGTGAGGAGCTACTTGAGGTCAAACTCCTCCCGGGCCGGGAAAAATAGGGTGTCTGAGATCGATTCAGCATCAGCCGCAAGCATTATGAGCCTGTCTACCCCGACGGCAATACCGGAAACAGGTGGAAGACCCGAGGATAAGGCGGTGATTAGATCTTCATCGATTGGGTACTTGGTCTTCCCCATTTTTAGCCTTTCAGCAAGGTCTGACTCAAATCTTTTCTTTTGTTCTTTGGCATCAGTTAACTCCGAAAAACAGTTCCCCAATTCCAAGCCAGCCAAAAAAACTTCAAATCTTTCTGCAAATCTTGGATCTTCTTTTTTGGGACGGCTTAGTGACGCCTGAGAAATTGGGTAATCATAAATAAAGTACGGTTTATGAGATTTAAGGAGGGCGGGTTCTATCTCGTTAAAGAAAGTTTTATAAAAATCTTCATCAGTTACTGCTGTCACATCAAGACCTGCAAATTTTTTGAAAGCATCGGCAACAGAAATCCTGGGCCAAGGAAGAGAAAGGTCATATTCTTGTCCTTGGTAGGTGAATTTATCCTTCCCAATAATTTCCAAAAATAAATGCTCAAAATCACGCATTACATCCGTATAATCGGCATTAATTCTATACCATTCAAGCATAGTAAATTCGGGGTTATGAAGGGAGCTGACCTCCTCTTCATTTCTGAAACATTTGGTTATTTCAAAACAATTTCCGATCCCCGCCGCAAGGAGTTTTTTAATGGAAAACTCTGGACTCATTATTAAATAACCGTTTCTTTTGACTCCTTTAGAAGTTTTTAACTCAGTTTTAAAAACCTCAAGATTTGGTTCGATTGATGGGATTGGAACAAGAACCGGTGTTTGAACTTCATGGAACTTTTGGTCCTTAAAAAACTTTCGGATAGTATCGATCACCCTTTCGCGGACCAGATACTTTTCCAAAAGCTCCGGGTTCTCTTTTATCTTTTGCCAAGTCTTCATTGTAACTCGTATTATATCCAAAAAAGGCTAAAAAATGGATCTCAAATGCTATAATATATAGGTGGCAGAAAATGGAACAGTTTACATACGGACTGAGACCAAAAAAGAAGCCGAGCAGAGAGAAGTTGGTGAAGTTATTAATGAGTTTGATAAGCTTGGCAAACTAATTGACAAGACCAACGCTGTAATTTATGAAACCTCCTCAGTTTTTCCCTTCCAACTCTTCCCCGATAGATTAATAGTTGATGAAAATAAAGTTACGCTAATTAGGAAGGAACTTTTTTTCAAAAGAATAGTCCCGATAATGTATGAGGATCTCCTAACTGTGAAGGTTAATAGAAGCTTCATTTTTGCCTCGATAGAATTTGAGGTTAAAAGGATATCAATAAAACCCAGACCAATTTCTTATCTTCGCCCAAGGGACGCAACCTTGACAAAAAAATACATAATGGGACTGGTAGAGGCAAAAAGAGCAAAAATAGATCTTTCCAAGCTCACAACCAAGCAGATAAGAGAAAAGTTGGAAGAAATCGGATCCGCCCGTGAGGAAGCCGAAACTCTTTTTTAATGAAAGAAAACCCAATTCCAAATAAAGATAATTACACTGAAAAGTATGGCTTTCATGATCCTGAACATAATGTCTTCAAATCCGGCCGTGGACTTTCAAGAGAGGTTGTAGAAAATATCTCCCGGATGAAGGATGAACCCAAGTGGATGTTGGATTTTCGCCTCAAAGCCCTCGATCACTTCATGAAACGACCAATGCCAACTTGGGGACCAGATTTATCGGGACTTGATTTAGACAATATTTTTTTTTACGTCAAGCCGACGCAAAAGAGTGAGAAAACCTGGGACGATGTGCCGGAAGATATCAAAAAAACATTTGATAAGCTCGGGGTTCCTGAGGCAGAAAGAAGATTTTTGGCGGGTATTGGGGCCCAATATGAAAGTGAAATGGTTTACCACTCCATTCAGGAACACCTAGAAAAACAGGGTGTGATTTTTCTTTCTATCGAGGACGGCCTAAAAAAACATCCCGATCTTTTTAGAGAATATTTTGGAAAAGTGATTCCGATTGAAGATAATAAATTCGCAGCATTAAATAGCGCTGTTTGGTCCGGCGGCTCATTCGTCTATGTCCCCAAAGATGTAAAAGTTGACCTTCCACTTCAAGCATATTTCCGATTAAATTCTGCGAATTTAGGACAATTTGAAAGGACTTTAATAATAGTTGACGAAGGAGCCTCAGTTCATTACGTTGAGGGCTGCACCGCTCCCCAATACACAACAGATTCTTTCCATTCGGGGGTAATTGAAATAGTTGTCAAAAAAGGAGCAAGAAGCCGTTACACAACAATCCAAAACTGGTCCACAAATGTTTATAACCTGGTGACACAGCGAGCAATGGTATACGGAAATGCATCCCATGAATGGCTAGATGCAAACCTGGGATCAAAACTGACAATGAAATACCCTTCCTGCTATCTGATGGAGCCGGGTGCACACGGTGAAATGCTTTCGATGGCATTTGCAGGACCGGGACAAACACTGGATGCAGGGTCCAAAATGTATCATTTTGCGCCGGACACAACTTCAAGAATTGTTTCAAAATCCATAAGTCGGGGCGGCGGCCGCGCGTCATATCGAGGGCTAGTCAAAATCGTCGAAGGAGCAAAGGGGTCAAGAAATAATGTTGTCTGTGATGCTCTAATCATGGATCCCGAGTCTCGAAGTGATACCTACCCAACGGTCGAAGTTGATGAAGACGATGCAACAATAGGACATGAAGCCTCAGTCAGTAAAGTTGATGACGAAAAACTTTTCTATTTAACTAGCCGCGGCTTATCAAAAGACGAAGCAACGAGTATGGTTGTTAGTGGTTTTATAGAACCACTCGTCAAAGAACTACCCATGGAATATGCAGTTGAGATGAACCGTTTGATTGCCCTTCAAATGTCAGGGTCAGTGGGTTAATTCTTCTGATATAATTTTGGGTATGAGGAAAACTGTTATAGTTAAATCAACACCAAAAAAAGGCCGTGGGGTTTTTGCACTTCGGGATTTTAAGGCGGGAGAAGTTATTGAAAGCGCTCCGGTTCTAATTTTTACCCCCAAAGAAAGAAAACATTTAGAAAAAACTCTACTTAATTATTATGTTTATCCTTGGAGAAGTACAAGAGGGGCGGCTATTGCACTCGGATTTGGTTCGATCTATAACCACTCCTATTCCCCCAATGCAGATTGGAAACAAAATTTTAAAACCAAGTCTATGGTTTACCGGGCCATCAGACCTATTAAAAAAGGGGCAGAAGTAACTGTAAATTATAACGGCGAGCCGGACGAACAAACTCCTATTGATTGGTTTGAGGTGGAAAAATAACAAAATAGAGGTATATAATCCACCTCATGAACGAAGAACGTCGTTATTTAAGCCCGGTTGAAAAAGAACTTCTCTTTGATAAATGGGCTAAGACGCAAAATGTCAAAATGTTTCTTTTTGATTTAGACGATACACTTTGTCCGACTGCCTGGATTTTTAGGCAGCAAATGTCAGTAGCATCTGAATATCTCACCCAAAAACTTGGTTTGTCTTCCGGAAGCGAGTTGCGTAAGGAAATGCAAGAATTAAACGACGGTTTATTTAACATTAATGGTGTGAACCCAAAGAGATGGGACAAATTTATTATTACGCTTACAGGAAGATATCAGATTCCCAAAGACTCTCAAAACGAACTCACAAAAATGTTTGGGCAGATTTACACCACCCCCCTTGAAATTTATCCCGATGCCGAAAAAACATTATTTTTCTTACAAAAAGTCGGGATGCCAATTGGGATTGTCACACACGCAAACAAAGATTGGACTTGGGAAAAATACAATTGGCTAGGGCTTTCCCGATTTGTGGATTATAGCGACGTCTTTGTTGTTAATGAAAATGGCCATAAAACTGCCGATGCGTGGAGGCAAGCTTTAGGCTATTTTAAAACGGATCCGAAAAATGTTGCTATCGTTGGCGATAGCCCAAGATCAGACATTAACCCCGGAAAAGAGATTGGGGTTAAACATCTTTTTCTTAGCCGAAAAGGCGATATTTGGTCTCTCCATGACCAACCAGTGGGTGCAAATACGATTGTAATTCAAGACCTCACTGAAATTATGGAAGTTGGCAGGAGCGTGCTTTAAATTGGTTATGCTATAATAAAGAACATGAAGTATATCTTCGTGTCGGGTGGAGTTGTCAGTGGTCTAGGCAAAGGAATCACCTCTTCTTCAATAGGCGCAATCTTAGAATCCCTTGGAATCAAAGTAACTATAGTCAAAATCGACATGTATCTGAATGTGGATGCTGGGACGATTAGGCCCCAAGAGCATGGAGAAGTTTTTGTAACTGAGGACGGCTTAGAAACCGATCAGGATCTTGGTAACTACGAAAGATTCTTGGGAATTTCACTTCATAAGGAAAATTATATGACCGCGGGACAAGTTTATAAGGCAGTTATTGATCGTGAACGTGCTTTTGGTTACGAAGGAGAAGATGTGGAAGCTGTTCCCCATGTAACAGATGAAATAATAGACAGAATTTCAAAAGCCGGAAAAGTTAACGGCGCCGATGTTGTAATAACAGAGCTGGGAGGCACTGTTGGAGAGTATCAAAATGTTCTTTTCTTTGAAGCAAGTAGAATTCTCAAACTAAGAAAACCCAAGGATGTGCTTCAGATTCATGTTACTTATCTTCCGCTTTTGAGAAATATCGGCGAGCTAAAAAGTAAACCAGCTCAACAATCTGTACAGCATTTGAATGCGATGGGAATACAGCCTGATTTTATTGTTGCCAGAAGTGAACTTCCGATTGACCAAAAAAGAAAAGAGAAACTCTCTCTTCTTTGCAATACAGTTCAGGAAGATATCATCAGTAACCCCGACTTAAAAAGTATTTATGAGGTTCCCCTTTTCCTTGAAGAACAAAAATTTGGAGAAAAAATAGTCAAAAAACTTGGTCTCAAAAAGAAATTTGGTTCTCCAAATCTAGACAATTGGAAAAAACTTAAAAAAATCCGGGAGGAGGGCAAAAAAGTATTAAAAATTGCAATGGTTGGTAAGTATTTTGTTACGGGTGATTATAAACTTGTCGATTCTTACGTTTCAGTAGTTGAGGCTTTAAAGCAGGCTTGTTGGGCACAGGGATTTAACCCGGAGTTTACATGGATCGACAGTAGCGAACTTGAAAAAAAGAATATAAATCTTAAGGGTTTTGACGGCATTGTTGTTCCCCAAGGTTGGGGTAGCCGCGGTGTTGAAGGTAAACTCATAGCAGTCAGGTATGCCAGAGAAAATAAAATCCCCTACTTGGGTCTTTGTTTTGGAATGCAAATGGCCACAATCGAATTCGCCAGGAATGTTTTGAAAATGGAGCGGGCAAACTCAACGGAGGTCGACCCAAACACCAAATATCCAGTTATACATGTAATGCCGGACCAAGCTGCATATCTTGCCAAAAAGCAGTATGGTGGAACGATCAGGCTGGGCTCGTGGCCATGCCAAATTAAAGAAGGAACTCTACTTGATAAGATTTATAAAGAATTAGGTAAAGATAGGAATGCTCCTTGGCATTCAGACCGCGGAAAAACGCTTGCCCCAAATGATATGAAAAACGTTATTTATGAACGCCACAGACACAGGTATGAATTTAACAATGACTATCGCGACATTTTCGAAAAAGCCGGTTTTACGGTCTCCGGAACCTCCCCCGATGGCAAACTGGTAGAGGCAATTGAGCTCAAAAATCATCCTTTTTTTGTAGGTACTCAGTTCCATCCGGAGTATATAGCGCGGCCCCATACTCCCCACCCAATATTCCTGGCTTTTGTTAAAGCCGCCTCAAAATGATCTTGGCCCTCGCTAATCATGGGTATATGTGTTATCATACATACTATGGGAAATTTTAACGGCCGTGGAGGCTTTTCAAGAGGTGGTAGCGATAGGGGTGGATTCTCAAGAGGAAGATCTTCTTTTGGTGGCCCAAGAAGCTTCGATAGAGGTAACGACAGAGGTGACAGGCCCATGTACACAGCAATTTGTTCAAATTGTGGCAAAGAATGCCAAGTTCCTTTTAGACCTACAAATGGTAAACCAGTATATTGTTCAGACTGTTTTGAAAAAATGGGAAATAGAAGCGATTCAAGGCGTCCCGAAAGAAGCGATTTTAGACCTCAAAATTCAGGATTTGATTCAAACAAAGCTCAATTTGACGCCTTAAACGCCAAAATGGACAGGATTTTAAATCTTCTTCAGCCAAAAGTTGAGGTAGCTAAAGTCACACTCCCTGAAGCTAAAGTCGACATGAAGGAAGTAATAAAAGCAGTAAAGCTTCCTAAAGTTAAGAAAGAAACAAAGAAAGTAGCCTCAAAAAAGTAATTTAGTAATCTTTAATCAAACTCCAAGTTGCGTATTCTTCCTGGGTTAGCCCAAGTTTTTGAGTGGATTTTCTGCCGTACGATCTTGAAAAATGTGGCACCAAAACATCCTTTTTATAGGATTCTATAATCGTGGGGTGAATATAATATTTACGGCAGACACTTTTTGTATTCCCTAAATGAGTTGAAACAACCTCGACAACTTCGTTAATTTTACCTTTGAAATCCTCATCATTTTTAGCATTTCCCTCTTTATAGAGTGAATCCCCAGCCAAGACACTTCCTCCCCATGTTCGAAAATCTTTTGCAGAAAAATCTGCCCCAGTGTGCTCTTTAAGATAGCTATTTATGTCGGCCGAGGTTATAGACCTCTGGACCTTGTTGTCATCTAAGTATTGAAAAAGTTCAAATCCGGGCAGGTCAATACATTCTTTTACAGTTTTGGCTACCCTGGGGTCTGAAATATCAATTTCATGGAAGACCCCGCTTTTACCTTCAAAACTAAAAGTCATATTATTTCCGCGAACACTCACATGCTTATCTCTCATGGTGGTAAGTCCGTAGGAATGGTCCTCCTCGGCATAAATTGCGTTTCCCACACGGATAAAAGTGTGTTCCAAAAGCCAAACGACGGTGGCGGCAACTTTGTCCCGGCTTAAAACACTTTCCCGCATGTGAGCACTTATTGCTTTTCTAAGAGTTGGAAGACGCTCTCCAAATGCAATCATTTGGTCAAACTTGTGTTCCTGATTTTTCTTAACCCATTCGGGGTGATAAATATATTGCCTTCGTCCCCGATCGTCCGTTCCCATAGCCTGAATATAGTCTTCAGGGTCCGGGCTAATTACTACATCTTTCCAAGCCGGAGGAATGGCGAGAGCCAAAATTCTTTCCTTGTTTTCTTTTGAAACGGCTTTACCGAGTTTATCGACAAACCTGAAGCTTCCCCCGTCTTTAACTCTTCGGATAGTCCTATATTCGTCTTTTCGATAGTGAATTCCTGCCACTTATTTCAGTGTACCCCTTTTATTTAGCACATATCGCACTGAAGGACTTAGGGGCTTATCCGTGCGGTGAATACAACCCAGCCAGCAACAGGGCCTTCGCATTCCCTCTTTAAGTTCACTTACAACTCTTCTCACATGGTCGTCTCTGGTTTCCTGCTTTTTGACTAATATTGTCCAACAAATCCATTCATTCCTAGCAAGAGGTGTAACATCCTCCCATTCTTTGAGAGCTCTCGGGTCGGAAATTAAAGCATCATGTAAATCGCTAGGAAGCTTGTGTACTACACCACCAGAAATTTTTTTATTGGTCATATTTTCTGTTTCTTCCGTATAAATAATATCCGAGAAGAATCAGGCTTGTCGTAGTAAAACCCAGGATGTTTGCAAGCACAATTGGAAAATTTTTTAATTCCAGTCCGTAAAGAATCCAGATAATTGCTCCACCTTCAATCATTAGGTAAGTTGACGGCGCAATGTCTTTTGCGCTTTTCCTCTTGAAAATCTTTACTAACTGAGGAAGCCCTGAAAGTCCCAGAACAGTTCCAGAAACAGAAGCAAGGAAAGGTAAAAATGACATGCTCCCCGGGCTGGATTCGGACCAGCGACCTCGTTCTTACAATTGCCCTTCTGTTACCAAAAGGATTGGACTATCTCATTACCCATGAAGGGTATCAGGTATATAGTCTCTACACATTTATCGCATTCACTAAAGAACACGTCTTAGCTCGGGATTGACCTTAAAAAGGCGTCCCCCGAATTAGCCTGATTTTCACTCTTGGATTACTCCAAAAGGCTGCCTTTTGACAGGAACTCGCTCTACCGCTGAGCTACCGGGGATTATCAAAGAACGCCTGATTATATCAAATAACAGGCTTAACGGGAAGCTTAACCAATCCGCCGTGAATCTCCCGATGACAATTTTCACAAACCAAAATACATTTTTCGATTTCTTCTTTAATTTTTGCCCAACTTCTCGTAAGTCCCCGGGTTGATAAATCAAAAGATTTTGTTTTCTCATTTAAATGATGAAAGGATAACGCACCAATATATTTATCATAGCCACAAACTTGACACCTTCCTCCTTTAAGTTCGACTGCCAGAGTTTTTAATTTTCTTCTTCTTTTTGAAACGGCTAATACTAAATAGTGTGCCCTATCTTTATACGTCCTAGTTTCTTTTTTTCGGGTTTTATTTGTCACAAGATCAGTTTAGAAAATACGAAACTATTTGTCAATCGTAGGCTGAAGAGTTGAATGGTGTTATAATCAACCCTAACTAATTTACTTATGGAATCTAGAAATCGCGCTTCAGGTGATATAAAATCAACCAAGATGGACACCCAAAATCGAGATGAGGCAATAATAAACCAATGGCCAAAATTGGATGATCCGAAAGAAAAGAGAATTGTAGATGCTATCCGATCAGAACTTTTGGCAACTGATTGGGCAAAAGGTGTTTTTGAAAACGCCTCTAAAGCCCAACTTGAACATATAAAATCTTCTTTGAAGCACTTGGGTGATCCCCAATTTATTCACGATAACACTCAAAAATTATTGGCAGAACTTGCCAAAATGACAAATTCGAAAATCGTCCGAGGATCGGAATATCTAGAAGATTTACCAAAAGGTAAACCCGTTCTATTACTTACTAACCACTTGGGAGGCTATAAATTAAATTCATGGCTTGAGGATGACCTGAAAAAGAAGACTTCCCTGTCTGGACCAGTACAGCCAAAATACTATCATTTTCCATTGTATTATTCAGCTATGCATCCCATTGCGCAGGCACTGGAGGACAATCTTTATATTGCCTCTTTTGAGTATCCAGGAAAATTGGGTGAAATTTTTAGAGCTTCGGGGTCAATTGAGGTACCACCAAAAGAGTTTCTCGAAGAGGGTAAAAGTCGAACAGAAACTCTGACTGATTCAACGAGAATATTACTTAATTCGCATCCCAACGCCGTTATTACAAGTTTCCCCGAGGGTGGAACTACCGGAAAAAGAAATGGCGGCGGACCTTACGATTTAGAAGATTTCCATACGGGCTCCTACGTAATAGCAAAGGATCTTGGGCTGACTATATTACCAGTCGCGCAATACTTTAATCCAAAAAGTGGATTTGAACTAAAGATTTTCAAACCCATAAAACTTGATTCCGACGCTACTGAGGATGATCTCCATAAAATATCTGAGCAGAATCATAACGATGAACTTGTGTGGCTTAAACAAAGAGAGGGTTAGTCCAAATAATCTTGTAGCTTTTTTCGTCTACTTGGGTGCTTAAGTTTTCTTAAGGCCTTGGCCTCAATTTGACGAATTCTTTCTCGGGTTACTCCAAAAACTTTTCCGACTTCCTCAAGTGTCATTGCCTTACTCCCCTCAAGTCCAAATCTAAGCTTAAGAACTTTTGCCTCACGCTCTGAAAGTGTGCCGAGAACTTCTTCCAAATGATCTTTAAGTAGTTGCTTACTGGCTTGGTCGACAGGGGAAAGCGAATTTTCATCAGGAATAAAGTCTCCCAAGAAACTTTCCTGGTCTTCTCCGACTGGCGCCTCAAGTGAAGTAGTTTCCTGGGCAATCTTAAATATTTCTCGTACTCGGTCGCCATCAAGTTCCAGTTCTGCTCCAATTTCTTCAGGTGTGGGCTCTCGTCCCAACTCCTGCATAAGACGGCGGGAAGTTCTATAAAGTTTATTTATGGTTTCGACCATGTGGACCGGAATACGAATAGTCCTAGCTTGGTCGGCAATTGCACGGGTGATGGCCTGCCTGATCCACCAGGTTGCGTAGGTTGAGAATTTATAACCCTTACGCCAGTCGTATTTTTCTACAGCACGTATTAGACCTTGGTTTCCCTCCTGGATAAGGTCAAGAAGCGAAAGACCGCGGCCGATATATTTCTTGGCAATTGAAACCACAAGCCTTAAGTTACTTTCAGTAAGTTTATCTTTGGCCCTTTTATCGGCTTTTTCGTATCTCTTGGCAAGCTCAACCTCATCCTCAGCAAGAAGAAGCGGCACACGGCCAATTTCCCTTAGATATTGGCGGACGGGATCGGTAGATTCAATGCCTTCAAGTTTGGTCAGAAGTTCAATTTCTCGGTCAAGTTTTTCTTTGGCCTTTTCGTCACTTTCAATTTCCCCGGGAGTCACGGATTCAAAAACGTCAATTCCCTCGCCTAGAAGCTTTTCATAGAGATCGTCAAGTTCTGCGACGCGTTCTTCGGCATCAGGAAAAACTTCCATTATTTCTTCCTGTGTAAGGAAACCCTGATCTCTGCCTTTTTTAATTAAATCCAGCACCGGTTTTCGTATCATTTTTGTGGTTCTTGGAGTATTATACCGCCTCCGTCAGCCTCAGTATAGCCCGACAATTTTTTAGCGAGTTTGGCAAAGTCATTTTGGGCTTTGGCGAGGCTATCTGGATCCCCTTTTTCTTCCAGATCCCTCATTTGGGTGACTAAAAATTTCAGGTTGTCCTTAACCAAAAGGATATTGAGCTCTTTTTCCAATAAATCAAACTCTTTTTTAAGCTGCGTCGGATTTTCAATTATCTCTCCGCTATCGGCAATGATCATTTTGGCAAAACCTTCAAAGAGTTCAGGAGGAAGCCCCTGTCCAAATTCGGTGGCGTTAAAGGTTTTGTGCTCTTGAAAATAAGTTTTATATTCATCGATAAGACGCTTATTTAAGGGTCCAAGGATGAGTTTTTCATTCTTCTCTGTAAGAAGCTTCTCCGGACCGGCTTGAAACGCCAAGGTAAGGAGGTTTTCCTCTAGAATATCGCGTCTGGAACGAGCAGTTGGGGTATCAGGTGATTGGCTTTGAACTGATTGAGATCCTGGAGAGGAAATTTTTGAAATTTCTTCAGAAACTGCTTCCAGAGGCACTCCAAGTTTTCTGGCAACAACGTTTGCATAATGAGATTGGACTATTTTATCTTCGATCCCCGAAAGGATTGGAATTAGTTCTTTAGAAATTTTTGCCTTTCCGGCCCCACTTTCGCCCTTAAATCTGGTAAAAACAGAGTCAATTAGATAATCCCAAACTCCTTCTGAATGAATCAAATCGTTTTTGTAACTTTCGATATTTCCGCGTGCGGCCTCGTCCGGATCCTTAAACCCGGTTATTTTTGCAACTTTGACTTCAACTCCAAGATTACTTGCAAGAGTTAGGCCACGTCTGGCCGCAGCATCCCCCGCCATGTCGCTATCAAGCGCCAAAATAAACTTTGGAGCAAATCGTGACAAGAGCCTAACTTGTTCCTCAGTTAAGGCCGACCCTTTAATGGCAACAATATTTTTAATTCCGGCCTGGTATGAAGAAATGGCGTCAAGCTCCCCTTCGACAATGATCGCCACCTTTTTCTTTTTGATAAAACTGCGGGTCAAGTTTAGTGCAAAGAGAACGTTACTTTTGTGATAAAGCGGAGTCTCGGGAGAATTAATATATTTTCCGGTTTCGCGTTTGTCCCAAGGCAAAATCCGTCCGGCAAAACCAATTGGGTTCCCACGGTGATCAAAAAGAGGAAAAATAACACGACCGTTAAATCTATCGTATACATTTTGACCTCTAAGAAGACCAATTCCAGCCCGTTCTACATCAAGAGGTGCGAATTTGTGTTTATCGATTAAAAATTTTTTAAGAGCATATGAGTTGTCCGGAGAAAATCCTAGCTGAAATTCTTTTATTGTTTCCAGTTTTAATCCCCGATCTTTTAGTAAATAGTCAAGCGCCTTTTTCCCAACAGGATGCTCAAGAAGCAAATAATTATAAAAACGGAGAGTTTGAGAATTAATTTCAAGCAGCTTTTCCTTTTCAGAAGACTCGCTAAAATTACCCTTAGCAAGTTTAACTCCCGCCCGCTCTGCAAGATATTTTAACGCCTCGGGAAAATCCATCCCCTCATATTTTTCTAAGAAATTAAAAACGTCACCGGCCTCGCTACAGCCAAAACATTTAAAAATTTGGAGTTCCGGAGAAACCATAAAAGATGGAGTTTTTTCTCCGTGGAAAGGACAGTTGGCTTTGTAATTTCTGCCTGCTTTTTTGAGCTCAATCCTCTCACCGATTATTGAGACAATATCGGTCTTTGCTTTGATCTCAGCAACTTGATCGTTCATTTGATTCGATTTTAACATACTACCCGAAGAAAACTAGAAATTAGAACAATCCGGAGCGAACGAAGTGAGCGGAGGAGGCGGGACTCGAACCCGCGAGGGCTTGCGCCCGCACGCTTTCCAAGCGTGTACCATAGCCGCTAGGTGACTCCTCCGTGTAGGCCATTATACCAAAAAGAAGCTTAAGATCGGGACATGGAGCTTATCTTGTTCTCTTATTCATCAACTTTTCTTTTTCTTCCTTTTTCAGACCTTTAAGAAGTATTAAAGCGGTGTGGGTATCTTTAGCCTCCAGAAATGTTGATGTTGGAATAACCATTCTAGTTTTTGGATCTAGGATAACCGCCTGACCCCCGAGAGGAACTCTGAATTTATTTGATTTACCTTTTGATTCATAATTCGAGAACCAACCAGAGGCAACAAAATTTGAGTCAGGAGTGGTTAAAAAGCCCGACCTGGGCATGTGGCCTCCAGCAACAACATCTATTCGGCCACGAACTTTACTCTTAGCTGTAACAAGGCCCCTAAATGGATCCGTTGATGACCCAGAATGATCTAGGTGGTCTAGCATCAAAAAGTCGTAATCAATATCCCCATATTTAAAAGTCATGACAGCCTTGTTTAAATAAAGAGGAACCTTTTTTTCCAATTTGCCGTATACATATGTCCCGGGTTTGCCTTTTACTGGATCATGTTCATCTTTAGATTTCCAGCCATCATCAAGCCAACTTCCAGAAAGCATTAGTCCCAAAAATTTATTCTGTTTTGTAAGATCTTTAAAATCATTGACGATTGTATTTAAAACATGCGTCCTATTAGAGTCTTTTGCAGTATTAAAACCTATAAAATGTCTCAATCCTAAAACAAATTCGAATGGGTTATCTTCCACATGTTTCAATATTTCAATAAACTTACCCCTGTCCCTTTTATCAAAAGTGGTACTTCCGTATCTCACATTACCCAAAAGGAATACCATTGCCGGTATCCTACTAGGACTCTCAACATTCCAATTGAATTTTTCATAAACAGGTGTATCAAACCTACTCTCCTTTGTTTCAGTTCTCGAGTTACTTCTAATAAGTTCAGGTTTTGGTTTTGTTGACCTATCAATGACCTCGCTCAATATTCCTTGAGTATTATTTGTTTTCTCTGCCTTATCCCAAAGCTTTGCTGCCTCATACAAAACTTCGCCTTTCTTGTACCCATATGACAGCCAAGCATATTCGCCGTCTTTACCATCATCTTTTGTCCTCGTCGGTTGGTTAAGAATAAGTTGGACTCCGGGTGCAAGAGTTGGTCCTTTTGCCATGCGGGTTAAAAAGGCGTCGGGCCTTTCAGTATCATTTCCTTTTGTGGTGCCGTTTGAGAAAAGTAGGTAACTTTTTTCTTTTGCCTCTTTGAAATCAAGATCGAGTTCTTTTGAAACGCCCGCTCTATGATGCCAATCACCGCCCCCTACACCATCGATATCTTCGTTTTGATGATTTACATTTTCCCATAATCTATTTCGCTGTGCTCCCAACGGATTTATTTCGTCCGAGCCGCCACCACCCGGTGCGTGGTATACAAGTTGAGTGTATTTTTCTCCATTTTTGAGATTGACTATTAATTTCCCTCCATTATAAATTACACGCAAGGGCGTCCCGTCGGGTTGGTTAAAACCTTCCGCAAGAAGTTCCACAACATCGATTCCTAAATATTTCATACCCCATCCTTCATGTCCATCAAAGGCGGTCGTTAGACAAATTATTTTTCCGCTTGCAATATATGGCTCAAGAATTTTTCTGGCTGCTTGTATTTGTTTTCCAAAACCAATTTCTACTGTGTCAATGTGGTCAATGATTTTTCCATTAGCCCCTTCGATTAGATCACCCATTATTATTCCGTATGTATTCGGTTCTTTAAGCTTACCGAACATTTCTTCGACTTTATTTAAATCAGTTAATGAAGAAAAAAGATGCGTGTCTGAAATGGGTATTATACGAAAAGGGTTTCCGTTTGGAACAGTAAACTCTACTCTAGGAACAACCAAAGATAGTTCGTCATCTACTTCTTGTTTAAGTTTATGGATTAGATTTAATTTTTTGTGAGTTTCTTCAAAGGGAATTCGGGGTCTATCCTTGAAGGTAATCTTTGGAGAAGTTCTTTCAGCCATTTCATTTGCCATTATAGTGGCCGAAAGATTCATTTCAAGTATTGACTTTCGTTATTAAAGGTCGTAAAAGTTATGTCGCTGCGAGAAGATTTTTTGCTTTCTTTAAAAATTCCTTTTCGTGAGAGAAAGAAAGTTTTTTGTGGGCCAAATCAAATGTGAGCCAGGCTACTTCTGAGGTTTCCCCGTCAAATCCTTCCGGTAGGTCGCGTAGGTATTCCATCAAATAAAATGTTACGAATTTGAATATTTTTCCGCGTGTTGGGTTGGTATAAAAATATTTATGAGAACCCAATTTTGAAATTATTTTTGCTTCTACCCCACCTTCTTCTCTAACTTCCCGTAATGCGGTTTTTTGCAAAGATTCTTCATCTGCCTTCACCTTACCGGAGGCCATCGGTCCCGGAATTCCTTCACTTTCGTCGTCAATCCATCCCTTGGGAAGTCTCCAGACCGGCTCAGGAAATACTTCGCTCGGAACAGTTTTTGCGATAAGCCACAATATTTCACCTTTTTCTTTTTTGAATACAACCCCACCTGAAGAAAATTCTCTTAAAACTTTTTGTTCCATTATTGCTGAAGGGACTTTTTGCTGTGTGTTTTTTCCCACTCTTTTAAAACATCTTTGGCACCTTTTAACATTTCTTTTTCTCTTTTCATTACAATTTTCTTTGATGCCTCACCCCATTCTAGCCACTTAAAATCGGAGAAACCAATTACATCGACTCCACCGGCTTTTTGAACCATGAGGTAATAATAATATTTTTGGGGAACAGATTTTCCGTTTAGGATTGTATTTCCCACTGCGCGTCCCGCTTCCTCTAAAACTCGTGTGGACATTCCGGCTTGTTCTGAGGTCATGCGGATAACAGCACGCACTGAAGATTCACCTTTTCTGACCGTAACTTTAGGAATTTCCCAATCGGAATCATCTTTTTGTTTTACCACCAAAAATTGCCGCTTATTGCGGTTGTCCCTAAAAACTATTGCTCCACCTATTAAAATTTGCTGTGCTTGTTTTGCAATCATCTTATATTTTTCTGTTCCCGTCGTTCCCGACGAGCGGAGGATACAGGAGTCGAACCTGTTATCCCTTTCGAGAATTGGTTTTCGAAACCAACGCGTTGCCGTCCCGCCCATCCTCCCTGGTGTACTCACCCAGAGTCGAACTGGGATCAACAGCTCCGCAAGCTGCTACTCTATCCATTGAGCTATGAGTACTTGTTTTGTACCAAAGACCCTACTCTACTGCGAGTCATCGAGCAGAAAGCTCTGCTTATCCGTTAAGCTAATCCTTTTTATTTGTTCCCCGGCAGCTTTTCGGCAACCCAGTTCGTAAGCCTGTCAATTCCCGATGCCGGAATCTCTTCGTAAGGAATATAGGCCGAAACCTCTTTTTTCAACCTTTCTTTAATCTCAGGCGTAATTACAAGCTCGATTCTGCCCGGAATTGCAGCCGTTGCTATTACCATTAATTCGCTATCGAACCTTTTGGAAAACCAAAAACTGGTCATCAAGTTCCAACTCGAATCTTTTCCTGCAATTTTAATTCCTTTACTTGTAACTTTATATTCAACTTTTTCAGGTTCAACTGTCGAAAGTACATAATAAAGAAAAACAAGTGAAATTATTAAAAGAACAGGCATTATTCCTTCGGCAAAAAAAAGTACCAAAGAAATTATTCCGGCTATCGCAAAAGTTGTAACGTAAAATTGCCTGTCTCGCCTTCTAAAAGGTCGGGCTGGGGCGGTCCAGACAACTAAATCGCGTACCGGTTCCCGCCTAACAACCACTGCCTGAGGCTCATTGTTTAAAGTGCTAGTTTCAGATTTTGAATCTGTGGCAGGATCCATATTACGATCATTATATCAGAATTTGAGGCAACAAAGAAGGGCGGTGGGTACAGGGGTCGAACCTGTTAGAGCTTTCGCTCATTAGTTTTCAAGACTAACGCGTTACCGTCCCGCCCACCCACCATGGTGGTATTAAACTGCGGAGGATGAGGGAGTCGAACCCACCGACCAATTGCTTGGTCAAGGTTTAGCAAACCTTTGCCTTAGCCGCTCGGCATATCCTCCAGCTTCGCCATTATACCAAAATTCGGCTTGGATTACCGTGCGATAGTTAGTCCCCACACTTTCCCCACTCCAGACCTTTTTAGGACTTTTGCCGCCTCTTTTAGAGTGGAACCTGTGGTAAAAACATCATCGAACAAAATTATAGAATTGGGAATTAAGAATGAAGAATTATGGGCAGGAACAGAAAAGACTCCCTGAAGATTCCCTTTCCTTTCTTCTACCGATAAACGGGCTTGGGGGTTTGTCGATCTTTTTTTGACCAGAAAATCGGGGTCAAAACCCCAACCCAAAGTTTGGGCAACTTCCCGTCCGATTTCTTCGGATTGGTTAAACCCCCTTACATTTTCGCGATACCAGTGGATCGGGATGGGTATGAGGGTAGAATCAGGAACAATGAATGATGAATTATGTAGTTCACGTATAAAAGAGGCGGCCAATTCCTTTCCAACTTCGGTGGCATACTTATATTTGAAAGCCAAAATTGCCTTTTTGACGGCCCCTTCGTAATCCCAAATAGAGGTCAGGCCATTTAGTCCATAGACCTTGGCACATTTGGTATGGGTAAAACCATCGATAGAGGGCTTTTCGCAATATGGGCAAACGGGCTTTAAAAGCTTGAGTTTTCCCAGGCAATCCTCACAGAGATATTTGCCCTCTTTTCCACACCCCAGGCACGTTTTGGGAAAGACAATATCAAGAAGTCCCACGGAGGTAATTATGACACTATTTGGTGGAGACGGCGGGAATTGAACCCGCGTCCGAAAAACGTGATAACAAAACTTCTACAAGCTTAGTGAATTATTGTAATTTTCCTAGAGTTTAAGCCAATTCACAGGCGACTCAGGGTAAGATTTATTTGTCTTTAGACAATTTCTTTAAATCATTAAGAAAGTATCTGCATCTCGGATTGGTTTACACCCTTTTGACCCGGCCGAGAATCAGGTCTCAAGATGTCATCTAACTTTACGCTATTGCGTAGTTAAATGAAGCTGACTGGTTAGAGTTAGCTTTTGTTTTTTAACCATTTTTTAAGGACTATTGGTAAAAGTCCGCTTGCCGTTTTGTCAAAGAGCTTCCCGTCGAAACCGATCGTCCCCATTAACCTAATTTGTATTCCGTTTCGATATCCCGTTGGATATCTTTTTGCTTAATCGCTTCCTTCTTTTCAAACTTCCTTTTGGGTTTCCCCAACTCACAATAAAGCTTTATTAAGCGACCTTTATTATACACCCGAATAGGCACGATTTGCAACTTTTTCTGCTTCATTTTGGTGAGAAGCGAAAGTATCTCCTGATGGTGTAAAAGGAGCTTCCGGCTGCGAGTTGAGTTATAGCCCGTGAGCCCTGTTGCCGGAATATTTGCATTTACCAAAAAAGCCTCGCCATTGACTATTTTTACGAACGCCTGAGAAATGTCGCCACGGTTTTCCCTGAGGGATTTAGCCTCGGCCCCTTTCAGGGAGATTCCAGCCTCAACCCCTTCACCGGTAAGTTCGTACTCAAAATTAGCCTTCCTGTTAGTAAGCCTCATATTAATATTGTACCGCAAAGCTTCTACTGAAGGTGTTTAACGACGAAGACGAAGGCATTATAGATGCCTTATGTCTACTGAGAAGAGTTTATCACCTGTAAGAAGTATTATCTTTTTGTCGGTTTCAGATACAACTAGCCCTGTTACCTGAGAGAGTTGATCACCTATATATTGAGCAACATATTTGCCTTTTTTGTCGGTAACAACCACACGATGCCCTGCTTTGTCTAAGAAATAAATACCTTGATTATCCGGATCCGCATAAATTGAGTCTATGTGACCAATTTCAGGAATAACGCCGCTTGGTGCAAAATTCTGTGGGCTTCCTAAATTGAACTTCAACATTTTTGAATTAGGAAATAGGGTGTAAACTGCGCCGTCAATTGTCCACTGGGAGGTATCAGAAAAATCGACCCTGGTCCCTGCAGCCAACCAACCCTGTTTGTCACCAAATGTATCCCCATTCCCCTGATATCTATAAATTGAATTTCCACTTTTGTCTAAAACGTATAAATTCCCTGCAAAAGCTTTTATAAGAGCATCTCCCGCCCAAGTTTTGTCAACTACTTTAGTTTTAGTTGTTCCAACCTCATAAATTCCATCACCACCTAAAACAAAAACGTTATCTTGATAAGACGCCAGATCTTCTGCTGTATCAATAACGCTTGGGCCAGCAACAACTTTACTTTTTTTGTTTGAAATCGCAACACTAACAATTCGTTTACCTGATTTATCCAAAATAAATACTTTTCCTCCTGAGGCGCTTAAGGTGTCTCCCTTAAACCCTGAAGAAAGTAATGTTAAATCAAGGAATAGCTCCGGGTTAAACAAATATTCACCCAAAACCGAGGCCCTACTTTCATCTATTTTTGATTTTAACTCGTCAATTTTTGCATCTTTTATATGAAGATTTTCAATTTGTGCAAGTTTTGCTTCACTATCAACAAAAAGTTCGCGGGATTTGTCCGGGCTTACACTGGCGAGACTTATTGCCTGATCAACCTCACTACTAGCTTCAAGAAGTAGTCCCTGATATTTATTTTTTACGTCATTTATTTTCTTCTGCCTAATTCCAAGACCGATACTAACTATCAAAATTAGAATTAGAATTATGGCAACAGAAAAGGTGAGTTTTTTGCTTTGACCAACGGCTTCATCTTCAAATGGAGATTTAACGTAAACGCTTTTCTGAGGAAATTTTAAAGAAAACTTGTTTAATTGTCCTAAGATTTGATTTTTTAAATCGTTTAAAGATAGTTTAGGGGTAACAATTTGAGGCGTCGCCGCTGTAGTAGCAGCTTCAGGAAGAATGTTTCCTTCGGATTTTTTTGTAAACTTGAGAATTGCCGCACCTAAGTTTCCAAGATTATCCGTTGACCTAATAATTGGAGCAAAACTTTCGATAACACCCTCGGCAGTTTCATTAACAAGTGCCGCATTAATTGCCCCCTGGGAAATATTTTTGAAGAATGAGCTCGTCGCCATGAGAATCGTGTCTTCTTCTTTGGGAAAACCCGAGGAGGCTACAACCCCACCTTCTCCTGACAGGATTGTGCCGGTTGCCCCATCCCTACAAATCATAACCTTACCTCTCCCGAAAAGTGCGGAATATACAACTTCTCCGACGATGGCTGAGGCAATAATTTCTACATCGCCCCACATTTCCTTAAATTCTTTCGAAACTTTCTCTACTGCTATTTGAAGTGCATTAAAAGGTTTTGCCTCGACGCTACCAAAATATTCCTCATGAAGACGCGATAGAAGTTCTCGTCCGGCAGAAACGGTTTCAACCCCCTCCTCAACTCGACTCGTGGATATAACTGCAAAAAAATGGCCACGTTTGGCTAGTTTTTCTGAGTTATCCGGAACAAATTCGTGAACTTGAGCCCATCCTCCCGTTCCCCCAGTGCCAGTCAGTTTTGCGCTTTCAATTGCAAACATTCTAAAGAATTATAATCGCGGACGCCAAAACCAGAACCGCAAAGATCAGGTGGGCATAGGCCAGACCCCTGACAGTTCCTTCAAAACCAAGCTGTAATGTATCCGTCATAAGCTTTACCTGCCGAACAACAACCAATGAAAAAATAAAATACATAACAAGAAGAATAATCGCCAAGATCTTAATTACGAACCAAATTTGTATGCCTATTATTGGAATTGTATCCATCATTTTTCTTTTTTCATCCTTAGGTCGTCAAGAACTTTTGTTACTCGTTCCGGAGTTGGTACCGAATCAAAATGAAACTCTGGAATCTTTGCCGCCGTTTGGATTATTACGTCTCCATAATTAAACATTGTTTGAGCTACTCCTCCGGTTGAGTAGCTGACATCCTGGATTTTATCAATTTCTGCATCAGATATTCTTTTATCAATCAAGTTAAGAAAATCGACATCAATTATTCTTTGGGTGGTAACAAAATAGACATTAAAATACCAATTCAAAAAACCTTCGATTGCATACGCGCTCGTAATTAAGTACCAGCTCATGCTTATAACCAGAGGAAAACCGGTGGGAAGAAGTGAAAATATTCCAAAAGCATTAATAATACTAGGACCACTAAGAAGAAGGATTGTTCCCAAAATCCATTTAAGATTAACAATCGGGTGTTGCCTTAGAAGAAGAATAATTCGCTCAGCATCTTCTCTGGTCTCAAAATCAACATCGTCAGGATAAAGACAAAAAGAAGAAAAAAGTCGATGATTGTGTTCCGCAATTAAACTTTTTTCTTTTTCCGTAACTGGGATCTTTTCTGGAATCATAGCCTCTGTGTTTACAGATTTTTCGTCGGGGGAAATGAATACATCTGGCATTTAGACCGATTATAACATCGGTAAACTCGAATATCGAATATCGAAATTCCAAATCTTTCGGATTTCGGATTTTGTACTTCGAATTTGTTAAAGCTTCTCGATATTGAAGAGAGAAGACTTTAATCCTATATACCCGGGGGCGCGAAGATTAAATGCTTTTTCAAACTGATCTCCTGGAATTGTGATACTACCTTTATTTGTTTGGAATGTGACATTAATGGTCGAGCCTTCATTCCCATAAATAACTGATTTATCAGAAACCGAAGTGAAACCACCGATGCCTTGAAGATCTGAGACGGAATAAGGATTTCCGGACCAGCAAGAACCAACCGGAGAGACTCTGGAAACATCTCCTCCACCCTGATACAAAACTTTCCAAGCGTTTAGTATGTCTGCCGTTTCGGTACTACTTAACCAAGGATTGTTTCTTCCGCATGAGGCCCCAGCCCGGCTTCGAAACCAACCTTTATAAAACCAGGGCGAACCGGCAACTTTTTCATAGGCAGTTCCCGGCCAATCCCCCGAAGTATCTTTTATTCCGGTCCAACCCCATTGAGAAATTGTGTATCCGCCGGTACTCGCAGAAAAATAAGTTGGTGCGGCCGTTCCTCCTTTTGTAATAACCCATCCGCGAGTGGCGATAACGGCATCCTTCCACTTTCCACTTTTAAGAGCGGTTTTATAAACCTGGCAACCTTCATCTGTACAAATTGATTGCCCGGGGTGGTTATTCATCCAATTAATTGCATAAGATCTGGCAGCTACCACCTGCGCTTTTAAAGCTTCTTGACCGCCCTGATCTCCCCAAGACTCCGGGACTTCATAAATGCCTAAAAGATAATTATCCTCAAAAGATACTGATCCGACATTTTTTACACTAATAGTTGAGGGCTCAGAGTAACTTTTGTTTAAAGACGATCCTTGGAAATAGGCGGCAAGAATTGTCTCCGCAGATTGGCCCGATTTACTTCTTCCGTAAGCTCCGTATTGGCTTAGGCCGGTTCTATGTGGTGCCCCAAAAGAAAAAGCGCCGAAGGCCGGACGAAATCCGGGATCACAGAAATTTGGACTACCGGACGGGCCGGTACAAGGCTCAAGACTTGGAGGAACATCTCCAACAGAAGTTGAAAAACCTCCGGCTTTAAGAGCGGCCAGTTGTGTTTGCTGATCGGATAATTGGTTTAGGTAAACATCAACTTTGGCAACTTCGCCTGCTAAAAACTTTTGTTTATCCGCAACTTGGGATTGAAGTGTGGAAAGTGTAGCCTTATTTTTTTCCAAATTTGCTTTGTCACTTTGGAGCTTGGCCAGATCCGTTGCATACTTTTCCATTGTCTTTCGGTCTTCATCCGCCGCCCTCTGTCTAAGACTTATCTCTTGGAATGCCTCCGAGGCGCTATCTGAAAAAATGAAAGGTGTAATGGGATCATATAAACGTAGGAAGGTGTAATGATCGCGCGCTTTTTGTTCAAAAATCGCTTTGGTAAAAGCCAGATCTTCTTCCCTTTTCGCAATTTGATTGGCCAAACTCACGAGTTGTTTGGAAAGAGAAGAAATTCTGGAATTAAGGTCCACCAGTTGTTTATTAAGACTGGCCAAATCCGTTTTGTTCTTCTCCTGTGCCGGAGAAAGGGCGTCAATCTCGTGCTGAATTTGAGAAATCTGACAATCGTAATCTGTGGTTGGACAGGTTTGGGCTTTTGCAAGAGTAAAAGTGAAAAGAAAAATTCCAAGCACTAAGCACGAAATACGAAACAAATTCCAAGCATTAAATTTGAAATTAAAAACTTTTGATTTTTGATATTGTTTCGAATTTCGAACTTCGAATTTCGGATTTAGATTGCCCATGGTAATCCATTATATCAGCTCGGTTCTTCCCCTTTGGACCTAAAAAGTTTAAAATAACTGGAATGTATAAAAAAATATTAATCTTCGTTTTGTCTTGGTTTTTAGTATTCAGTTTTGGCAACTCAGTTTTAGCCTCTGCAGGGGGTACTGGAGGACAAACGCCTCCCCCGGTCACTGGAGGCGGCAGTTCATCTACGGATGTTCGTTGTGAGGGAACTGGAATAAATACCGCCATCGGTTGTATCCCAGTACTTGGAAATGACAACGGGACAGCTTTTTATGCAAGTATTCTAAAATGGGCGGTTGGAGTTGGAGGAGGAATTGCATTTCTTTTGATAGTTTACGCAGGTTTTATGGTAATGACCGCCTCGGGAAATCCCGAACGTCTTAAAGCAGGGCAAGAACTTTTAACAAGTGCAATTTCAGGCCTTATTCTTCTTATTTTCTCTGTTTTTATACTTAGATTTATAGGAATTGATATACTGCAATTAGGATCTTTTGGATTCGGAAAATAAAAATGCAAATGCTTGCACAAAATTTAGATGCTATTCAAAGTCGGGGTGTGGGAAACCAGATTCCAAGAACTCTGGGACAGTTTATTGGAACCGTTCTCCCCTACATCTTTGGCATAGCGGGGATTGCCCTTCTCATTTATCTCATTATGGGAGGTTTTCAATTAATGGTTTCTCAGGGAGATCCGAAAGCGGTACAGGGCGCACAGGCAAAAATTACAAACGCATTACTTGGATTTGTGATAATTATTATTGCCTTTTTTATAATGCAACTTTTAGGACAATTACTTGGTTTAGGAGGGGGTACTACGTTCGGAAATATTTTTGGTATAAAGTAAACTATGGTTGATATTGGAAAAACATTTTTTGGTAACCCAAACCCGCTTGGAGCAGGCAATCTTCAGGGTGTCGCGAGGCTCGTTTCCCTATTTTTGAATATCTCGTTTATTCTTGCCGGGCTTATACTTCTCTTTTTCTTTATATTTGGTGGAATTGGAATGATTTCATCAGCCGGGCAGAGTGATCCACAAAAGGCAGAACAGGCCAAGAAAACTGTAACAAGTGCTCTGATCGGATTTATTATTGTCTTTGCATCTTACTGGATCGTGGCACTTATCGGACAACTTCTTGGTGTTCAGGTTCTTGGTGGTCTTTTTGGGACCAAATAGTTGTGTAATTTAGTAAGCAGGTAGTAGAATTAAAAAAACAATGCCAGATTTCGGAACAATTAAAGCGCCAAATACAGCCTTTTCAGGTAAAACCGCAGGGGCAGCAATCGGGAGCCTCATTCAACTTGTGATTTGGGTTTTAATAATCGGTGCTGGAATTTATGCTCTAATTAACTTGGTCCTAGCCGGATACGATTTCATGTCTGCTGGGGATGATGCCAAGAAAGTTGCCGGCGCCTGGGCAAAGATTTGGCAAACAATTTTGGGTCTTACAGTTGCCGCCGGAGCCTTTGTTTTAGCCGCAATATTCGGACAACTCTTATTTGGAAGCGCATCATTTATTCTTAATCCGATAATCCCATCATTATAATGAAATTGAAAGCATGAAATCACTTTCTCAAGTAAACATTGCTCCACCTGGAGGGTTCAAAGGAATCGGAACGGGAATTTTGGCAAACCCAAATGGAATAGGTACATTCACCAACATCATTTCATCTGCAATAGGCCTCTTGACGATAGTTGCATTTATATGGTTTGTATTTACATTCATAACCGGAGCAATTGGAATAATGACTGCCGGAAGTGACAAACAAAAACTGGAAGGCGCGAGGCAAAAGATTGTAAATGGAATAATCGGAGTCGTTGTTGTTATTTCTGCTGTCTTTGTAATTAGCCTTATTGGAACTCTGTTTAATATTTCTTTCCTTGATTTATCAACTCTCTTTAGCAAATTAATGCCCCAAGGAGGGGCAAGCACTAAACTAAGATGAACTCAACAGGAATTACAAATCCAGTTTTGGGGAAGTTAGGAACACTACCCGGAACCACTTTTTTTGCAAAATTTATCCCCTCTGCAATAGGGTTGGCCTTTATAGTCGGTTCTTTAATTTTCTTTGCAATGCTGGTCTTTGGCGCAATTCAATGGATCAGCTCAGGAGGAGACAAGCAGGCATTGGAGAGTGCCCGCGGCAGAATTTCAAGTGCACTTATAGGAATTATTCTTCTTTTCGCAGCTTTTGCTCTTATTAGTATTATTCAAAACTTTTTCGGAATCAAAATACTGACACTTGACATACGTCCTCTCATAATCCAATAATATACGTAGTGATATGAATAACCTACTTGCACAGGATACAACAATCAACCTCAACAAGAATTTAGGTGGTTTTCAGACGCTTGCAGGGCTAACAGTTCCCGGTCTTATTTCAGCCTTTATTAGACTAGCAGTAGTTGTTGCTGGAATCGTTTTCTTCTTTATTTTAGTAATCGGAGGAATCCGCTGGATTGCTTCCGGTGGAGATAAAGCTCAAACCGAAGCCGCTAGAAACCAAATTACAGCCGCACTTGTCGGACTTGTAATAGTTTTTGCAGCCTGGGCAATATTGGCATTAATCAAGACTTTCTTCGGAGTAGACATATTCTCGCTTACCATCCCCACGGCCGCGCAATAAGAAGTGTTTCTTCTAGATCTGATTCGACAGTCAAACACGCTTGATGTTTATATAATTTTTATATAGACTGAGTCAGTTAATATGAACTGCACAGCCACGAATGGAATTGCTACAATAGGTAATCTTGACTGTATTTTTGCGAATGTCGTTAAATCCCTTCTAGGGTTTGCTGGAATCATTCTTTTTATTTTGCTTCTCGTCGGCGGTTTCAAATATATAACTTCAGGTGGTGACCCTAAAGCAGTTGAGGGAGCTCAAAAAACGCTTACTTATGCAATCGGAGGCTTACTTCTAATTCTCGTTTCTTATATCATTTTGGTACTTATAAAGCAGATTACCGGAGTTGATGTTCTAAATTTCAGCGTACTGCTAAAGTGAAATGGTTAAATCTGCTCAAAAAGTCATAATAGGCGTCCTCTTTTTCTGTCTTCTTATCTCTTATTTTGTTTTAAATACGAAGTATGCAATGGCCGCCACTGCTATACCTAACCCTGGAAGAATTCCTTGTCCAACAAATTCGTCAGATCCTGAATTTAGTTCCGACAGACCCTATCAGGCCTCCCCTTGTGGCTCCCGGCCTATTACTTATTGGTGTGGAAACGGAGTTGTCATTGATTTGGGAGGTGTCTCTACAAGCTACTGTGGTGCCGACACCTGTCCTACCGATATTCACAAGGACCAAAGGGTGGTTGTAGATCTCACAAACGTTCAACTTCCAATATTGGGAAATACTCAGCTAACGGCAAATAGCGCAAATGGAGCGGACCAAATTGATGACGCCACCAAAACCAACGATTATGTCAGTTGGTATTTGGGCGGAACCAACAATAAAGCAGAAACCAATACCAACAATCTGGATACCGCAGGTCCTCTTCAAAAACTTCTTCCGGGTGCTATTCAAGATGCCCAAAGAATCCAAACAATTTCCTCTGCCCTTTCTACTTCTTCAGATTATACCGATGATGAAACAGGCAAAACCGTTTCCAAAGAGGCTGAAAATCACAATCAGATAGTTGTTTGTGGAAAAAGTAATTTAGGTGTTATCGGCGATTTTTTTCATATAGGCACAATTACCCCAACGGCTTGTTACGACGGGAACGGTACTGCGGCAAATGGGCAAACATTTAGGCTTATTAATGAAGGTGGATCTGATAGTTGGGAGGGCGACCTTTCATACTGGAACAATATTGCCAATGGAGTCATCCAACAGATTACAACTCTTTTGCCAAATCTTCCGGTACAAGCAATAAGGGATTCAATTGGTAACCACTGGAACAAGAAAGTTCCCCCGCTTCCCTGGGATAACGATCCCTATTCGGGCCTTCCCATGACGGAGGTTGAATATCAAAAATATTACAACGAGTGGAGAGGTAAAACTTGCGTCCTAATTCCCGTAATCAACCATTTGGTTTGTGTAGACAATTTTTTGGTTCCGAATAAATATGCGGATCTTTATCCATATGTTCCCCTTGCCAACACAATCGATAAAAAAGGGGCTCAGGCTGTTACAAATGTTCACATAAGTGCCCCTAGAGCTGAAATCTCAATCCCGATTGAAAATGGAGCAGAACACGGCTACGACATTATCCATAGTCCTCAGCTTTTTATCAGCCACTCAAAAGAAAGTGCGGATCTTTCTGCACTTTTGCAGTCAACATTTAAGCCCCAGGTAAAAGCAGGTTCAAAAGAACCTTTGACCACTATTCCAGGCGATGTCGAGAATCCTGCAACTTGCCAAATAATTAGTAGCCGTACCAATTCCGGAGATGATGCAACTTTTGATACCCCTAAAAGCTTCATCGATGTGATAGTTCACTATGACGTTACATCAATTGACTGTCATGACCCCCGAACTGTTTGCGACCGCGACCCGGACACTCACGCTTGTCTTTCGACTACTCACACTATTGCAAACTGCTCCTCAGAAGTTTACGCATCGATAGGTTCAATCTCTAAAACGCCATACGCCGATGAGATTTGGGATAATACCGTAGCCGGATCTCAGTCAATATTCAGAAGAATCTATCCTAAAACCGGAGCTAACGCCCCGGTAACTTGTATTGCCGATTCTCCCGCCTCTTCTAACGCAACCTATACAGTTAGCGGAGGAACGAGTAATGATGTCAGTGGAATTCAAAGAATAATTGAGCCGGACAGCTCCTCAGTTGGCGGCGGAGGAAGTGCAGACTCAGTAGACGCCCAGCTTTATTACCCCCACTTCGGTGGAGTTCTAACCTACTTTTTAAACGGCATCCAGACCGCACTTAGGCCACAGGGACTGGGGAACCCAAGCCCTGAAAGCGGAACACTTTGCGATAACATTGCCAAGACCACTTGTGATGGAAAACTTTTTGCCTCACTCCAACCGCCTGGTTCCACAACCGATACTGCGCATAGTTACTTTGAAAGCCAAATTAAATCCGCTCTCACTCCGGCTCTAATTAGTATTTACGCCACGGCGGAGCAAAAAACAGGTGTTCCTTGCGAAATTTTAGCCGGCGTTCACTTTGAAGAAGGAGACAATAAACCAAACGCTTCACTTCAAAACGGAGGTCCACTTTCCGGCTCACTCCTAGCCTCCGCGATCCAGGCGGGCAACGAAATAAAAGCAAAGGTCGGAGGAAAAATTACAACCTGGAACCAGGCAATTACCGCTCTTTCCCGTTATAACGGAGGAGGAAACAGTAACTGTGGAGTAGTACCGGGCTATACCGGCCCCTGCCCTCCCCCGGAAGGAATTGACGATCTTTACCCGATGGCTTGGATAGACCCGAGACATTTAAACATGTTCTTAATTTATTGTTCAGACTTTACAAAATGCTCTCCTTTTCCGAAAGTCACACGCCCGGGAGTACTAACTGTAGCAACAGAACTATATAATACAGAAGCCAAATGAAACAAATAATAAAAAATAATTTAGGAATCGTAATTTTAATCTCGGTAGTTATTCTTATTCTGATAATTTCTGAAGTTCCCAGATTAAAAACCGCAATTACTCCATCTCCAAGCCCAACTGCAGGAGCGAACCTTCCACAAATAGTTCCAAAGTCGAGTTTCAAAGAACCTTCCTATTCCCAACCTCCAACGGACGCAAACGGTAATGTAAATGAAAGCTCACCGCAAGTTCAAGCTGCAATCGCCGAAAAACAAAAAATTGAACCACAACTTCCAATTTATGTCGAAAATTTCCAAACAACGGTAGGTGTCGCAACAACGCTAAACGTTTATACAATTCCTGAGGACTCGGATTATCTAATTCATGTTGAAATTTATGGAATAAATTATGGAGACTCAAACCTTCTTCAGGAGGGTAATATTAATGCCCAGGCATTTATCGAATCGTTTAATAAAATTAAAGAAATTATGACCAGGGATGGGGCAGATATCCACAATATTTACTTCATCTTCGGCGCAAAACCATACATTCAGGTGGCCGCTGATAATTTAATTCACAAATATAATCTTCTTTAAAGCGAAACCCCTTTGATTTTTTCGATCAAACCGTTAGAATGATTCTAATGTCTAACCTGCTTAGAAAGTTTGTGTTTTCTTTTCTTGCCAGTCTTCTTTTATTGTTCTCTTTTGCTCCTTTTTTTGAAGTAAAAGCGGCTACGCCGGCCCCCTCAGCCGCTCCGTCCTGGTATAACACGGATTTTCCTACCTGGTATGGAAAAGTTTACGATGATAAAAATCCCAGTGAAATTTTTGGAGAAAGATACACCGCAGCCCAAGTACAGTGGATCATTTATGGATTGTTTGGTTTTCTAATTAATACTGTCACAGGTGCTCAAAACGCAAGTTTGATTCAGTGTTTCCTTTCAAACACAACCGATATAACAACTTGTACAGACAAGTTGAACGCGGTTCTCAAAAGCACGCCCACTCAAAACAATAAAAGATCTGAAGCACCCAGCCTGTTTTCATTAGTTTTTGCAACTGACAGGCCTCTTTCAGGTATTTCCTACGTAAAAGAAAAGATACAAAATTTTAGCCTTGTGCCAGTTGCTCATGCGGCACCAGGTCCTGGTTTTGGATTTAACGCACTTTCCCCAATTCAAAGTCTATGGAGAGCAATGCGGGATATTTCCTTCGGCCTTTTTGTGATTGCAGCAATAGTTTTGGCATTTATGATTATGTTTAGAGTAAAAATTTCCCCTCAGGTAGTGATATCTGTTCAATCTGCAATTCCTAAAATAATAATTGCCTTAATTTTGGTTACCTTTTCCTATGCGATAGCCGGTTTTTTGATTGATGCAATGTATGTCATTTTCGGTCTTATAAGTTTGGCTTTTGGAAATATGGGAGGTTTAATTTCAGGAACACCTTCTCAAGTTTTTCTCTTTTTAACACAAGGGCAGGCAGCAGCAGGCACGAACAATACAAACTGGGGAGTTTTTCTCCTTGGTGCTGTATACATCATCGCTTTTATTATTGGATTTTTAGTTTTACTTATTCTTAACATTGGGGTATTGGGCGCCTTCATTACAGGTGCAGCACTTGTAGGTGTCGGGTCCTTGATCGGGGGGGTTGTCACCCCACTTTTAACACTACTAGGACCGCTGATCGTAATATTTATAATTGTTGTTATTGTAACTTTCTTCCTAAAAATAATTTGGAGTTTGTTGAAAGCTTTTGCAAATATAGTTCTTCTAACAATGTTTGCACCACTACAAATTGCGGCTGGCCTTGTTATCCCAAACCTTGGTTTTGGCAGTTGGGTAAAAAGTTATGTGTCGAATTTGGCCGTCTTTGTGGTAACAAGCTCTCTTTTTCTTTTTTCATACATATTTTTAGCAGAAGGGTGGCAAATTGGTTTTACTCAGTTTAATGTGGCTAATGGCGCGGGTTGGTTGGGAGCCATTTTTGGGATCGGACTTGTATCCTCTTTTAATCCAGTCTTAAGCTCTGCTGCCTGGCCACCACTTCTTGGGGGTGGTAATGCCCCATCCAGTGTGGGTTTATTACTAATGGGTGTTAGTTTAGTTCTTTTTACACTTATCCCGAAGGCTAATGACATTATTCAATCATTACTTTCTGGTAAGCCGTTTGCATACGGAACCGCTGTTGGTGAAGCATTCGGCCCCGCCTACGGACTTTCGCTCGGTCCTAGTGTTGAGGGTCTCAGAAGAGGGTATGGGGAAGCATCAGCGAAAGAGACTGTTACCACACTTACCACCGCATTGGATAAGTTATACGCAAGGCTCGGAATTAAAAGCGGAACTTCTGGCACGGCAACTCCTGGGGATGGAAAGATTTAAACTGTCTTTAATCCCGTAACTGGTCCAACATAGGTCATCTCTTTCCTTATGGTTTCGATTTGTTTTTGAATTTTCATTTTTTCATCACCAGTCGCATTCTGTAGGGCTTTTTCAAGAATTTCAATTTCCTCAGGCTCAAATTTTTCTACAAAAATGGCAGCAACGTCAGCTGAAAGTCCGGGGGTTTCTCCTTGACCCAATTGTCTTAATGTAGAGTTTTCATCTATATATCTCTTTCTTATTTCAATTTCACCTTTAGGGTTTGGTTTAAGAGCCTCTTTTATAAATCTGCGGATAAGGACTGGGGCGGGCACTTCTGCGACAGCGCCGCCAGGTTTGACAAGTTTTATTGTCATACCCAAAATGGTCGAAGCAAAATTTTCACTGTTAATTCTAGCAATCATAAGGTTCCTAAAGTAATTCCTCTGAATTATCTTTGCATCGCCATCAGGGTCTACATAAAGGTGCCGCGAACCTTTAGACAATATTGAAGCATTCATGGCAATACCCACATATTTTTTAAGTTTTTTCAATGCATTTAACCTAAAATCTCTATACTCAAAATCCAAATTTAACGCCTCGATGTTTACTCCAGTCGGCCCTTTTTCGTTACCCATCAACCATTGCATAATGGTAAAGGTACCATGGAAGCGTCTGGGGAGAGATTTAAAATTGATATCACCAAGCCTTATACCTTCTTCTCTTTTGACTTTCCAGATTAATCTGTCTTCTTCGATTCCTAGTTCATTCTTTACTTTTCCATAAGCCATTGCCTCTCCATTGTCCAACATATCCTTCTTAAAATTAATTTCGGCTTGTTTTATTTCAGTTTTGGTTAAATATACAAGTTTTCCATTTGCATCTTCTATGTCTTTTCCATCCTTGTCCTTCTTTGTTTTTAGGCTTTCAGGAAGTTCAACATCAACAACTTCCCTTGTTAATAAACTTATTTTGGGTTTTTCCGCAGTTCCAAGCCAGGCATCCCAGACAGAACGTCTTTTTTCTTGTCTTTTAATTGATTTGTCGGGATTGAAAACCAAAGTTCCATCGGGATTTCTAACATCTTCCTCACCAACAATTACTTGTGTCCAATCGAAAAGATTTATCGCTAAATCTGGGATTTTTCCAATCATGTCCTTTAAACCCGAGGGTCTTCCTGCTTCTCCTTCTTTTTTGTTAAACATTAGCGCGTACGCTTTTCCAAAATCGTCTCCGGATATTGCCCTATCTTCTCCTAAAGGTAAAAGTGTCTGTCCGTCACGTAACGCTGCATAACCCTCAGTTGAATAAGCTCCAATTACGCGCATAAAAACAGTGGCAAGCCAAGCGGCTTCCACTCCCTCTTTTCCTCCTCCAATTAAATCTCCAATCGTTTTTTCGATAAAAGCATTTTCTTTATCTTCCCCAAATTCACCGAGGTTTCCTTCCCAAGCGGCAATATTCGACCACTCCGCAAGGCCTTTTCGAAGACCTAACCTGCGTTCTTCTCTCGATGTTTCTTTAAGTTTTCTTTTATCATCATCCACCCAATTGTTGATGTCGCCTATATTGTCTAATTTCCACTGCTCGCTAGTGTAGGTTTTTAATTGTGACGGTACGGTGTGTTTTTCCCGACTTAACTTTTCTTCTTCTGCCTGACGTAGCCTAGTCTGTTTTTCGTCCGCCATTTTATCTATCAACCGTTCCATCCCCGGTCTCGCAAGGAGGTTTTGTATTCTTTCCTTGCTATTGGAAGCCAGCATTATCAATTGACAGGCAAGACCTTCTTCGAACATCTCTCCTAATCCATGGGATTTTTCAATCTCCTTACCTGCCCTTAGTTCTGTTAGACTAGGCAAATTTGGGAGAGTACGTAATTGCTCGGTAGTAAATTTTGGAGTTCTTCCGCTATGCATGTAGACAGACATTGTTTCGTATGAGTCCCGAATTTCTTCGTTAATTCTCATACCATAATGTTCACCCATAACGTCTCTTACACCCAATTCTTTTGCACCAATTTCGTTAGCTTTCGCCATTTCTGCCCTTTGTTCAGGAGTACCTAAAATGATTATGCTTTTTGTCCCCCTCTCGATTGGCTCGTGATCTTCATCTAAACTCGGTTTTCCAGTTTTTTCGTCTATAAAATAAATAGGTTTTTGTTCTACTTTCAAAGCTAAAGACAGAAAAGCTTCATCGCTCAATTGTGCTTCGGCTTTGCCTTTTAGATTGTATGTGCCGGGAACTATTATTTCCAATTCTTGCAATTCTTTTATTGTCATACTAAAATTTTCGGCTTTTTCATACATTATTGTCTCGTCACGTGGAGGTGTATATCTTTCGCTCAACCCCTGAGGGATGATGGTGTCTTCAAGCATTTTTTCCAAACGTCTCAGACCCATAAATAATTTGTGCGGTTTGTCAGCAGATGCTATGAGTTCACTGTTCATAGATTCACCCGATCGAAGATAAAATCTTTGAGCATTTGCTGCATCCTCAACCCCATGGTCTGGTTCGTTCGGTTCCGGATTGATCGACTTTCCTCCAGACACGGTTGCAGATTCAAAAGTTCTTGGAAAACCACCGAATTTATCTAGAGGCTCTGTCATAATAAAATTGTAGCACAAAACCTTGGTAGAAAGTAAACTCACCCTATAACTTGACATTGTGCCTGAATAGGTCTACACTCGCCCCCAATATGGGAGTCGTAGAAAGAATTAGACAAATCCAAGAAGAACAAGCAAGAAAAGCCGCTGAAGCCGAAGCGGCTAGGAACGCTGATTTACAAAAAGCTAAACAGGAGCGTCTTTTGGTAGAAGAAAAAGAAAAACAAAGAAAGAATTTAATCATTTTACAAAATGAAAAGATTTGGACAGATTCTGGTTTATTAGAAAGGATTCAAGAAATCCAAACTGAATTGTCGAAAAAAGAAATCAAAAATGAGGCACTCCTTTTCCCCGAGAAAGGCCGAATTGTATTAATCTGGGGAGAGGGTTATTACAAGAACGAAGATACCAATATCCACTCCCCGGGAGATTGGGACTATAGTTGGGTCGAAATATTAACAAACCCAGACAAAAAAGATATTTTAATAAAAGGAACTAAAACTTTCAAAATAAACAGAACGTTGCCGGGTCGTGCTCAACAACTAGACGATGCAATTGTTTTTACGTTTATTAACCCAAACCATAATTTTGGACACGAAGATCTTAGTGGCTGGGATGGATCAACAGGTGGAATAAGTTAACTTCTTGTGAAAAGGCCTGCTAGTTGAATCAAGTTGTTCACGCGGTACTATGAGTTTAGGACTGCCATGGAACAACACCCTATACCCCAACAAATAAGCTCTTACCAATTCCGTTTGGTGGGAGATATGACCCTCAAACAATTCTTCCAGCTTGCAGGCGGGTTTTTGGTTTCCCTTATTTTCTATTCAACCCCAATTATCGGGATTGTTAAATGGCCGATTGTAATTCTGTCTGCGCTTTTGGGGGCCGCACTTGCCTTTGTGCCTCTTGAGGAACGGCCTCTTGAAAGATGGATTTACGCATTCTTTAGAGCCATCTATTCCCCTACTCTTTTTTATTGGAAAAAAACCGCAACCCCAATCAAGTTTTATCAAGATGAAACAGGTGCCGCCGAAACCCCGGCCGGGCCTCAGGAGCAGGCTCTGAAAGCATATTTTTCCTCAACTCCAAAAACAGGCGAGATAAATAAACTTGAAGGAGAAGAACTTGGATTTCTGGCCAAACTCACGGGGGTTGTTTCCGGCTTGGTCACACAGGCAACTGGAGGCCCCATTGTCACAAACGATCAAATGGCTAAATCTACAAACATGCCAATGCAAACAGCAACTCCCCAGATTCCGAAACCTGCGCCCGCAAAAGATATTCAGATTCCCCAAACCATGCCTATAAGAGTTGAGAGACAAGCTCCTCATTTGGTTGTTGAGGAAAATAAAAGTCCTACCCCAGGTTCCTTAACCCAAGAAGTTTCTCCGGTTCTTGCAGGTGAGGAAATTGTTTCTACCAAACAGGCAATTTTCTCGGTTGATGCCGCTCCCCCCAATCCTCCATCAATGCCAAACGTCGTCGTCGGACAGGTGGTGGACGCCGACCGTAAAATTGTTGAGGGAGCGATTATGGAAATAAGAGATGCAAACGGAAGACCAGTAAGGGCCTTAAGGAGCAACAAGGTCGGGCATTTTGTAACCGTAACACCACTGGAACCTGGAAGATATGACATTGCAACCGACAAAGAAGGTTATGAATTTGTTCCCGTAAGTTTTGAGGCGGGCGGCCAACTTATTCCCCCAATTTTAGTTCAAGGAAGAAAAATTGTTCAAAACGTGCCGGTTCCAATGGGGACAGCGCCACAGCAACAGATGCAAACAAATTACCAATAATGCAAATACCAAAAATTCCATATTTATCAGTTCCGGATAAACCGATCACAACAACCACTCAGGATCATTTACCGATTGCCGACATAACCAACGATGTTGTGCTTTACAAAGACGGAGGGGCGGCACTTGTTATGGAATCTACCTCTCTAAATTTTGGCCTCCTTTCGGAGAAAGAACAGTCTGCAGTCATTGCCGCCTACGCCGCAACCATTAACTCACTTTCATTCTCCGTGCAAATTGTTGTTCGCACCCAAAGAAAAGATATCAGCTCCTACATAAGTTTCCTGGACGAGCGGGCAAAAAGTATCACCCACCCTCTTCTTCAAAAACTTATGGCTGAATATAAAGGTTTTATTGTGGAATCGGTAAAAAAGAAAAATGTTTTGGGGAAAAGATTTTTTGTTGTTCTGTATCTTTCCCCTCTTGAGCTTGGAGTTGCCAAAAGTATTAGCTCCCTCACTAAAAGAACCGTTACCTTACCCTTCCCCAAATCTTATGTGATTAAAAAGGCTAAGATTACTCTTTACCCAAGGCGCGACCATTTAATTCGCCAGGCGGGTAGGCTTGGAATTAAATTTAGACAGCTGGCAACTCCCGACCTAATTGATCTTTATTATGCAATTTATAATCCTGAGCCTCCGGCGGTTAAAAAGGAACCGGAAGTGATTTTGGAACACAAGAATTAAGAAATAAGCATTATGAATAATCAAAACAACAACAAAAACGAGGCGCAGCCCGATGTCAAACCAAAAACTTTAAGTCCCAACCAGGCAATCGCCCAGGGAATGGGAATAATGGACGCAATTGCTCCACAGTCCATCGAAGAGGATTTTGATTACATAAAAATTAATGACGTTTATTTCAGAACTATTTTCATTGGCGGCTATCCAAGATTCGTCGCCCCCGGTTGGCTTGAGCCGGTGGTCAATTTTGACTCGAGCCTTGATATTTCTTTTTATGTTTACCCGGTTGACGGGAAAAGTGTCCTTGACGATCTAAGACGCAAGATCGCTGAAATGGAGGCGGAAATCGGAACAGATATAGAACGCGGTAAAATTGTTGACCCTTCAACTCAAGCCAAACTTGAAGATGCCAGAAGTTTGCAGGAACAGCTTGTTAAAGGAATTGAAAGATTTTATGAATTTTCTTTTTACATCACAATTCCGGCAAACTCGGTTGAGGAACTAAATCACGTAACCAAACAAATTGAATCTCAGCTTGGGAGCCTTCTAATTGTTGCCAAACATGCACTACTCGATCAAGAAGCCGGGTTTTTATCAACCGCTCCTTTTGGCATGGACAGACTAAATATCACCAGGAATATGGATACAACCTCCGTTGCCACAACTTTTCCTCTAACCTCAAGCGAACTTTCCAGTGACCGCGGAGTTTTATACGGAATTAATTCCCAAAATGAATCCTTCATAATTTTCGACCGCTTTAGTCTGGAAAATGCCAACATGTCCATTTTTGCAACCTCCGGTGCCGGAAAATCTTATTTTGTGAAGCTTGAGGCCTTAAGGTCCCTGATGATCGGAACTGAGGCAATAATTATTGACCCCGAAAGCGAATATAAACCCCTGGCCCAAGCCGTTGGCGGGGAATATATTTCTTTCTCGTTTAACTCTCCGGCAAAAATTAATCCGTTTGATTTGGCCCAGGTCCGTGAAGAAGGGGAAAACCAGCTCGGACTTAAAATTCTCTCTCTCCACTCGCTTATGAAAGTAATCATGGGGGCAATTACCCCAATCCAAGAGGCGCTTCTGGACCGTGCACTTATTATGACTTACAGAAATAAAGGAATCACCATGGACCCGGACACCCAGAGTAAAGAGCCTCCCCTTATGGAAGACCTTTATAAAACCTTAATTGGAATGGAAGTACCGGACGCACTGGACCTTGCCGCAAGAATCGAAAAATTTGTCAGAGGAAGTTTCGTGGGAATTTTTGATAAACAGACAAATATAAATATTAATAATCCTTTCACTGTTTTTTCCATTAAGGATTTGCAGGACGCTCTTCGCCCCATCGCCATGTTTATTATTCTTGATTATATTTGGACCCGTGTTAAAAAAGATTTGAAGAAAAGAATTCTGATAGTCGATGAGGCCTGGATAATGATGAGGTATCCTGATACCGCCCAATTCCTTTGGTCGGTGGTTAAGAGGGCCCGTAAATACTTCCTTGGACTCACTACGATAACCCAGGACGTCGAAGACTTCCTTAACCAAGATATAGGAAAGGCCATCGTTACAAACTCGGCTCTGCACGTCCTACTCAAACAATCTTCTGCCGCAATCGATAGAATCGGAGAAGTCTTTTATCTATCTCAAGGAGAAAAACAACTGCTTCTTGCCGCAAATGTCGGAGAAGGAATATTTTTTGCCGGTCCGCACCACGCCCCAATCCGTGTTGTTGCCTCCGAGGATGAAAACAAATTAATCACCACTCGCCCCGAAGATGTGGTAAAAGTAAATGTTGTAAACCCGTACGAAGCTAAATAATATGGCAAATCAATTACCCGAAGGCTTAACCCGACAAGAAATTTATAATCTCCAGGATGCGGCCCAAAAATTTTACCCGGTAGAAATAGGAAAAATAAAAGGCGGCAAACCCGTTTCGGGGTGGTCGAAATGGTCAAGCAAAGAAGTTTTCGATGATGAAGTTTTTACCCTCACCGGGTATCGGGACATTATTAAATCGTACGACCAACTTGGACAATGGGCTCAAGTGGCACCTGTTAAAAAAGAGCTAAATGCTACAACTTTGGAAAAAGGACAACTAGAGACTCTGCAAGCGGCTGATACAAAACGGGAAGCCGAAAGACAAAAGGCAATTGAAGCTTCAAACAAAAAAGTAAGAGATTCGATCGAAGCACAAAAAAACGCTCACGACAAACTTGAATCTTTAAAGAAAAACGCTTGGGTAAAAGCTAATGCCCCGGTAAAACCTGAGCTTGGGAAAGACGATTTGGAGTTTGTAAGCAGATTAAAAGCTTCACCAAGAGAAGAAGCCAAACTCTTAGCTGATGAAATAGAAAGAGGTTTGAACGCTTCACTTTCCGGTCAACTTTCAAAAGCGCAAGTACGAATGCTTGCGGTCGACGCCGCCTACAAAGCGGCCGATGCCGCTGTTAACCCGGAAAAATATATCGAAGAGGCAAGACAGGCGGCAATTCTCAAAGCTCTTTCTAAGGATGACACGACACTTCCCAAAATAATAACAGATGCGGAATCACTTACCGCCGTGAGAACCGCAGCAGAAGAAGTTAGCACATTTAAAAGTCTACAAACACTCTCAGCAAGATCGATCGTTGGGGCAGTTAGGCCTGATGCAGCAAAATATCTTTTTTCTGACCCAAACGGTTTTGGGGTAGAAATTTCAGAATCACACGCCCCGGGGTTTTATAGTTTTGAGCCGGCAGGGCTTACCAATGGTTATATCAATTTTCTGGGAAATAATGCCAACTTTTTTGCAAAACTCGCAGGGCTTCCTGTTGACCAAGTTCAATCGGAATTAACAAAAAATGCCACAAGTTGGATCGAAAGACAAATTGCCGTTAATTTCCCTGAAGTCTCCGGTGTTTTTAGCTCGGAAGAATCTCAACTTCTCTTTAGAAGTCTTGGTTTTGGAGCCCCGATAAACGTCGAGTTAACAGGAGCGTTCGGACAATTTTTTATCGAGAACCCCGCTTTTACCCCCCTTCTTGATATTGTCAGTAGTGTTTCAGGAATAAACTTTGGTGTTGGTACCGCGGCATCTATGGCGGCCGCAACAACCGCAACAGCGGAAACCGTAGCCGCAACCGGGGGAATGTTGGCCAGCGAGGCTTTTCTTGGCGGAGCCGCAGTCGCCGCAGCACCTATTACGGGAGGTGCGAGTCTTTTAGTTGCGGCCGTTGCAGGCTTTGTCGGACCAAAAGTTGTAAAGACCCTGGCCGACAACCTTCAAAAAGCCAGTAAATTTATTGTTGGCGGGGTCGGAGCTGTCTTTGGCGGACTTTTAATCGGGGGCTACACCGGAGCAATTATTGGCTTTGGGGTTGGTTATGGAGGAGCAACCCTAGCCGCGGGGGGAATATCGGCACTTAGCGCATCGGCTGCAGGAGTTGCTGCTGCAACAACGGGAGCATTTGGGGTCATCTGGGCAACTTTTCTTGAGGGAATTGGCACCCCAATTCTGGTTACCCTTATTGGGTTCCCAGTCGCCGTTGCAATTATTTTATTCATCATAAATTCAGGTGCTTATGTGGTCCCGCTTGGATTTTCAGCCGGCGGCACCGCCGATATTATTTGCAACACTACACAAACAACAGAAAGCCCTGCCGCCAACGCCGCAACGTGTATTGTGTCCTATCTTGACCAGTTTCGTCTCAACCCTCTCACAGTCGGTTTACTTAGCTCTGCAGCATGGAAAAACCTTGTAGCAGTACTCGCGGCACCAGCCCTTGACGCACTAGAAAGTTCAGCTCATGTTGACGGACATTTACAATGTGTTGGTTTCGCGGCCGCAACAGCAGGACTTGCTTACGGTCAGGCCTTCACCCAAATTAATGCTTGTTCATACATCGAACATCCGCCTGCCGGATATAGATATATTGAGGGGACCAGAAACATTAGGTCCGGCGATTTCTTTCTTATAAACGGGTCTAAAGGGTGTAGCTCGGCTTCTCCGGGACACATCGGTGTAGTAATATCAGTTGACGGAGCGTTGATAAGTTGTGCAGATGCTAATGCGGTTGCGCCGGGAAAGGCACGAACTTCTCATGGTTGTTTTGCTCTTTCTCAGCTCACAGGATATTTAAGAAAATAATGTTCACAAAAAATATTAAACAAAAATTAATAATTCTAGGTATTATAATTTTAGTGGCTTTTCTTGTAGCCTTATTTGTTTATCTATCACAAAAAAAGGTGACAACATTAGCGCCACCCACCATAACAAGTTCTGTTCCGTCAGAAGGCGCAACAGGAGTTAACGTTTTCGATTCTCTTACTTTTACATTTGATCAACCTGTCGATTCCACAAGTCTTCGATTTACATCCGAACCTTCTGAAAACTGGAAAGTTAGTCAAAAAACACCTAATTCTGTCGATCTCGATCATGAGGAATATTTAAGGGTCGCGACAAAATATAAAATTACGATACTACAAAATGGCAGTCTTGTGGGTATCCTAAATTTTGAAACAGCACACGATCAAAACGATCCGCGCCAACTTCAAAATTTACAATCCGAAATAACCAAAAACTACCCTCTTGCTTCGTTTACTCCCTATGAAACAACTAAATATCGCGTTGTATACAGTGCCCCACTTACGCTTGAAGTAGATCTTAAAATTTCCATGAATTCACAAGACGTAATAAACGAGGTAAAGTCGTGGGTAAAATCATATGGTGTAGATCCAGATACACATAAATATATTGTGGTAAGTCCCTCGCCCACTCCTTAACTTTGGACCTTAACAGGCATTATTAAATGAAGATATGAGGTGTCTGATGTGTCTGTAAAAATTCCCGGAGAATTAGCTCCTGAAAACTCCATTTTCACTTCTTCGCCTACTACCGAACGGAGAAAATCTTCCAAAAATCTGAAGTTAAAAGAAATTTCGAGATCTCTAGATTCAAGATTCGAGACTCGAGCTTCCACCTTAGCCTCCTGACTTCCCGAACTTCCACTTTCGGCCGAAACCTTAAGTGAATCTTTTAAGGCTTTAATTTTAACTATATTAGCTCCGTCTCTGGCAAAGACCGAGGCAAGTTTTACAGCACGCGCCATGTCTTCTTTATCTACCAAGATTTCCGTTGTCCCTTTTTTGGGAATAATCTTTTCAAAATCAGGATACTCCCCTTCCAAAAGGCGCGATGTAAGAATCGTGTCCCCCAGCCCAAAAACAACTTGTTTTTCTTTATCTTTAAGCTCAAGTAATATTTCATCGATTAGACTACCCAACCTTAAAATTTCACCGAGTATCATCTTGGGTAAAATTATTTTTGGAGTACCTGAAGCTCCCGCCATTTTAATTTTCTTGCGGGAAAGTCTAAAACCGTCTGTTGCAACAAGTGTTAGGTAATCTTTTTCCCAAATAAAAATTACACCTGTTAAAACCGGCCTCGTTTCATCAGACGAAGCCGCAAACATTACTTGTGACAATGCCAAAAGAAGATTCGTCGATGGGATACTAACTGATTTTTCTTTACTTACAGAGTTTGGAATTTTTGGAAAGTCTGCGGAGTTCATTCCAAGAACTGTTGAGGAAAAACCTTCAGTTGAAACTTTAAGTTGTTCCTTTTCTGATGAAAGAGTTAATGTTTCTTTGGGGAGGTTGTCAATTAGCTCACTAATCACTTTAGAGGGAACGCTTATCTCTCCTTCTTCTTCAACTTTGGCTCCAACCGAAACTGCAACCGAGACTTCAAGATTTGTTGAAGAAATTAAAACTTTTGTTTTCTGTGCAGTCAAAAGAATGTTTCCCAGAATTGGAAGTTGGGCTCTTGTACTTGCAAATCGTGACGCTGAGCCTAATGCTTTAGAAAAATTCTCCTGAAGTATTTGTAATTTCATTGTTTTGTTAATGCTGTCTATATTATATATTAACTAGTAGTACTAGTAGTAGTCAGTGTTGATAAGTAGATAAATCGGGATTTTTGAATACGGAGTTTGGAGAATATTCGTGTGAATTTCATATTCGAGCCTTTGTGTACAACTTTGTGGATAGTTTTGAGGCAGGTGTTGATAAGTTTATGCTTTTTAAAAACCATCCTCATATCCCCAATTTGATCTTCGACATATCCTCACGAATTTGCACATCGGTCATGGCTAGCTGGGTGATCTTTTCCACAGCGTGCATAACGGTTGTGTGATCCCTACCTCCAACAAGTCTCCCCACCTCTTCTAGCGGAATTTGAAGGTCGGTTCTCAGAAGATACATAAGAATTTGCCTGGGCCGCGCAACCGGCCTTGCCCGCGAGTCCCCAAGAAGAGACCTCTTCCCTATTTGGTAATAATGACAGACCGCCTCAACCACATCTCCAGGATCTTTTTTAACCATTTTGGCGGTGGGGTCAATTCCTTTGCCGATAATGTTTTCGATAAGCTCGTCTGTAATTTCTTCTTTTCTTCCTAAAACCTGGGTCATGAGCTTAATCAGAGCCCCTTCTATTTTTCTGGCTGAATCAAGGTTGGCTGCGATCATTTGGGCTTGATTCATAGTTAAGTTAAGGCCACGCTCGTTAGCTTTTATTTGGGTAATTGCACATCTAAGCTCAAAGTCCGGAGGTGAAACATCGACTATTAAACCGGCCTCAAAACGGCTTCTTAACCTCTCTTCCAAACGCGCAATTTCACTGGGAGGCCTATCGCTTGTGAGGATAATCTGACCTCCAGCCGAGGTAACGGCATTAAATGTATGGAAAAATTCTTCCTGGGCCGTGTCTTTTCCGGCGATAAACTGAATGTCATCTATTAGAAGTAGGTCGAGCTTTCTGTATTTATCACGAAAATTTTGGGTGGTTTTATTTCTAATTCCTTCAATAATGTCGTTTGTGAAACTCTCGCCTGTGCAAAAAAGAACTTTAAGTGTAGAATTTTTATGGAGGACATAGCTTCCAACAGCGGCCATTAAGTGCGTCTTCCCTACGCCAACCCCTCCGTAAATAAAAAGTGGGTTATAAGCAGAACCCAAACTCCTCGAAACCGCTTCGGCCGCGGCATGGGCCATTTGGTTAGACCCGGAAACCGCAAAATTTTCAAAAGTGAAACTTAGTCTTATTTTGGCTTTGGAAAGAGCGTCGCGAACGTCCCCCTCTTCGTTGGGGTTCCCAAAAAGTGGAGCCGGGGCGGTACCCAGGTCGCGTGTTTTTTCCGGATTTTCTTTGACTACAAATGATAGATCACAAGGCTTACCTAAGACCTTGTTTAGAGAATCTTGAATGAGGCCAAAATATCTGGATTCAATTGTGTTTTTGGAAAAAGAGGTGGGGCTCCCGATTTCAACTACAAACCTCTCCCCCGCTTCCTTGACGCTTACTATGTGGGTTTGTGAAAACCATGTGGAGAAAACACCTGAAGAAATAGAAATTTTAATAATGTCCAAAACTTCTTTCCATGTAGATTTAGGGTCGATCATATTAAAGAAAAACTGGAGCAGTGCCATGTAGTATTTACCGAGTTATCCACAAAAGGTCAAGGGGTATTTGGTTGATTTGTCATTTATGAACAACTTCGTTGTCAATTTACCATTTTCCATTGTATAATGAGCACATGTCTACAAAAAGAACCTACCAACCAAGCAAGACCAAGAGAGGCGAGTTCACGGATTTCGCAAAAGAATGGCTACCTTAAAAGGAAGACAAGTGCTATCTGCTAGAAGACTAAAAGGTAGGAAGAAACTCACTGTTTAACTTCGTCCCAAAATTTATATATGCTTGGAGGTAAAAACCGGCTTAACGAATCAAAAGACTATAAGAGAGTAGAGGAGAATGGAAAAGTTTTCCAATCTCAAAATTTTGGAATCAGTATCTTAGAGCGAGGGGAAGAAGGCCCCAGCCGTTTTGGCTTCATAGTTTCCACAAAAATTGCAAAAGACGCGGTTGATAGGAATTTAATGAAAAGAGTAATGAGTGAAGCAGTGCGCACCTCGATGGTAGATGTAAGGCAGGGCTTAGATGTGGTATTTTTGGCCAAGACGACAATTGTCAGAACTCCAACCAGCGAAATCATGAAAGAGGTTAAGCTTGCCCTCAAAGAGAGTGGAATAATTAAATGAATCGCGTTAGAAATAAATCGAAAGGTCTCTCCGTGAATCAGGTTGGTTGGATTTCTAACGTGATGAAAAATTTGGTTTTAGCCTTCCTGAAGTTTTATAAAAAATTTATTTCCCCAGTTTCAGAAAGAATTTTTGGGAGTGCTTGCAGGTTTACACCAAGCTGTTCTGAGTATACAATTGAGGCTCTGGAAAAATATGGCCTAGGTAAGGGCCTTTTTTTAGGGGTTAAAAGGGTAATAAGGTGCCATCCATTTGGATCTTTTGGCTACGACCCGGTGCCTAAAACAAATTAAATGAACATTTTCGACATACTATTAATGCAGCCTCTAACAAGCGGCCTTATCTTGTTCTATCAAGTTCTCGGCCAAAACCTTGGCCTGGCAATCCTCGCTTTCAGCGTATTCTTAATTTTCATAATGAAGCCCCTGACAAAACCCTATATGGAATCAATGAAGAAGATAAAAGAGTTGGAACCTCAACTTGCCAAGCTTAGAGCCAAATATGGAAAAGACAAACTTAAATTTTCTCAGGCCCAAACCGACCTTTATAAAGAAAAGAAAATTAACCCAGCCGCAGGCTGTATTCCTTATCTTTTACAGTTCGTGATTTTAATTGCCCTATTTAGGGTCTTTACTGGGACTTTATCAACTGACGGAAAGGCTGTGGCCACGATTAATAAGTACTTGTATACACCTTTGAAGTTCTCCCAAACAGCCACACTTAATACAAAATTTTTATACTTGGACATAAGTAAGCCCGACACCTTTCAAGTTCCCGGTCTTCCATTTGCTCTACCCGGACTTTTCCTGCTTTTAGCAGCGGTTGCCCAATTCCTTTCAGTTAAAATTACTGCTCCTTATATTTCGGCCGAGAAAAAGATCGCTCAGAAAACCAAAGGTCAAGCAGATGATATGCAGGTTGCTATGCAACAATCAATGACTTATACGCTTCCATTAATGACACTGGTTTTTGGTTTCCGTTTCCCTTCAGGACTGGCCCTTTACTGGCTTGTGTTTTCAGTGGTTAACGTTCTTCAGCAAGTGCAAACATCAGGTTGGGGTGGCTTAACCCCTTTAATTAAGAGGCTCGGTCTGATACAATCAAAAACTAATGAAAAAGGAAATTAAAGTTTTACAAGAACTTACCGATGAAATGCTTAGTTTGATGTCTGTTTCGGCCAAAGCCGAAGTGTCATTCGACGAGAAAGAGGATGCTTTTACCGTCAACATTGAAGCGGGGGACGCAACAGGACTTTTGATCGGCAAAAAAGGAGACACTCTAACAAGCCTTCAAGTCATTTTAGGGATGATGCTTAAACAAAAAACGGGGGAGTGGAAACGTGTAGTAGTAAACGTTGGTGATTATCGCGAAAAAGAAGAAGATTATCTTAAGGGTTTAGCAGATTCAGCCGCCGCCCGCGCCAAAGAAACCGGGGAACCTCAAAGTTTGTATAACCTTAAACCTTGGCAAAGAAGAATAATTCACATGTTCCTTTCTGAAAAAGAGGGAATCGCCACGGAATCAGTGGGGGAGGGTGAAGAGAGATATTTGGTGGTTAAAGCCAAATAGGTTAAAATCCGTTTGTGAAACAAGGATTAAGATTTTTTGAAAAACTACTGGCGTTTAGCATTCTTTTTTTAATTCCAACACAACTTGCACTTCATTTCTGGCCGGCCTACTCATTTGTCTTCGGTATTAGGGTTGATTATTTATCTCCAGCCGTTTATTTGACTGATGTTTTAGTTTTCCTTCTTCTGGTCACCTTCTTAATTAATGACGGAAAAGAGTTTGGTAAGTTCCTCACTAGTAATAGAAAATATTTTTTTGCCTTATTAATCTTAGTAATAGTTAACACAGTTTTTTCGAATTTGCCGTCTGTCACGGTATACAAATGGATTAAGATTTGTGAAGCAATCTTTTTTGGAATCTATGTTTACATAAGGAAAAATTATTTGGGCGAAACTTCTCTTTTAAAAACAGTTTTTGCATCAGGAGTATTTTTTTCGTTAATCGGAATCCTTCAATTCTTACTCGAGAAAACAACCGGAGCGTTTTACTTAATAGGGGAGAGAACTTTTACAATTTTAACTCCGGGTATCGCGCTTTTTAGTTTTAACGGACGGGAATATTTAAGAGCCTATTCAACTTTTCCACACCCAAATGCTCTGGCGGGTTTTTTGGGGACGGTACTAATTATTAATTTATTTGGCAATTATTTAAAAAACAGTAAACGCCACTTAATAGGACTATTAATAATTGCCAGTAGTTTTTTACTCACAATGTCGCTTTCAGCATTTATTGCTTTTACTTTAACGGTCTTGTTTTTAATAATATTTAAAAAACACGATTTAAAAATAATGGCGAGAATTGTTGTGTTTTTGGGGTTACTCTTTAGTCTTTTACTTCCGCTTTTTTCAAAAACAATCCTCGCAAACTTCGCTCTCGATAAAAATGTTTCAGAAAGATTACAACTCTCTTATATTTCAGGCAAAATGATTAGTGAAAAATTTTTCTTCGGAGAAGGGCTAAACACTTTTACTGCTATCTCTCCGAGATTTTTCGGAACATCGTCTTTCGTTTGGCTTCTTCAACCCGTCCACAATATTTTTCTTTTAACCTTTGTGGAAACGGGGTTAGTAGGGCTTATCTTTTTGGTTTTTATCTTTTTTAAGTTAATCAATAAATCTTTATTGAAAGGAACTGTTTTCATTGGGGTCTTCTTGTTTATTATTCTGACTGGATTAAACGATCATTATTGGTTAACCCTCCAACAAAATTTATTATTTCTTCCAACTATCTTAGCGCTCATGGTAAACTTCTAGTATGAAAAACGGAGAAATAACAATTCACACAGATGGGGGTTCTCGCGGAAACCCAGGGCCAGCCGCTTGTGCTTTCGTTGCAGAAAGAGATGAAAAAGAAATTTATAAGGCGAACAAGTTTTTAGGAAAAGCTACCAATAATTTTGCAGAATACCACGGAGTAATACTGGCTATGGATTGGCTTTTAGAAAACGTTACATCCCAAACAAAAATAAATTTCTATTTGGACTCAGAACTAATAGTCAGACAACTAAACGGGGTCTATAAAATTAAAGATGGAGTTTTGAAAAAATTATCCAGTGAAATTTTTGAAAAAATTAAAAAATATTCCGGGGAAATAATTTTTCTTAACGTACGCCGGGAACAAAACGGGACCGCAGACTTTTTAGTTAACGAATGTCTTGACCTAAACACCTGAAAAAATTCGGGAAAGGTTCTGTGAAAATTTCACGTTGAGAATTGTGGATAAGGTCTGAGAGGCTACGTTTTTAAAAAATAAATTTGCGGTAAACCGGTGACCGACATGAACCAATTTCTTATAACTCTATTTTCCGACTCTAATTTCCTGGCTCTAAATCTTTTAGAAAACCTTCTCTCAAAAAATTGTTTTGTAAATATTCTTACGAAAGACGTAAAAGGATGGCGCGACAAAACTTCGCCACTTCTTAATACTAAACGGTTTAAGTTTATTAACCCGAAAAACATAAAAGACATTACCTCACCTTACTCAATAATCCTTTGCGGATATATGCACGAAGAACCGTACGAGGAGTTGTCAGAAATATCAAAAGATTTTTCGTTAGGAAATTCAAAAACTTTAATAATAATGCCTTTTGAAAAATTTTCTTTTGAGAAATCTGCAAACCTTAAACTTCCGGACAATTTAGGTATAGTTTATACGGGAGACATCCTTGGCCCAAGAATTGACACAGACAGTGATTTGCTTATATCGGGAGTTATTCGACAACTTTATTTGAAACGCGAAATGGATGTTGGTGTTGGTGAAGTTTTCTACCCAATCTTTGTAACCGACGCCGCCAAGACTATTTCCAAGTGGCTTTTTTCATTCGGTCCTTACGGCAAAGAAACACTTCTCATGGGACCACAAACATCGGCACCCATTTTCTTAAAGGAAAATCAGAATCTTCTTGGGGAAATTGAATATACTTCTGACGAAGAGACTCTTCCAAGAACTATTCCCAGAACTTTGGAAATAAAAACGGTAGAAAATAATTTGAAATTTGAATTATCCGAAACATATAAATGGTTAAGTCGGGTAGAAGTTAAAGAGGTGTCAAAAGCGAAAAGATCTAAAGAAGCTGGAAGGGTTAAGAAGAAAATAATATACCCTCCATATTTGAAACCGACCGTATTTTTGGCCACTCTTATTTTAACTCTACCAATATTTCTTTTGTTGTTTTCAGGAGGGGCGCTTGCATTTTCCTTTAAAGCCTTTGTAGCCGGTGATGACTCGACTGCTCAAAACCTAACCTTAATTTCCAAAACGTTTTCTGTAATCGCCAGAGGAGAAAGTGTAGCGCTTTCCAAAATTCCAATTTTAGGAATTCCATATAAAGAACTGGTATTTGCATCAAGTGTGGTCGAAAGGGTTTCTAATATTGGTAAATATGCTGTTCCGGCCGCAAGAGCCCTTGCAACCATCGGGGACAAAATCCTGGGAAATGACGTTTACGATCCGCAAGTCCCGGCATCAATTATTAAAGGAAGTTTGGATGGAATTTATGTTGAACTATCACTTCTTGAAGCGGAGACGGAAAACGCGACCGATGAAAAAATATTTTTATCCAAATTTTTGTCTAGAAAAATTAATGTCGAAAAAATGAAAACTTTGGCCCAAGAAGGGAGGATTCTCGCTTCGGAGTTTCCTGATCTGACCGGAAAAAATAGTAGTAAGGCATATTTACTTCTTTTCCAAAATAACATGGAACTTAGGCCAACCGGTGGTTTTATCGGTTCCTTTGGTATTTTAACTTTTGATGGTGGTCGAATTACAGATTTATCCGTTAACGATGTGTATTCAGCTGACGGGCAACTTAATGGACACGTAGAACCACCAGCCCCAATTAAAAATTATTTGCATGAAGCAAATTGGTGGTTCAGAGACAGTAATTGGGATCCGGATTTTTCAACATCAGCAAAACGGGCGGAATGGTTTTTGGATAAAGAAATGGGGCGAAGTGTTGATGGGGTAATTGGCGTAGACCTTACTCCAATAAAAGATGTCCTTACCGTTACCGGCCCCGTGTTCCTACCGGATTTTAATCTAGATATAACAAGCGAAAATCTTTATCAAAAGACACAAGCAGAAGTTCAGGACAATTTTTTCCCGGGGACTCATAAAAAGGCAAGTTTCCTAACCGCGCTTTCCAGAAGTTTACTTTCTGAAATTTCCAAACTTGGAACCAAACAAAAGGTGGGGGTTTTTAAATCTTTTTACACGGACCTTGAAGGCCGACATATCCAGTTTTTCCTACACGATGCGCCCGCTCAAGATGCCATTTCCAAAGTTGGCTGGCAAGGCGCAGCCGCTCTACCCAATTGTGGTGACGGTTGCTACCCGGATCTAATTGGTGAGGTTGAGGCCAATGTAGGAGTTAATAAGGCGAACTATTTTATTGAAAGAAGTGAACAAGTTTCGGTCGAGCTTCGTCCTGATAGGGTTGTCAGGACATATACAGTTACTTTAAAAAATAATGCCAACCAAGCACTTGGGCCTTCCGGAAATTACGGAGTTTATCTTAGACTTTTGATGGCACCCGATTCTCAACTTTTGTCTTTAAAGTCGGCAACAGGTAACACTTCGGAAAACCTTGCTCCTGAAATAACCGACGAAAAAGGTAGGCGGGAAGTGGGTTCCTATGTTCAGGTGGTTGCCGGAACCACAAAACAAATTCAATTTTCCTGGGAAAGTTTCGTCTCCCCTGGCTCCCACGAAAAATACGGGCTCCTTACCAGAAAGCAGGGGGGAGTTGGCAACGATTCATTTTCCTTGACCATAAACGGCAAAAACGTATATAATAGGATCCTAACGAGCGACTATTTCGCACGCGTAGACTGGTAAACCCAAATGCAAGCAAAAGAATTAAAAGCAGAAGTAAGAAAAGTTGAAGGTAGAAAAGTAAAAAACCTCAGAAAACAGGGGATTCTTCCTGCTAACGTTTCAGGCAAAAAAATTAAATCCTCTTCAGTTCAGGTAGACCTAAAAGAGTTTAAGAAAGTCTTCTCTGAAGTTGGAGAAACAGGTTTGGTAGAGCTTAAGATTGGAAGTGAAACAAAACCGGTTCTTATTCATAACCTTCAAGTCAACCCGGTTAGTGACGAACCTGTTCATGCCGATTTTCTCCAGGTAGATCTTAAAGAGAAGGTCGAAGCAGAAGTTCCTGTTGAAATGATAGGTGAATCTCCAGCCGAAAAGCAAGGGATCGGAACAGTTGTTCAATACGTAAACGAAGTCAAAGTTGAAGCACTTCCCGCTGATCTTCCGGAGAAGTTTGAAATCGATACATCAGAACTTGCAGAAGTTGACCAGGCCGTACACATTAAAGATATTAAAGTTGATAGAACTAAGGTCGACATTAAAGACGATCCGGAAGAGATTGTTGTAAAAGTTGAGCCTCCTCAAAAAGAGGAAGTAGTAGCTCCTCCCGCACCCGCAGAGGGTGAGGTCCCGGCAGAAGGTGGAGTAGCGCCGGTCGAAGGTGAAACACCTGCCGAAGGCCAACCAGCTGAAGGACAAGCCCCTAAGGAGTAAAGTTTGGGTCGACAGAACCCGCCTCACTAGTTCTTCCAGTTTCAATTAAACCCGGAATGTAGGATGGATGTTTATCCAGAAAACTTTGCCAGAAAAGGTCTTCTTTTTCGGTTTCTGAAATTTGAGTATTAACACCCAGAACTTTCTTAGGAGTCAGGAAGTTTTTGATATTAAGGGAGGTTAAAAAAAGAAGAACTAATATAAGAACATAAACGTAGAATTGACTTAATTTTGCAGGTAGTTTGAATGCTGTTCTTGACATAGGCAGTCGATACTATTAATGTTAAGTATGGACCCACAAAATAGTCAAACGCAAGTGCCGTCGGTAACACCACCTACAACACCAGTTGTGAATATTCCGAGCGAGCCAGTAGCTCCACCTCCAATGGTTGAAACAACCCAAGAGACACCACCACCTCCTTCGGTTACACCTACCGTGCCACCCATTGAAGGTAAACCAGCGGGGGGAAGTTCGATGGTAATGAAGGTTGCAATTTGGTTAATGGTTATCGCTTTGGTTGTGGTTCTGGGGTATGTTGCCTATGTACAATTTCTTGCCCCGGCCCCGGCTCCAGTAGCGACTGAGACAGTTGCCCCGCTTGTAACAGAATCGCCAACTCCAATTGCTACGGAGAGTGCATCACCGTCTGCGTCCCCAACTGCAAGCGGATCGGCAACACCTCACACATCTGCTTCTCCAACTGCAACACCCTGAACTGGATATTAAGCCTTTGGCCAAGCGGAAGTAATAAGAAGATCTTTATTTCCAATTTGATGCCAGATTTGTTCTGTTAGAAAGGGCATAAACGGGTGAAGTAATTTGAGGTTAACCGCCAATGTGTCTGTCATTAATTTTTTACTAATTTTTCCTTCTTTGGCAAGTTCAATATATCTGTCACAAAAGCCATGCCAGAACCATTCGTAAATTTTTTCGGCGGCCTGAGACAACTGCATTTTTTCGAGGTCCTTTGATTCTTCTTTGATAACATTTTTAAGGTCAGATTTAAGTTCGCTATCTTTCTCTCCTTTCCCTTTATCTTCCAGGTGTTCAAGTACAAACCTTGAGGCGTTCCAGATTTTATTAGCGAACTTTCTTTGCCCGTTAATGTTTTCTTCGGAAAGAGCGACATCATTTTCTACTAGTGCGCCCCAAAGGATTCCCATGCGAAGGGCGTCGGCGCCATATTTCTCAGCCATTTCAATTGGGTTAATTACGTTTCCCTTAGATTTGCTTATTTTTTGACCTTCACGATCACGAACCAATCCGTGGATCAAAACTTCCTCAAAAGGAACATCGCCTGTTATATAAATCCCTAGCATTATCATTCTTATTACCCAAAAAGGAAGAATGTCGTAAGCCGTTTCCATGACGCTGGTGGGGTAGAATTTGTCAAAATCTCCCGGTTCTGCCGTTTTAAGTGTCGCAAACGGCCATTGTCCTGAAGAAAACCAAGTGTCAAAAGTATCTGTGTCCTGAGTTAGAATTCCGTTTCCACATTTTTCGCATTTTTCTGGGAGCTCGCCATCGGTTATGGTCCATTCCATACATTTTTCGCATCTAAACGCGGGAATCCGAATTCCCCAAACAATTTGCCTCGAAATATTCCAATCCCTGAGGTTTTTAAGCCAGTGACTGGCAATTTTTTGATATCTCTCAGAGGCAAATCTAACCTTTTTGTTTTTGATTGCATCAAGTGCTTTTTTAGCTAAAGGCTCAACTTTTATAAACCACTGTTTGGAAATAATTGGCTCTAGAAGCCCGTGATCGCGGTAGCAGGTACCAACCGTGTGATGAATTTTTTCAATTTTGACAATTTTGCCTGCGCTTTGTAAATCTTTAACTACCTCTTCGCGGGCGGCAAGAGCTTTCATACCAATATATTTTTCCGGAGTGCCTGTCATTCTACCCTTTTCATCTATTACGGAAATTTGCGGAAAACCATGAGCCTGACCGATCTCAAAATCGGTTGGGTCATGCGCCGGTGTAATTTTAAGGGCGCCGGTTCCGAAGCTTACATCTACAAGCTTATCCGTAATTACCGGAACCTCGCGGTTAATGAGCGGTATTTTTGCGGTTAATCCGACGATTTTTTCGTACTTTTTATCCTTGGGGTTAACTGCAACTGCAACGTCTGCAAATATTGTTTCAGGCCTGGTTGTCGCAATTGTGATAGTTTCGTAATCCAAATAGTAAAGATTGTCGTCTTGCTCGACATAATCGACTTCGAGCTGGGAATAGGCGGTACCACAGCGTGGACAGTAGTTAACTATGCGCTCACCACGATAAACCAAATTATCGTCAGCAAGCTTTTTGAAAGTAGAATAAACGACTTTGACTATTTCAGGGTCCAGGGTGAATTTGAATCTGCTCCAGTCACAGGAAGCGCCTAATTTCTTAAGTTGAGCCTCCATTACCCCTGTATTTTCCTGAACATAATCCCAGATCATTTTGTAAAGAGTATCCCGATCAAAATCGAAACGACTTTTACCTTCTTTAGAAAGTTTTTTCTCGAAAACGAACTGGGTTTCGATGCCTGCGTGGTCGCTCCCGGGGAGCCAGAGAGTTGGTTCGCCCTTCATTCTGTGATAACGGATCAAAACATCCTCGATAGCTACAAACCTGGCATGACCGATATGAAGGGGATCGTTGGCATTGGGGGGAGGCATGATGATTGTGAAGGCATTTCCATGGCCTTCCGGTTTAAAGGCACCCGCCTCTTGCCACTTTTTGTATATTTCCGTCTCGTATTTTGAGTGATCGTACTGAGGATCCATGGGCAAATTATATCACGCTCAACTTAAGTTGGGGATCTCGATCGGTTTTGTCGGGATCTACATATTTGGGATTTAAGAATGCGGCGACAGCGATCATTGCGGCATTATCTCCTGTTAATTTATTCGAGTAGGGAAAGTGAACACTTAGGCCAAATTCTTTGCCAAGTTTTCGTAATCTTTTCCTGAGTTCGACATTTGCAGCAACACCGCCACCGACCAATAAATTATGAATTTTGAATGAAGAATTATGAATTAGGCAGTATCTTACAATTCTGATTAAATGTTGAAAAGCGACATCTTGATATGTGGCGGCAAGATTGTATATTTTTTCTTTAGTAAGGGGTTTTTCGGATTCTACTAGTCGATTCATAGCGGTCTTGAGTCCTGAATATGTAAACATCTTTCTATTTTCTTGTCCGGCAATAGGAACTGGCAATTTATATTTTTTCGGATCTCCAAGCTTGGCCATCTTTTCCAAAATTGCTCCGCCCGGATATCCAAGCCCCAACATCCTAGCCCCTTTGTCCAGTGCTTCTCCGAGAGCATCGTCAGCAGTTTGGGCAAGTATTTCATATTCACCAATCTTTTTAATTAGAATTAATTGTGTGTTTCCTCCCGAAACAACCAGCCCTAATGCCGGGTATTTGATATTTGTAGATTTGGTTATTTGTAGATTTGCTAAGGGAGAGAGTATATGGGCCTCGAGATGATTAACGGCTATTAATTTTTTGTTAAATTTTTGGGCAAGCTCTTTGGCTTTATCTACCCCAACCCCAAGTGCAATCGAAAGCCCAGGGCCGACTGTGACTGCAACGCAGTCCAGATTTTCCATTTTACATTTACCATTTTCTATTGCTCGGTTAACCACCCAGTCAATTCTCTCTTCATGCATTCTTTTGGCTAAAGAAGGCATAACGCCCCCGAATTTGGCATGGGCCGCCGCCTGCGACCAAATGACATTTGAAAGAATTTTTGTATCCTGGGTTACCGCCGCAGCGGTTTCATCGCAACTTGTATCAATCGCTAAAATCTTCATGTTACTCCTCTACTCCCCAACTAATTTTTCGTTCATTATCTTTTTTCCCAAGTTCAATTTTTACCCAAATTATAATAGCCTCGTCGTCAAACTCACGAATTGTTTCGGCGACGCGTTCTGCCCACTCGACAGAGATAATGGATTTGTTTTTAATTAAGTCTTCAAAACCAAGTGCCCGAAGTTCATCAGATTTTTCTAACCTCCAAGCATCAATATGAGTTAGCCCGTGATATTCATTAACCAAAGCGTAAGTGGGGGATGTTACTAAATCCGTTATTCCCATCGCGCGGGCCAAGCCTTTTGTAAACTGAGTTTTGCCGGCCCCCATTTCCCCTTGAAATGCAAAAACAATTGCCCTTTTGCCCTTATGTTTTTCATATTTTTGCCAAAGTTCCTTTGCCAAATTTTGAGTGGCCTCCTCACTTTTACTTAAAATCTCATCCCGTACGCTCAGCTTAATTTTTCCTTGCCTTAAAGTTACCGGGTCATCAAGTGTTGTATCTATTACCGTTGAGGGATCATTTGGGGGAAGAACACCTGCATCAATTATTAAATCAATTAAGTCTTTTTGTTTGTTGCTAATATTTTCCAGAATATCCGAAATCTTATAAGGACGCTTTTTATAACTTGCGTTGGCGCTGGTTGAGGTTATCGGCTTGCCAAATTTTTTAACAATATTAAGAACTAATTTGTAATCGGGGATACGAATTCCCAAAGTTCCATCCTCACTTTCAACTCCCGGCGCAACTTTATGCAATCCTCGCGATATTACTGTCAGGGGCCCAGGAAGGAATTCCCGGTAAAGATTTTTGGCAGTTTCGTTTAATTCCACATATTTTTCCGCCATTTTTTCATCCAGGACTGCGATCGAGTAGGGCTTGCCAAAGGGACGATTTTTGTACTCGGTCAATTTCTTAACAGCCCCCGAATTTGTAGCATCTGCCCCTATTCCATAAAGAGTTTCAGTTGGATAAACGACAAGACCTCCGTTTTTTAGAACCGTAAGGGCCGCTTCTGTCGCCATTTCATCATTTTTGATAATCTTCATGCCTATATTTTAACACCTCGAAGGTAAACTGCGGCCCAGGGACGGTAGTTCGAAACAAAAGTTCTGGAAATAATGTTTATGCCAAATCTTTCAACCTTGTAAGTAAAAGTGACAGTAGCTCCGGCCGCACTAAAATCTGTTTGTTTTAGGGTTCCAACTGGAAGTGTTGGGTCGTCTTGATAGATAGTAGGTAGGGCTGGAGTAACATTTGAAACCACAGGTTTAGTTATAGTTGCCACCCTACCATCGCTTGTGCCATAGAGCTCAAAGATGAGTGAATAATGCTGCGGGTCTGCTTTTGCCTCAATTAAAATATAAGCCGGAGTGTCATTAATAAATTTTAGATCTGGCTCAGGTCCGTAAACTGTTGCATCAAGGCCCGGAGGGGAATTCTGTTCATAATAACCAACACGGTAAGCATGGGCGGTTCTATCTGTTATTGGAAGCCCCGCATTGAGAAGTGCTCTAAAAAGAGTTGTTGAAACTTGGCAAACTCCTCCGCCATCTCCTAGAATAGTTTTTCCTTCCGAAATTATGTAGGCCTGTTGAAAACCCGTAAAGGCAGAAACATCTCCCAGGGTGTTATTAAATGAGAATGTATCTCCGGGTTTAACCAATGTTCCATTGATTCGGCTTGCCGCAAGTACAACGTTGTGAACTCTTCCGGGAATTGAATGATAGAAAGTAGAGGTTCCGCGTCCTACAAGTTCCTTTATTCCCAAATCATTTACTTTATCAGTTGAAACTTCTGAAGGAGTTTTTACGACTGGGGGATCGAGGATGATATTCTTGTCATCATTGGTCTCCAGTGCCTTAAGGGAATTTATCAAAAGATCTTTAAATTTATCCCTTTCTATTTTTACCCCGTCTAGGGACGGCTGAAATTCAGTAACTTTTCCACCCTCAAAATTAAATTTAGGGTTTTGCGGATCTCTTTCGATTTTTGTCGCAACTCCTTCAATCAAAATATTTAGGGCAGTGTCATTAAAGTCTTTTTTCGGTTCAAGAAGTTTTAATAGGGCACTAGAATCAAAAGTTAAGGTTGTGAATTCAAACTTAACTTGCAGGTTCTTTCCAATATATTTTCCAGCCCTTATCTTAAAATCGTAGGCTTCCTGGTCGTTTAAACTATCATCGATATTATTCAAAGGAATATTGATATCGGTATTTTTGGCCAGGGAAAACTCGGCGCCAACTTCTGCCCTTAATAAGTTTTCGTCGACGTCTATGCCCGGGAGACCTTTATTTACCAAAATGTTTCCTCCGACAATGCTTACCGATGGGTGGACGGCTCGTTTGCTAATACTTTTAGAAATTGTCGCAATAAATTTTTGAAGTTTATCCTCGTCTAATTTGGTAGCCAACCCAATATTTTCAGGATAAATAAAAAGTTTAAGACGCTCAAAAATATCGTTTAAGATATTCCCCCTTCGGACCCTGTTGTAGGCCCTTGTAGAACTTTCCGAAAAATCATATGTTAAATCGATTGTATTAGGCTCCAGATCAAATGATTTTTCTAAATAAACCAACTTTATTGGCAGAGGTCTTGGTATTTTTTGTTCGAGTAAAGTCTTGGCTTGGGGAGGGCTGAGGCCTCCGACTTCAATTCCTGCGATAGAAATTCCCGGGAAAATTTTGCCGACATATTTATAGTTATAAACCAAAACAGGTAGAGTTAAAAAAGAGAGTGAAAGTAGAACCAAAATCACAATTTTTCCGGCCAAAAACTTATTTAAGACTCGTCTTAAACTTAACATACCGATATGATAACATTTATTAACTACTATGCCTCCCGAAAACATTTACAGCCAAACACCCCCAGTTTCTCAACCAGTGGTGCAAACCCCACCCATTATTCCACCCCCTCCGAAGAAATCTTTTCCAAAATTCTTAATTTGGGGAGGAGTCGCAATTGTCGTGTTGATCCTGATATTTGTTCTCATTAGACTCTTTTCTCGGGCAGTGCCGGGTGGAACAACAATTACCTGGTGGGGTTTATGGGAAGACCAGACCGCCGTTGCTCCTCTAATAAGTGCATACCAAAGTCAGCACCCAAATGTAAAAATTACTTATATCAGGCAATCCCAACAGGATTATCGCGAGAGATTAACTTCGGCCTTGGCCAAAGGAGCTGGACCCGATATTTTCTCTTTCCACAACAGTTGGGTGCCAATGTTTAAAAATGATTTAGATACGCTTCCCACCTCGGTAATAAATGCGTCAGATTATGCAAAGATTTTCTATCCGATAGCCTCATCCGATTTAACCGGTGGCAGTGGAATCGTGGGGATTCCTTTGGAATATGACGCTCTGTCGCTTTATATTAATACCGATATTTTTGATAAGGCAGGAAAAACTCCACCCACAACCTGGGACGACCTAAGGGTTCTGGCGCGTGAGCTGACAGTCAAAGACGATCAAGGTGTAATTACACAATCGGGAGTCGCGCTAGGTCGCACCGAGAACGTGGACCATTGGCCAGAAATTTTAGCACTTTTAATGCTTCAAAACGGAGTAGATTTGGGAAACCCAACCGGACTTGCCGCTGAGGGTGCTTTAACTTTTTTTACACTTTTTTCAGTTACTGACGGCGTTTGGGATGCAACACTTCCTCCTTCAACTCAGGCGTTTGCGGCCGGAAAACTGGCAATGTATTTTGGGCCGAGTTGGAGGGCGTTCGAAATTGCCCAAGCAAACCCAAATCTTAAATTCAAAACTGTGCCAATGCCACAACTCCCCAAAGACAATCCGAAGGAACCGGATATTACCTATGCCACTTATTGGGTTGAGGGTGTTGGCGCCAGAAGCCAATCAAAAGCCCAAGCCTGGGATTTTTTGAAATTCCTGAGTACACAAGACAGTTTGCAAAAACTTTATACCGCCGAATCTCAAACTAGAAGTTTTGGAGAACCATATCCTAGACTTGATATGGCAGGGCTTCTTTCGGCGCACCCCATTCTTGGACCAATAATTTCTCAGGCTCCGGGTGCAAAGAGTTGGTATTTGGACTCTCGAACTTTTGATGGGCCTACAGGAATTAATTCACAAATGATCAATTATTTTGGCGATGCAGTAAATGCACTTGTTGCAGGTAATACCACAGCGATGACAGCTCTTCAAACGGCAGCAACCGGAGTCCAACAGGTTTTGACACAATATCAATTAGCCAGATAAATGCCTAATCTCTATACAATATCGACAATGGGAGAAACCGATGGGGAACTTTTGAGCCATGGTGAAAAATTTTCCATCATTTACCATAATCTTTTTGATTACCCAATGAGTTTTTCGGACATGATTCGTTGGCGAGCAAACGATATGGCTCCGTACTATGCCGAAATTAAAAATATCGAAAACAAAAACGGCTATTTTTTTGTCCAAGGAAACGAAGGAATTGTTTATAAGAAAATGCTCAAAAAAAGAATTTCTGCAAAAAAGATGGAGATCGCCATTAGAGTAGCAAAAATTTTGAGTTTTATTCCGTCTGTCAAAATGATTGGCGTAACCGGATCCCTAGCCATGGAAAATGCTTCTGATGAAAGTGACATAGATTTCATAATAATTACAAAATCTGGTCTGCTTTGGACAACACGACTTTTTGTTTACGCTCTCATCCACATATTCAGTATTAAGACCAGAATTCCTTCCGACAAACGAGAAAAAGATAGACTTTGTCTCAATATGTGGCTAGATGAAAACGACTTGTCTTGGAAAAAACAAAGTTTTTACACGGCCCATGAGATTGCTCAAATAATTCCTCTCGTAAATAAAGATGGAACTTATGAAAAATTCCTGCGCCAAAACCGATGGGTCCTTAAATTTTGGCCCTCCGCTGTCAAAATAGAAAATTTCAAACTGGCGAGAATAAACCGGGAGGAGTCAACAAATCTTTTTGAAAACTTTGCTTATAAATTGCAACTAAATCATATGAAGCCAAAGATAACCCATGAAACCATAACTAGAACCCGAGCGCTTTTTCATCCTCAAGATTGGGGAAAAATAGTAGCCTCAAGACTTTCCTCTTGACAGGCTTCAGTTGAGTTCGTAAAATAGCACTCGATAGTCTAGAATGCTAAGAATGGCAAAACTGAATTTAAAACCAACTCCCGGATATCTTCTTATTGAACCTCTTGAAAAAGAGGGACGCACCGCATCTGGTATTTATCTCCCCGATAGTGCAGGTGAAAAACCCCAAAAAGGTAAAATTTTAGGCGTAGGGGGACCGTCCTTTGTCGACGGACAAAAAATAGCATCTCCTGTCAAAGTTGGCGACTCAGTAATTTACAAAAAATGGGGCGGAAACGAAGTTAAAATTGAAGGCAAAGAGTACCTTTTTGTTAAGTTCGAGGATGTTTTAGCCATTGAGGCTTAAAACATCCATTCATTTGATGTTCCATATATGAGTAAACAATTAAAATTTGGTAAAGACGCAAGAAAGTCCTTATTAAAAGGAATTGATACCGTTGCCAAAGCGGTAGTTACCACACTTGGTCCTAAAGGACGCAACATTGCCTTGGACAAAAAGTGGGGAGCTCCAAACATCGTTCATGACGGAGTTTCTGTCGCCAAAGAAATTGATCTTCCTGATCCTTTTGAAAATATGGGAGCTCAGTTAGTCAAAGAAGCGGCCAGTAAAACCAACGATAATGCCGGGGACGGAACCACAACTTCAACTCTTCTTGCACAGGTTATGACTCAAAAGGGAATGGTAAAAATTGATGCAGGTGCCAACCCGATGATAGTTAAGCGCGGAATGGAAAAGGCCGTCGAGGCGGTTACTGCGGAACTCAAGAAAATGGCCAAACCCATTAAAGGTAAAGACGAAATTACCCAAGTTGCCACAATTTCGGCAGGAGATACCGCAATTGGAGCCAAGATAGCTGAAGCTTTGGAAAAAGTTGGCCGCGACGGAGTTGTAACTGTTGAAGAAGGAAAAGGCTTAACAATCGACATCGAATACAAAGAAGGCATGGAATTTGATCGAGGCTATGCTTCTGCCTATTTTGTAACCAACCCGGACAAAATGGAGGCTGAAATGGAGAATCCTTATATTCTTATAACCGAAAAGAAAATCACCTCTATTCAAGATCTTTTGCCATTCCTTGAGAAATTTGTAAAAGTAAGTAAAACCTTGGTTATTATCGCCGACGAAATTGAGGGTGAGGCTTTGGCGACACTAGTACTTAACAAGCTTCGTGGAACTTTCAATGTTTTGGCAATTAAAGCTCCGGGCTTTGGTGATAGACGCAAAGAAATGTTAGAAGATATTGCCACTCTCACCGGAGGAACCGTTATTTCTGAAGAGACCGGACGCACTTTTGAATCGATTGAAGTTTCAGACTTGGGTACGGCCGACAAAGTTTGGGCAGATAAAGATAATGCCAGAATAATTGGCGGCAAAGGAGACAAAAAATCAATCGATAACCGAGTTGAGTCAATAAAGAAACAAATTAAATCTTCAGACAGTGATTTTGATCGCGAAAAACTTGAAGAAAGATTGGCCAAACTCTCCGGAGGAGTCGCAGTAATAAACGTAGGTGCCGCAACTGAAGTCGAACTTAATGACAAGAAAGAAAGAGTAAAAGACGCAGTTGGGGCAACCAAAGCGGCTGTAGAGGAAGGAATCGTTCCGGGAGGGGAAACTGCACTTCTTAGATCCCGCGAGGCTCTCAAAAAGGTCAAGGTCGAAAAAGGCGATGAAAAAATTGGCCTCGATATAATCTATGACGCACTTGAAGAACCTATTAAGTGGCTTGCAAAAAATGCCGGCGAAGATGAAACCCTGATTCTTAAAAAAGTCTTGGCTAAGGCTGACCACGATTTCGGATATAACGCCTTAACCGGAGAATTTGGATCGATGACCAAAATGGGAATAATTGACCCTGTTAAAGTTACAAGAAGTGCCCTCCAAAACGCCGCAAGTGTTGCCATGATGGTCTTAACTACCGAAGGACTTGTAACAGATATTCCAGAGCCCAAACCTCCTATGCCCCCGATGCAGCCAGGTGGTATGGGTGGAATGGATTATTAAATGTGGAGTGAGGCAGAAAAATTTCTTCAAAAGGATAAATACATTGGTCCATTAGTCAAAAAGTGGGGACATTGCACCATAAAACCTCATCTGCACAAAGATTATTTTGAAAGTCTATGTGGAGATATTGTGGGCCAACAGCTTTCCGGTCGTGTTGCCGACGTAATTTTTGAAAGATTTAAAAAGGCACTTGGGGGTAAAGTTAGCCCGGAGGCGGTCCTAAAAATTGAAGGCCAAAAACTCAGGGATTGCGGCATGAGTTGGGGAAAGGTTTCTTTTGTTAAAGATTTGGCAGAAAAAACCAAAAGCGGAGAACTTGAGACTAAGAAACTGGCCAAGTTACCAGATTCCGAGGTCATCGACGAGTTGGTCGCAGTCAAAGGAATCGGGCGTTGGACCGCTGAAATGTTTCTGATGTTTTCTTTGGGAAGACCTGATATCTTCCCGGTTGATGACCTCGGAATCAAAAAAGGCTTTGAAAAAGTTACTGGCAAGAAATTCGATAAGATCAAATCCGCTAAGTTTGCAGAAAAGTTTTGGGCACCCTACCGGACGGCCGCAAGTTGGTACCTCTGGAGATCACTAGAAAATAGATAATTATCTGGGCAAAACAGTTAAGGGGTTTAAGGGAAAGCCGTTTTGGCGAATCTCAAGATGTAAATGAGGTCCAGTAGAATGCCCTGAAACTCCGACCTTTCCAATCTCCGTATCGGTTGTGACCCGTTCCCCGACAGTAACTTCAATTTTAGAAAGATGGGCATAACGTGAGGTCAAACCCTTGCCGTGATCGATCAAAATTGTATTTCCGTAACCATCAGTTACATATCCAGCCTCAATAACGATCCCTGATTTTACAGGTTTAATGATAGACCCGATTTTGGCACCCAGGTCCACCCCCGGGTGAAAGAAGCTGAAATACTGGTTAATTTTGATCTGCGAAAGCGGAAATTGGGTTCCTTTTTGGGTTTCGAGATTGTTTTGGGTTTGAATAACAGTCCCATCCTGACCAGTAAACTCGGCGGCTTTGACGTTGGTTGCCTGGGAAACCGGTAGGAAAGTGGTTGCAATAACTACTGCGGCCATATTGGCGGCAAAGAGTTTTCTGACGCTTTTATGCTCACTCAGGTAACGCACGATTTTTCCCGGGAGTGTGCCTGTTCTGTACTTTTTCTTGACCAAGGAAGCACTGGGCAAAATTGGATCTTCCAATAGAGGTTTACGCCTTTTAACGAGCCTCGCGTGAAGCTCAAGACGGAACTTTGGTAGCTCAATCCTAAATTTTTTCGACATAGTTCCCGGAGGGCCCCGGGCCATTAAAAAAGCCCGCAATATGCGAGCTGAGTCGTGATTTTACCTTGTGGAAAGGCCTAAAGTCAAGTTTTGAGAGATCTCAAAACTTTATGTCGTAATTTATGACAGGAGGCTTTAAACGGCTTTGGGCAACATCTATGGAGTTAATTTCAAGTTTAAGTTCCCGGAGTCTTCCCGCAGTCACTGTTAAAATATCTCCGCTGGGGGAAGCCTCGGGCGTTGACTGCACTAACGGAGATGGTGAATTCTTTGGCGCAAGAAGTGGTGTTTTTATGCCAAAAACTAAACCCATAATTAAGGTAAATAAAATGAGTCCGACGGATCCAACCACAAGCCAGAAGATCTTTTTATTGGCATAGAACTTAATCAAAACATCTTTAATTCTTTGGGGAATTCGATTCCAAATTTTGCCCAAAAAGTTGGAGGGAACAGGAGGCGCCAGAGTTACCGGTTCTTTACTTATGCCTGTATTAATTGGTTCGTTCATTGATGGTTTTTAAGATAGTTGGTAACCTCAGAAAGAAATTCATTAAATTGAGATAAGGGTTTAATTGAGGAAGTCAGAGTTTCCAGGGCATTTTGGTAGCCTCCACCTGTCGTGAAATCCTGAGCGTAGATTTGGGCAATTTGGGTTTTTGCGGTTGATTCATTTTGCACCAGAGCCGCATCCACCGTTGAAATTTCCGATAGCCAATTATTAAAAGGACTTAAGGTCAGCTTCCCCGCGGCAACACCTGCATCGATTACAGTTTTGAGTGTTGCGAAGATCTTTTCGTGTTCAAGTCTTAGACCTTCCTCCTCCCCCAGACTAATATCAAAAAGGGATTCATCTACAACTAGAATAGTCGTGCCTTTATATTGATTTTCAGATTGGCTGCTGGTAGCAAAAAGATCGTCAAGGGAGGAGTTGTCCGTATAGCTATTTTTGTGATTTGAATAGAAAGTCACCTCGGCATCGATTTTTCCAAAAATGTTATTTTTATCATCCCCGTTTAAACCTGGCTGTTCTGATATTTTGGTCCTGAGAGCGGTTAGATAAACGACCATAAGTTGGTCCCGATCTACCAACATTATTTTTGTCTTTTGCCTGGCGACATCTTTTAGCTCAAGAGTTTGGTTTGCCAAGTATGCATTTTTGGCGTTTTCGTAATCCGAAAAAGCCTGTTCATAAACCGTTAAGTTGAACTGGTAATCGGAATAAGCACGGTCCGAGGTGAGAGTCTGGGCGCTAACTTTTGAGGCAAAAAACAGGAATGTAAGGGTAAAAATAAATGAGGTTAAGGCAGTTTTTTTCATATTAGTGAGGCCACGACCAGAATCGAACTGGTGCAATAGCTGTTTTGCAGACAGCCGTGTTTCCACTTCACCACGTGGCCACAAACCCTATTATATCAGACTCCAAAGCCTAAACTCGACGTTAACTCAAAACTTTGGTACACTCGGGTGCACATGAAGACAGTTAAGATTGTTTTGGTAGTTTTAATCACCTTGGGAATCCTGACAGGAACAGGGTTTTTTCTGATTGGGTTTTTGCAACCAAAACCTGCCGGAATCTTAGTCAACACCAGTCCGGCCTCAAGTGTTTACATAAACGGCGCATTTGCCGGGGGGACTCCTTTTCAAAAGACACTTGCATCAGGAGAAATTGATTTAAAACTGGTACCGAATGTTAGCGATCAAAATTTATTGCCTTTTGAGACAAAAATAACCTTATCCAGTGGAATTCAAACTGCAGTAAGACGCGAATTTGCAAAAACTGAGGATGAATCTTCGGGAGATATTATATCTTTTGAAAGAGACGGAGAATCTGGGGCCGCCCTAATTGTAATATCAACTCCAGATAATGCACAAGTTTCTGTAGATGGCGTAGTCAAAGGTTTTACACCTCTTAAAACCTCTTCAATTTCTCCTGCCCAACATCAAATAACCATTAAGGCTTTGGGATACTCTGATCGGACTGTGACAGTTAATACACGCGCCGGTTTTAGACTCACTCTTTTTGCAAAACTCGCAAAAACCAGCGAAGTAGTGAATCCTACCCCGACATCAACCCCTATCGCAAAGACTTTTATTGAGATTTTATCGACCCCAACTGGCTACCTAAGAGTTAGGACCGAGGCGGGTTCGGCGGGGGAGGAAATTGCTCAGGTTAAACCAGGGGAAAAATATTTATATCTTGGAGAAAATTCTGATGCAACCTGGTACAAAATCCAATTTGAAGATGCAAAACCCGGACTACCCAACGGAATCGTTGGTTGGGTTTCGGCTCAATATTCTAAAAAAATTGAAGATACAACGCCTTCACCTACTCCCTCAAATTCCATTAACTGAAATTCCTGAGTAGAGTACCCAATAAACCAAAAGTACCCAAAGGAAAACAGCGATGACCAAAGCCTTGTCAGTAAGGAGTAATTTTTCCGGAGTTTCGCTTTTTCCTTCGAAAATAAGAGCTTCATAACGCATTATTCCAAAAATTGTGACAGGGATGGTCAACATTAAAAGTTTGTCTATGGTTGTGGTTCGAGAAAGCTCTGCCAGAACTAACCAAAAAGGAAGAGTGGCTTTAGGGCTTTCAAAGAAGGTAAAAAGGGCCCAGGAAGTCCACGAGGCGTTTCCAAACATTGTTACATATGAATTTAAGAGATCTTTTTTGTAAGTTCCAAGAGTCTCGCGGGTTAAACCATCCGATTCTTTTTGCAGATTAAGCTCAGCTCGTCTTTTACCCGAAGCCAAAAACAAAGCTACAGAAATTACGCAAAGCAAAAACCAGACAGAAAGGTGGGCATCAATTACAAATGCCCCAGCATAAACTCGTAGGATAAAACCGGTTGCAATAATAAGAATGTCTAATATGGCAATGTTTTTAAGGCCAAGGCTATAGAAAAGTTGAAGGAAAAGGTAACCTAAAACAGTAAAAAAGAAAAAAGAATTAAGAGGGGCGCTTATGATTAGAGCCAGAATTGCGAAGATAATTCCCTCAAGAAATGCTAAAACCACCGGCATTGAGCCCGAGGCGATGGGCCTCCATCTTTTTATCGGGTGCAAGCGGTCCCTTTTTGCATCCATTATGTCGTTTATGACATATGTCGCAGAAGTCGCAAAATCAAATGCGATGAACGCCCAGAAAACTTTAATAAAAAGAGGTTTGTCGAGTATTTCACCTGTCAAAAAAAGTGCTGCAAAAAGAGCTAAGTTTTTAAGCCAATGAAGAGGACGGCTCAGCCGGATGGCGGCGAAAATTATATTATCTTTTTTGGTCGATAAGTTAGCCATAATACAAGCCCTCCTAAAAATGCGGCTATACCGATCATTGTATAGATCTTTAGGGTTGTATTCAAATTAAGTGCGGCAAATCCAAGTATTGCTGTTAGCAGCCAATAGAAAAAAGCGACCTGGGCTTTGGAAAGACCTGCATCAAGAAGTCTGTGGTGAAGGTGTCCCCGGTCTCCCCAAACCGGGGATTTTCCGGTGAGTATTCTTCGAATAATTACATAACCCGTATCGATGAGGGGAACCCCAAGAACCACCATTAAAGATCCTACTTTTGTAGTTGAAAGAATAGAAAGAATTGCCAAAAGATATCCCGCCAGAGTACTTCCGCCATAACCCGGCATTATTTTTTGAGGAAATAAATGCCAAGGTAAAAAACCAAGGTAAGCCCCTGCAGTGATTGCCGCGAGAATTATAACCGGCCATTGGGTAATGTCGGCCGAGAATTTCGATGAAAGAAAGGCAATGGTTAGGGCCGCAATCACAGTCACCCCACTCATTTGTCCATCAACTCCTTTGGCCCCCATATTTACAATGTTCATTAAAAATGTAATCCAAAAAAGTGCAAAAAGATCTGAAAGAATCCAAATGCTATGGGGAAAACCAAAAAGTACAAAATTTATTTGAGGGTGGCTTAGGTCAATTATTCCTCCAAAAGGGCTACTAGATCGGAAAATTCCGATTCCGGCCGCAATCGGAGCTGCCGCGGCGACAAAACCTAATAAAAGTCTCAAATATGGGTTTAGATTATGTTTGTCGTCAAGGAACCCCATAAATACCAAAACTGTTGCCCCGATTAAAATCCCTATTAGATGTTTATCTATCGGTAAAAATATGAGTGAAGTAATCACCAGGGCAATAAAAATCGGAATTCCGCCACCCCTTGGGGTCGGGCGAGTATGAATTACTTTGGGTTCATTCTTGGGGTAATCCATGATCCCCAATTTCTTTGCGAATTTAATTACAATTGGAGTTACCAAAAATGAGACTACCGCGGCGGTAATCCAGGGAAAAAGAAAGAGGGTCCTTAATGAGTCCATGGAAATTTAGAAAAACCCGACCAACAAAATTATTTTTACAATTGTAATTGTTGTTAAAAGTGATATCAGAAATGCTGACGCGGAAAGAATTTTTCTAGTAAAAAGATTCTCCTGAAAATTCATAACCAACAAATTTACAATTGTCAGAACGATCGCGGCTAGGGGAGCAATCAGAAGATAAAGTTCGGGAACCAATTGTCCTACTCCTCCCGGTCTTCCATAAAGCAGCGGCACAACAGGCGGAAGAAAATTCCTGAGGAATATTATGAGAAGTGCGGCTATAAAATCTAAGGAAAAGCCGGCAATTACAAGTTCCTTAAAAGGCACTTTTTTCCATGACATACCAAAGATTGTATCACAGCCCTTTATCAATCCTCACATAAATATTTGCGTTTTCAATTTGTTGGATGAGTAGATATTTTGTTTTTATTAAAGCACTTAATTCAGGGTAAGGGTTGCCGCTGGTTTCAATTATGAATTTTGGAGGGTTTGCAATTATCTGTTTTGCGGTATCTCCCGGGTTTGAATAATCGTGAACATGATAGGGGACAACATATTTTACTCCCGGAAGCCTCCTTGCCAGAGCATAAATGGTTGGGGCGGCAGGATCCCAGACAAAAACTCGGTCAGAGGGGACACTGGCAGTCACCAAAAATTCAGCTATCTTATAGTTCCTCACGGTATTCACATCGAAACTATTAAAATACTCGCTTCGGTTTATATTTCCCGAAGTAAAATTTAAAAATCTCAGATAATAAGGGGTAGTTGGGTAAACGTAAAATTTGTAATAAATAGGTACGAAAAACGTCAGTGTCAATGGTAGTATTACCAAAGATTGTTCAAAACTTTTCTCAGTGAACAGAAGCCCGAAAAGAAATGCGATTGGGGCAGCTGCTTGAATAAAATAATGCGGATAAGGCCTCTCCGAAAGTGTGATTGCAAAAAGGGTTAGAAGTATCCAAAGCGAAAGTAGAATAAACCTTTTAGATAGCCTTTTTCTAAATATAAACAAAACTCCTGATCCCAAGATAACAAAACCGGCCCTCATTAAAAGTGGAGTGTTTCTTACTAAGAATGGTTTTTGGACGTCACCCGGCCTAAAACTCGAAAGATAACCGACGTTTTGTAAAAATGCAGCCTTAATGTAATCGGTTAGTGCCCCTTTAGTAAAATACCAGACAAAAGTAAGTATTAGAGGGGTAGCAAAGCCAGCTATCAAAACGACCGTATTTGTTAGTATTTTTTTCCAATCACTCTTTAAATCTGAGGTAATTAGCCAATAAATAACTATAATCGGGGCGTCGAATGCCGCAGGTATTTTAAATAG
>Ga0207684_10000245_pt1 | contig 81543 bp, 76 predicted proteins | sample KBSK5501metaG_FD_184342 | JGI IMG/M metagenome (GOLD analysis project Ga0207684, IMG submission 184342) | Corn, switchgrass and miscanthus rhizosphere microbial communities from Kellogg Biological Station, Michigan, USA - KBS K5-50-1 metaG... | ecosystem: Host-associated > Plants > Roots >...
GCGAAATCTCTTCTGAACTCTCAAATCCGTCGTAGAGTCCCGCCATGCGATACGGCTTCTATCTGCCCACCCGCGGCCGCAGCGCCGAGCCCGACGCGCTCGAGACCCTCGTCACACGCGGCGAAGCGCTCGGCTTTCACTCGACGGTCATTGCCGATCACGTCGTCTTCCCGGTGACCATCACGTCGAAGTATCCGTACACGGTCAGCGGCGCCTTCCCCGGCGGCGGCGACGCGCTGGAGCAACTGACGCTCATGTCGTTCGTCGCGGCCAAGAGCGAGCGCCTGCGGTTGATCACCAGCGTGATAATCCTGCCGCATCGCAATCCGGTGCTTACCGCCAAGATGCTGGCCACCATCGACGTGCTGTCGCGTGGGCGGGTGACCGTGGGCGTCGGCGTAGGCTGGCTGCGCGAGGAGTTCGCCGCGCTCGGCGCCGCCGACTTCGACCGCCGCGGTGCCGTCAGCGACGAGTATCTGCGCATCTTCAAGACGCTGTGGACGCAGCATCCCGCGTCGTTTCGCGGCGAATTCTATCGGTTCGACAACCTGAAATGCCTGCCGCAGCCCGTGCAGAAGCCGCATCCGCCCATCTGGATCGGCGGACACAGCCGAGCGGCGCTTCGCCGCGTCGCCCGGCACGGTGACGGCTGGCACCCGGTCGGCGCCAACCCTGCGGCCATGCTCGCGCCGCCAGAGTTCAGGACACTGCTCGAGGAGCTACGGCGGCTCACGGAGGCCGAGGGCCGCGATCCGCGCACGCTGACGATCTCGTACAAGGCGCCGCTCTATGACGAGGGCGTTCCCGCCAGCGGCGTGCGCCGGCCATTCTCCGGCACGATGGATCAAGTGACCGAGGACATCGCGACCTACGCGGGGCTCGGCGTCAGCGAGCTGATCTTCGACTTCAGGAGCGAAGAGCCGAAGCAGAGCCTGGAGCGCATGGAGCGCTTCGCCGAGGTGATGAAGAAGGCCCGCGTGTAGCGCGCCGCGCCCGTGCCCACGGCTCCGCACCGTCGGCTACACGTCCGCCAAATCCACCAGCAGCGCGGCATGGTCGCTCAGCCGATCGCGCCGACCGCGACTCGCGACGCCGCCCCAGATGTAGGTGGCATCCTTCAGCCGCGCCAGCAGCGGCACGTTGACGAACGCCTGGTCGATGCGAAAGCCGTTGCGACCGTTGGGCGAGTACCACGTGTAGGCGCGCGTCTCGACGCGCAGATGGCGGAACGCGTCGGCCCAGCCGCAGGCGGCCAGGGCGTCGATCCAGCCCTCTTCGCGGACGCTGAACGCGGGCACCTCTTCATCGAGACCGCGGCGACCCGAGTTGGTGTCGCCGATCAGCAGCGCGGGGCCCAGTCGCCAGCGCCGGGCGCAGCCGAGGACGGCGGCGAGGAACGGATACTTCCGGCCCGTCACGCGATTCGGCACGTGCATGGCGCCGATGGCGAGTGGCATCGGCGCATCGACGACGGCGAGGATCCACCGGCAGCGATCCCGGGGCGCCACGCGCAGAGCGATGCGTCGGACGGGCCAGCGCGATGCGAGGAGCAGCGCGTTGCGCTGCATCGTGCGCGGATCGCACGTCGCGAGCTGGTGGGTGAGGCCTCCCGCCGCCAGACGCGCGGCCAGGCGCACGCTCGGCGGCGTGGCGCGGAACTCCGACAGCACGACGACCTCGGGCTGCCAGCGCGCGAGCTGTCGGGCGATGGCGTCGGCGCGAACGCCGCCGCCGGCCCGGATGTTCCACGCGACGACGCGCACCGGTGGGCGCCGCGCCTCAGCGCGGTTCGAACGTCACGCTGCCGAACAGCACCGCGCTGTGCGAGCGCGTGTCGTTGGAGTGCGCCTCGAAGCCCACCCACTTGATCGGACGCGGGGCCTCGCCGAAGACTCGCCGGTAGTCCGCGAAAACGTCGCGGCGCTCGCGTATCCACTGACCGACGCCGCTCGGTCCCGAGCGCACGACGATGAGCACGCGGTCGAAGATCTCCAGCTCGTCGGGACGCGATTCCGTGCCGACGGGCGAGACGGTGTCCCAGATATAGAGGATGCCTTTCATCCCCTCGAACATCAGCATGATGCGCGCGGCCTGGTCATTGAGCTTGGGGTCGCGCACGTCGCCTCGCTCGGGCAAGTCGAGCGCCTTCCACTCCCAGGCCAGCCAGGGCGTCGCCTTGATGTCGACCTTCACCGGCCGCCCGATCCGCATCGCCTCGCTGTCGGTGCGCATCTGAAGCGCCCGCCGGCCGTCGTCCACGACGATGGCCGGGGCGTCTTTGAACTTCGCCGACTGGGTGAACGGATAGATGCGCCAGACGGACAGATCGACCGGTCCCGCCGCGAGCGCGTTCCAATTGTCCACGCGTACGGCGCCCTTGGCCGCCGCGCCGGTGAGGAGCGCGCCGGCGAGCAGCACCAGGGTCACGCGAGCGAACACGAGCCTCACGCGCGTGGCGTGAACTTTTGGAACGTATGGCAGTCCGCCGGCGCCAGGCCGCGGCTGACCGCAAACGTCCACGTCACTTCCGCCACGTACACGGCGCCCTTGCTATCCACGGCGAGACCGTGCGGCGCGGCGAAGCTGCCCGGCTTCGTCGCCTCCGGCGTGCCCCAGCGCGCGAGCAGTCGGCCGTCGCGGTCGAACACGCTGACGCGTCCGTGCTTGGGCTCCTGCGTCACGCCGTGACGGCGCGACGTCTGGCCCTTGTGCCACCAGAGCTCGGACACGTAGGCGCGGCCGTGGTCGTCGAAGACGATGTGCGTGGGGCGCTGCGTGTCGGCCCATTCCGATAGGTATTCGCCGTCGGGATTGAAGATCTGGATGCGATCGCTCTCGCGGTCGCAGACGAAGACGCGGCCGTCGGCGGCGACGGCGATCCCGTGAGGCAGATAGAATTGGCCGGGCCCGGTGCCGGGCTCGCCCCACGAGCGCTTGAGCGTCCCCGTCGGCGAGAACTGGTGCACGCGACAGTTGCCATAGCCGTCCGAAACATAGAGATCGCCCTTCGGGCCGATCGCGAGGTTGGTCGGGCGGTTGAACGGCCCGCCCGGTCGCGTGATCGTCATGTAGTCCTTGCCGTCGTAGCCGGTGTCGGAGGGCGTGTTGAGCGTGCCGAGCGTTCGGAGCAGCTTGCCCTGCGGCGTGAACTGGCGAACCGTGTGGTTGCCGTCGTCGGTGGCCCAGAGGGTGCCGTCGGGCGCGACGGAGATGCCGTGCGTGCGGTACGTGAAGTCGCCCTCACCCCACGAGCGCAGGAAGCTGCCCTTCTCGTCGTAGGCGATGATCGGATGGTCGCCGCGGCAGATCAGGAAGACGCGATCCTCGCCGTCGACCGCGACTCCCGCCACGTCGCGATGCTCGAACCCCTTCGGCAGCTGCTCCCAGCCCTCGACGACCTCGTATCTCATGGTCCGCCTCCTGCGCGATTCTACTCCCGCGCCTTGCACCGTCGGGCCCGATCGTATACCGTGACGGCGCTCAGGAGGCGCCCATCATGTGGATCGCGCTCGTCGCATGGCTCGTGGCGTTCGGGGCGCCCGCGCTCGCGGCGGCGCAGCCTGCCGGCACGCTCGTCGTCGGTCTCGTTGCCGAGCCGGTGAATCTCGATCCCGCGCAGGTGACCGACCTCAACTCCAATCGCGTCGGCCGCCGGGTCGTCGAGACCCTCGTCACGTTCCCGGACGAGAGCACGCAGATCGTGCCCGGTCTCGCGGAGTCGTGGACGATCAGCAAGGACGGCCTGCACTACGTGTTCAAGTTGCGCAAGGGCATCGCCTTCCACGACGGCACGCCGTTCGACGCGGAGGCCGTGAAGTTCTCGATCGAGCGCCAGATCAATCCCGACCATCCGTTCAACAAGCTCGGCAAGTATCCCTTCGCGGGATTTTTCTTCGGCAACGTCAAGGCCGTGGAGGTCATCGATCCGCAAACCGTGGAGTTCGTGCTCAAGGAGCCGCGCGCCTCGTTCTTGGCCGTGCTCACGGCGGGGGCGGCCTCCATCGTGAGCCCGACGGCCGTGAAAAAGTACGGCGTGGATTATCCGAACAGCCCAGTGGGCACGGGTCCGTTCAAGTTCGCGTCGTGGGATCGCGGCCAGCGCGTGGTGCTGGAGAAGAATCCGAGTTACTGGAAGCTTCCCGTCAAGATCGATCGTGTCATCTACCGCCCGATCGTCGAGGACCAGGCGCGGCTCACCGAGCTGCTGACGGGCGCCCTCGACCTCATCGTCGGCACGCCGCCCGATTTCGTCGCGCAGCTCGAGAACAACCCGAAAGTCACGCTGCTCAAGCAGGTGGGCGCGCATGTCTGGTATCTCGGGATCAACAACCAGAAGAAGCCGTTCGACGACAAGCGCGTGCGCCAGGCGCTGAACTACGCAGTCAACAAGGACGCGATCGTGCGCGATGTCCTCAAGGGCACCGGCTCGCTGTCGCGCGGACCGGTGCTGCCGAACACGTGGGGCGCCGACCCGGCGCTCAAGGCCTATCCCTACGACCCCGAGCGCGCGAAGAAGCTGCTCGCCGAGGCGGGCTATGCCGGCGGCTTTTCCACCACGCTGTGGGTGCCGGAATCGGGCTCGGGAATGCAATCGCCGGTGGCGATGTCGACCGTCATCCAGTCCAATCTCAAGGCCGTCGGCGTCAACGTCACCCTGCAGACGATGGAGTGGGGCGCGTACCTCGCCAAGCTGCGCACCAAAGAGCAGGATCTGTTCGCGCTGTCCTGGATGGCGGGCAACGAGGATCCGGACATGGTGATGTACCCGCTGCTGCACTCGAGCCAGTGGACGCCGAACGGTCCCAATCGCGCGCTGTACCGGAACGACAAATACGACGAGCTGCTGCACCAGGCACGGCTCACCACCGATCAGAAGAAGCGCACGGAGCTCTACCGCGAGGCGCAGCGCATCCTGGTGGACGACGCGCCGTGGGTGTTCGTGGACCACGAGATCCAGACGGCGGCGCACGCCAAGCGCGTGCAGGGCTTCAAGCTGCATCCGAGCTTCGACTTGCGTGTCGAGACGATTTCGCTCAAGTGAGCGGCCACTCAGGAGGGGACGCAACGTCATGAAGAGGAAGATCACGCTGCTGGCGGTGGTGCTGTGGCTCTCGACCGTCGCGCTGACGCCCGCGTGGGCCCAGACGCTGCCGAGCGTCAAGCCCGAGCAGGTGGGCCTGTCGTCCGAGCAGCTCGGGCGCATCATGACGATGCTGCGCGCGGATTCCGAGAAGGGCCAGATTCCCGGCGCCGTCTTGCTGGTGGCGCGCCAGGGCAAGGTCGCCTTCTTCGGGACGGCCGGCGTGCTCGATCCTGCGAGCAAGGCCCCAATGACGAAGGACGCCATCTTCCGCATCTACTCGATGAGCAAGCCGATCACCTCGGTCGCCGCGATGATTCTCCTCGAGGAGGGCAAGCTCTCGCTCAGCGATCCGGTGGCGAAGTACATTCCGCAGATCGCCGAGATGAAGGTCGGTGTCGAGAAGCCGGGGCCCGACGGGACGCCCACGCTCGAGCTGGTCCCCCCACGGCGGCCGATGACGATCCAGGACCTGATGCGCCATACGTCGGGGCTGACCTACGGCATCTTCGGCAGCACGCTGGTGAAGAAGCGCTACCTCGACGCCAAGCTCTTCGACGGCGATCCGACGAACGCCGAGTTCGTGGAGCGCCTGGTGAAGCTGCCGCTCGCCAATCACCCGGGCGCCGTGTGGGACTACAGCCATTCGACCGACGTGCTGGGCCGCGTCGTGGAGGTCGTCTCGAAGAAATCGCTCTACGAGTTCGAGAAGGAGCGGATCCTCGATCCCCTCGGCATGAAGGACACGGCCTTCGACGTCACCGACAAGGTGCGGCAGCCGCGCATCGCCGAGGCCTTCCGCGACGACCGCGTCATCGGCACCAACACCGAGTTCTTCGATCCCCGCGTGGTCCAGCGCTGGCAGTCGGGCGGCGGCGGCATGGTGGGCACCACCATGGACTACGCGCGCTTCTGCCAGATGCTGCTCAACGGCGGCGTCCTCGAGGGCAAGCGCATCGTGAGCCCCAAGACCGTTGCCTACATGGCGTCCGATCACCTCGAGGCCTCGATCGCTCCCGGTCCGCTCTATCTGCCCGGCGCGGGCTTCGGCTTCGGCCTCGGCTTCGCCGTGCGGCGCGACGCGGGGGTGGCGAGCGTGCCGGGCTCGGTCGGCGAGTTCAACTGGGGCGGCGCGGGCGGCACCTACTTCTGGATCGACCCGAAGGAGGACCTGTTCGTCGTGTTCTCCATGCAGTCGCCGAAGCAGCGCACGTACTACCGCCCGCTGCTCAAGAACATGGTGTACGGCGCCGTCACCAGGGCGAACGGGAAGTGAGCCCCGCCGAGCGCTGAGGTGAAGCGCTACCTCGCGCGCCGGCTCCTGCTCCTGGTGCCGGTGCTGGTGGGCGTCTCCGTCATCATCTTCATGGTGCTGCACCTCTCGCCGGGCGATCCGGCGGAGATCATGCTGGGCTCGCAGGCGACCAAGGAAGACCTCGCACGCCTGCGCGCCGATCTCGGACTCACCGAGCCGTTGCATGTGCAGTACGTGCACTGGATCAGCCACGTCGTGCGCGGCGATCTCGGGCGCTCGTTGTGGATGAAGCGGCCCGTGCTCGGCGAGGTGCTCACGCGGCTGCGCGCGACGCTCCTGCTCACGGCGACGGCGCTCCTGTTGTCGACCACCGTCGGCGTGGCCCTCGGCGTGGCGGCGGCCACGCGACCCAATTCGACGCTCGATCGTCTGAGCGCGGTGGCCTCGCTGTTCGGCGCCAGCATGCCGTCGTTCTGGCTCGGCATCGTGCTCATGGTGATCTTCGCGCTCTGGCTCGGGTGGCTGCCCGCGTCCGGGATGTACGCGCCCTTCGGCGGCGGCGATCTTCGCGACCTCCTCGGCCATCTCGTGCTCCCCGCCGTCACTCTGGCCGCCGCGTCGGTGACGATCGTGGCCCGCCTCACGCGCAGCGCGATGCTCGAGACCCTCGGCCAGGACTACGTGCGAACGGCGCGCGCGAAGGGCGTGAGCAACCGCGCCGTCGTGCTGCGCCACGGTCTCAGCAACGCGCTGGTGCCCATCGTCACCGTCGTCGGTGTCCAGGCCGGCTACCTGCTCGGCGGCGCGGTGCTCACCGAGACCGTCTTCGCCTGGCCGGGCGTGGGCACGCTGATGGTGCAGGGGATCCTCGCGCGCGATTTTCCGCTCGTGCAGGGCTGCGTGCTCGTCGTCGCGCTATCGTTCGTCCTCGTCAACCTCGCCGTCGATCTTCTGTATGTCTGGCTCGATCCGCGAATCCGCTATGAGTGACGCCGGCGCGGTCACGGTCAGCATCCCACGCGCGGCCGAGACCGTCCGGCGACGGCGTGCGCTCGGTCGTCTCGCCGGTCGCAATCGCCTCGCCGTCGTCGCCGCCGTGGCACTGCTGGCCGTCGTGGCCGCCGCGCTGCTGGCGCCGTGGCTCCCGCTCGCCGATCCCGACGTCGTGGACACGCCACACCGCCTGCGGCCGCCGCTTTCCGCCGGGCACGCGCTCGGCACCGACGAATTCGGCCGTGATCTGCTCGCCCGCTTGGTGTGGGGCGCCCGCGTGTCACTCCTGGCCGGGGTCGCGTCGGCGGCGGCGGCGATGATAATCGGCGTGACGCTCGGCATTCTCGGGGGCTTCTACACGGGCTGGATCGAAACCGTCATCATGCGCGTGACCGACATCCTCATGGCGTTTCCCTACGTGCTCCTCGCCATCGCGATCGTGGCCGGCCTCGGCCCCGGTTTGCGCAACGCCATGGTGGCGATCGCCATCGTCGGGTTTCCCCTCTACACGCGTCTCGTGCGCGGCGTCGTCCTGTCGCTCCGCGAGCGCGAATTCGTGGAGGCGGCGCGCGCGCTCGGCGCCAGCGACGTGGTCATCCTCGGCCGCCACGTGCTTCCGCATCTGCTCTCGCCGGTGATCGTCGCCTTCAGCCTCGACGTCGGCGCCAAGATCCTCGCCACGGCGGGCCTCTCCTTCCTCGGCCTCGGCACTCAGCCGCCCACCGCCGACTGGGGCAGCATGCTCGCCACCGGGCGGCAGTTCGTCATCCTCAGTCCGCACGTCGTGCTGTTGCCCGGACTGGCGATCTTCGTGATCGTGCTGGCGCTCAACCTCGTCGGCGACGCCCTGCGCGACGTGCTGGACCCGCGCACGGCGGCGCGGTGAATGGGAGTACGAGCCGCAGGACGTCGCGGGGCCGCTGTGCGAGCCGCAGCCGTAAGGCGAGGCGAGCCTGTGATCGGCCCCCCGCCGTCCGAGGCGAGTCTATAAAGTGATATCGTTCGGCGGCGGGAGGCCTCATGAACATCTTCAAGACGATGGCGGTGAAGGATCTCGACGAAGTCACCCGCACCATTCCCGTGATCGATTTCGCGCCCGCGTTCCGCGGCGAGCCGGGTGGGCTCGCCGCCGTGGCGGCGCAGGTGCGGCACGCCTGCGAGAGCATCGGCTTCTTCTACCTTGCCGGTCACGGCGTGTCGCCGAGGATCGTGTACGCCGCCTTCGTGGCCTCGCGGGAATTCCACGCGCTGCCGCTCGCGGAGAAGGTGGCGTTGAAGCTGAACGAGAACAACATCGGCTACCTGCCGGTGAACCAGAGCATGCAGCGCGCCTCCACCGTGCACCGGGCGACGCGGCCCAACTTCAACGAGAGCTTCTTCATCAGCCACGAGCGCGCGGCGGACCATCCCGACGTGGTGGCCGGCGTCCCGCTGCGCGGGCGCAACCAGTGGCCGACGGGGCACGCGGGCATGCGCGCGATGATGGTGGCCTATTTCAAAACGATGGAGGCGCTCGGCCAGCGCATGCTGCCGGTGCTCGCCCGCTCTCTCGATCTGCCGCCGGACTTCTTCGCGCCCTACTTCGCGAACGAGGCGCACCTCAATCTCCGCTTCCTGCACTACCCCCATCAAGATTCCGACGACGACGAGCAGTTCGGCCAGGGTCCCCACACCGACAACTCGTTCATCACGATGCTCGCGCGCGAAGACGTGCCGGGCCTGGCGGTGCGGCTGCCGAGCGGCGAGTGGCTGGCGCCACCGGTGATCGAGGGAACGTTCCTCGTCAATCTCGGCAACGTGATGAAGCGGTGGTCGAACGACCGCTTTCTGTCGACGCCGCACGGCGTGCTCAACGATTCGGGCCGCGACCGCTACTCGATCGCGTTCTTCTACAGCCCCGATCCGGCCGCGCGCATCGAGGTGCTGCCGACGTGTACCGGGCCCGGCAACCCGCCGCGCTACGAGCCGGCGGTGTACCGCGATCTCGTGCTGCAGTTCTACAACGCGAACTATTTCCACCGCGCGGGGTATACCGGAACGGAGTAAGCGCGTGGCCCGCGGCGCGCTGCTGTTCGCCGCGCTGCTGCTCGCGACGCCGGCCGTCTCCGGCGAGCCGCCATCCAAGGTCGCCCCGTCGCGTCTGGCGGCCGCCCGCGCGATCGTGAGCGAGGCCGAGAAGGACGCGCCCGGACTGCGCGACGACTCGGAGCGCGGCGCGCTGCGAAATCTCGCGCGCGCCCAGGCGGCGATCGGTGACGTCGCCGCCGCGCACAAGACGCTGGCCGCCGTTCCCACCAGCCTGCCCGACCGGCAAAACACCCTCCTCGTCGTGCAGGCGATCGCCGTCGCCGAGGCGGCCGGCGGCGACACCGCGGCCGCGCTGGCCACGGTGCGAACGCTTCCAGCCCTGTTCGTGCAAGGACAGGCGCTGGAAGCCGTGGTCCGCGCGCAGGTCGCGCGCGGAGACGTCGCGGGCGCGTTCCGCACCGCCGCCTCGGCGTCATCGCCCGGCGACCCGAACGTCACGTTCCGGCTCATGCGCGTCATCGCCGAGGCCCAGGCGCGCACGGGAGACCGCGCGGGCGCCATCGCGACGCTGCGCTCGATGCCGTTGCCCGCCCCGGACCCCGACGTCGAGATGCAGGTGGCGATGGCGCAGGTGGAGAACGGCGACCTCGCCGGCGCGCTGGCGACCGCGCGCGGGATCGTGAGCCCCAACCGGCTGGCGCTCAACGGGCCGCTCGCCGCGCTGCAGGCCAAGGCGGGCGACGTGGCGGGTGCGCTCCGCACCGCCGAGGAGCTGCCGGAAGGCACGCGGTTCGCGGTGCGCGAGCTCGCCATCTCCGGCGTGGTGGCGCAGCAGGCCGCGCGTGGCGATCTCGCCGGCGCGCGTGCGACGGCGTCACGGATCAAGGATCCGTCGATGCGCGATCAGGCGCTCGTGGCCCCGGTCCGCGCCCAGGCGAGGACCGACGTCCCCGGCGCGCTGACGATGGCCCGTGCCCTCGGCGACCGGACCGCGCGCGCGACGGCGCTGCAGGTGGTGGTGATGAGGCAGGCGCGCGACGCCGGCGTCCCCGCGGCGCTGCAGACCGTCGCCAGCATCCTCGATGAGCCGGCGAAGAGCGCCGCGCTGATCGGAGTCGCCCGAGTTCAGGTCGAGCGCGGAGACGGCGCCGCCGCGTGGGCGACGCTCAGCGGCGTCGCGGATGCGGGCCTGCGCGCGAGCGCCGAGCGCGCGGCCGCGCTCACGCTGGCCCGTGCCGGCGATCCGGCGAGGCTGATCGACCTCTCGCGCCGGCAGAGCGACGCGTCCGCACGCATCGTCGCGCTCGCACAGGCCGCCGAAGACGTGATGAAGAGCGAAGACGAGCTACGCCAGCCCGGTGGGTCGATCTTCCTCGCGTCGGAGTGAGCGCTACTTTCCGAACCACTCCCGCAGCGGCTTGACGATCGCCCCGGCCTTGACGAGGCCGTCGCGGACGGCGGCCACGATCTTCTCGGCGCCGGGGCTGTCGCCATGAATGCAGATCGTGTCGATCTTCGCGTCGATGACCTTGCCCGTGATGGTGCGTACCTTGCCCTCCATCACCATGCGCACGGCCTGATCGCTGGCCTTGGCGGGGTCGGAGACGAGCGCGTCCTTGCCGAGCTTGCGCGAGACGAGCTGACCGTCGTCGGCGTAGACGCGGTCGGCGAAGCCCTCGGCGGCGACCCGGCAGCCCTTCACCTTGCGCGCCTCGGCGTCGTACTTGGTCATCGCCATCGTCATCAAAATGAGATTCGGGTCGAGCTCGACGACCTGCTCGGCGGAGGCGCGGCCGAGCGGCAGGTTCTCCTCGAACATGTGGTACTGGATGCCGTGCGCCTTCACGTGCTGCAGCGTGGTGCCGGCCGCGCGCGCAAAGGCGGCGAGGGCGCCCACCTGGTAGCGATGGATGTCCTTGATCTCCTGCGGCGAGACGTCCATGCGGCGCCGTCCAAAGCCCATGAGGTCCGGCAGCCCCGGGTGCGCGCCCACGGCCACGCCGTGCTGCACGGCGAGCTCGACCGAGCGGCGCATGACGTGCGGGTCGCCGCCGTGAAAGCCGCAGGCGATGTTGGCCGAGGTGATGTTCGGCATGATCTCTTCGTCGGCGCCGAGCGTCCAGCGTCCGTAGCTCTCGCCCATGTCGCAGTTGATGTCGATGTGCACGCTCATGACTCGCGGCCTCCTGACGAATGCCCTGGTGAAGGGGAGTATACTGCGCCGCCAGAGGAGGGACCAACATGGCCGCAAAAGCCGAAGCATTGGCCAAGCAATTCGAGGCGAAGGTCCAGGAGGCCACGTCGGTGCTCGAGAAGCTCAGCGACGCCGACTGGAAGAAGGTCACGCAGGCTGAGAAGTGGCCGGTCGGCGTCACCGCCCATCACGTTGCGCAGTCGCACATGGGGATCGCGGGCATCATCAAGTCGGTGGCGTCTGGCCAGCACAACGCGTCCATTTCCATGGACGACATCCACGCCGGGAACGCCCAGCACGCGAAAGAGTTCGCGAACGTCGGCAAGAGCGAGACGCTGGCGCTGCACAAGAAGAACGCGGCGGAGGCGGCCGCCATCGTGCGTGGTCTCGACGACGCGGCGCTTGGCCGCTCCGCGTCGGCCCTCAAAGGGATGCCACCCATGACCACCGAGCAGGCCGTGGTCGGTATCCTCATCGGCCACGTCGACGAGCATCTCGGCAGCATCAGGAAGACGGTCAGCGCCTAGCGCGCGTGGACATCGGAGTCTTCGACCACCTCGACCGCCGCAACGTACCGCTCGACGAGCACTACGCGAGTCGACTCCGCCTGCTCGAGCGGTACGATGCGGCGGGGTTTCACGCGTACCACCTCGCCGAGCACCACGCGACGCCGCTCGGCATGGCGCCCGCGCCCGGCATTTTCCTGGCCGCGGCCACGCAGCGCACGCGCCGCATCCGGCTGGGACCGTGCGTCTACTGTCTGCCGCTCTACGATCCGCTGCGGCTGATCGAGGAGATCTGCATGCTCGATCAGATGTCGCGCGGGCGCTTCGACCTCGGCGTGGGCCGTGGGATCGTGCCGTACGAGATGGCGTATTTCGACCTGCACCCGTTCGAGACGGAGGAGATCTACCGCGAGGCGCTGGATGTGATCCTCGCCGGCCTCACCAACGACGTGCTCGAGCACCGCGGTCCCCACTACACATACCGAAAGGTCCCGATGGTGCTCCGGCCGTTCCAGAAGCCGCACCCGCCGCTGTGGTACGGCCTCGGCCACGACCGCGGGGCGGAGTGGGCGGCGGCCAACGGCGTGCACGTGCTCAGCAACCATCCGGCGGAGGGCGCCCGGGAGCTGTTCGCGCGCTACCGCGATGTCTGGCATCGCAAGCAGGGAACGGCACCGATGCCGAAGCTCGGGATGACGCGACACGTGGTCGTGGCGCCGACCGATGCGGAGGCGGAGGCCATCGCCCGGCCGAACTACGCGATCTGGTACGCCAACCTCACCAAGCTCTGGCGCGACTTCGGCTCGTCGCCGATCCGCTTCGCGCGTGATTTCGACGAGGCTCGGCAGCGTGGCCTCGCCGTGGCCGGCACCGCCGCGCGCGTGCGGGAGGAGCTCGAGCGCCAGATCACCGTCAGCACGTGCACGTATCTGGTCATCCGGCCGATCTTCGGTGACGTCACCGAGGCCGAGGCCGGCGCGTCGATCGACCGCTTCGCGAGCGAGGTGCTGCCGCACCTGACCGCGCTGAAGCCCGTCGCCTAGGATCGCTCCCTTGGACCGCTCGCTCCGGGACGACGTTCGCGTCATCGCGCTCATCGGCGGCGGCCACACGGTCAGCCATTTCCTGCAGCTCACGCTGCCGCCGCTGTTTCCGGTGCTGCGCGACGAGCTCGGGGTGTCGTGGGTCGCCCTCGGCGTGATCTCCAGCGTGTTCTACGCGCTGTCCGGCATCGCGCAGCCCATCGCGGGTTTCCTCGTCGACCACTTCGGCGCGCGCCGCGTGCTGCTGTCGGGCATGGCCCTCTTCGGTGCCGCCATCGCGTGCGCCGGGCTGGCGCCGACGTACACAGCGCTGCTGTTCGTCGCCGCGCTCGCCGGCCTCGGCAACAGCGTCTTCCATCCGGCGGACTATTCCATCCTGAACGCCACCGTGAGCGCCCGCCGCATCGCGCGGGCGTACAGCCTGCATCAGATCTCCGGCAACGCCGGCTGGGTGATCGCACCGCTCCTCGTCGGCACCGTCACGCACCTCGCCGGGTGGCGCGTGGCGCTCCTCACCGCCGGGGGCGTGGCCCTCGCGGCGACGCTTGTCATCGCGCTGCAGACACGCGGACTCGGCGCGCGCATGCCGCCGCTGCCACGCACCGAGCACACGGGTCTGCGTGCGGATCTGAAGCTGCTCATGGCGGTGCCGATCCTCATGGCCTTCGGCTACTTCGTGCTCCTGACGGCCTCGACGAGCGGGATCCAGACGTTTGCGGTCCCGGCGCTCGGCGCGATCTATCACGCGCCGCTCGTCCTGGCGACGGGCGCCCTCACGGTCTATCTCTTCGGCAACGCTTCGGGGGTGCTCACGGGCGGCTTCCTCGCCGACCGCGCCACGCGGCACGATCTCGTTGCCGCCGCCGGCGTACTCTGCGCCGCGACGCTGACCGTGGTGCTCGCGTCGGGCGCGCTGCCGCTGGGCGCGGTGAGCCTCGTCATGGCGCTGACCGGCTTCTCGATGGGCGTCACCGCGCCGTCGCGCGACATGCTCGTCCGCGCCGCGACCCCGCGCGGCTCGTCGGGCAAGGTGTTCGGGTTCGTCTACTCCGGGCTGGACATCGGCTCGCTCATCGCGCCGCCGGTGTATGGCTGGTTTCTCGATCGCGGCGCGCCGCGCGGGATGTTCGTCGCGATCGCGGCGGTGATGCTGGTGATGATCGCCACCGTCGTGCAGGTGCGACGGCGCGTGGTAGCGCCGAGCCCGGCGCCGGCAGGCGGGGAGTGAGCTCAGCCGGCGACGACGCGATTCTTCTGCGCGCCGAGCTTCGTGATCCCCATCTCCACCACGTCACCGGGCTGCAGGTAGCGCGGCGGCTTCATGCCGTGCGCGACGCCGGCGGGGGTGCCGGTGGAGATCAGATCGCCCGCGCGCAACGACATGAACTGGCTGACGTAGGCGACCAGCGCACGCACCGAGAAGATCATGTCCTTGGTGTGGCCGCGCTGGCGTGATTCGCCGTTGACCGTCGTCCACACCTCGAGTGCCTGCGGGTCGCCGACCTCATCGGCGGTGACGAGCCAGGGCCCGATCGGAGCGAACGTGTCCGCGCTCTTGCCCTTGGTCGTGGTGCCGCCGCGCTCCATCTGGAACGCGCGCTCCGAGACGTCGTCCACGATCGTGTAGGCGACGACGTGCTTCATCGCGTCGGCCTCGCTGACGTTGCGCGCGTCGCGGCCGATCACGGCCGCCAGCTCGACCTCGTAATCGAGCTTTGCGGCGCCTCGCGGGCGAACGATCGCATCGTGCGATCCGCTGATCGCGCTGTTGGCCTTGATGAACAGCGTCGGCTCGTCCGGTGCTCCGCGGCCGACCTCGCGGGCGTGGTCGCTGTAATTGAGGCCGATGCAGACCATCTTGCCGATGCCGGCCAGCGGACAGCCGAGCCGCGGGCGCCCACGCACGAGCGGCAGTCGCTCGAGCTTCAGCGCACGCAGACGCCTCAGGCCCGCCGCCGACAGCACGTCCGGGGTGATGTCTGGCACCACGCGCGACAGGTCGCGCACGGCGCCCGCGGCGTCCACCACCCCCGGCTTCTCCGAGCCCGCGCGCCCGTAACGGACGAGCTTCACGCGGCCACCGGCGGCCGACGGCGCCCGAAGCCCGTGGCCTGCTCGAATGCGTGCGCGAGCTGGAGCACCCCCCAATCGTCCTGGTGCCGTCCGACGATCTGCAAGCCGACGGGCAAGCCGTCGGGTGTGAAACCGCCCGGCACGGAAATGGCCGGCGATCCGGTGACGGTGATGTCCGAGCATGCGCGCATCCAGTCGATGTAGGTCGGCAACGGGACGCCCTCGATCTCGGTGACGTACGGCTGCGTGACCTCGAAGGGCGGGACCTGCGTCGCCGGCAGCACGAGAAACTCGTAGCGCTCCATGAACGTCCGCACGCGGTGGTAGAGCGCGGTGCGCTTGACCTCGGCCTCGGCCAGCTCGCGCGCGGTCAGCTTGAGCCCCTGCTCGGTGTTCCAGATCACCGTGTCCTTGATCTGGTGGCGGTGCTCCGCCAGCATCGGGCCGTAGCGCGTCGCGAACGCGAAGGCGCGCAGCGCCTGGAAGATCTCGCGCGCGTCGCGCAGGTCGGGCTGCGCCTCGTCGATGACGCAGCCGAGGCTCTCGAGGACTTTGCGTTGCGGCGCGAGCGCCGTCGTCACGCGGCGATCGATCGGCAGGCCGCCCAGGTCGCGGCTCCACGCCACCCGGACTCCGCGGAAATCGCGGGTGAGTGGTCGGCGGAATCGATCGCCGGGCTCCGCGATCGCGATCGGCGAGCGCGGATCCGCGCCGGCGATCGCGCTCAACAGCAATGCGACGTCGGCGACGGTGCGCGCCATCGGGCCCTGCACGCTCAACGTGGTCCATGCGAGCTCACGCGGCCATACGGGGACGCGCCCGGGCGACGTGCGCAGGCCGACGACGTTGCAGAACGCGGCCGGGTTGCGCAGCGAGCCGCCGGTGTCGCTGCCATCGGCGATCGGCACCATCCCACACGCGAGCGCGACGGCGGCCCCGCCCGACGAGCCTCCGCAGGTCTTGCTCGGGTCGTACGGGTTGAGTGTCCGTCCGAACACCTCGTTGAAGGTCTGAGACCCGGCGCCGAACTCCGGCGTGTTGGTCTTGCCCAGCGTGACGGCGCCGGCGGCGCGCAGCCGCTCGATGATGAGCCCATCCTCACTCGGCACGTTGTCGCGATAGATCGGCGAGCCGAACGTGGTCCGAATTCCCTTGGTCGGCACCAGGTCCTTGTGCGCAACCGGCAATCCGAAGAGGGGACCGGTGGCCGCGCCGCGCGCCAGCTCCGCGTCTTTGGCCTTCGCGTCCGCGAGGGCGCGCTCGGCGGTGAGCGTGACGATGGCGTTCATCGTGGGGTTCACGCGCTCGATCTGTGCCAGATGCGCGCGAACGACTTCGGTCACCGACACATCGCGACGGCGGATCCGGTCGGCGAGCTCGACGGCGGTGAGAAAACATAGATCGCTCATGGCGGCAGAACTTACGACGTGCCCGCATCGTGGTCAACCGGTTCGCCTCTCAGGGTTTCCCCGCGCAGAACGCCTAAACGCGGGGCGCTCACGCCGATGCTGCCTATCCGATCGGCGATGGCGGCGACTCACCTCGTGCCCGCTCGATGAGCAGCACGCCGCACAAGTCGCCGTCGCATAAGCGCGCATCGGGCGCCGGCGCGGGTCTGGCACACCGCCTGCTACGTCAGCCGGTCGGGTGGCGCCGCGTCGGCCGCCCAGAGAGAGCGCCGTGGCTTTCGTCACGGCGCTTTTCTACGTGTTCGGCGCGCTGACTCGAGAGACGAGGAGGACGTGTGAACGATGGCTGCTGAGACGCACGGCGGAACGATGACCAGAATGCTGATCGCCCTCCTCGAGGGCGACGAGCCATCCGGACTGGCGCAGCTCACGCGGTTCATCGCGCTCGCCCGGCGGCAAGACGCATCGGTGCGCGTCGCCTACGTCCACGCGATCCCGCGCGATCGTACCGATCGATACGATCGCGTCGTCGCCGATCGCTATCGCGAGATGCTCCGCATCGACGAGACGATGCGCGAGACGGTGGCGTGCCTTCTGCGCGCCAGCGGCCGCGCGCCGGTGGAGATGGTGGTTCGCTTCGGCGCGCCGGTCGTGGAGATCGAGCGCGAGGTCGAAGCGTTCGCCGCCGACGCCGTCGCCTTCGCGCCGGGGACCAGGCTGCGGTCGCGATGGCGCGCATGGAGACTTCGACGGCGCCTCGCGATGTATCCGCGCCTCCGCCTGCTGGTGATCGAGGGCGGCGCCGATCTGCGCCCGACGGCCGAGGTCGCGATGCGGCCCGCTTGACGCGCGCACCGGCTTCGCCCATCCTTCCGTCGGCGACGCGCCGTCGCCGACGAAAGGAGCGGGCATGCGAGGAGCGCGGACGTTTGCAGTGGCGGCCCTCGTGGTGGTGGCAGTGGCCGCGCCGTCGAGCTGGGCCCAGCCGAAGAAGCTCGTCTTCTGGACGCACTGGGAGCAGAATCCCGAGTTCAACCGCTTTTACGAGACCCGGGGCAAGGACTTCGCGCAGAAGGCCGGCTACGAGGTGCAGGTCGTCACCGTGCCCTATCAAGGCTACGAAGCGAAGTACCTCGCGGCCCTGATGGGCAAGAGTGGCGCGCCCGACATCTTCATGGGCATGACCCACCACTGGTGCGGCCAGTACGATTTCTGCGACAAGATGCCGGCCGACCTCGCCAAGATCTGGGACGACAGCGTGCCGAAGTACATGCTCAATGTCGGCAAGTGGAAGGGCGTGCGCTACGGCATTCCGATCGAGCACGGCAACTTCCAGCAGATGTACATCGACGCGGACCTCTTCAAGAAAGCCGGCCTCGATCCCGACAAGCCGCCCCGGACGCTGGACGACTGGCTGGCCGCGATGAAGAAGCTGACCGTGCTCGACGCCAAGGGCGAGCCGACGCAGGTGGGGTTCGCGCTGCGCCACAAGGGACACCCGGTCGGCATCACGGACAAGTTCCTGCCGTTCGCGCACGCGTTCGGCGCGCGCATGCTCTCGCCGAATCTCGAGAAGGCGACGGGCTTTGCCAACAGCGCCGAGATGGTCGCCGCGCTGCAGTTTTACGCGGACCTCGTCATCAAGCACAAGGTCGCCTCGACGGCGTTCCCGACGCCCGAGGACGCGTTCGGGCAGAAGCGCGCGGCCACCATCTTCCGCGAATCGTGGTTCTTCGGCTGGGTGAAGAAGAACGCGCCGGACATCGGCGTCAAGGTGTACGCGCTGCCGTGTGGCAAGACGTGCCCCGGCGCCGGCGCGCTGTTCCCGTGGACCAACATGGTGTACAAGAACAGCCCCAACAAGCAGGCGGCGTGGGACTTCATGAAGTTCATCAGCAACGCCAAGGACGACCTCGACCAGCACCAGGCGCAGGGCATCCTGCCGGTGTGGACGGTGAACCTCGACTCCGCGTACGTGAAGGGCCGCCCCGACTATCAGTCGACGCAGGAGATGCTCAAGCAGCCTGTGCCGCCGGAGTATTACCATCCGAAGTCGAACGAGCTGGCGACGGCCTTCGGCGAGGCGATCGTGGCGGCCCTCTACGGCAAAGGGCAGCCCAAGCCGCTGCTCGACGAGGCCGCCGCCAAAATGGACAGGATCCTGAAGGATTAGGTTGCCGCCCGCGTACATCAGGCGCCAGCGGCGGACGGGACTCCTGTTCGTCCTGCCCGCCGTCGTCTATTTCGGCTGCGTGTTCCTCGTTCCGCTCTTCGAATCGGTCGTCGGCTCGTTCTATCGCACCGTGCCCGGCGGCGGCAGCCAGTTCGTCGGCACGCGGCTGTACGTGAAGGTGCTGACCGATCCCACGTTCTGGCGGGCCGTGGGGAACACGCTGAGCCTGCTCGTCATGTCGGTTCCGGTCACCGTCGTCGCCGCGCTGGCGGTGGCGCTCGGCCTGCACCGCAGCAAGAGCCGCCGGGCGCGCAGCGTGTGGGCGGCGATGTTCTTCCTGCCGTTCTCGGTGTCGCTGGTGGCGGCGGCGCTGGTGTGGCAATGGATTTATGATCCCGTCTACGGCGTGCTCAATCACGCCCTCGGCGCGCTCGGCGTGGCCCCGCTCAAGTGGCTGCAGAGTCTCGACCTCGTGCGGCCGTCGCTCGCGCTCGTCAATGTGTGGGCGCGACTGGGTTTCGACACGGTGATCTTCCTGGCCGCCCTGCAGGCGATCCCGACGGAGTACTACGAGGCGGCGGCCATCGACGGCGCCGGCGCCTGGCAGACGCTGCGCCGGCTCACGCTGCCGCTGCTGAATCCGCAGATCGTGATGGTGACGATCCTCGAGCTGATCTTCAACTTCAAGATCTTCGATACGGTGTATGCGACGACGCAGGGCGGCCCGGCGGGTGCCAGCCAGACGGTGATCATGCTGCTCTACGACACGGCCTTCAAGTACTTCCGCCTCGGCGACGCCTCCGTCATGGCCGTGTTCGTTTTCGTGTCACTGCTGCTCGCCACGCTGCTGCAGTGGCGATTCTTCCGCCGCCAGGTCGAGTATTGAGCAGAGCGCCGTTCGGCCGACTGACGGCCGCGCTCGTGATTGCCGGGGCGCTCTGCGTCGTGTTCCCGCTCGCGTGGATGGGGCTGACGTCGCTGAAGACGGTGCCGGAGATCCAGCGGCTGCCGCTGCAAGTCTTGCCCGACCGGTGGAGCAACCTCGACAACTATCGTGAAGTCTTCCAGCGCCAGCCCTTCGGCCGGTTTCTCCTCAACAGCGCGCTGATCGCGTCGATCTCGGCGCTGTCGAGCGCGATCGTGTCGTCGCTGGCGGGCTACGGTTTTGCGAAGTTCCGCTTCCGGGGCCACGGCGTCCTGTTCTTCGCCATCGTGGGCATCCTCATGGTGCCGTTCCAGTCCGTGGTGGTGCCGCTCTACCTCTGGGTCAACCGTCTCGGACTGCTCGACACCTATCCGGGGATTCTCGCCCCCGATCTCGTCAGCGTCTTCGGCGTGTTCCTCATGCGCCAATCCATCGAGGTCGTACCGACCGAATACGTCGACGCCGCGCGCATCGACGGGGCCGGTGAGCTTGGCATCTTCTGGCGGGTGATCCTGCCGGCGGTGAAGCCGGCCATCGCCACGCTCGTCATCGTGAAGTTCATGTGGACCTGGAACGAGCTGTTCTGGCCGCTCGTCGTCGTGAACTCGCCGACGATGAAAGTGGTCACGCTCGGTCTCGTGAGCTTCACGAACATGTACTTCATCGAGTACAACCTCGTGACCGCGGCTGCGGTGGTGAGCGTGCTGCCGATTCTCGCCGTCTTCCTCGCCGGGCAGAAGTGGATCGTGCGCGGTGTGGTCATGAGCGGGCTCAAGGGATGAGACGCCGCGCCGCGCTCGCGTTCATCTTCGTCACCGTTCTGCTCGACATGCTCGCCCTCGGCCTCATCGCGCCGGTGCTGGCGCCCCTCGTCGTCAGCTTCCTCGGTGGCAACACCGCGCGCGCGGCGGAGGTCTACGGCCTCGCCTTCACCCTCTTCGCGGCCATGCAGTTCGTGGCCTCGCCGGTGCTCGGCGCGCTCTCCGATCGCTTCGGCCGCCGTCCGATCGTGTTGCTCTCCAATCTGGGCCTCGGCCTCGATTACGTGCTGATGGCGCTGGCGCCGAACGTCGGCTGGCTGCTCCTCGGTCGCGTGCTGTCCGGTGTGACGTCGGCCAGCATCACGGCCGCCGGCGCCTACGTCGCCGACGTCACGCCGGAGCGCGAGCGCGCCGCGGGCTTCGCCATGCTCGGCGCGGCGTTCGGTCTCGGCTTCGTGCTCGGCCCCGCGCTCGGCGGGGTGCTCGGCTCGCTCGGGCCGCGCGTGCCGTTCTGGGTCGCGGCCGCGCTGAGCCTGCTCAACGCGGCGTACGGACTGCTCGTGCTGCCGGAGTCGCTGCCGCCGGAGCGGCGCGCCCCCATGATGTGGCGCCGGGCGAATCCCGTCGGCGCGCTGGCGATCCTGCGCGGCCGACGAGCGCTGCGCGGCCTCGCCGCGATGATGTTCTTGCGCCACGTCGCGCACGCGGCGCTGCCGAGCACGTTCGTGCTCTACACCACCTATCGCTATGGCTGGGACGCGCGCGCCGTCGGCCTGGCGCTGGCCGGCGTCGGCATCGGCTCGCTCGTCGTCCAGGGCGCGCTCGTCGCCCCCTTCGTGCGGCGCTTCGGAGAGACGCGCGCGCTGCTCTGGGGCCTGGCGTTCGGCGCCGCCGGCTTCGCCGACTATGGGCTGGCGCCGACCGGCACGCTCTTCTGCATTGGGATTGGGCTGCTCTCGCTGTGGGGGCTGTCGTGGGCGGCGTCGCAGGGACTGATGACGCGCCACGTGGGGCCGACGGAGCAGGGACGCCTGCAGGGCCTCGACGGCAGCCTTCGCGGCGTCGCCGATCTCATCGGTCCGGGACTCTTCACGCTCACGTTCGCGTACTTCATCGCGCCGGGTCGGGACATGCCGGGCGCGCCGTTTCTGCTCGCGGCACTGCTGCAGGTGGCCGCGCTCGCCCTCGCGTGGCGAGCGCTCGCCCCCTCGGACGCCCCGGCCAACGTTCCGAGCGCCCCGGAAACCCGGGGCACTCCTACACGCGGCCAGTGAGCAGCAAGATGATCAGGATCAATACGATGAGTCCCAGCCCACCGCTCGGGTAGTATCCCCAGCCGCTGCTGTACGGCCACGTCGGCAGCGCGCCGATCAGCAGCAGAATCACGATGATCAATAGGATTGTCGTCATGGCGCAAGTCCTCCCGCTCACGGGTACGGCAAGAACGGCGCCAGCGTACGTTGTGCAATCGGCTGCAGCCTCCTACCATCTGGCCCAGGAGGCGACCATGAACAGATCGCATTGGATCATCGCGCTCGTGGGACTGGTTGCGCTGGGGATCGGGTTCGGACTCGGCTCCGCCGTGGGACAGCAGAGCCCGCCCGCGGACAACAAGGGGCTCGACGCGAAGGTCGAGAGCACGATCGACCTCGCGCCCGACTTTCCCGGGTATCAGTTACGGCTGCGCACGATCACGTTCGAGCCCGGCGGCGTGGCGGGCTTCCACAGCCACAAGCAGCGGCCGGCGTTCGCGTACATCCTGCAGGGCAATCTGACGGAGCTGCGGCAGGGAGGCTACGAAAAGATGGTGGGCCCGGGCGGCGTCATCACGGAATCGCGCGATGTCGAGCACTGGGCGGAGAACCGGAGCGGCGCGAAGGTCGTGCTGGTCGGCGTCGACCTCTTCAAGCCCTGACGCGCGTCAGAACCAGGCGGACTTGTCGACGACGTTGCGCAGCGGCTCGCCGGCGGCGAACCGCCGGCAGTTGTCGAGCAGGATCTCGAAGCGACGCTCGTCGAGATAGGGGCCGAAGCCGGCCGTGTGCGGCGTGATCAGCACGCCGGGTGTCGTCCACAGCGGGTGATTGGCGGGCAGCGGCTCCTCCTCGAAGACGTCGAGCCCGGCGCCGGCGATCTCACCGGCGCGCAGCGCGGCGACGAGATCATCGAGCCGCGTCGTCTTGCCGCGTCCGATGTTGATGAAGAAGGCCGTCGGCTTCATCTTCTGAAAGCGGGCGCGGTTCATGAAGCCTTCGGTCGCCGGCGTGTGCGGCACCGTCAGGATCACGAAATCGGCGCGCGGCAATAGCGCGTCGAGCGCGCCGGACGGGTGGAGTTCGGCGACGCCCGGCGGCCGGTCCGTGCGGCGCGCGTCGACGCCGAGCACCTTCATGCCGAAGGCGGCGGCGAGCCGGGCCGCTTCGGCGCCGATGCCTCCGACGCCGACGATCAGCGCCGTCGCCTCGGGCAGGTGTACGACTCCGGTGTCGAGCGGCGCCGGCCGCCACTCCCGCCGCGCCTGCTGGGGCAGATAGCGATGCAGATCGCGGGCGAACGCGAGCACGAAGGCCATGATGTGGGCGCCGATGTGATCGTTGTAGATCTCGCGGAAATTCGTGACGATGACCGGATGCTGGACCAGCGCCGGGTAGTAATAGCCCGCGGGCGGCGCGGCCTGCGGCGCTTGCAGCCAGCGCAGCCGCGTCGCGTGCGTCAACACATCGGGTCGCAGTGTGCCGAACGCGCAGTCGGCGCGCGCAAGCGTCGCGCGCGCCGTCGTCTCGTCTTCGGCCACGACCACTTCGAGCCCCGGCACCCCGGCCTTGACGCGCGCCGCCCACTCGCGCGTCTTCGCTTCCTGCGGCGGCAGCATCACGAGGGTCGGCATAGGGTCGGCGCGCGGCCGCTCAGCTGCCTCCCACGAAGGCTTTCGCCTTCGCGATCTCGGGCCGCGTGCTGTCGGCCGCCTTGGTCAGCTCGATCAGCTTCATGTAGTACGTCCGCGCCTTCTCCCGGTCACCGGCGGATTCGGCGGCGCGTGCAGCGCCGGCGAGCCCGTGCAAGCGATTGGGATCCGTCCGCTGCGAGGCCTCGAACTCCGCGAGCGCCTTGGCCGGCTGGCCGGTATCGAGCAACAGCTCGGCCAGCATCTCGCGCGCGGGCTGGATGGCGCCGGGCGTGACGGGATGCTTTTCCGTCGCGTCCTCGCGGTCGGCGGCCTGGCGCATCAGCGCCAGCGCCTCCTCGTTGCGGCCCTCCGACCGCGCGATCCAGCCGTTCACGGCCAGCTTCTGGATCTCGGCCTGCTCGGCCCAGTAGGTGTTCTTGGCCGTCGTCAACGCGTAGGCGAGCGACTCGAGCCGCGTCGCTTCCTTCTTCGCCGCGACCACGTTGCCGCTGCGTGCGGCGCCGAGCCCGCGCGCGAACGCATTGATGGACTCCGCCTGCGGGAACTTCGCCCACGACAGGCTCTGCGGGTGGAGCGGCAGATCCGCCGCTTCCGCCCAGGCACGCCGCTCCAGCGCGTAACGCGCCGGGATGGCCGCGAAGGCGAACGCGGCCGCGAACTGCTCGGAGTCGATCTTGTTGAGGCCGCGGACCTCGTCGACGACGGCGCGCGCCTCCTTGTCCTTCGCGAGCTGCAGCGCGGCGTAGGTGATGTAGTCCATCGCGTGCAGGGCGTTGTAGGAGCCCGCCTCGAGGTTGGCCTGCTTCAGCTCGGCCTTGGCCACCTCCGCGGACACGCGGTTGCTGTTGATGGAATCCTGCCAGTAGCCCAGCCGCGTGAAGATGTGTGACGGCATGTGCTGCGCGTGCGGCGCCGATGGCGCGATCGCCGCGTAGCGGCGCGCGGCGGGCAGGCCCTTCTGGGCGATCGGCGGGAAGTCGTACGAGTGAATGAGATAGTGCGCGACGCCGGGATGCTCGGGCTGTTCGGCGAAGACCGCTTCGAGGATCGAGGCGGCCTTGAGCTGATTGGCGTACGTCTTGTCGTTCGGATTCAGCGTCGCGTTCAGGGCGAGCGCGTAGAAGATCGACGCCTCGCGATCGGTGGGATACTTCTGCGCGAGCGCCTCCATCGCCTTCTCGTACGCGACCGCACGCGTCTTGTGATCGACGGTGTCGGCGTCCTTGTAGAACGTCTCGATCGCCGCGATGTAGTCCTGCTCGCGCTGGGTCTTGGCCCCGGCGGCCTTCGCGCGCGCGACGGCGGCGGCGCCCTCCTGCAGGCCGCGCGCGACCGGCGGGCCGGCCAGCGGGTTGCCCAGGAACGCCACCGCGGCGCCCCAGTGCGCGATGCCGCACGACGGATCGGCGGCAGCGACCGCGTTGAACCCTTTGATCGCCTCGCCGAACCAGAACGAGTGCTGCAGCGCGACGGCGCGCTCGAACTGTGCCTGAACGGTCGGGCTGCACGACGTGGGGAAGTTGACCTTCCCGAGGCGCTCGGGCGCCTGCGCTCCCGCGTGGGGCGTCGAGGCGCCGAGCCACGCGCTAAGAATCACGAGTCCGGTCCCGATGCTGATGAGTGAGCGGCTGCTGACCATGTCTACCTCCGCCCGCGCAGCATTTCACGGGTCGGCGGCGTCGCGCAAGAGTCTGCTCGCTGGCATCGCGGTTGCTCAACGAGGCAGTGGAGGACAGCGCCCATGGCGAACCGACGCAAGCCGACGATGCCGCCGCCTGATCCCACGACGGTCACCAACACCGCGTTCGATGCTGGTGTACGCGCCGTCGAGATGTCCACCGCCGTCGCGCGAGGCCTTGCCAAGGGCGCGCTGGCCGCGGCGCGCGCGATGACCGAGAGCTTTATGCAGGCCGCCGACGCGACGACCCGGGCCACGACCGACATGGCGCGCGCAGCGGGCGAGGGCGCCAAGCGCGAAAGCGCGCGCGCGGCGCGCCGGCCGCGCCGGGCGCCACGAAAGACGCAGGGCCGCCGGCGACGCGCCGCCTGACCAGCGGTCCGCACGCATGGCGCGGCTGCAGCCGGCGTGCCCCTAGTCTGCGATGGGTGCCAACTGACGCGCGTCGAGCTCCAGCCAGACGTTCTCGTCCACCTCGAACACCTCGTGCGGTCGCGCGGTGACCCGCAGCAGGAGCGCGCCGTCTTTGGGACGCACGGCGTAGTCCCAGTGCTCACCCAGGTACGCGCGCTGCACGACACGCCCCGGCAGCAGCGCCCTGCGGTCCGAGGCGGGGGGCGGCTGGCGGTGCAGGTGCACGCTCTGCGGGCGTAGCGAGAAGGTCAGGCGTCCCCGCAGCGCCGCCGAGTCGGCGAACCGCGCGCGCGGAATCGCAAAGCCATCGAAGGCGACGTCGTCGCCGCGCACCTCGGCCTCCAGGAAATTGGTGCGGCCGATGAACCCGGCGACGAAGCGCGTGCGCGGACGCGCGTAGAGCGCGCGCGGCTCGTCCACCTGCTCGATGCGCCCCGCGTTCATCACGGCGATGCGATCGGACGTCACCATGGCCTCGGCCTGGTCGTGCGTCACGTACACGGTCGTGATGTGGAACTCGTCGTGCAGGCGGCGGATCTCATAGCGCATTTCCTCGCGCAGGTTTGCGTCGAGGTTGCTCAGCGGCTCGTCGAGGAGCAGGACGTCGGGCTGTACGACGATCGCGCGCGCCAGCGCCACCCGCTGCTGCTGGCCGCCCGACAGCTCGGCGGGATAGCGATCGCGCAGGTGGCGCATGCGCACGACATCCAGGATGCGGTCGACCCGATCGCGGATCTCGCTGCGCGGCCGCCGACGCACCTCGAGGCCGAAGCCGACGTTCTCGGCGACGGTCATGTTCGGCCAGATCGCGTACGACTGGAAGATCATCGACATGCCCCGCTGTTCCGGCGGCAGCGAGCCGGCCGGCGCGGAGATCGTGCGGCCGTCCAGCTCGATGGTGCCCTCCGTGGGGTCGAGGAAGCCCGCGATCATGCGCAGCGTCGTCGTCTTGCCGCAGCCCGACGGCCCGAGCAGCGAGACGAACTCGCCGCGCGCCAGAGCCAGCGAGGCGCGATCCACGGCCGTGACCGCGCCGAAGCGGCAGGTGACGTCGCGCAGGACGAGGTTGCTCATGCGTCGCCCCGCTACGTGCTCGTCCGGCGCAGCATGAAGTCGCGTCCGATCACGCGGAAGCCCACCATGACCAGCGCGACCGTGACCACCACGAGCACCAGGCCGATCGAGGCGAGCAGCTCGAAATTCCCCTCGTCGCTCTTGTCGAAGAGCAGCACCGACAGCACCTGGGTGCCCGTCGTGTAGAGGAAGATCGCCGACGACAGCTCGCGGGTGGCGGGAATGAACACGAGGATGAACGCGCCGGCCAGGCCGCGCTGCAGGAGCGGCGTCACCACGCGGCGCAGCGCCAGCGCCCGGCTGCCGCCGAGGATACGCACGGCGTCTTCGAGCTCGGGGTTGATGGACCGGATGGCGGCGTCGCTGTTCGCATAGGCGATCGGCAGAAAGCGGGTGGCGAAGGCGAGGATGAGGATCCACGCCGTGCCGTACAGGGCGAGCGGCGGGCGCGTGTAGGCGGCGTAGAAGCCGATGGCCAGCACGATGCCGGGAATCACGAAGGGCGCCATCGCCACGTAGGTCAGGCCGCTCGCGAACGGCACGAGCCGCCGATGGGCGACGTAGGCGATGGCCACCGCCAGGCCGAGCGCGATCAGCGCGGCGGTGCCGCCGTAGACGAACGTGTGCCAGGCCGCCGTTTGCGTCGCGCGCTGGTCGAACAGCACGAAGGACACGTTGCGCAGGGTGAGGTTGTCGAGCGAGAAACCGCGGCCCCACGCCTTGGCGAAGGCGGCTTGCAGCACGACGAGCATCGGCAGGAAGAAGGACAGCGACGTCACGAAGAGGCACCACGCGAGCAGCGCCCAGCGCCACCGGCCCAGTCGAATCGGCCGGCGCTCGCCGCCCTTGCCGGTCAGGGCCACGTAGCCCTTGCGCGCGATGATCCGGCGCTGCAGCCAGAACAGCGCCACCGTGATGGCCAGCAGCGGCATCGAGTAGGCGGCGGCGACCTCCACCTTCGGCGGGAACTCGAAGAACTGCCACAGCATCGTCGTCATCACCTGGAAGCGTCCGGGCAGGGCGATGAGCGCGGGCACGCCGAACAGCGCGATCGCTTCGAGGAACGCGACGATGAACGCGGCGAGCACCGCCGGCAGGGTGAGCGGCAACGTGATGCGCAGCGTGCGGCGTAGGACGCCGGCGCCCAGCGTGGTGGCCGCGTCGTCCATCTCGGAGGAGATCAGGTCGAGCGCAGATCGCGTGAAGACGAAGACGTACGGATAGGAATAGATCGCGATGACCAGCACGAGGCCGGCCATGCTGTAGACGTTGAAGGGCCCGGCGGCGGTGCCGGTCGCCGTCATCCACACACGGTTGAGCCAACCGGCGTTCGGCCCGGCCAGCAGGATCCACGCGACGGCGCCCAGATAGTTCGGAACGATGAACGTGCCGAGGATGGCCGCCCAGACGAGGCCCTTGCCCGGCATGTCGGTGCGCGACACCGCCCACGCCATCGGCACCCCGAAGACGATGCAGAGCGCGCCCACGGCGAGGCCGACGACCAGCGAGTTGACGAGCGCCTCGACGTAGCGCCAGCGGCCGAACGCGGTGAGGTAATTGGTCAGCGTCAGCCCGCCGCCGTCGGGATCCTGGAACGAGACCCAGAACAGACGCGCGAGCGGATTGACGACCAGAACGAGGAGCAGGATGACGAACAGCAGCCAGACCAGGCGCGAACGGTCCACGCGCTCAGATCCCGAAGGTGTCCCGGAACAGCTCCTTGACCTCGGGAATGCCTTTGTCGATCTCCTCGTACGTCGGGCGGATCGTCTTGACGTCGGCGATCGAGCGGCCACCGGGCAGCGGCTTGACGTGAATGTTCACGGGATCCTGGCGGAACTTCACCATGATCTCGTTGGCGTCGCGCGACAGCAGATACTCGATGAAGAGCCTGGCCGCGTTCGGCGCCGGCGCGTTCTTGAGGATGCTGGAGGGCGAGATCATGAGGATCGCGCCGTCCTCCGGGTAGGCGACGGCGACCGGGTTGCCCTTGTCCTTGCTCTGAAGCGTGGTGGCGAGCGGGCCCGCGCCGACCCAGCTCTCCTTGGCGTTGAGCATCGTCACCGTGTCGTTGATGGAGCGGCCGATGCGCGGTTTGTTCAGCTCGAGCTTCTTGAAGTAGTCCCAGCCGTACAGCTTCTTCATCTGCACGACCCAGGTGCCGACGTAGCCGCTGAAGCTCGGGTGGCCGATCGAGACCTTGCCTTTCCATTTGGGATCGAGCAGGTCCGTCCACTTCTTCGGCGCGTCGCGGTCGGCCACCAGGCTGGTGTTGTAGTTGATCAGCACGAGGCCGGCCGCGGTGGCGATGAACTGTTCGTCGGAATCGTTGAATGGCTTGAACGCCGCGATCTGCTCGCCGAGATTCTTCGGGCGGTAGGCCTGCAGCCACCCGTCCTTCTTCATCTTGCCGTGGTGGCTCGTGTCCGTGGAGGAAATCACGGACGCGATGGCGAGTCCGCCCTTCATGTCCTGCGACAGACGCTGGTACGCGACCTGCGCGGTGGTGCGGACGTAGTTACATTTCACTCCCGCGTACTTCTTCTCGAACCCCTGACAGACGGCGGCGGCCGTCTCCGAATCGTAGTGCGCGGTGTACCAGGTGAATTCTTTTTCTTTCTTGGCCGCCTCGTGCAGCTGTGCTTCGCCGTCGAAGGCGGCGGCGGTGGTGACGAGAGCCAGGAGCATCGCGAAGATCGCGGTGAGGACGCGAGACATCACGGGGACTCTAGTTGCCTCGGCCCGAGCGCTCCCGCAGCGCAATCCACATGTCGTGGCATTCCGCGTGGAAGAGCAGCCGGACCCCCTCGACCGTGAAGACCTCGATCGCCTCGGTGCCGGTGTCGAGGGCGTCGGCGCAGGTGATGCAGGGATCGCGAGTCGGCTGGATGAGGCGGGTGGACCAGACCTGGACGTCGGGCATGTGCCCTTCGCGGAGTCGGGCCGTGGTGCGCCCCATCCGCGCCGCCCGGGCCCTCCAGTTGTCGTGGTCCATAACGACTACAGGCTACCAGACACCCCCACACGCGCGGCAAGGAGACGCTGCAGCTGATCGGGATCGACCGGCTTCACGAGATGCACGTCGAATCCGGCCGCGAGCGCGCGCTCCCGGTCTTCGGGCTGCCCGTAGCCCGTCACGGCCACGAGGCGCGTGCCGGGAGCGTCGGCGCGAATGCGTCGGGCGACCTCATAGCCGTCGATGCCGGGCAGGCCGATGTCGATGAGGGCGGCGTCGGGCCGCAGGCGCCGAGCCTCCTCGATGCCCGAGGCGCCATCACACGCCTCGTGCACCTCGTGCCCGAGGATATGGAGAAGATTGCGCAGCATCTCACGCGCGTCTTCGTTGTCCTCGATCACGAGCACGCGCCGCGCCGGGCCCGCGACGGCCGGGCGCGCGGCGTCGTCGGAGTCCGGCGGGTCGGCGAGAACCGGCAGGCGGACCGTGAACGTGCTGCCGCGTCCCGGCCCCGCGCTCGACGCCTCGACCGTGCCGCCGTGCAACTGGACCAGCTGCCGCACGAGCGTGAGCCCGATGCCGAGGCCTCCGGCCGATCGCTCCAGCGAGCGGTCCGCCTGCACGAAGAGGTCGAAGACGCGCGGCAGCAGCTCAGCGCGTATGCCCACGCCCGTGTCGCGCACGCTGAGGACGGCGTGATCGCCGTCCCGGTGCACGCTCACGGTGATTTCGCCGCCCGCCGGCGTGTACTTCACCGCATTCGCCAGCAGATTCGTCAGTACCTGCTCGAGGCGCGTCGGATCGGCCGAGACCCACGTCGGCGCCGCCTGCACGGTGATCACGTGACGCGAGCCGGCGGGTCCGCCGTGCAGCGTCGTGACGCGGCGGGCGATTTCTCCCAAGTCGGCCGGCTGCAGGCGCAGGGCGATCTTGCCGGCGACGACGCGCGAGACGTCGAGCAGATCGTCGACGATTCGCGCGAGATGCTGCACCTGACGGCCGATGATCTCGCTTGCGCGCGTGGTGGCGTGGTTGCCGGCCGCGGTGCGCGCGAGCACGTGCGCCGCGCTGCCGATGGCGCCCAGCGGGTTGCGCAGCTCGTGGCCGAGCATGGCGAGGAACTCGTCCTTGGTGCGATTGGCGGCCTCCGACTCCGCCCGGGCCGCCTCCTGGCGGCCGAACAGGCGCGCATTCTGGACGGCCACCGCCGTCTGCTCGGCGAGCCGCACACAGATCGTCTCGTCCTCGTCGGTGAACGAGCGGGGCGTGCGGTTCGCGATATAGAGGAGGCCGGCGGCCTCGGCGCCGACGAGGACCGGCACGACCATCAGCGCCATGGTGCCGGCCTCTTCGGTGAGTGTGCGAAATTCTGCGGGGACTCGCGGGTCCACACGATAGTCGTCCGTGCGCACCGGACGACCCGTCACCATGGCCACGCCGCCGAGGCCGCGGCCCGGAGTGACTCGCAGAGTGTCCCAGTCGCGCCACCACGAGCCGACGCGATGCCGTGGCACCATGGCCCCGGACTCCGCGTCGCGCAGCATGATGGCCGAGCTGTCGCTGCCGGTGAGGGCCTGCGCGCCCTCGACGACGCGCCGCAGGACGGTGTCCAGGTCGAGCGAGGACGTGATGGAGCGCGCGATCTCGCCCAGGAACGCCACGCGCACGTCCGAGCGCTTGTCCTCGGTGACGTCGGCGCACACGCCGACGAGGCGGTCGGGTCGGCCGGCGGCATCGTAAAACGCGACGACGTGCGCCTCGAGCCATCGCGCGTTGCCGTCGGGCCGGACGACGCGATATTCCGTCGTGTCCTCGCCGCGCTGCAGCGCCGTCCGGATCGCCGCGCGCACGCGCTCGCGGTCCTCATGGTGCACCGCCGCCTCGAACGCGTCGAACGTGCCGCCGAACGTGCCGGTGGGCAGGCCGTGGATCGCCTCCAGCGAGGGCGACCATGCGATCCGGCCCGTGGGTAGCGTCCATTCCCACGTGCCGAGGCCGCCGGCCTCGAGCGATAGGCGCAGGCGCTCATCGCGCTCGCGCAGCGCGCGCTCGACGCCCCTCGACTCCCAGATCAACGCCGCGATCGACAGCGAGGTCGCCGCCATGGTGCCGAGAAAGAGCTGCAGCAAGAGCAGCGCGGCGTTCGGCGACGCCACGGCGAACGCGCCGAGACCGGCGCTGGTGCCGCTGACGGCGACGGCCGCGATCAGGAGCAGCAGCGCGGACGTCTCGCGGGCGCCGAAGCGAAACGCCGACCAGAGGAGTGGCGGTAGACACAGAAACGTCAGGGGATAGTGTGCGGGATTCGTCACGCCGTCGCGAAACACGGCCAGCGCGAGGGCGACGCTGACGCCGCCGAGCAGCAGCGCTTCGAGCGGTCGATCGCGGGCTCCGATGGCGCCCGGCGCCTTGCCCCGGACGGCGAGGAGCAGAAAGGGCGCCACGACGAGATCGCCGGCGGCGTCACCGAGCCACCACGTGAGCCAGATCGGGCCGAAGTCCGCCCAGCGTGCGGAGCCGGTGAGCACAAGCGTCGAGACGCTGAGCGTGGCGTCCATCATGGTCGACAGGAGGGCTGCGGCCACGAACTTGAAGATGTCCTGCGCGCGATCGAAGGCGGCGGCGCCGTTTGCGAATCGCTCGACGAGGACGGCGCCGACGAGCGCCTCCAGCGTATTGCCCGTCGCGATCCCCAGCGACGAGACGATCGAGCCCGCCGTGCTGAGGTTCACGACGAACGCGCCGGCGAAGATCGCCGGCCACACCTGACGGCCGAGCAGCAAGACGGCGGCGAGCGCGATGCCCGCCGGCGGCCACACGGCCGTCGCGTTCGCGTGGACGATCGCGAATGCGAGGCCCAGCTTGCCGGCAACGAAGTAGAGGACGCCGACGCCGAGCGCGGCCGCCCAGGTGACCGCGCGTCCTTGCATGCCGTCTCCGGGGCTACGCGCCCGGACCGCGCTCCATCGAGTGGGGCTGCCAGCGCTGCAGACCGCTCTTGTCCAGCACGGCCGGGTTCACACAGCTCATCGGCCAGCGGCCGCTCAGCACGAGGGCGATCTCCTGGCCCACGCGCCGCAGCCGGACGGCGTCGAAGCGCGCGGAGGCCGAGGCGACGTGCGGCGTGAGGATCACGTTGTCCATCTTGAGCAGCGGGTTCGACGGCACCGCGGGCTCCTCTTCCAGCACGTCGAGGCCGGCCCCGGCGATCCATCCTTCCTGCAGCGCCTTGATGAGCGCGGGCTCGTCGACGGTGGGGCCCCGCCCCGTGTTGATGAAGAGCGCGGTGCGCTTCATCGCCCGGAAATGCTCTTCGCGCAGCATGTGGTGCGCGCTCGGCGTCGACGGCGCGTGCATGGAGACGATGTCCGCCTGGGCGAGGAGCTCGGGCAGGCTGACCGGCTCCACGCCATAGCGGCTCATCGTCAGCTCCTCGATGAACGGGTCGTAGGCGATCACCCGCAGCCCGAACGGCTTGGCGCGCACGGCGACGCCGCGCGCCACGTGGCCGAAGGCGACGAGGCCCAGCGTCTGGCCCATGAGCCGCGGGAACTGGTAGAGCAGCGGCCGGCCCTCGCGCCAGCGGCCCTCGCGCACCATGCGGTCCATGGTGGTGAGCCGGCGGAAGGCGGCGAGGATCAGCGTCATCGCGTGATCGGCGACCTCCTCGATGAACGTGTCAGGGCAGTTGGTCACGGGAATGCCACGCGCCGTGGCCGCGGCCACGTCCACGGAGTCCACGCCGACGGAGCCGAGCGAGATCACGCGGCAGTGCTCCAGGCCGTCGATGATCTTCTTGGTGATCCGGCGCGCCTTGGCGTAGAGCGCGTCCGCGTCGCGCGCGGCGGCGATGAAGTCGTCCTCGCTCTTGGCATCGATGTCCACGATCTCGGCGCCGATCGGACGCAGCGCCTCCAGCTCGAGCGCATAGTCGGTCTTGGCACCGTACGTCGGTCCGGCTGGCGTCACGATCTTGAATTTCGCCACGGCGGCCTCCCCGCGATGAATTCGAAACACTGCACAGAATGCCCGAACACGGCGCTCGCGTCGAGCGGTCAGCGCGTGAGCACCGGCTTCATCGATGGCGACGCAAGCGCGTCCTTCGCGTCGTCCCACCGCACCACGTCGGTGGTCACGGCCTCGGGAGAAAGCCGCCCGCCGGCCACCAGATCCAGCACGTGCGGCAAGACCGCGCGCGAGTTCACGCGGCCGGTCACCAGGCGCACGCCGCGCGTGTAGAGCTCCAGCATGGGCAGCGCCACCTCGCTGAAGTAGATGCTCACGCTGGTGCAGATTCCCTCGGGTTCCAGCGAGCGCAGCGCGCACACGAGGCCCTCGGGCCGCATGCTCGCGTCCACGGTGATCGGATAGCTGCCGGCGCGCGCGGGCGGCGCGCCCTCCACCAGCGTCGCGCCGAGTGCCTGGGCCCGCTCGCCCTGCGCGGCATTGGGCGGCAGGTAATCGACCCGGCCAGCGCCGAGCGCTTTGGCGACGGCGACCGCGTACAGCGAGATGCTCATGGCGGAGCCCACGATGAGCACGGTCGCGCCGGGCCGCTCGGCCAGCGGCGGGCCGACGGCACGCCACGCATCGGCGATGTTGTCGCTGGCGCTGGCGACGGCGGCCGGCGTGACGCCCATCGGCAGCGGAAAGCACATCGCGTCCGCGAACGGCACGCGGACGAGGTCCGCGATGGCGCCGCCCCAGTCGCCGCCGAGCGGCTTGAACCCGTACATGGCGCCGGCGGGCGCCGAGCGGCACGAGCCGGTGAGGCCGCGCGCGCACCGCTCGCAGCGCCCGCAGCAGATCTGGAACGTCACCACCACGCGCTGCCCCGGGCGCACGCTCGCCACCGCGTCGCCGACCTCGACGACCTCGGCGACGAACTCGTGGCCGAGCGGGAAGGGGCCGGGAAACGGCGCGACGCCCTGGATCAGCCACACGTCGAGGTCGCACAGGGCGACAGCGAGCGGCCGCACGATCGCCTCGCTCGGGCCACCGAGCGCCGGCGCCGCGGCCTCCTGCCACTCCAGGGTGTGCTTCTTGAGGAAGACGAGGTGGCGCATCAGCGGTCGAGCCAGACGTCCTGCATGCGGCCATAGTTGTAGAGCGAATGGTGCGGCACGAGATTGCGCACGTACGGCCACTGCGTGAAGTACTCGTTGCGCCAGCCCAGCATCGGCCGCGCGACGTCGGCCTCGAGTCGGCGCTGGATCTCCCAGACGAGCTTCGTGCGGCGGTCACGATCCGGCTCCTGCGACTGCGCGTCGATCAGCTTGTCCGTCTGCTCGCTGCAGTAGTCGGTGTAATTACGCGACGTGCCGCACTTGAAGTTCTCGTAGAAGTAGACGTCGGGGTCGTCGACGGCGGCCGCGGTGAGATTGGCGCCGATGAGATAGTCGCGGCGCGCGAGGGCAGGGAAGAACGCGCTGCTCTCGATCTGCTTGACGGTCGCCTCCACGCCGACGAGGCGGAGCTGGTCGGCCACGAACGACGCGAGATCGATGTAGATGGCGAACGCGCGCGTCGTCAGCTCGACGCGCAGCGGCTTGCCGGGGCCATAGCCGACCGACGCGAGCAGGCGCTTGGCCTCCGCCTTGTCGACGACCGCGCTGCGGTAGCCGGGCAGCGTGCGGACTTCCTGGTCGAGCAGGCCCCAGGCGCCGTACGGGCGCGGCATGACCGAGGTGCCCACACGCGCGCCGCCGTGACGCACGCCCTGCACGAAGGCCTGGCGATCCATGGCCAGGCTGATCGCGCGGCGGACGACGACGTTGTCGAACGGCGGCTTCTTGTGATTCATGATCACGTTGTCGCTGCCGATCTGGCCCGTCTCCGCCACCACCAGCGATGGCACATTCGTCTTGATCGTCTCCGCCATCGTCTTCGTCATCTCGAGCGGCATCGCGACGTCGAGCCGGCCGGCCTGAAGCGCGGCGAGGCGCGTCCCCCGCTCCCCGATGATCGGATAGCGAATGCCGTCGAGGTAGGGCCGTCCGGCCACGAAGTAGTCGGGGTTGCGCTCGAGCTCGACCATCTCACCGCGCGCATACTGCTTGAGCTTGAAGGGCCCCGTCCCGATGCAGCGCTGGCGTAGCTCGGCGAGCGGCACGTGTGCGGGATAGACCGGCGAGTAGCCGGAGGCGAGCATGAGCAGCAGCGACGGCTGTGGCCGTTTGAGGCGGAACACGACCGTGTGCGGATCGGCCGCCTCGATCGCGTCGATGTTGGCGTACCACTCCTTGCGTGGGTTGAGCCGCAGCTTGGCCGGCGCGTCGGCCGCCTCGCGGACGACGTCGAACGTGTACTTGACGTCTCGGCTCGTGAACGGATGGCCGTCGTGCCACTTCACGCCGCGGCGCAGGAAGAAGACGAGATTGCGGTAACTGTCCTGCCACGACCACTTCTCCGCGAGCTCGGGCAGCACCGTCTGCGCCGTCTCGTGCGCCTTGAGCTGATCGAACAGCACGAGATTCGAGTAGCACGGCATCACCGGCCAGAGCCCCGAGATCGTCGCGACCTCGTGGATCGAGAAGCCCGGCGGATCTTCGCCGAGCATCGCGTTGAGGATCCCGCCGCGCTTGGGCGCCTGGCCGTGCGCGGGCGCGCCGGCCAGCGTCACCGCGGCGGCGGCGACGAGCAGCGCGAGCGCGACCGACGAGCGAGCGTTCATGTCTCCTCCGGTCTCCGGCGTGAGGGTCGCGGCATTATACTCGCGGTCATGGACACCACCCGCGTGCTCGACCTGCTGGAGGCCGGCGACTGGAAGGCCGCTCACGAGATCGTGCAGAAGGAGTCCTCGACGCTCGCCGCGTGGCTGCACGGCATCGTGCACATCCTGGAAGGCGACCTCGACAATGCGCGCGGCTGGTATCGCCGTGCCGAGCGCGAGTTCCCGGGCGCGGGCGCCGCCAAGCAGGAGATTGCCGCCGCGCGCCGGAGCGCCGGCGGACGTTGAGGACCGAATGCGTCACGGATTGACGAGTCCACGTGACTACGTCCTCCGCCAGCGGGACAGGAACGGTCTCGCCGTCGGCGATCGCCTGCGCCTTCGACTGGCGTTGCCGGTCGAGGACGAGACGGATAACCTCTTGCTCTGGCGCGAGCGCGACGGTCGGTTGTCCCGTTGGCCGGACGACGCGTCGATCTTCAACCACTTCGAGCGCGTCGAGGGGGCGAACTTTCTCCGGCGATGACCGTCTCGCCGTCGCTGCGCTCTGGCGCCGGCTCGACGCGCCCGGCCACGACGCCTGTCGGCTGCAGCGCAGTGGCTGGGGTTGGCGGCTCGACGGCACCGCGGTCTTTCGCGAGGACCGGCTGCTGGCGCGGCTCGATTACGAGGTCGCATGCGACGCCGCATGGGTGACGCAGCACGGGCGCGTGCGTGGCTGGCTCGACGCGCGGTTCGTCGACCTCGAGATCGCGCGAACCGGCACGGGCCGGTGGACCATCAACGGCGCGACCGTTCCCGGGCTCGAGGCGTGCGTCGATCTCGATCTCGGATTCACTCCGGCCACCAACACGCTGCAGCTTCGACGCATCGCCCTGGCCGACGGGCAGAGCACCGAGGTGCCCGTGAGTTGGCTCGACATCGCGGCCGGCACGCTCGAGCGTCTCTCGCAGCGCTACGAGCGACGGACGGCGACAGCGTACTGGTACGAGGCGCCCCGCTTCGACTACGCAGCGTTGCTCGAGGTCACGCCGACGGCGTTCGTGCGCCTCTATCCCGGGCTGTGGGAGCTGGAGCCCGGGCAATGACCGCGAAGCGCTACTTGTAGTCCAGCCCCGCGGCGGCGAACTTCGGCCTGAATTCCGGCCGGGCGAGGTACGCGAGCAGTGCACGCCCGGCGTCCGGGGTGGGGGCGCCCGCCAGCAATGACGACGCGTAGACCGTGACCTTGTTGATCTCGGCCGGCATCGGCCCGACCAGCGTCACGCCCTTCACGGGCAGAATCTCGCTGATCTGGTGCAGGCACAGATCGGCCTTGCCGCTCGCGACCGCCTCGGCCGCATAACCGCCCTTCCATAGAATTACCTTGTCCTTGATGGCGTCGGCGAGCCCGAGCTGCTGGAGCACCGCCGCCACGTGCATGCCGCTGGTGGCTCCCGTGGCGGGATCGAGATAGACGATCGACTTCGCCTCGAGGACCGCGCGCTTGAAGGCGTCGACGCTCGAGACATCGGGCTTCGGCGCGCCCTCGCGCACGGCCACGCCGACGGCGGTGCGTGCGAGATCGCGGCGGCTGTCGGTCACCACGTAGTTCGATTTGGTGAGCGCCTCCATCACGGCGTCCGGCGCGACCAGGACGTCGGCCTTCTCGCCGCCCTCGACGCGCTTGCGCAGGCCGCCACCCGTGTCGGCCGTGATGACGACCGTGTGCCCGGTCTCCTTCTGAAAGCCGTCGCTCAGCTCGGTGACCATGGACTTCATGGCCCCCGCGCTGAGGACACGGACCTCGGCGGCCGCCGCGGGACCGCCCACGACGATCAGCGCGATGAGTGCCCAGACGATCGCCCGCACCGTCATACGGTGTACATCGAGAAGTCGACGGCCTTCTCGGTGATGAACTCCAGCAGCGCCGGCGTTCCCTCGCGCGTCTTGGCGATCGCGCGGCGGATGGCGGGCACGATGTCGTCGGGCGCGGTGACGCGCTCGCCCCAGCCGCCGAACGCCTTGGCCATGTCGGCGTAGTTGCCGCTGATGTCGGTCGAGCGATACTTCTCGGTCGCCGTGGCCATGACCTTCAGCTCGATAGCCATCGAGAAGTTGTTCAGCAGCACGGACAGGATCGGGATCCGCTCGCGCACCGCCGTCTCGAAGTCCATGCCGGTGAAGCCGATGGCCGCGTCGCCCCACACGTTGACGCAGAGCTTGTCGGGCTGCGCGAGCTTGGCGCCCATGGCGAGCCCGAGGCCGTAGCCGAGCTGCGTCGTCTTGCCCCAGCCGATGTAGGTCAGCGGCGCGATCGGCTCCCAGAACGGCGAGATCTGGTCGCGCGGACTGCCCGCGTCGTGCGTGATGATCGTGTTCGCCACGTCCACGGTGTGCAGCAGATCGTAGATCACGCGGTATGGCGACAGCGGCGTGCTCTTCGCCGTCAGCCGCGGCATCCACTGCGCCATCCATTCCGTCTTGAGCCGGCTGATCTCGGCGGTGACCGCGGACATGCGGCCGCGCGGCTTGCCCTTCAACCGATCGCGCACCTCGCCCAGCAGCGCGTCGAGCGTGAGGGCCGCGTCGCCGACCAGGGCCATCTCCGCCCGCACGTCCTTGTTGATGTCGAGCGGATCGAGCGTCGCGTGCACGAGCTTCTTGCCCTTGGGCATCGGCACGCCGTAGTTCGTCGACGCGAACGAGCAGCCGATGCCGAAGATCAGATCGGCGTTGGTGAGGAAGTGATGCAGCTGCTTGCTGATCGACCGGCCGCCCGACCCCAGCGACAGGGCGTGGGTCTCGGGGAACGCGCTCTTGCCCTGCAGGCTCGTCGTCACCGGCGCCTCGAGCAGCTCGGCCAGCTCGCGCAGCTGGGTCCAGGCCTTCGCGTAATGCACACCCTGGCCGGCGTAGATCACCGGCCGTTCGGCGGCGACGAGCGCGGCCGCCACCTCGGTCACGGCCTTGGGATCGGGCGCGACGCGCAGCCGCGGCGCCGGCGTGTACGTCCAGCCGTCCGGCACCTCTTCGCGCATGACGTCGACGGGAATCTCGATCAGCACGGGACGCGGCCGGCCGTTCTTCACCTGCGTGAAGGCACGGCGCATCGCATCGGGAACGTGCTGCGGCAGGATGACCTGCTCGGCCCACTTGGTCACGTGCTGGTAGTTCAGCCATGAGGAGAAGTTCGGCGTGATGTTGAGCAGGTTGCGCGGATAGCCGCCGGGAATGACGACGATCGGCACCGAGTCGCCGAAGGCCTGGGCCACGCCGCCGAACGAGTTCTCCGTGCCGGGACCATGCTGCATGGCGAAGACGCCGATGCGATCGCCCGAGGTCACACGGCTGAGCGCGTCCGCCATGTGCAGGCCCACGCGCTCCTGTCGCACGATGATCGTGCGAATGTCGGCCTCGGCCGCCGCTTCGATGATCTGATTGACCGGGTAGCCGATCAGGAACTTGACGCCTTCGCGCTTGAGAATGTCCGCCACCACGGCCGCTGCCTTCATGCGCTGCCTCCTCGTGCCCACTTCTGCGTGGGCATGGGGCATAGTATGCCCTATCGCAAGGAGGACCCATGAACCGGGGATTCGCCGTCGCCGCCAACGTCAAGACCGACGTCATCGCCGCCGCCGCCCGCGAAGGGGAGAGCGCGGGCTATACCTCGTTCTGGGTCAATCATCCGGGTCCGTTCGACGGGCTCGCCTCGGTCGGAGTGGCGGCGCGGGAATCGCGTCGCATCGCGCTCGGCATCGGCGTGATCCCGCTCCACACGCGGGGCCCGCAGTCGATCGTCGACGGCGTGCGCACGCACGCCGTGCCGCTCGACCGGCTCTGGCTCGGCGTGGGCAGTCCGAATCCAAAATCGCTCGACCGGGTTCGCGAGGGCGTGGCCGCGCTCCGCAAGGAGCTCCGCACGCGGCTCGTCGTCGCCGCGCTCGGCCCCAAGATGTGCCGGCTGGCCGGCGAGATCGCCGACGGCGTGCTCTTCAACTGGCTCACGCCCGAGCACGCGAAGGCGTCGGCCGCGCTCGTCCGCGAGAGTGCGCAGGCGGCGAAGCGTCCCGTGCCGCGGCTCTTCGCCTACGTGCGGCTGGCCATGGGTCCCGGCGCGGCCGAGCGCGTGGCAAAAGAGGGCGCGCGCTATGACTCGGTGCCGGCCTACCATGCGAACTTCGAGCGCATGGGCGTGAAGCCCGACGCGACGGCCATTGTCGCCGATACGCCCGCTCAGGTCGCCGCCGCGCTCGCGCGCTGGGACGGCGCGGTCGACGAGGTCGTGTTGCGCGCGCTCCCCGCGGATGAGGGCGTCGACTCGACGCTCGCGCTGCTTCGCGCCGCCAAGCCCTGAGCGCGCGCCGCGCCCCATGACCGAGGAGATGACCCGCTACTACGCGCGGCGCGCGGGTGAGTACGAGCGCGTCTACGACATCCCCGCGTGGCAGCCGGGCATCGCCGAGCTGCGCCGCCGGGTGGGGCCGCTCTTCGCGGGGCGTCGCGTCTTCGAGGTGGCGTGCGGCACCGGCTACTGGACCGAGCTGCTCGCCTCCGTTGCGACGGCCGTGCACGCGACGGATCTCAGCGCTGAGACGCTGGTCCTCGCGCGCGCCCGGCCGTGCCCGCGCGGCAACGTGACGTTCGCGACGGGCGACGCCTACGAGCCCCACGTGGGGCCGCCGCGCTGGGACGCGGGATTCGCGGGGCTCTGGCTGTCGCACGTCGACGTCGGGCGCATCGAGGCGTTTCTCGACGCGTTCCACTCGCACCTGGCTCGCGGCGCCGTCGTGATGGCCTTCGACGAGGCTGACGATCCTACCCGCACCGCGCGCGGCATCCGCGTGGACGACGTGACGGGAAACCGCTACGAGGCACGCCGCCTCGACAACGGCGAGCGCTACGAGATCGTGAAGAACTTCATCGACGAGTCCCGCCTGCGCCGCGCTCTTGGTCCGCGCGCGCGTCGCGTCGTCTACGATGACCTGGGCCGGTTCTGGGTGGCCACCTGGGAGGTCACGTGACGGAGCGAGCGATTGGCCGCTATCCCGATCCGACGATGCAGATTCTCGATCAGGGCTTCGCGCGATTCCGGATCAACAACGCGGCGGTGGAGCGCCTGGCCACGGGATTCCGCTGGGCGGAGGGGCCGGCGTGGTTCGGCGATGGTCGCTACCTCTTGTGGAGCGACATTCCCAACAATCGCATCATGCGCTGGGACGAGGAGACGGGCGCCGTCTCCGTCTTCCGCCGGCCGTCGAACAACGCCAACGGCAACACGCGAGACCGGCAGGGCCGGCTCGTGACGTGCGAGCACGACGCGCGGCGCGTGACGCGGACCGAGTACGACGGCGCGATCACCGTGATTCTCGGTCGCTTCGACGACAAGCGCCTGAATTCGCCCAACGACGTCGTCGTGAAGTCCGACGACTCGATATGGTTCACCGATCCGCCGTTCGGCATCCTGACCAACTACGAAGGCCACCAGGCCACGCCGGAGCTGCCCACCAACGTCTATCGCGTGGACCGCGCGGGCCGCGCCAGCGTCGTCACCGGCGACGTGCCGCGGCCCAACGGTCTCGCGTTCTCGCCGGACGAGTCGCGCCTCTACGTGGTGGCCAGCGGCGACAGCCCGCGCACCATCCGCGTCTTCGACGTCGTCGCCAACGGCACCGCCCTCGCCAATGGCCGCGTGTTCGTGAATTGCGGTCAGGGCGTCCCCGACGGCTTTCGCTGCGACACCGACGGCAATCTCTGGTGCGGCTGGGGAGGTGGCGACGGTCACGACGGCGTCGTGGTCTTCACCCCCGAGGGGAAGATGGTGTTCCGCATCCTGTTGCCTGAGCGCTGCGCCAACCTCTGCTTCGGGGGGCCGAGTCGCAACCGCCTCTTCATGGCGGCGAGCCAGTCCATCTACGCGGTCTACGTCGACGCGCAGGGCGCCACGCTGAGCTGACCGCGGCACCGAGCGCGGGCGACCGTGACGGCGTTCAGCGGCTCGTGACGACGACTTCCGTTCGGCGATTGCGCGCGCGGCCCTCTTCGGTATCGTTCGGTGCCACGGGTCGCTCGGGTCCGAAGCCGGCCGTGGCGATCCGCTCGGGGGCGACGCCCGTCTCGACGAGCCGTTCCTTGATCGCGTGGGCACGATCGAACGAGAGGTCTTTGTTGGTGCCGGCGTCGCCGGTGGCGTCCGTGAAGCCCTCGAGGCTGACCCGCACGTTGGGATAAGCCTTCAACGTTCGACCGAGCGCGTCGACGGTCCGCCCCGATTCGGGGGCGAGCGACGCCGACCCGGGCTCGAATGTCAGACCATCGAACACGAAGCGCCGGGGCACGCTCATGTCACTCGTGTTTGCGAGGAACGCGTTGAACTTGGCCAGAAACGAGCCCGCCCTGACGTCGAGCTTCTCGCCGGTCGGCAAGGTGAGTGCCTGGAATTGCCGAGGCAGCGCGGACGGCTCACGCTTCACGCCCTCGTCGCCCCACGGCGGATGCATGACCAACACGATGGCGAGTCCCGCAAGCGCCGCCAGCACCGGCAACACCCACGCGCCAAGCCGTCCTTGTCCAGACGTGGTGGCGACGTCCAAGCCGTCGCGGTAGCGGCGCTCCACCTGCGACGCGGCGGCCGATACGCTCGGCGCCTGCAGCCCGAGCACGTTGGCCACTGCCGACGGGGTGACGTTGGCGATCGACGCGCGCTGGCCGGCCAGGTAATTCATGAGGCCGGAGCCATCGAGCCCGTGGGTGGCGACTTCACGTCCCAGCACGCCCATGACCATCGGCGCCGCAAGGCACAGGAGGCTGCGCGCGGACGAGCCGGAGAGGTTGGCAGACTGTGCGATGGTATCCGTGACGTTCTGCTGCTTGCCTCCAAAGAGGCTCGCCAGCACGTGGCGTCCCGACGTCATCAGCATGTCCGTGGCGTTGCCGCCCCCGAGCATGCCGACCAGCCTGTCCAGCGTGCCGGCGCCATAGCTGCCCTCGTTGATCATCGAGCGCACCCACTGCGCGCCCGCCGGCGTCGAGGCGGTCGTGACGAGACCTGCGAGGATCGTCGGAATCGCCGTGGCGAAGCCCGAGCCCGTCGTGGTCGCATTGGCGCCGATGAGGCCGCTGACCGACCGCACGACGTCGGGGCTCGCGGCGTCGCGAGCCTGGTCGAGTAGAGACGCCATGATGGACTCCTTTGCCGATCGTGTTCCCGCACGCAGAACGGCGCCGGATGGAGGATGCGGCGTCATGGCAGGCACGTCCATGGGACCTAGGTCGCAGCAGCCCCGACCGGCGTTCCCGGCCAGAGACCACCGAGAGAGGGCTGAGCCTGGGGCGCGCCGGCGTTCGCCGACGCGCGCCAGGCTCAGAGAAACCTTACTTCTTCGCCAGCTTCGTCTCCAGCAGCGTGCGGACCTCGGCCACGGCCGCGCGCCACAGCGGCGTGCCGGGCACCGCGTACTCGGCGTTCACCTGGGCGCGGAAGTCGTTCATGGCCGCGTCCTGCTTGGCCTTGTCGTCCTTGGGCGCCAGGTCGAGGGTCTTGGAGCGGATCAGCGCCGCCTTGCTGGTGGCGGGATGCGCGCGCTCGATCCAGCGGCCAATTTCGTTCCAGTTGGCGTCGAAGAAGACGACGACCGGAATGGAGCGGTAGCCGTTGTTGAGATAGCAATCGGTGATGTCGAGGTTCTGGTCGCGGAGGAACACGCGCAGCTCGGCGCCCGGAATCGCCTCGACGATCTTCGCGATCAGCGGCGAATTGCGGTGCACGTCGCCGCACCAGTTCTCGGCCAGCATCAGCACATACTTGACGCCCTTGACGCCCGCGAAGAACTTCTTCTCGTCGTCCGTCAGGTTCGCGCGGTTGTAGTTCTCCTCGGTGCGCTTCTGGGTATCCCCCATCTGGGCCATGTAGTCCTTCCAGGTCATACCCTTCGAGAAGCGCGCGTTGTCAACGGGAATCTGCAGCTGAGCCATGTCGTCTCTCCTCTCTCTAATTGGCGCGGCCGACGGCCTGGTACAGATCGGCGAGGGGCACGATCCGTCCATGCAGCGGCAGCAACCGGTCGACGGTCAATCCGAGCCGCGCGAGATTGTCCACCAGGTTCAAGGTGAACGGGCTCGGCGGCATCGGAGGTGGCGTGTTGGTGGGCGGCGGCGTGAAGGTGTCGGCCTGACTGAGCAGCCGCTCCTTCGGCAGGTACACCATGAGCAGGCCGTCGTCGTGCGCGTTGCCGGCGATGTGATGGATCTCGACGCTGCGCGTGCCGTCGCTGAGGACGCGCTTGTCCCGCACGCCCTCGACGGCGGCGGGCTTCTTACCGGACTTCGCGAGATGGTCGGGGTCGATGGTCGCGCGCGCCGCGAAGGCGCGATCGAAGAACGGGCGGTTGATCTCGTGGGTGATGACGGTCACGCCCTCGGCGGCGAACGCGCGCAGACCGCCGGCGTGATCGAAGTGGTGATGACTGTTGATGACGTAGCGGACGGGCTTGTTCGGCACCAGGCCGCGAGTCTCCTTCAACACGGCCAGCGCGCGCTCGTCGTTGAGCGGCGCCTCCACCACGATCAGGTGATCGCTCATCTCGATGACCACGCTGTGATGCGTGCCGCCGGTGAGGTACCACACGCCATCGGCCACCATCTGCGTGGTCACGGCGGCGTAGGGCGCGGCAGCGGCGCGGACGTTGTCGGGGACGGTGACGTCGACGGCAACGTTGGGCCGCACCTCGGTCACCGTGACGTCGAGCGTGGGAAAGCCACCGGCCGTCTGCTTGATGCGCGTGGGGAATTTCGTTCCGCCGAAGTCCTTGTAGTCCGCGTACTCGATGGTGACGGGCACGTCGCCCAGCACCGGGTTCGGCACGACGGCGTTCACGCGCTCGACCAGATTGGCCCGATCGAGCGTGACCCGCGTCAGATACTTGCCCGGCGACCCGAAGACGATGACGCGGCCCTGCACGGAGGCGTTGCTGGACTGCGCGGCTCGCACGATGCCGTGGGGCGTCGCCCACAGCTCAAGCTGCCGCGTCGCCAGCGTGATCGGCGCCGGGATCGCCGCGTCGTTGGCGACGTTCCACGCGTGATCGCCCGAGACGACGAAGACCTGCCGCAGCTCACCGCGCACAGGCTGCAGGCCGCCGCCGCGCGGGGGCTCTTCGCCTTGCGTCCGCACCCACACGTCGCGCAGCGACGCCGTCTCGTAGTTGACCGAGCGCGTGAGGCTCCGGACCACGAAGCGCGGCCACGGACTGCCGGGCGCGGCGCTCTGGCCGGCCGCCCAGCTTTCGCCGCTGGCCGTCATCTCGTACGACTTGAGGTGCGTCGCGCCGAGCGCCTTGGCCGCCGCGTCCAGCGCGGCCCGAGCGTCCTGGGCGTGCACGGGCGCCGCCGCCAGCAGCGCAAGCAGCAGCGTCGCGAGCGCGAGCGAGACGCGCATGCTCATCCTCCTCATTTCGTACGGAACACCACGAGGCGATCGTTGCCCGACTCCGGCGCCCAGACCTCGCCGGGCCGGCCGAGCATCTGGCGGACGTTGGCGCCGCGCGCGTCGCTCGGGAACGCCTGGAACTTTTCCGTCGCCGGCTCGAAGCGGACGACCGCGTTGGCGCCGAAGTCGCTGAGCCACACGATGTCGCGCTCGTCCACGTAGACGGCGTACGCGTGCGGGCTATCGCCCGGCAGCCGCCACGTCTTCCACGTCTTCGCCTTCGCGTCGTACACACTCACGTTGCCGGAGTTCCACTCGCTCACCCAGATCCGGCCGGTCGAGTCCGACCAGACGCGGCGCGCGCCCTGATCCTTGGTCGGCGGCTCGATGACGGTGGCGGCGCCGGTCTCCAGATCGACCCGCGCGATGTAGCTGCCCGCGAGCGAGGCGAAGTACACGTCGCCACCCGGCGTCGTCGTGATGCCGTACGGACCGCGGCCGCGCGGCGCGTCCCAGACGTCCATCGCGCCCGTCGCGGGGTCGAGCCGTCCGTAGATACCGCTCTGGCCGGTGAACCAGATCCGCCCGCGCTTGTCGAACGTCGCGGTGTTGAGGTTCGCCCACTTGCGCGTCTGGGGCAGCGGCCAGCGCTTCACCGCGCGCGTCTGCGGATCGACGCGCACGATCGAGTTCGTGCCGCCCTCCGTCACCCACGGCGCGCCGTCGGGGCCGATGATCACGCCGTGCGGCGCGGCGCCCTCGCCGAGCGGCACCAGCGCGATCTTCCCGGTCGCCGGCTCCAGCCGCCCCAGCTTGCCGTCGCGCTGCGCCGTGTACCAGACGATGCCGTCGGCGCCGACCGCCACGTCGTGCGGGGAGCCGCCGCCATGCGGCAGCGCGTAGGTCCGCGTCGTGACATCGGCGGCCGCCGGCAGGGCCAGAACGGCGAACGACAACGCAACAAGCAGGCGTCGCATGCGAAAGGTTCTCCCGCTTAGATGGGGAATCGGGGCCGAAAGACTCTTCGGATGAGATAGGGGTTGGCGCCCAGGTCGTAGAGCCGGCGGATGTCGCCGGTCAGGAGGGCCGCCTTTTCGGCCTCGCTGAGGTCGTGACCCGCCACCTCGGCGTCGCTGAGCTTCTCGCGCGTGACGTGAGCCTTCGCGAGGCCGGTGAGGATCTTGTTGAGCGGATACGAGACCGCGATCATGCGTGCACCCACACCGCGCCACAGCCGGTGATCCACTCGGGCACCGGCTCGTAGGCCAGTGACTCGCCCTTCCAGCCCGGCACCGCGCCCATCAGCGCCACCCAGTTGCGGATCTCCTGGCCGCCGTTGCCGCCCTCGCGCTCGATCTCTTCCCACGTCAGCCGCAGCAGCGGCTCGACGTCGCCGCGCTCGACGTGATCGATCACCCAGTGATCCCATTCCGGGTTGATGCGCCCCGTCTCGGGCGTGCCGACCCAGTGCGAGATGCCGCCCGTGGCGACGAAGGCGACGCGCGACGCGCCGGGATGCGAGCGCGCGAAGCGCCCGACGAACGCGCCCATCTCGTGACAGCGGCGCAGCGACGGCAGCGGCGGCGCCGCGCAGTTCGTATACACCGTCGCCACCGGAGTGTTGCCGTCGGGGTCGAGAAAGTGCAGCGGCACCGCGAGCTCGTCCCACGACTCGATTTCGTACGAGTAGGCGAAATCGAAGCCGCCGGCGAGGCCGGCCTCGAGCAGCGCCATGCTCCAGTGCGGGAGCCCGCGAATCTTGCGTGGCGGGATGCGCATGAGCGTGCTGCCGCCGGGACTCGGCGCGTCGTAGGCCTCGACGACGCCCACGCAGAACGCGGGCAGGTTGCTATAGGGGAAATTCTGCAGATGATCGTTGACGAACATCACGAGCAGATCGGGCCGCGCCGCGCTCAGGCGTCGCCGCATCTCGTGAAAGCCCGCGTACAGGCGCTCGCGCTGCTCCGGATGTGCGATCTCCGGCTTGCCCGTGATGAGGGGCGCGTGGGACGCGAGCGCTGCCGCGACGATCTCGGCCATAATGGGCCTCCGGTGAGGCCTAATGGCATCACCGCGAAGGGATACTGTCAAGGTGGAGGATCTCGATGCGATTGGGGTATTTCGCGATGCCGCTGCACCCGCCGGGCTCCGATCCGGCGCAAACGATGGACGACGACCTGGCGCAGCTGGCGACGCTGGATCGGCTCGGCTACGAAGAAGCCTGGATCGGCGAGCACTTCACCGCGCAGTGGGAGAACATTCCGTGCCCCGACCTGTTCATCGCGCGGGCGCTCGAGCGCACGAAGCGGATGAAGCTGGCGACCGGCGTGTCGTGCCTGCCCAACCACGATCCGCTGATGCTCGCGCAGCGGATCGCGCAGCTCGATCAGATGGCGCGCGGCCGGTTCTACTGGGGCGTCGGGTCCGGCGGCTTTCCCGGAGATTTCGAATTGTTCGGCGTCGATCCCAAGAATGGCGAGCACCGCGTGATCACGCGCGAGATTCTCGACACCGTGCTGGCGCTCTGGCAGGACGCCAAGCCCGGCGGCTATGACGGTCGGCGCTTTCACTTCAACGTGCCGCAGCCGCAGACGGACATCGGACTGCGCCTGCACCTCCAGCCCTTCCAGAAGCCGCATCCGCCGATCGGCGTGGCCGGCGTATCGGCGAATTCCGAGACGCTCGTGCTGGCCGGCGAGCGCGGCTACATCCCGATGTCGATCAACTTCGTGCCCCCACGCATTCTCACGACGCACTGGGAGGGCGTGAAGGCGGGCGCCAAGCGCGCGGGACGCATCGCCGACCGCACGACGTGGCGCATCGCCCGCGACGTGTACGTGGCCGACACTGACGCGAAGGCGCGGCGCGAGGCGATCGACGGCACGCTCGGGCGCGACTACCGCGAGTACTTCCTGAAGCTGCTTCCGAAGCTGCGCGGCTTCGACATGCTCAAAGTCGATCCGGCCATGCCGGATCTCGAGGTCACGCTCGAGTACCTCTGCGACAACATCTGGATCGTGGGCAGTCCCGAGACGGTGGCGCGCAGGCTCGCGAAGCTGTACCACGAGGTGGGCGGCTTCGGCACGCTGCTCGTGATCGCGCACGAATGGACGCCGCGGAGCGCGTGGGAGCGCTCGATGCGCCTGCTCGCCGAGGACGTCCTGCCGAGGCTCAGCCGCGCTGAATCTGCCCCAGCCCGGGCAGCCGGCCGAGGAAGTTCCCGCTCACGGCGCCGTCCACCACGAGGTCGTGGCCGTTGACGTAGCGCGCATCGGCGCCGAGGAGGAACGCCACCACGTCGGCGACGTCTTCCGGCGTGGCCACGCGCCCGAGCGGAACCAGCGCCGCGCGCTCGGCGGCCAGCGCGGCATTCTCATACACCTTCTCGGTCATGCCGGTGCGGACCAGGCCGGGTGACACGCTGTTGACGCGGATCCCGTCGCGCCCGAACTCTTGCGCGAGCACGCGCATGAGCATGATGACGGCGGCCTTGCTCGGCGCGTACGGGCCGAGGTTGGCGTGGGCGTTGCTGCCCGACATCGACGCGGTGATGACGATCGCGCCGTGTGCCGCCGCGAGCGCGTCGTGCGCGGCCTTCGCCAGGAGCCACGTCGCGCGTGTGTTGACGTTGAAGAGCGCGTCCCAGTCGTCGACGGTGTAGGTGAGGAGCGCGCCGGGACGGTTGATGCCGGCGTTGCTCACGAGCGCGTCGAGACCGCCGAACCGCGTGATGGCCTCCGCGACCGCGCGTCCCGGTCCGTCCGTCGTGGCCATGTCGGCGACGATCGTGAGAGGTTCGGCGTCGAGCTTGCGCACGTCCTCGGCGACCGCGTCGAGCTGTGCCTTCGCCGCCGCCACGTCGACGATCGCGATCATCGCGCTCTTGCCGGCCGAGCGCGCGTCGCGCGCCAGCCGCCGCGCGGTCGCGCGACCGATTCCACTCGCCGCCCCCGTCACCAGTGCTCGCATGTCTTCGTTCTCCATGAAGCGCGTTCGATCTGTTGTCGGCCACGGCGAGTATCGCACGCCGGCATGCTTGGTCCGCGGTCTGGCTTGGCGCTATGATCGAAAGCGCTGATGAACGGCCCCACGCGCCCCGTCGTCCTCCTCTTCGCTCTCCTCGTTCTCGCCGGCGGCTGCGCGACGCGGCGCACCGCCGAAGGCCCGATCGCGCCCAACGCACCACCCGCGGCCGCTGCACCGGTGCCGGCCGGACGGCCCGCGAGTCCGATGCCGGTCGGCGATCAAGCGCGCGCCGCGCTCGAGGAGGGCCGCAAGCGTCTCGCCCAGGGCGACATGGTGACGGCGAGTGCGCTGCTGCGCGAGGCGCTGCGCCTGCAGCCAGACCTCGCGGAGGCGCGTGCGAGCCTCGGCTTGGCTCTCTATGCGATGGGCGATCTCGACGCCGCCGTCGACGAGCTGCGCGGCCTCCTGCGCGTGCGACCCGATCTCGCCGAGGCTCGATTGACGCTCGCGGTGGCGCTCGTCGCGAGGCAGGAGTGGCCCGCCGCGCGTGCCGAGCTCGAAAGCGCGCTCGCCGCGCGTCCCGATCTGGTGCAGGCGAGCTACACGCTCGGTGTCGTCCGCTATGCGCAGGGCGATCTCACCGGCGCCATCGAAGCCTATCGCCACGTCCTCGCTCGCGAGCCGCGCGCGCAGGACGCACGCTACAACCTGGCGCTCGTGCTCAAGCTGGCTCGTCGGGACGCCGAGGCGACGCCCGAGTTCCTCACGGCCGCGCAGGCGGGAATTCCGCGCGCGCAGTTCTTCACCGGCGCGGCGTACGCGACGGGCGCGGGCGTCGAGCGCGACCTCGTCGCCGCGATCACCTGGTGGATGCGCGCCGCGGAGCTTGGCGTCGCGCAGGCGGACGAAGGCCTCGCCCAGCTGCGCCAGGCGGCATCTGGCCGGTCGCGCCGGCCGCCGGCTGAACGCCAGGCGATCGAGCAGGCCTTCACGGAGTACCGCGCGCGGCTGTGGCAGTACTATCCCGGCCTCGCGCGCGAGGGCGACGAGCCGCTCGGCGCCGCGCTGCTGCGCCAGGGACGCGCGGGGGAGGCGGTCGCCGTCCTGATTCGCGAAGCCGCCGCGCTGAGCGAGCCGGCGCAGCGCCTGCTCGAAACGCTCTACGATCAGGGCGTCGATGGTCAGCTGCCCGCGCACGACGCGCGGATTCTCGCCTACCTCAAGAGCGCCGCCGCCGAAGGGCGCTCGCGTCCGCGGCCGTAGACGCGGCATCGCCGGCCGCGAGGCCCGGGGCGTCCCGGATCTCACGACCGGCGATCAACGATCGGCGGCTACCTCAGATCGCTACTGGACTGGATTGCGCTGGTCGGACGTGAGCTTGTTCTTCCAGTTTGGCGGGAGGTTCTGCACCCAGCCGTGGTAGACGAGCGGAATCGGAAGCACGCCCTGGCCGCCGAGTCCGGCGTAGAGCGTCGGGTTGTCGTCGGTGCGCGTTGTGCGGCCCGCCGTCAGAAGGACCCGGCCCACGATCTTGGCGTCGATCGGGTTGCCGTCGTTGTTGGGATCCGGATCCACGACGATGAGATCGTTCGAGAACTTACTGGAGACGTACGCGTAGTAGCCGCCGCCTTGCTTGGCACCGAAGTTGACGCCGTGGCAGCCCGCGCTGCACGGAAGCGAGCGCACCACGGTGTCGGTCGCGGTGTCGATGATCAGGATCGTCGCCGTCAGCGTGTTGGCGGTGATCATGTACTTACCGTGCGGGGCGACCGGAGTCTGGATGGGCAGACCGCCGATCAAGGGGGCTCCACTGCCGCCCGGATCGGCCGGCGCACTCCCGGTGACGGGATCGTAGCCGGCGAGCAGATGAATGGTCTTGGTGGCCACCTTGGTCTGGCCGTCATGGCATGCGGGCGCGCCGATCGACACGCAGGTGATCGTGCTGTCGGCGTAGTTGGAGACGTAGTACTTGCTGGCGTCCGGCATCATCCCGCTCGCGATCGGCAGGCGACCCGTGGGCACCTTGGCCACGATCGAGCCGTTCACGAGGTTGAGCTGCGTTGAATCGTCCGTGTTCGAGTTGGGCGTGACCATCTTCTTGCCGTCGAAGCTCATCCAGTGTGCGTGGGGCTGCGCCGGCCTCTCGAAATCGAACTGCGTCGGAATCCGCCGCTGTACGTGGGTCGCCCCCGGCGCCAACTCGATGACCGCGTCTTCACCGTTGAGCGTGACGTGGACTTGATCGGTATCCACGCGGGTCATGACGTGCGCCGGCGACTCGCCGATGGCGATGTTCTGCACCACATGGCCGGTCAGCCGATCGAAGACGGTGAGCTTGTCGCTGAACCACTGGGTCTGATAGATGAGGCGCTGGTCACGGTCCGTCCACATATTGTGCGGGTTGTTCAGATTGACCTCGGGCAGGCCGAACTTCTTCGTCACCTCCCACGTCTTCGCGTCCACGGCCGTGACCGTGCCGGGCTTGGTCTTGCTGGCCGTCATCTCGTACTGCGCATCGACCCAGATCTCGCCGACGCCGGGTTCGGCCGGCTTCACCGGCCCGCCGATTTTGGTGTTGATGGACAGCTCGGAGAGGTTGACGACGGCCCCGCCGGTGAGGCGGACGTCCACCGCGGGCAGGTCCACCTTCCAGGAGAGTGTGGGATTCGTCTCGGGGTTGCGGTCCTGATAGTGGGCCGGGTTGGTGATGAGGAAGAAGGCGCGCAGCAGTCGGACGCCGAGGTCGCTCGCGCTGGGGACGCTGAGGCCGCTGAGCAGCGAGATGTTCTCGCCGACGTCGAGCCCGGGCGTCGCCGGGTCGTCGACGACGGCCGCCGCCAGCATGAACGGGTGCAGCTTGCAGACGAACACGTAGAGGCCGGGCTGGCTGAGCGTGACCTGGTCGCTCTGGCCCTTCTTGAGCGCCGCGGGTTGATCGAAGGGCATGTTGGGAGCGCCGGTCGGGTAGACGAGGCTCGTGAAGGTGTGAACGGTATCGGTCTCGGCTCCGATCGTGATGCGCACCGCGTCGCCGGGCTTGATCACCGCCAGCGACTGGGTGCCGGCCGGGACGCATCCCGTGCCGCCCACGCACTTGAACCAGGAGCCGGGATCGTCGGTCGCCTCGAACTCGGCGACGTCGGGTGACGCGCCGCCGATGCTGCCGCCGACGAGCAGTGCCACCACGGCCGTCGCCGGCGCGAGCCGACGACTCCATCGGCGATGGCGAGGTGACGACGCCGGCGCATTCAGAGACACCAGGCCGAGGAGCGTCAGCGGCACCGCCGCCACCAGCGAGATGAGCGCCTCACGAACGCTGTAGTCGAGAAAGCGGCTGAGATTCGCATTGATGGATGCGGCCATCGCGAGTGCCGCGGCCGATCCGCCGCGCAGGCCGGCATCGATGAGCGCGTGGCCCACGACGGCCGGCACCAGCATCGCGGCGAACGCGACGGCGATGAGGCCCGTGCGCGCGACGAGGGCAAGGGGGCCACGTTCCGCCAACTGCATCCAGCGAAACAGACCGAGCCCCCCGAGCACCGCCAGGACGGCCAGCGGCCAGGCGAGCGTCCCGTCGCGAAGCGCGTGAGACAAATGGCTGCGGAGCGGCGCGGCGGGCCCTGCGATCCACGCGTGCACGAGGTGTTGCCACGCGATCGTCCCGAAGGCCAGGAGTGACGCCAGGCCTACGCAGGCACGCCATGAGAGATCCCCGCTCGTTTTCGATGCGCGAACATTGGTGGCCATGTCATCCTCCCGCTGAAAATGCGAATCAGTTCGTCGAGCCAGGAGGATGGCAACGAGGGTGCCAGACGCGAACGGCGCTGATAGACGACCGGTAAATCATCGTGAACACGGACCTCGACTCGTGAACGGGCGGGGGCGCAGCGCGGGCGGAGCGATCAGCCGTCACGACATTTCGTGACCGTCCCGAAATGTCGCGAACGAGCGCGGATCAGCGCTTACGAGTGATGCCGAGCTTCTTCATCCGGGACTCGAGGGTCGTCGCGGGCAGCCCGAGGAGCTGGGCGGCTCCGTTCTCTCCGCTCACGCGCCAACCAGTGCCCTGGAGCACGTCCAGGATGTGGGCGCGTTCGGCCTGTTCCAGCGTCGCGACTGGCGCCGCCGTCCCGGGTCGCCGTGGCGGCCAGTCGGGCACGGCGAGCTGCGCGCTATCGCTGACGATCACCGCGCGCTCGATCACGTGCTCGAGCTCGCGCACGTTGCCCGGCCACGCGTAGGCGGTCAGCGTCGCCATCACGCGATCGGGCACGCGTTCGATCCGCTTGCCGAGCCTGGCGCCATACTTCTGGACGAAGCAGCCGACGAGCGCCGGGATGTCTTCTTTCCGCTCTCGGAGCGGCGGCAGGGCGATCGGAAAGACGTTGAGGCGATAGAAGAGGTCGGGCCGGAAGCGTCCCTGCCGGCATGCGGCCTCGAGGTCGCGGTTGGTGGCGGCGATGACGCGCGCGTCCACCTTGAACGTGCGGCTGCCGCCCACGCGCTCGAACTCACCTTCTTGGAGCACCCTCAGCAGCTTCGGCTGCAGGTCCAGCGGCAGCTCACCGATCTCGTCGAGGAAGAGCGTGCCTTCGTGAGCCAGCTCGAAGCGGCCGAGCTTGCGCGCCACCGCCCCGGTGAACGCGCCCCGCTCGTGTCCGAAGAGCTCGCTCTCGATCAGCCCCGCGGAGATCGCTGCGCAGTTGACCTTGACGAGCATCTTGTCCTTGCGCGTGCTCTGTGTGTGGATCGCGCGCGCGACCAATTCCTTGCCGGTCCCCGTCTCGCCGGTGACCAGCACCGTCGAGTCGGTGGGCGCCACCTGCTCGATGCTCTTCACGACGCGCGCGAGCGCCGCCGAGCGCGCCACCAGTTCCCCCTCGCCGAGGGCCTGCACTTCCTGCTGCAGTGATCGGGACTCCGCCTCCGCGCGCCGGCGCTCGTTCACGTCGCGCAGGATGATGGTGTAGAGCGTCGCGCCGGCCGCCACCACGTGGGAGACCGTGGCCTCCACGGGGAACTCTTCGCCGTTGGCGCGGAGCGCGGTGAGACCCTCCGGCACCCACATCGACCGCTTCGGCTCGTGGCCCGGCCGGGTATAGTCGGCGAGCATCGCGGCGAAGGCTTCGGAGGCGAAACGCTCGATGGGTGCGCCGACGGCGTCCGCGGCCGCGCAGCGGAACACCTGCTCGGCGGCGGCGTTGAAGAGCATGATCCGGCCCGCCGCGTCGATGGTGACGATGGCGTCCATCGCCGACTCGAAAATGCGCGAGAGTCGTTCCTCGCTCTCTTGGAGATCCTTGCGCAGGCTCCGGATCGTGAGGTGCGTGCGCACGCGCACGAGCAACTCCTCGGGCTGGAATGGCTTGGTCACGTAGTCCACGGCCCCGGCGTCGAACCCGCGGACCTTGTCCACGGTGTCGGCCAGCGCGGTCATGAAGATGACGGGGATCTCGCGCGTCTCGGGGTGCCCTTTCAGTCGCTCGCACGTGGCGAATCCATCCAGCTCCGGCATGAGGACGTCGAGCAGGATCAGGTCCGGACGCGCGTAGCTCGCGCGCTGCAGCGCGCTTTCGCCGTCCTCCGCGATGAGCACGTCGAAGCCGGCCTGGCCCAGGAGATCGAGCAGGACGCTGAGATTGGCGGGCGTGTCGTCGGCGACGAGGATCACGGGCTTCGGCGTCATGGATGAGACCTCGCCCGCTCGAGGAGCTGACAGAGCTTCTTGACCTGGAATTGCTCGGTCAGCGCGCGTACCTGCGCGATGAAGGCCGCGTAGCGCGCGTCCTGGGTCTCGAGGCGCTCGGCTTCCGTGAGGATCTGCTTCACGTGTCCACGCCGGGCGAAATCCAACAACGCGTCCAGCTCCAGTGCGGTGGGAACGACGCGCTCCAGATCGCGGGCAGCGGCGACGGCGGACGGGTCCTCAGCCGGCGCGTTCTCGTAGATCGGCTCGATCCCGAGGTGCGTGCGCAGCAGGTCCAGCAGGCGCTCCAGCCGAAAGGGCTTCGCCAGGAAGTCGTTGGCCCCGGCCTCCAGGCAGCGCTCCCGATGTTCCTCGAATGCGCTCGCCGACACGGCGACGATGACGACGTCGCGCGTCTCCGCCATCGCCCGGAGGCGGCGTGTCGCCTCGAGGCCGTCCATTCCCGGCATGCGCAGGTCCAGCAGGATGGCGTCCGGTCGCGCCGAGGCCGCAAGCCGCAGGCACGCCTCCGCGTCCGCCGCCTGCAAGATCTCGAACCCGAGCGGCATGAGCAGATCTCGCACGAGTCCCCGGTTGTCCTCCTTGTCGTCCACGACCAGCAGGCGACGCCGCGCGCCGCGCACGCTGACGACGCGTCGCCGATGGCGGGCGGGCGAGTGGCCGACGAGCGGGACCTGGGGCAGCAGCAGATCGAACCAAAACCGACTCCCTTCGCCCGGCGTGCTGGCCACCTCGAGCGTGCCGCCCATCAGGCTGACGAGCGTCTTGCTGATCGCCAGCCCGAGCCCGGTGCCCTCGACGAATGTGCTCGGGTCGCGGACCTGGTGAAACGAGTCGAAGATGCGTGGAAGCTGTTCGGGGCGGATTCCGATCCCCGTGTCCTCCACCATGAACCGGAGGCGTCCCCGGTGCGGGCCGACCTTCAGCGCGACGCCGCCCTCGGACGTGTGCTTGATGGCGTTGTCGAGCAGGTTCATGAGGACCTGGCGCAGCCGCTTCTCGTCCGCATGGACCGTGGCCGGCACGTCGGGCGGCCACTCGCGCGTGAAGGCGAGACCCTTCGTCTCTGCGCGCGCCCGCATGACGTCGGCGAGGCCCTCGAGCAGTCCCGGCAGATCGAAGGGCGCCGGCCGGATCTCGATCGTCCCGGCCTCGATCTTGGCAAGATCCAAGATCTCGTTGATGAGCGAGAGCAGGTGCTCGCCAGAGCCTTCAATGATGCTCAGCGCCTTGCGCTGCTCGGGCCGGAGGTCGGCGTCGCGCCCCAGCACCTGCGCATACCCGAGGACGGCGTTGAGCGGCGTCCGCAGCTCGTGGCTCATGGTGGCCAGAAACGAGCTCTTAGCACCGCTCGCGGTCTCGGCGGTGTCCTTGGCCCGGCGCAATTCCTCGGCCGCGCGATGCCGCTCGAAGACGCGTCCGAGCGTGGTGCCGATGTTGGCCATCGCCTCGAGCAGTGCCGGATCAGGCTCCTGCGCCTCGCCGGTGAAGAACTCCAGCACGGCGACGACCTCGGAGCCCGCCAGCACTGGAAAGCCAAACGCGGCCTTCACACCAAGGTCCAGGGCGGCTTTCGCTCGTGGGAAATTCGGGTCGCGCGTAACGTCCATGATCCAGGCCGCGCGTCCCGTGGCCAGCACGCGCCCGGGCAGGCCAACACCGGGAGACAAGCGCACGCCGTCGGTGATCGCGCGGAAGTGGCCGAAGCGCTCGGGCTGATCGACGTGCCAGACGGACGTCGGCACCAGATCGCCGGAGCCGTCCTCGGCCAGCACGAAGGCGTCGCCCACCGGCCAACCCGTGTAGGCGCAGATCTGGTCGACACCGATCTGCAGGGCCTCGCGCGGCGTCGGCGCTTCGTTGGCCGCCACCGCGACCATCTGCAGGAGCTTGACCATCGCCTCGGCCCGCTTGCGCTCGGTGATGTCACGCACGAACGCGCTGAACGTCGTGCCCGTGGGCAGCGAGACCGGCGAGATGCTGAGCTCCACCGGGAACTCGTGACCGTTCCGGTGAAGCGCGCTCAGCTCGAGGCGGCGGTTGACCACCGGTCCGTGGCCGCTGGCCCGAAAGCGACGCAACCCTTCTTCGTGTGCGGCCCGGTACCGCGGCGGGATGATGGTCTCGGCCAAGACTCGCCCGATGACGTCCTCGCGCGACCAGCCGAACGTCCGTTCCGCTTGGGTGTTCCAGCCGGTGACGCGGCCCTGCTCGTCGATCGTGATGACGGCGTCGAGGGCCGTGTCGAGGATGAGGCGCGTGCGCTCCTCGCTGGCGCGCAGGTCGCCGTGCAGCCGCACGCTCTCCAGCGCCAGGGCCGCCTGGTCCGCGAAGCTCTGCGCGATCTCGACTTCCTGCTCGGAGAACTCGCGCACCACCGGCGAGCTGAGCTGAAAGACGCCGACGATTCCGCGCTCGGTGCGCATGGGGACGACGAGCGCGGCGCGGCGGCCCGCGACGACGCTCCGCCGGCGAAAGTCCTCGTCCCACGTCACGCTGGGGTCGTTCAGGAGATCCGCGGTCCACACGGCGCGTCCCTCGGCGAGCGCCCGCGCCGACAGCCCGATGCCCGGGCGCTGCACATGGCCCACTTCGTAGAGGTTGGCGACGATGGCCTCGAGCCCACCGTCGGGCCGGAGGAGCCGAATGTTGCACGAGTAGACGTCGAACACGGCCAGCACGCTGCGGGCGATTTCCTGTCCGACCGTCGCCGGGTCTTGATGCTCGGACAGCGTGCGCGCAAGGTGAGCCAGCTCCTCGGCGGCGCGCCGTCGCTGATCTGCCTCACCGTAGAGCGTCGCGTTGCGCAGCGCGAGCGCGGCCTGCGCTGCGAATCGCTCGAGCAGGCTCAGGTCCGTCGGCCCGAATCGGGCGGCCTTGTCCCCGGTGCGACTGAGCGTGATGACGCCGAGCAGCTCGCCGCGGCTGAGAAGCGGCTGCGCCACCGCGGTGGTGACGCCAAGATCCACGAACGCGCGATTGGCTTCGGGCCAGGTCGGGTAGTCGCCCACCAGCGTCCCGCGCCGTGTCCGCGCGCAGACTCCGGCGATGCCCTCGCCGAACGGCCGATGCTCGAGCGGATGTGCCGGCCAGTTCGTCCAACCGCGCCGGAGTCGACCGCCGCCGCGGTCGGTGAGCCATACCGTCCCGCTACCGCCGACGAGACGACAGACTCGTTCGCCGATGAGTGGCAGAAGTCGGGCGGGGTCCAGCTCCGTCAACAGATCGCGCTCTAGCTCGACCAGTGCCTCGTCGAGCCGGAGCCGGTCGGCTTCGAGAGCCGAGAGCCGCGCGCGCTCCAGCGCGATCGACGCGAGATCGGCGAAGGCCTGCGCGAGGTCGATGTCGGCGGGTGAGAAATCGCCGACGGCGTCGCGACACGTCATCAGCACGCCGAGCACTCGTGTGTCCGCGAGCAGCGGGACGCCGAGCGCCGCGCGGTAGCCTTCCCCCTCGATGAACGCGCGGCTCAGCGGCGTCAGCTCGAGGGCCGGATCGTTGAGGACGTCGGCCGACCAGATCGGACGGCGCTCCGTGAGCGCGGTCATCGACACGCCTTCGCGTCCATGCCGGGGCAGAAGCTCGCGACTCCGGCTGATGAGCCCGCGCGACGCGGTGATGCGGATCCGCTCGTCGGCGCCGACTTGAATCACGAAACATCGCTGCGCGCCGAGCGCGGTGCATGCGCGGTCCACGATCAGGTCGAGGATGGCGTCGGCGTCGCGGGACAACGCGATGGCGCGGGCCACTTCGGCCTGGGCGCGCGCGGGGCCGTAGCCGACGGCATCGCGATCGCCCGGCATCACCAAACCCGTGAGCCTCTAATCGCGCACCTCGGTGGCGGGGTCAGCGCCTTTGTGGCGCCGGCCGAGCGTAGCATCGCCGAGCGAGCCGAGGCAACCTGACATATCCGTGCACGCCGCCCCGCTTTCAGGGCAGTCTAGAATCGTGCCCGCGTTCCTGAAGACCGTTGCCCGCGCCGTGCTGCTGGCGTTCCTCGCCACGCTCGTCGCGTCGGCGATTTCATTGCTCGGCGGCGCGGGCGTGGCCGCGCTCGACTGGTCGGTGTACGACCGCTGGCTGCGCTCGCGCGCGCCCGTGGCCGACACGCCGCGTCTCGTGGTCCTCGCGCGCGACGCGGCGAGCGAAGCGCGTTTCGGCGCCGGCGCCTGGGATCGCGCGCTGCTCGCGCGCGTGGTGGCCGCTCTCGGTCGCGGCGGGGCAGCGGTGGTGTGTCTCGATGTCGCGCTCGGCACGCCGAGCGCGCCGGGCCGCGGGGGCGCCGCCAGTGACGCGCTGCTGGCTCAGGCGGCGCAGACGGTGGACGTGATCTCCATCGTGTCACCCGCGACGCCGCGCTCTGCGGTGCCCGCAGAGCGAGTCGGCCACAGCGTCGTCGAGCCCGACGTCGACGGCGTCGTCCGCGCTGTCCCGCTCTGGCTGCCGCTCGGCGAGCGGCCGATTCCGGCGCTCGGGCTGGCGCTCGTCTCCGCGCTCTCGGGCAAGCCAGCGGCCGATCTTCGCGTTCCCGTCGACGCCCGCGGCAGAGCGCTCGTCGACTTCGCGGGCGGCGCCTGGCCGCGCGGCGTGCAGATCGTCTCGTTTGTCGACGCGTGGACGGCGATCGAGCAGGGCGACACCGAGCGCATCCAGACGCTGGCCGGCGAGAACGCGGTGCTCGTACTGGCCGAGCCGGCAGGCTCGATGCTGCGCACGCCCGTGGGGGATGCCACGCCGATCGCGGTCCAGGCACACTTCGCGCGCGGGCTGCTGGCCGGTGGGCGCCTCCGCGAGGCGCCGCCGGCGGCAGCCGCCGCCGTCGCGCTGGTGCTCGCCGCGCTCGCGGCGTGGCTCCTGCTCACCATGCGCTGGTGGATCGGGCTGGCGGGCGTCGTCTTCCTCGCCGGCGCCTACGTGGCCGCGTTGCCGCTGGCGCTCACGACGGTCGGCCTCGCGTTGCCGCTGGTCACGCCGCTCGGCGCGATGGTGCTCGCCGCGCTCGCCGGCCTCGTCGCCGGCCATCGGGCCTCGGTCGCGCGCCTGCAGCGGCTGGAAGACGAGAACGCGCGCGTTCGCGACACCCTCGTGCGCCAGGAGTCGGCCGTGGAGTCGCTCGAGGAGGATCTCGACGCCGCGCGTGCCGCGGTCGAGCGATCGAGCGGAGCCGAGCGCGATCTCGGGCGCGCCGCCGGCGTGCTGCGCGAGCAGCTTGCCGAGGCGCAGCGCCAGGAGGCGACGACGCGGCGTCGTCTCGACGCGCTCGAGCGCGAGCTCTCGGGGCTGCGCGCGGCGGAGACGCGCGCCCCGGCGCTGGACGACGCCGGGCAGGAGGCGCTGCGACGCGCGTGCGAGGAAGCGGGCATCTTCACGCGCGATCCCGCCGTCCTCGCCGTCTTCGACGATCTGAGGCGGGCGGCGCGCTCGTCGCTGCCGATCCTCATCGCCGGTGAGCCGGGCACCGGCAAGGAGTTGTTCGCGCGCGCGACGCACCGGCTGAGCGGGCGCGCGGCGGCGCCGTTCGTCGCCGTCAACATGGCGGCCGTCGCGCCGGAGCTGTTCGAGAGCGAGCTCTTCGGCCACGTCAAGGGCGCGTTCACGGGAGCCGTCGCCGACCGGCGCGGCTATTTCGAGCAGGCCGACCGCGGAACGATCTTTCTCGACGAGATCGGCGAGCTGCGCCCGGACCAGCAGGGCAAGCTCCTTCGCGTGCTCCAGGAGAAGGTCTTCCACAAGGTCGGCGCGACGCGGCCGACCGGTGTCGACGTCCGCGTCGTGGCCGCGAGCAATCGCGATCTGGAGCGCGGCGTCGCCGAGGGATGGTTCCGCGAAGATCTGTGGTTCCGGCTCAAGGGCGTGGTGCTGCGGCTCCCGCCATTGCGCGTGCGGCCCGACGACGTGCCGCTGCTCGCCGCGCGAATCGTCGCCGACGCGGCCACCGAGCTGGGGCGGAAGGGCGTCACGCTGTCGGAAGACGCGGTGGCCGCGCTGAGGGCACACCCGTGGCCGGGTAACGTGCGCGAGCTGCAGAACTGTCTGCGCCAGGCCGTGGCCCTGGCCGGCGCGTCCGTGCTCCGACGCGAGGATCTGCGCCTGCCCGCGGCGGAGCGCAACGTCGCCGATCCCGGCGGCGAGACCGGCGATGCGGCGGTGCTGGCGTGTCTCAGACACCACGGGTTCGACATGCAGGCCAGCGCGCGCGAGCTCGGCTGGGACCGGAGCACCGTGACCCAGCGGCTCAAGGGCCTTGGCTTTCGGGCCCTGGTCGCCGCCGGTGGCGACCGCGACCGCGCCGCGCTCGACCTGGCGGGCGACCCCGTTCTGGCCCGCGCGGTGGAGCTGAAGCTCCGCGAGTATCACGAGCACCTGCTTCGCTCGGTGGAGGGCTTCAGCACGGCCGATGCCGCGGTCGCCGCCTGCCGCCGCCGCTTCAAGAATCTGCCAGAGCGTCACTTCCGCTCGCTCGAGCTTCTCGTTCGTCAGAAGTTCCAGTCCTAGCTCCCGCGCCGTCGGCGAGTTCCCGCGGGAACGTCTCTCCGTGCCCGCCGCAATACATATCTCGGCGCCGGCCGCCGACGGATGACGACCGAGTGCCGATGCCGGGACGCATGCGGGGATGCGGGGACGTCCCCCCGGTGCGCGTCGCCCCGCGTGAGCCAAGTCCGCGTCGTCACAGATTTTCACCTCTGGCCCACCCGTTGCGATAGCAGCACCCCGAGCGCGGCCGCCGCATGGGCGGTCCGGCCGGCGCCGGGTGCGAAGCCAAGCCAACGGAGAAGGCCATGACGACGAACGTGCAGCCCACACACGGAAAGAACGAGCTCTTGAGGGAGCTGGTCATCGTGATCGGGTGCCTCGCGATGCTGCTCAGCGGGGTCGGCGCCCTGTACTGGATGCAGACGCGGCCCGAGGAGGCGTCAGCCGGGACCAGCGTGGTCGTCGCCGCCGCGCTGGCCGACGCCAGGTCGGTCGAGACGGCGCGTCCGAAGTCCGGTGTCGTCACGTCCGATGGGGCCGTCGTCCACGCCGACGTCTACTTCGACTTCAAGAGCGCGCGGCTCCGCGCCGACGCCGCGAAGCTGCTCCAGGACAAGGCCGCGACCATGAGCCGCACCGAGACCTGGGCGGTGCTCGTCACCGGCTACGCGGACATCCACGGCCCCGCCGTCTACAACAAGGTCCTCGCCCAGCGTCGCGCCGACACGGTGAAGCAATTCCTCGTCGAGCTCGGCGTGCCGGAGTCATCCGTCAAGGTCGTGGCGCTGGGCCCTGAGGCCGCGCTCTGCGACGACCCGGGCACGGAGTGCCAGCAGCTCAACCGGCGCGTGCACCTCGAGATCCGCCGGCTCGGTCCGGTGGCCGGTCTGTCGAGCACGCCGGCCGCCGCCGCCGCGCCGATGTCGCCAAAGGCCGACGAGCTCGGCCAGCCTTGAGGCTAATGCGTCTTCCCTGGAGGGGAGTCCGATGAGCTCGATCCGAATGATGTTCGCCCTGTTGATGGCGATGCTCTCCCCCATGCCGGTGGCGGCCCTTGCCGCCACCGGTATCGCGGCCGCCGCGGTCACGCCGGCGGCCCCGCAGCGCGTGACCGAAGGGACGTTGCTCTTCCGTGCCGCCGAGGGGACGGCGGTGCCTGCGCCGCTGCTGACCACCGATGTGAATCTTCACGTGACCGGACCGATCGCCCGCGCAGTCGTGCGGCAGGAGTTCGTGAACCCGACCACCGCCTGGGTCGAGGGCGTCTATGTGTTCCCGCTGCCGGAGGACGCCGCGGTCGATCATCTCCGTGTGCGAGTCGGCGATCGAGTGCTCGAGGGCGTGATCCGCGAGCGCGCATCCGCGAAAGCCAGCTACGAGCAGGCCAAGCGCGAAGGACGCCGCGCCGGACTCGTGGAGCAGGAGCGCGCCAACATCTTTACGACGTCCGTGGCGAACATCGCGCCGGGCGCGGCCATCGCCGTGGAGATCGAGTATCAGCAGACCCTGCGCTGGGACGACGGCCGCTATCGCCTGCGATTCCCGATGGTCGTTGGGCCGCGTTACATTCCCGGAGCGCCAATCGAGACGCAGAACGACGCGAGCGGGTGGGCGGCGAACACCGACGTCGTGCCCGACGCCTCGCGCATCACGCCGCCGGTGCTGCATCCGTCGAACGGGCCGATCAATCCCGTGACGCTTCAGGTCACGCTCGCCCCGGGCGCGCCGCTGGCACGGCTCGACTCGCCGTATCACGCGATTCATTCGACGCGAGAGCCCGACGGCACGTACCGTATCGAGCTGGCGGCCGGCCCGGTGCCGGCCGACCGCGATTTCGAGCTCGTGTGGGAGCCGGCCGCGGGAAGCATCCCGACGGCGGCGGTCTTCACCGAGGGGCGTGAGGACGGCGTGTACGCGTTGCTCGTTGTCACGCCGCCGGCGCCGACCGCCCTTGCTACGCGGCGTGCGCCGCGGGAGGTCGTGTTCGTGATCGACAACTCCGGCTCGATGGCCGGCGCGTCGATCGAGCAGGCGAAGGCGGCGCTCAAGATGGCGCTGGCGCGGCTGGCGCCGGTGGACACGTTCAACGTCATCCGCTTCAACCACACGATGGAGGCGCTGTTCGATGCGCCACGCCCGGCCGCGCCCGATCAGCTCACGCTGGCCTCGCGCTGGGTCGATCGCCTGCAGGCGACGGGCGGCACGGAGATGCGACAACCGCTCGAGCGCGCGCTCGCCGGCGGAGAGGGCGACGGGCGCCTGCGGCAGGTGATCTTCCTCACCGACGGTGGCGTGGGCAACGAGGAGGAGCTGTTCGCGATCATTCGCCGCTCGCTGGGTGATCGCCGGCTGTTCACCGTCGGCATCGGCTCGGCGCCCAACAGCCATTTCATGCGGGAGGCCGCCCGGCACGGCCGTGGGACCTTCACCTATATCGGCGCCGTGAGCGAGGTGCAGGAGAAGATGACCGCGCTCTTCCGCAAGCTCGAGTCCCCCGCGCTGACCGATCTGAAGCTCGACCTGCCCGGCATCACCGGCGCCGAGGTTCTGCCCGATCCGGTCCCGGACCTCTATATCGGTGAGCCCGTCGTGGTCGCGTTCCGCGCCGCCACGCTGCCGCCGCACGCTGTCCTGCGCGGTCGACTCGGCACGACGACGTGGGAGCGGGAGGTTGCGTTTCAGCGTGCGGCCGAGAACGCGGGGCTCGCCACGCACTGGGGCCGCGCGAAGATCGGCGCGCTACTGGACGCGCACCGCGGCGGCGCCACCGACGACGCCGTGCGCCAGGCCGTGATCCAGGTGGCGCTCGCGCATCATCTGGTCAGTCCGTATACGAGCCTCGTCGCGATCGACGTCACGCCGGTCCGTCCCGACGGCGCGGCGCTGCAGAGTCACGCGATGCCGACGAACCTGCCGCATGGCTGGGATTACACCGCGGTTTTCGGTCTCGGCCAGGGTGCGACCGACGCGCGGCTGCACGCGCTCCTCGGCGTGGTCGCATTGATCATCGCCACCGCGCTGGCGATCGTGCGGCGGCCCCGGCACGTGCCCACGCTTGCCCGGATCCGGCGCCATGACACGTAAAGCGCTCGGTCTGGTGATCGCGCTGTTCGTCGGCGTCGGCACATGGCAGCTCGGTTACGGCGTCTGGATTCCGGTCAAGGCGCGCCTCGCCCAGCATCTGCTGCAGCGCGCGTGGGTGAGGACGCTGGCCGGCGAGCGCGACGTCAAGCCGTGGCCGTGGGCGGATACATGGCCAGTGGCGCGGCTGACGGCGCCGGCCCACGGCGTCGATCTCATCGTGCTCGCGGGGGTGAGCGGCCGCACGCTGGCCTTCGGCCCGGGCCACGCGGCCGGCAGCGCGGTGCCGGGCGCGGCCGGCACCGCGATCGTCAGCGGTCATCGAGACACACACTTCGCATTTCTCGAACGTCTCCGCGCCGGTGATGCGCTGGTGCTGGAGGTGCCGGGTCGCGCACCGGCGCTGTTTCGTGTGCGCGAGACGGCGGTGGTGGACTCACGGACGGCGGCCGTAGCCACCGACGAGGCCGTCAGCGCGCTGGTGCTGCTGACCTGCTATCCGTTCGACGCGGTCATGGCCGGTGGACCGCTACGCTACGTCGTGACGGCCGAGCGCGCCGACGGCTGAGGCGCGACCACCATGCGTGCGACGGCGCTCGTCACTGTCCGCGTACTGAATGCGTTGGTGGCCGCATATCTTGTGGCCTGTCCGACCGCGACTGGCGCGGCCACCGTCGTGGTCCCGACGATCGAGGGCGAGGTCAGGCTGCATCACCATCCGAAACGGATTTCCGAGGAGCGACTTCGCGAATTGATCCTGCTCGCTCCCTATGAGCCGTCGACGTTCATTCCGCCGAGCCTGGAGCAATGTGTCGAGACGGATCCTGCGTATCACATGTGTGGCACGCGCACACCGACCGATCCAAGCTTCCTGTACAACGCCGAGATCAATCTTCGTCGTGGCCGTGACATGCTCGACGCGATCGATCGCCTCGCGCCGCCGCTCGCGCTCATGGCCGCCGTCGATTACATCCGTGACGAAATCGAGTTCTACGTCTGTCTGCACGAGGCGGAGCTCGCCTACTATCGGGGGGACAACGCCGCGTTACACGTGAGGTGCGGCGGCGTGGAGGCACTCGCCGCGTGTCCCGATTTAGTCGCGCAATCGATGACGACCCGAGCGCTCGTGGATCGACACGGAGTGGCCGGCTACGCATGGCACAATTGCATGAACGACGAGTTCCGGGAGATGCGAGATGCGTATCCGCTCGACGCGTGGCGCGACTTTCTCGAGCTGTTCGGCATCGACGAAGAGATCGTCGAAACGCCGACGTGCTGACGACGATGGTGCGCCCGCGACGTCGCCAACGCGCGCGCAGGTGGCGACGTGATGCGACGTTCGGCGGCGTGGCTGGCGGTCCTGACCTTCGGCGCGGGGATCATCATCGGCGGTTATCTGTTCTCCGCGTCCCAGCCTCGGTCATTCCTGGCGCTCAAGCAGTGTGATCACTGCTACAAGGCGAACGATCTCGCGGGACTCGTGGCCTCGGTCGGCATTCAGCGAGCCGAGGCCGCTCTGCCGCTCGTCGAAAAGGAGACCGACCGATGTCTGGCCATCCGGCACCCGATGCCGGAGGCGCGCGTCCATTTCGTCGTGTTTCCGAAGAAGGACATCAAGAGCATCGCGGACGTGTCGATCGACGATGAACGCTACGTGCTCGACTGCGTGGGGCTCATTCGCGCGCTCGTGACCGAGAAGGGCCTACGGAACTACCGCGTCGTGACCAACGGCCCGGGTTTCCAGGGCGTCACGTATCTGCACTTTCACCTGGTGGCGCGCTAGGCGTTGGGCGTAATCACGGTCTTCGCGCCACGGCCGGCCGTCGCGTGGGCGAAGGCCTCGCCGATGCGCTCGAGCGGAAAGCGCGCGGTGATCAGCCGGCCGACGCGCATCTTAGGCATCAACGCCAGCGCGCGGCGAAAGGCGGTGCCGCGGCCGAAGGCGCCGACGATCTTGATCTCGCGGTAGTGCACGTCCCAGAGGCTCAGCGGAATCTCGCTGCCTTTGGGACTCACGCCGACGAGCTGCAGCACGCCGCCCGGCTTGACGAGCGTCATGGCCTCGGCGACGAGCTCCGGCTTGCCGACCGCCTCCGCCACGACGTCGGCGCCGCGATCCTTCGTCAGCGCCATCACGCGCTCGCGGAGGTTTTCTTTCGCGGGATCGATCACGATGTTCGCGCCGAGGCGCTTTGCGAAACCACGTCGTTCTTCGATAGGGTCCGACAGGATCAGCCGAGTGGCGCCGCGCCGTTTCGCGATCGCCATCGTCAGAAGGCCCATGATGCCGCCGCCGATCACGAGCACGGTCGCGCCGCGCGGCTTCGGGAACGACTCGAGCCCGGCCAGACAGCATGCAGCCGGCTCCGTGAGCGCGCCCGCGACGGGATCGAGACCGCGGGGCAGGGGATGGACGGCGTCCACCGGCGTGGCCACCCGCTGCGCGAAGCCGCCGACCCGCGTGAGGTTCGGGCACTGGCTCACGCGGCCGGCGTCGCATTCGGCACACGCGCCGCAGCCATATGACGGCTCGCATGCGACGGGGCGGCCGATCAGCCGCTTGCTGACGCCGCGGCCGACCGCGCGCACGACGCCCGTGTACTCGTGACCGAGCACGAGCGGCGGCTTGTAGGGGAACAGTCCCTGCGTGGCGTGCACGTCGGTGCCGCAGATGCCGGCGGCCTCGACGGCGACGACCACCTGGCCCGGCCCCGCCACGGGCTCGGCGACGTCGTCGAGCGTGAACCGCGTACCGCCGTGCCAGGTGGCGACTTTCATCGCGCTACTTGTCGTCGAGCGTGACGAAGATGCAGTGGCGCAGCCGGCCGTCGAGCGCCTTGGAGAGGTGTCCTTTGCCCGTGGTGTCCTCGACGAGGATGACTTCGCCCGCGCCGATCTTGCGCGACTCGCCGTCGCTCGCGGTGATCTGCACGCCCGCGTCGAGGTTGATGATGTACTGGCGGCGCGGCGCGGGATGCCAGTCGAGATCGTAGTCGGGCTGGACCTGGCGGAAGATGATGCCCGTGGCCGGAAGACGCTTGGACGTCTTGCCCGCCCGCCCGCTTTCGGTGAACTCCACTTCGATGTCGCGGAAATGCGTCTCGCCCTTCGCGTCGACGTAGAGATTGTGGATTCTCATGCGCGGCCTCCCGGTGATGTGGTGACGGATTATACCCGCCGCCCAGCGGCGGCGAGCCGGCTCGCATATACTCGCGGCCCACGAGGAGGCTCGACCATGGTCACGGCGACCAATCCTCCGCTCGGACAGTTCAACGACCTGATCTCGTTCCACGACGGTGGCGTGGTCACCGAATCGCGCCGCTATCTCGTCACTCCCACGCCGCTCGGCCCGCTGCTCGAGACGTCTGCGCATGGCGCCTGGAAGAAGACTGGCGGCGACACCTACGAGGCCTTCTTCCGCTTCTTCGTCCAGAACGCCGACACCGGAGCGCCGATCGGCACCGACAATGTCCATCTCTCGCTGACGCTCGACAAGCACGCGGGCACGCTGAGCGGGACGTTCGAGTCGCAGATCAGGGACACGGCCGACGTGGTGCTGCTGGCCGTCACCGGCACCTACTCGGCGACGCCCATCACCGTGTGACGTCGGCGGCGGCGGTCCCGCGCCTACCAAAGACTCTTGAGGCGACCGCCGTCGACGTTGAGCGAGACGCCGGTGATGAAGCTGGCGCGCTCGGAGCAAAGGAACGCGACGGCGTCGGCCAGCTCCTCGGGCCGGCCCCAGCGTCCGAGCGCGTTCTTGCGAGCGGCGGCTCGTCGCGCCTCGTCTTCGGTCGCCACGCCCAGCTCGGCGACGAGGCCGGGCACGTTGCGGTTCCACATGCCGGTGTCGACCCAGCCGGGGCACACGGCATTGACGAGGACGTTGTAGGGCCCGAGCTCGGTGGACAGGGCCTTCGTGACGTTCAGCAGCGCACTGTTGGTGATGCCGCTGCCGAGCATGTACGGATCGGGCTCCTTCCCGGCGCCGCCGATGACGTTGACGACGCGGCCCCAGCGGCGCGCGCACATGCCGTCGACGACCTGGCGGATCGCGCGCATGAACCCGAACAGCTTGGTCTCGAGCTGCCCGCGCAGGCCGTCTTCCGTCATCGCCGCGAAGCGCCCCGAGTACATCTGGCCGGCATTGTTCACGAGGATGTCGACGGTGCCGAAGCGCTCGGTTGCGCGGCGCGCGAGACGCTCGACGTCTGCGGCGACGGCCATGTCGGCCACCACTGCGAGCACCTCGCCGCCGGTCTTGGCGGTGAGCTCGGCGCGCGCCTGCTCGAGGCTGGCGTCGGTGCGCGCGCAGATGGTGACGCGCGCGCCCGCTTCCAGCAGCTTTCTGGCCGTCTCGCGCCCGATGCCGCGCGTGCCACCGGTGACGATGGCGCTGCGCCCGTGAATGCCGAGGTCCATGCTGGTTTCCTCCGGGCGACGGATGCTATCATCCCGGCCACTTTCCGAGCCAATCGTTCCCGACGGTGTCGCCGCAATGATCACGGTCGAGCGCGTAACGCGGACGTTCGAGACGCCCGCCGGTGCCTTCACGGCGGTGCGCGACGTGAGCTTCCGCGTGGCGCCGGGCCGCTTCGTCAGCCTCGTGGGGCCGTCGGGCTGCGGCAAGACGACGCTGCTCGGCATGATCGCCGGCCTCGTGCCGGTGTCCGAGGGACGCGTCGTGATCGGTGACCGGCCGGTGACGGGCGGCGTGCCGCCGGACATTGGCTACCTCTTTCAGCGCGACGCGCTGCTGCCCTGGAAAACCGCGCTGCAAAACGTGGCGCTGCCGCTGACCATCCGCGGGTGCCCGGCCGCCGAGACCCGTGCGCGCGCCAGCGACTGGCTGCGGCGCGTTGGGCTCGCCGGCTTCGAGGGCTACTACCCGCACCAGCTCTCGGGCGGCATGCGCAAGCGGGTCTCGCTCGCGACGACGCTGATCTATGGCCCTGCGGTGCTCCTGATGGACGAGCCGTTCAGCGCGCTCGACGTGCAGACGCGCAACCTCATGGAGAACGAGCTGCTCGAGCTCTGGGCGGAGACGCGCAACACCGTGTTGTTCATCACGCACGATCTCGAGGAGGCGATTGCGCTCTCTGACGAAGTCATCGTGCTCACGGCGGGGCCGGGCCGGGTCAAGGCCAGCTACCCGATTCCGCTGCCACGCCCGCGCAACGTGGTCGAGATTCGCTTTCGCGAGGAGTTCACGAGGCTCTACGAGCAGATCTGGAAGGATTTGCGAGATGAAGTCCAGCAGAGCTACGCGCGCTCGACGCACATCTGATCGGCTGCGGCTGACCATTGGCCGGGCCCTGCTCCTGGCCGCGATCGTGACGGCGTGGGAGGCCACGGCGCGCGCCGGCATGATCGATCCCTACTTCGTGAGCCGCCCCTCGAAGCTCGCTCACACGGTCGCCGGCTGGTTCGCGGGCGGCTTCATCTATCCGCACATCTGGGCGACGGTGCAGGAGGCGGTGATCGGCCTCGCCGTCGGCATCGCTGCGGGCGTGTTCATCGGGATGCTGTTCGCCTTCTTTCCCTTTCTCTCGGGGCTCTTCCATCCGCTGATGGTCGTCTTCAACGCCACGCCGCGCATCGCGCTGGCCCCGTTGTTCATCGTCTGGCTCGGTATCGGGCTGGCCTCGAAGGTGGCCATGGTGGTGAGCCTCGTCTTCTTCATCATCTTCTTCTCCACCTATGCGGGGCTGCGCGACGTGGACGTCAACTTGATCAATCACGTGCGCGTGATGGGCGGCACGCGGCGCGACCTGATGCGCCACGTGTTGCTGCCTTCCGCGCTCACGTGGATCTTCGCGAGCTTGCGCGCGTGCGTGGGCTTCGCGGTGATCGGCGCCATCATCGGCGAGTACCTCGGCGCCGATCGCGGCATCGGCTGGATCGTGCAATACGGCGAGTCGATGTTCGACTCCAACATGGTGATTGCGGGGCTGCTCGTGCTGATGGTCTTCGTGGCCACGCTCGACGGCTCGCTCGGCTGGCTCGAGCGCCGCTTCTCCCACTGGAAACAGAAACCCCTGTGATTCATCCCCCACGATCGATCGCCCGGCCGTCGAGCGCCGGAGCCCTGCGACGATGTCGCCGACGATGATTCGCCCGACCGTCGAGCGCCGGAGCCCTGCGACGATGTCGCCGACGATGATTCGCCCGACCGTCGAGCGCCGGAGCCCTGCGAAGGCGCTCCGACGGCAAATATAAAGGAGCCCGTATGCGAACTCTGCTCGCGCTTGTGTTCGTCGCGGCGCTGCTGACCCCGGGAGTGGCCGGCTCGGCCGGCGAGCCGGTGACGCTCGCCTACTCACAGATCGGCTTGCTGGCACACCTGCCGTGGCAGGTGGCGCTCGGCCAGAAATATTTCGAGGAGCAGGGCCTCGAGCCCAAGGGCTACAACTTCGAGAGCGGCGCCAAGTCAATTGCCGCGCTGATCGGCGGCTCCGCCGATTTCGCCGCCAACGCCCTCGAGCACGCGATCAAGGCCAAGGCCCAGGGCAAGGAGCTCGTCTACGTCTTCTCGAGCACGCGCCTGCCGGGCTTCGGGCTCGCGGTGGCGAGCACGCAGCGCGGCGAGATCAAGAGCATCGCCGACCTCAAGGGTAAGCTGGTCGGCGTTTCCGGCATCGGTGCCGCCTCGCACGTGCTGCTCGATTACATTCTCAAGAAGCACGGCGTGGACCCCAAGGAGGTGAAGGTCGTGGCGGTCGGCATCAGCACCTTCCCGCCGGCGCTCGAGGGCGGCAAGATCGTGGCCGGGATGGCCGGCGAGCCGTTCTTCAGCCGCATGATTGCCAAGGGGACGGCGTTCTCGCTGGGCAATCTCTCGTCGCTCAAGGAGACGCAGGCCATCCTCGGCGGCGAGTACGTCTTCAGCGGGGCCATCACGCGGCCCGACGTCATCGCCAAACGGCCACAGATGGTCCAGAAGGTGGTGACGGCCCTCGTGAAGGCCAGCCATTTCATCGAAACGAAGACGCCCGAGGACATCGCCTCCGCCGTGCCCGCGGAGCTCATGGGCGAGCGCGCGCAATACCTCGAGGCCCTGCGCGCCAGCCGCGAGATCTATGCGCCTCTGGGGATGGTGAGTCCCAGCGGCGTCGAGACACTGATGAAGTCGCTCGATTCGTTCGGCGTCTTCAAGGAAGGTCAGAAGGTCGACGTCGCGACCACCTACGACATGAAGTTCGTCAAGCAGGCCGTGAAGGACCTGAAGCTGCCCTAGCTTCCTTCTCGGCCATCTTGCGCTTCAGCTCCTCGGGCGTGAGGCGCACGATGTCCTCGTTCTGGTGGGCGTAGAGCTTGTAGGTCGCGGTGTCGAGCTCCTCGAGCTCGACGCGGCCCGCGAGCACGTCGGCCTTCCAGCGCTGGTGCTCGGGCTCGCGCGCGTGGAACTCCGGCATCACCTCTCGCGCGAAGATCTCGAGGCTGGCGCAGATGTCGGCGTGCGTCGTGCGGCCGGCCTGGTTCAACAAGATCACCTGGTCCACGCCCGTCGCCTCGAACTCGCGCAGGCGCCGTCGGATTGTTTCGGGCGAGCCGATCAGCCCGCTCGTGAGCGTCTCCTGCGCCTTCGGCGTCAGGCGCCACTCCTGATAGGCCTCCCACATGTTGCCGGCGCCCGGGTTCGGAATGCCGTGACGTCCATAATGGGAGAGACAGAACACGAAGAACGTCCAGCCCGCCGCCTTTTCGCGCGCCTCCTCGTCGGTCGGTGCGCACATGAAGCCAGAGACCATGGCGATGTTGGGGTTGGCCGGGTAGTCGGCGAGCTTCGCGGGTCGGCTGGTGAGCTCGACGTAGTAGCGGTTCACCCACGCGCGCGCGGCCTCGGGCGACACGAACTGGAAGCCGAGCGCGCCCATGCACCAGCGCCCCGCGCTGGCGATCGTGTTGATGTTGGAGCACGCGACCCACAGCGGGGGGTGTGGCTTCTGGTAGGGCTTGGGCACGACGTTGCGCGCTGGGAATTTCCAGAACCGCCCGTCGTGCTCGACCGACGTGCGCGTGAACGCGGGCACCAGCGCCTGCACCGCCTCCTCCCACTGCTCGCGCTTGTCGCGCACGCGCGCGCCGAACGGGTGCAGCTCGATCGGCCCTTGCGCCTCGCCGAGTCCGAGCTCGACACGGCCGCCCGAGAGCAGATCCAGCACCGCCGCGCGCTCGGCCACGCGGATCGGATGGCTCGTTGGCAGCTGGAAGACGCCGTGGCCAAGACGGATCCGCTTCGTGCGCTGGCTCGCGGCGCCGAGGAACACCTCCGGCGCCGACATGTGCGAGTACTCCTCGAGGAAGTGGTGCTCGACGACCCACGCGTTGTCGTACCCGAGCTGATCGGCCAGCTCGATCTGCGTGAGCATGTCGGCAAACAGCCGATGCTCGCTCTCCGGCGTCCACGGCCGCGGCAGCTGCGCCTCGTAGAAGATGCCGAATTTCATCGGGGCCCGGTCACTCCTTCCGTGAGGACGACCACGGCGCGGCCGCCGTCGTCTTTCAAGATGAAGCCCGAGCGCGGCAGCACCGTTCGCGTGTCGCCTTCATAGAGCACGAGGTTGCCCTTCTCCCGCGTCACGTGGGCGTTGCGGCCGACAGGGAATCGATTGCCCTCGGCGACCTGCACCAGATACTTGCCGTAGAGCGCGGCGTCGTGTTTGGGCGGCTTCTTGTCCGGCGCTGGCTGACCCACGTGGCACGCGGTGCAGCACGGGCCGCCGTCGCACGGCCGGCGCATGATCGTGGCGCCATTGGGCTCGGCGTCGACGCGGAACTCGCCGGCCACGGCCGGCGTGGCGAGTGCGCAAGCGGCCACAACGAGAAGCGCGCCGCCCAGTCGCGCCGGCGATCGCGTCATCGCTTGGCGGCTCGCGCGATGGCGGCAATCTTGTCGGCGAAATTCACCTGGCTGTCGTCCTCGGGTGTGTAGCCGATTTTTCGCCGGGCACTGGCCAGGCTCCAGAAGCGGTGCGTGTTGCCGCTGATGCCGTACACGATCAGGAACGGGATGCCGTTCTCGTCGGTGATGTCCGACGTTTCCACCATCTTGATGGCCTGCTGGGTCTGATCGCGCGCCGAGAGATAGGCGCCCAGCGCGCGATGCATCGTCGGGAGGTCGCCGGGCTTGATGTGATCGATATCGTCGTCGCGGGGCCCGCCGATGCGCCACTGCACCACCTCGAGCTTGCGGCCATCCACCTTGCCGGTCGCGAAGACGAAGCCGAGCAGCTCATAGGACGCCTTCGACCAGCCGTACCAGTTGTCCGAGCGCGGCGGCATCTCGGGCGTCACCATGTCCACGCGGCCGTCCCACACGAGCCGCTCGTAATAGTCGGACGCGTGGTTGGAGCTGCACACGACCACGCGACGCACGCCTTCCTCCAGCGCCACACGGTAGACGTTGTAGGCGAGCGCGATGTTGGCGTGCTCGGCCTGGAACTTCGCGTCGCTGTTGTCCTGCCAGGTATCCGCCGTCATGCCGGGCGCGCGCACGAAGCCGCAGTGAATGACGGCGTCGGCGCCGGTGAAATGCCGGCGATACGCGTTGCGATCGGGCTGCGTGAGATCGGACACGACGAGTCGGGGGACGGCGTTGCCCTCCCGCGTCTTGTCCTTGATGTCGATGGGCACGACGTCCCACCGCTCGTCCAGGGCCTTGAACATCCGCTGGGCGACGTAGCCGGCCGCCCCGGTGATCACCACGCGACGCTTGGCCATGACGGTCACTCTCCTCGAAAGTCCGGCTTGCGCTTCTCGAGCATCGCGCGCCGGCCTTCGCTGGCGTCGGCGCTGCGCCGCGCGGCGAGCGCCAGCGCGTCGAGATCCTCGTGGGCGATCGCGTCGCGCGCGGCCAGCGTGCGCTGGATCACGGCCTTGATGCCGGCCAGCGAGAGCGGCGCGTTGTCGGCGAGCGTGCGCGCGAGCTGCCCGGCCGCCCGGTCGACATCGGCGGCGGGCACGACCTCGTGCACCATGCCGATAGCGTGCGCGCGCCGCGCGTCGATCAGCCGGCCGGTGAAGAGCAGGTGGCGCGTGTGCGCGGGCCCGATGATCTCGACGAGCTTCTGCGCGAGCGGAAACGGGACGACGAGGCCGATGCGCGCCAGCGGCATACCGAAACGCGCGATGTCGGCGGCCACGCGCAGATCGCAGTGCAGGGCCAGCTCGCAGCCGCCGGCGATGGCGTCGCCCTGCACGACCGCGATGGTCGGGTGGCGCGACGCCTCCACGCGGCGCAGGATTCGGACGACGCTGGATTCCGGATCGCCGGTGGCCCCGCGCTGGGCTTCCATCTCCTTGAGGTCCATGCCCGAGCAGAACGCCGAGCCCGCACCGCGCACGAGGACGACTCGCACGTCCTTGCGGCCATCCAGCTCGTCGAAGGCGGCGCCGAGCCCGCGCAGCAGCGCGGCGTTCATCGCGTTGCGCTGCTCCGGGCGGTTGAGCGTGACGGTGGCGATGCCGTCGGCGACGCCCGTGAGGATCTCGGCCATGGCGGCGATGGTATCATCGCCGCCGATGCCGCCGACGTTCGCCGGCTTCACGCTCCCCGACGAGCTGCGGATTCTGCGCGAGCAGATCCGTCGCTTCCTCCGCGAAGAGATCATCCCGCTCGAGCAGCGCCTGGACCCCGACGCGCCGAGCCTGCCCGAAGAGGACTGGGAGCGTCTGGCCTCCAAGACGAAGGCCGCCGGGCTCTGGGCGCTCGCCGCGCCCGAGCAGTACGGCGGCGGCGGACTCGACACGTTCAGCATGTGCGTGCTCTACGAGGAGATGGCGCAGCACCGCATGGGCCTCTACAACATCGGCTGCGGCGTGTTCGGCCGGTATCCGCCGCCCGCGATCTGGGCCGGCTCCAAGGCGCAGATCGAGAAGTACGCGGTGCCGACCGTGCGCGAAGGCTGGCGCACCTTCTTCGCGATCACCGAGCCGTCCGGCGGCTCCGACCCCGCCGGCGCGATCCAGACGCGCGCGGAGAAGCGCGGCGACACGTGGGTGCTGAATGGCCGCAAGGTCTTCATCTCCAACGCGCACAATGCCAAATGGGGCATCGTCTTCGCACGCACCAGCAAGGAGAAGGGCCGCGGCGGCATCTCCTGTTTCATCCTCGAGCCGGGAACGCCGGGATTCTCCTGGAAGAACATCCGCACGATCCGCACGGCGTCGATTCCCAACGACGTCGTGTTCGAGGATTGCGTGCTGCCCGGCGACGCGCTGATCGGCCAGGAAGGCCAGGGGCTCGAGCTCGCCTTCGACCTGCTCGTGAAGAATCGCTTCCCGTATTCGGCGACGAACCTGGGCGTGGCCGTGGCGGCGCACCGCATGGCCATCGAGCACGCCAAGCAGCGCGAGACGTTCGGCCAGAAGCTCGCCCAGCGCCAGGCCATTCAATGGATGCTCGCCGACGCCGAGGTGGAGATTCGCGCCTGCCGCTGGCTGATCTGGGAGGGCGCGTGGAAGGCCGATCGCGGCGAGGACGCACGGGTGGAAGCCTCGATCGCCAAGCTGTATTCGAGCGAGGTGCTCGGCCGCGTGGTGGATGCCGCGGTGCAGATCCACGGTGGGTATGGGGTGTCGAAGGAGTTTCCGCTCGAGCGCTGGTACCGCGAGGCTCGCGTGCGGCGCATCGGCGAGGGCCCCTCTGAGGTCCACCGCATGGTCATCGCGCGCTCGCTCTTGCGCTGAGCGCCGTCGCTAGGCCCAAGCCCGGCGGCGCGCAGAATTATCGGGCCGCCGCGTGGTGTGCTACATCTGGAATCTCGATGATTTCCGGCGGCCTTCGCAGGGCGTTGCGGGAGTCGAGCACGATCACGTGGCGCACCGTCCTCGTCGCCGGCGGGATCGGGCTCGCCGCCCTCGTCGGCTGGATCTCCCTGCTGCACACGGAGGCGCGCCGCCACGCGGCGCACGAAGCCGAGCGCAGCGCCGACGTGGTCGCGCAGGCCGTGGCCCGTGAGCAGGCGCGCCTCATCGAGGCCTCCCAGCAGCTGCTGTTCGGGCTCTCGCAGCGCGCCGAGGTCGTGGGCGCGCGTGGGGGCGAATGCGCCGGCCTCTTCGACAGCATCATCCGCGCGTACGGCGGATACCTCGATCTCGTCCTCGCGCGACCCGACGGCGCCGTCGTGTGCTCGGCGCGCGGAGCGAGCGCGCTGCCCGGCGCCGCGCGCGTGGACGACGTCGTGCTCGCCGCCCGGTCCGGCAGCACGACGCTCGGCGCGTACGGCCTGGATCGGGCGAGCCGCCGACCCACCATCGCCGTGAGCGCGCCGGTCGTCGACGATGCCGGCGTCGTGCGCGCCGTGCTCGTCGCCGCGCTCGACTTGAGCCAGCTCATGCGCGCCGCCGTCGAGACGCGGCTGCCGGCGGGCACCTCGCTGCTCATCGTCGATCGCGCCGGCGTCGTGCTCGGGCACTATCCCGACCCCGAGCGCTGGACGGGTGAATTCTTCGACGAGTTCGTGCGCAGCGGCCTCAACGAGGGGTGGAGCGCGGGCGTCGGACTCGATGGCGTCGCGAGCTTCTTCGTCGCGCACCCGTTGCTGCGCGACGCCGGCCGAACCGCCGATGCACTCGTCGTGATCGCGATGCCGCGCCGCGCGGTGTTCCGCGACGCCGACCGTTTCGTCTCGCTGCAGCTGGCGGGCGTAGGCGTCCTCGTGCTCGGCGGGACGATCGTCGGCGGCGTGCTCGTGGACCGGCTGGTTCGTCGCCCGGCGCACGGCGTGCTGCGCGTGGTCCGAAGCCTCAGCGATGGTGACCTGCGCGCGCGCATGCGCCGCGGCGATCGCCATGGCACGGTCGGCCAGCTCGCGCGCAGCCTCAAGACGCTTGCGCAGCGGATGGAGGCGCGGGAGAGCGAGGCCCGGCTGCTCAGCGAGGACCTCAAGCGCGAGCGCGCGGCGCGGCTGATGGCGCCGCCGCCGGCGCCGAGCGTGACGCCCACGCCGACGCCGGTGCCGGACGAGCCCCCCGTGTCGGCCGTCGCCGCGCCGTCCGCCGAGCCCACGATGCCGGCCGACGCGCTCATCGCGACCGACGGTACGTACTGGGGCTTTCGCGAGCCGCCGTTCCAGAACGTGCCGAACCCGCGCTTCCTGTGGCTGTCGCCGTCCCACTCGGACGCGTTGGTCCGCCTCGCGTATGCGCTGCAGCAGCGGCGCGGCTGTGCGCTGTTGACCGGCGAGCCAGGGTGCGGCAAGACGCTCCTGACCCACGCCGTCATCCAGCGACTGGACGCCAAACGCTACGAGGTCGCGCTGCTCAGCAACCCGCGCGGCGGGCGCGTCGAGCTGCTGCGCGAGGTGCTGTACGAGCTCGGCCTCGAGACGGCGGAGTCGTCGCCGACGGAGCTGGTACACGTCGTGCACGACGTGGTCGTGAACAATCATCGCAACGGCCGCGACACACTGATCATCGTCGACGACGCGCAGCAGGTGGACGACCCCGGGTGGTTCGAAGAGCTCGGCGGTCTGCTGAATCTGCACACCGTCGAGCAGGCGCTCGTCACGATTCTGCTCGTCGGCAGCCCGGAGCTGACGACGCGCGTGCGGGCGATCCGTCACCTCGATCGCCGCGTGTCGATCCGGTGCGAGGTGAAACCGCTCGACGTCGAGCAGACCGGGCAGTACGTCGCGTACCGGCTCTCGGTGGCCGGCGGGAGCGAGCGGCTGTTTTTCGCCGGCGCGGTCGCGGCGATCCATCACGCGACGGGCGGCGTGCCGTCGGCGATCAACGATTTGTGCGACAACGCCCTGCTCTGGGGTCGGCTCAATGGGCGCCGCGGCGTGGACGAGCAGGTGATCGAGCGCGTCCTGGGCGGTATCCTGTCCCCCTGATGCTGGACGGCATCCGCGTCGTCGAGATCGGCCAGGCGCTCGCCGGGCCCATGGCCGGCGAGATCCTCGCGCACCTGGGCGCCGACGTCGTGAAGGTCGAGCGCCCCGAGGGTGACGACGCGCGGCGCTGGGGGCCGCCGTTCTGGAAGGACACGTCGCCCGGCTTCCTCGCCGTCAACGCCAACAAGCGCTCGATCGTCGTGGATCTCAAGGATCGCGAGGCGGTCGAGTGGCTCGCGGCGCTGATCGGCGATTCCGACGTCGTGCTCCAGAATTTGCGGCCGGGATCGATCGACGAGCTGGGGCTGGGCGCTCGCACGCTGACCGCGCGCTTTCCGCGGCTGATCTACTGCTCGGTGTGGGCGTTCGGCGCGGCGGGACCAATGCGCCTGCTGCCCGGCTATGAGCCCATGCTCCAGGCGTTCTCGGGTCTCATGATGATGAACGGCGACGAGGGCGGACCGCCCACGCGCGTCGGGACCTCGATCCTCGACTACGGAACGGGCATGTGGGCGGCCATCGGCATTCTTGCGGCGCTGGTGCGTCGCGCCGCCAGCGGCCGGGGCTGCGTGGTCGACGCCTCGCTGTACGAGACGGGCCTCGCGTGGCTGAAAGGTCACTACGCCTCGTTCAGCACGTCGGGCGTGATTCCCGAGCGCCACCGCACCGGCAGTCACCGCGTGGTGCCGTTCGAGTCCTTCGAGACGACGACGGGCCCCATCATCGTCGCCGCCGGCAACGATCGGCTCTTCGCCAAGCTCGCGAAGGTGCTCGGCCGGCCCCAGTGGGCGAGCGATCCACGGTACGCGACGAACGCCGCGCGCGTGGCCAACAAGCCGGCGCTGCTGGCGGAGATTGCGCAGTTGTTCGGCACGGCGAGCAAGGACGCGTGGATCGCACGTCTCGAGGCCGAGGGTGTGCCGTGCGCGGTCATCAACACGCTGCCCGACGCGGCCAGCACGAAGCAGGCGGACGCGCTCGGCATCGTGCAGACGCCCCCGGGCGGGGAGTACACGCTCATCGGGCTGCCGCTGTCCTTCGACGGCGCGCGACCGCGCATTCGCCGCGCGCCGCCTCGCGCCGGCGAGCACACCGAGGAGGTGCGCCGGGAGCGTGGCGCGGGAGGCACGGGCCCCCGCTGAGTCCGCGCGACGTCGGCCGGGCGCTGCTCGTCGCCGTCATCTGGGGATTCGCGTTCGTCGCGACGCGGATCGGTCTCGACGATCTCTCGCCCTCTGAGCTCGCCGCCGCGCGCTTCGCGATCGCCGCGGTTCCCGTCGTCGTCCTGGCGCGGCCGCGCGTGCCGTGGCCGGCCCTCATCCGGTGGGGCTCACGCTGTTCGCGGGGCAGTTCCTGCTGCAGTTCTTCGGCATCGCGGGTGGCATGCCGCCGGGCCTGGCCTCGATCGTCGTTCAGACGCAGGCCCTGTTCACGATCCTCTTCGCCGCGCTGCTGTTGCGCGAGTGGCCGACCACGCGCCAGACGCTCGGTCTGGCGCTCGGGCTCGCCGGGTTGACCGCGATCGCGGTCACCGTCGGCCGGGATCTCACGCTGATCGGATTCGCTCTCACGCTCGGCTCCGCGATCTCGTGGGCCATCGGCAATCTCCTGCTCAAACGGCTGCCGCCGACCTCGACGCTCGAGCTCATGGTCTGGCTGAGCCTCGTGCCGCCGCTGCCGGCGCTCGTCCTCGCGCTGATCGTCGACGGGCCACACGAGATCGTTCACGCGGTGGCCCGCATCACGTGGCCGGGCCTTGCGGCCGTGCTCTACCTCGGCGCCGTCGCCACGGTGCTGGCGTACGCGAATTGGGGCGACCTGCTGCGACGCTACCCGGCCGCCGCCGTCACGCCGTTCGCGCTGCTGGCGCCATTCGTCGCCGCCGCCGGCTCCGCCGTCGCCTTCGGCGAGCGCTTCGGACCGCTGCGGCTCGCCGGCATGGGGCTGGTGCTGTGCGGCCTCGGCGTCATCGTCCTGCCACGACGGGCGGGCGCGTGATGCGGCCCACTCCGGCGACGGGGATGGATGCGCCGGACGTCATCGCGCTGCTGGCGCGCATCTGGGAGGAGTACGCGTTCATCTGGGCTCCCGAGATCGAGTTCCCCGACCTGTTCGCCTTCGACGAGCACTACGCGCCGCCTCACGGCGCGTTCTGGGTCGTTCGCGACGAGGCCGGGCGCGTGGTCGGCTCGGTCGGCGTCGATCGCGTCGACGCGAACACGGCTGAGATCCATCGCCTCTATCTCGACGCGCAGCTGCGCGGACGCGGTCTCGGTCGCGCGCTGGTGGAGACGGCGCTGGCGTGGGCGCGCGAACGCACGCTCGCCCGCATGGTCCTGTGGTCGGACACGCGCTTCACGCAGAGCCATCGGCTCTACGAGCGCATGGGCTTCGCACGACGCGGCGAGCGCACCGTGCCGAACGACCCGAACGACTCACGCGAGTACCGCTTCGAGCGCGACCTGTAGTGCGAGCCGCAGGACGTCGCGGGGCCGTAGTGCGAGCCGCAGCCGAGAGGCGAGGCGAGTCTGCGATCGAGGCCCCGCCGTCCGAGGCGAGCGTATACGGAGTCCGAGCGCAAGACGTCGCGGGGCGGTCTAGACCGATCGCGCCGGCCCCACGAAGCGCCGGCGCGCCGAGAGCGTCCAGTACAGCGCGATCAGCGCGGCCAGCAGCAGCATCGTCCACAGCACCAGTTCGTTGGGCGGCAGCGCGAAGACGACGCTGATCACGAGCACCCAGCCGATGGCGACGGCGTTGATGGGGGGGCCGAGGCGGCCCAGGCTCCAGGGCGCGGTCGCGCGCGTCGTGTACTCGCCGCGCCGCCGGCGCCGATTGCGCCAGTTGAGCCAGATCGGGATCACGTAGGCGAGATACAGCGTGATCGTGCTGATCGACGTCACGACCGAGTACGCGGCGGCGTAGACG